>LWDU01042493.1_pt1 | contig 46417 bp, 42 predicted proteins | sample 727161 | NCBI WGS metagenome assembly LWDU01 (sample SAMN04566230, study PRJNA314399) | hydrothermal vent metagenome | isolation source: deep sea hydrothermal plume seawater | place: Mexico: Gulf of California, Guaymas Basin | collected 2004-07-11
GAAACAGCGTCCGGTCGTCAGACCGAACGCTGTATGAGTTTCGAAATGGTGGGCGATACTGGACTCGAACCAGTGGCCCCTACCCTGTCAAGGTAGTGCTCTAGCCAACTGAGCTAATCGCCCGTTTTCGAGGTGTCCTCGAACGGGGCAGTGTAGCGATCCCTGCGAATCGTGCAAGTTGGCTTGGCGCTAGAAACTACCCATCCACGGTGCCAGTTGATCGAGCAACTCGCCGCAGCGAGTCTGGAAACTGATTCCAGCCCGGGTCATGACACCCCACAGCGCCGAACTCTTCGGGGCATGGGTGATCAGCAACGCCGCCAGGCTGGGCAGGGCAAAGAGCCCGCTCCACAGCACCACGGTGGCCGGTTGCAGGGTCGTTCCATTCTCGTAGGAGGACGGTTCGACCTGCTCCTGAGTGGATTCTTCCCCATCCAAGGGCTCGAAAGTGGCTCCGGCGATGGTCACCTCATCGAGGAATCCGAGCGAAGTCTCGACTCCCAGTTGTGGTTGGAACTCCAGCGGCAACTCGGGGGCATCGGTGATCGATTCCGCGGTCTCGACCTCGGGGTCGCTGACGGGAGCCATCGTGATGACTTCTCCATCGCTGTTGCATGGTTCTCCGGCGGCTTTCAGTGCTGCCATCGAGGGAGCGGAAACAGCGCCCTCTTGTGGGGCTGTGGTGAAGGGAGAGGGGGTCGAATCCTCTGTGGTGCTGAAGAGATCATCACTGGTCTCGAACTGTTCGAATCGATCGGAAGAGGTCTCGGCACCGCCAAAGAGCGGGGCCGGGGTTTCACTCGGTGCTGAGGTCGGCTTCGATGTGTGAATCTTCGGCAACGTCACTTCACCGTCGGGCGAGAGCACCATCTTGGTCTGGCAGCGAGGGCAACCGACCTTGCTGCGGGTGGTGACTGGTTCGACGCTGAGTGTGCCGGAACAGGCCAAGCACTCGAAGCGCCACCGCGCAGAGGTGGACTCCGGTGATCCCGAATCGTCGGAGGAGAACTCCTCGGAAGGGAACTGCGGTGCAGAGAAATTCTGAGTGGTGAAATTCTGAGTGGTCGAATCGTCGGACGGAGCAACAGACTCGATTGGGGGCTCCGGTTCGGTCGAGAAATCGTCGACCTCGTCACTGACGAGGTGCAACTTGGTCTCCCCGGTGGGAGTCTTACGCTGGCGCTTCTGGGCGATCGTCTCGCTCGAGTAGAGATCGAGATCCTGAGCGCCAAAGCCAGTGGAAGTTTTGCTCGTTGGCTGGGTGGAGGCGGGCTCGTCGAGTAGCGACAGGCCACTGGTGGCCGGAGACTCCTCGGTCGCTCCCGCACAGCGGGGGCAGTGCACGCTTCCCTCATCGGGCCCGTGATTCTTGTCAGTGATCGATCCGCAATCGTCGCAGTACAACATTTTTATTTCCTTCGGTTCAGGCGACCGGGCCCAGGACAAAGAAGATGGCGATGGCACAGAGCCCCGAGTTGGCGATGAGGGGGAGACCGGCCAGTGACCGTGTCTCCTGCTTCACCACCAGAATCGTCGCCGCACAGATACCCAGCAGCCCCTGGATGATGGCCACCGAAGTGACGATTCCCGGCAATACCGGGCCAGATCCTGCGGAGAAGTGGATCGCCAGCGCCAGGCAGACGCTGACCACGATGGCGCAACCGAGGGACACCGCCTGGAGGAACTCACCCCGCTGGACCTGCAAGTGACCCGTCGGCATCAGTCCGATGCTGACCAGCACCAGGCTGACGATCGCCAGCACGGTGTCGAAGGGGGATCCGCTGAGCAGCACCGATGAGATGGCCTCGGGGAGATTCGGAAACGCTTCCAGCACCTGACGAGGTCCGTCGAGGGCGATGAAAGAGAATCCTGCGATGCCGCAAAGAACCAGCAGCAACTTCCAGGGGGTCATGGCATACCTTCCGTATCTGGTGAAATCGAGGGAGACACTCACCCGGCGAGCAGTTTTCTCCCGAAGAAGAGTACGATGCTCCTCCGGCAGCCGTCGAATCGCCTCTTGGGGTGGATCTGTGGCTATTTGGGCTTCATTGTGAGTGCCAGAGGATGGTACGCTTTGCGTTGCTAGCGGCGGATCCGGGGTTTCTGCTGGCTGGCGGGCGTGAGCCGCAGCTGTGGGAGTGTGAGAGAGGAGACCGACTTGGGGATGCCGGGGCGTTATCAGCCTAGAGGAGAACTGGCCCGTAACTGGGGCCAACCCGATCGGAATCGACTGGAATCGATGCAGATGGCACTGCTGCGCCAGCACTTGCGCAAGAAGATCATGCCGTTCCATCCGCACTACCGGAAAATGCTGGCGGATGTCGACATCGATTCCCTGCAGTCTTACGACGACATGAAACGGATCCCCTTCTCATCCAAGAGCGATATTGCACCGACTGCGGATGCCCCGGATCGTCCCAAGAATTTTGTCTTGCAGCCCGATCAAGATTCGATTCGCAAGGTGCTCTCGCCGATGCAAAAGGCGGCAATGATGTGGACTGCGCTGCGCCACGGCAAGGAAGAGGTACGCAAGCGTCTCGGCACCGAATACCGACCGGTGCAGGCTTTTTTCACCACCGGTCGAACCGCACTGCCGACGTCTTTTTTTCTGAGTCGCTACGACCTCGACATCTTGCAGGAGTGTGGCAAACGGATGGGCGAGGTGATCGGGATTGCCTCCAAGGAAGATCGCCTGGTCAGCGTCTTTCCATACGCTCCGCACCTGGCCTTCTGGCAGGTGCATGGTGTTGGACTCGCCAACGAGATCTTCACCCTCCATACCGGGGGGGGGCGTGCGATGGGGACCGAGGGGATCTTGCGAGCGCTGGAAAAGATGAGGCCCTCTCACCTGACTGGAATCCCGGGGTATGTCTACCACTTGATCCGCCAGGGGATCGAGGAGGGACGCGATCTCTCCTCCATCGAAGTGGTGTTCCTCGGTGGAGATCGCGTCACCGTCGGTTACCGGGAGAAACTGGAATCGATGCTGAGGGAGAATGGATCGAAGAATCCGAAGGTCACCAGCGTGCTCGGATTTACCGAATCGAAGAAGTGCTGGATCGAGTGCTCGGGTGGGCGGGAGACTGGCTTTCATACCTATCCAGATCTCGACCTGTTCGAGGTGGTCGACCCGGAGACAGGCGAGCCGGTGCCGGACGGAACCACCGGGGAACTGGTCTACACCCCCCTCGATGGCCGAGGGTCCTTGATCTTGCGCTATCGCACCGGCGATCTGGTCAACGGAGGCATGACACGGGAGCCGTGTCCTGCTTGTGGTCGGACGGTGCCAAGGTTTTCCTCCGATCTGAGCCGAGCATCGAACCAGACCGACATGTCGTTGACCAAGATCAAGGGAACGCTGGTGAATCTCAACATCATCACCGACCTGCTCACCGACTCGGAACGGATCGACGAGTGGCAAGTGGTACTGAGCAAGAGAAACGATGATCCCCTCGAAGTCGATGAGATGGGAATCTCCATCAGTTTGCCAGAGGGCAAGAGGGAGGAAGGAATCGAGGAGTGGATCGCCAACACGGTGCAACATGCGGCGGAGGTGCGTCCTTCTACTGTCGAGATCATCCCACGCAGTGAGATGCTCGATCGACTCGGAATGGAGACCCAGTTGAAGGAGCAGAGAATCGTCGATCTTCGCAAGCAAGCGGGAGGGTCGCAGTGACGACAGTTTCCGTGGCCCTGGGTGGGGGTGGATCTCGCGGCCTCGCCCACATCGGAGCCCTCCAGGTGCTCGAAGAAGAGGGGATCCAGATCGATTCCGTCTCCGGTATCTCCGCCGGTGCCATCGCCGGTGCTCGGTGGTGTCTCGACCCGAATGCTGCAGTACTGGCCCTGCGCGCCATCGAGTTGATGTCCTCGGCCGAATTCCGCAACCTTCGTCTCGGCGGCATGATGCTGGCGGCCGCCAGCGATGAAGATAATGGTCCCTTCCAGGCGCTTCGATCGCTGCTGCGACGGGGACTCCATCTGGCGAATCTGGCGAGAAGACCATCGGTGATCGAGGATGGGGTTCTCACCCAACTGGTCGATATCCTGGTCGGGGATGGGCAATTCGAGGATTGTCGAGTGCCCCTGCAGGTGGTGGCTCTCGATCTACTCAGTGCGCGGATGGTGACGCTGCGCTCGGGATCGCTCGCCACCGCGGTGGCGGCATCGAGCGCCATCCCCGGGGTCTTTCCCCCGGTCGAACTCGATGGGCTACTCCTCTGTGATGCGGGTGCCGTCTCCAGTGTTCCGGTGGCGGCGGCGCGAGCGGCCAGTCCCGATTCGGTGGTACTGGCCATCGATCCATCGCGTCGACTCTTGCCACGGCAAGAGATCGACACCGGCATGGAATCGCTCCAGCGAGTCGCCACCATCGCCCGCAACTGGCTGACCGAGATCGAACTGGAGGAAGCAGATATCGTGGTCCGTCCCAGGGTCGGACAGCGAACCTGGAGCGACATGACCAATCTGTCGAGCATCGTCGAGTCGGGTCGAGATGCGATGACGAAGGCGATGCCCGAACTGCAGGAAGCTCTTTCCACCCATCACTGAAGTATCAGCCACGGTGGAGAGCACTCCTTCTGGTGGATGGGTGGTGCTGCTTGCCGCAGCCTCCGACTGGGGCTAGGGTGCCTACTCGGCTGAGTGAGGCCGATTCCCGGAGGTCATCGATGGAAACCGCAGCGAAGCCTCCTCCTCTGGGGGCTGGAAGCGTGACCGGCTCCCCTCGTGGCTGCGGATGCCGCTGGCTTCCAGTGCATCCGGGCACTCCACAGCAGGGGCACTCCAGCAACGCTCGCTCCATACCATCTGTGAGGAAGCTCGCTGCCCCAACCGCAATCACTGCTGGTCGCGGGGTACCGCTACCTTCCTGGTGCTGGGGGATCGCTGCACTCGCTCCTGCCCCTTCTGCTCGGTGCGAGGGGGACCGGTTTCTCCTCCCGACCTCGACGAACCTCGACGAGTCGCCGAAGCGGCGGTGGAACTGGGTCTTCAGCATGTCGTGGTCACCTCGGTCAATCGCGACGACCTTCCCGATCAGGGCAGCGGTCACTTCGTACGCTGTATCGAGCAGTTGCGAGATTGTATCCCCGGCGTCAAGGTCGAGGTGTTAACCCCCGACTTCCGCGGGCGTGAAGCCGACATCGATCGCGTCATCGATGCGCGTCCCGATGTCTTCAATCACAACATCGAAACGGTCCCGTCTCTTTACCTCAAGACGCGTCCAGGGGCGCGTTATCAACGCAGTCTCGATCTGCTTTCGAGAGTGGCCGCTGCCGGAGAACCGGTCGAGGGCCGCCCCCGCATGTGGACCAAGTCAGGCCTGATGCTGGGTCTCGGTGAATCCCCAGAGGAGGTCCAATCGTTACTCGAGGACCTCTACCGTGCCGGTGTTCGGATCGTGACCATCGGACAGTACCTGCAACCCGATCGCGACAGTTTGCCGGTGGTCGAGTACGTCCATCCCGATCAGTTCGAACAATGGCGAGAGATCGGGGAACAGATCGGCTTCTCGATGGTGTTCTCGGGGCCCTTTGTTCGTTCCTCCTACATGGCAGATGCGCAGGTGCCGCTGTCATGATGTCTCGATTCATCGCCCTCGAAGGAGCCGACGGAAGTGGCAAGTCGACCCAGGTCGAGCGCCTCGCCGATTGGCTACGAAGCGAGGGAGAGCAGGTGATCACCGTCAGGGAACCCGGTTCAACATCCCTCGGGGAACGGGTTCGTGACATCCTGCTCGATGGCGATGAGCCGTTGTGTGCCGAGGCGGAAGCGTTGCTGTTTCTCTCTTCCCGGGCCCAGTTGCTCGACGAGGTGATCGAGCCGGCGCTGGAAGCGGGGCAATGGGTGATCGCCGATCGTTTCCACCTGTCGACGGTGGTCTATCAGGGGCTGGCGGGAGAACTGGGTGAAGCGCGAGCGGCGCAACTGTGTCAGGTGGTGCTGGGTGATCGTCGCCCCTCCCTCAACATCGTGCTGGAGATCCACGTGGAGCAACTGTCGCAGCGACTGGCACTACGCTCCGGAGCCACCGATCGTTTCGAATCGCGCCCGGGGCTGGCACAACGAACCGTCGCAGCTTTCGAGAAGGTGGTGGGAATCGCGGGGGATCGAGTGGTTCGTATCGATGGCCGCCTCGACGCCGATCAGGTCGAGGCACGGATCCGCCAGGAGGTGGTCGATGTCCTTCGATGAGGTGCTCGGTCACGACACGATCCGTCAGTGCATGTCGCGCGTGTTCGGCCGTGACCGGATCTCCCATGCCTACCTGCTGGCGGGACCGGAGGGGATCGGCAAGAGTTTGCTGGCCCAGCAACTGGCGAAAACCCTGCTCTGTAACCGCTCACCCGTCGGCAGTGGAGCGCAACAGCGGATGAACCCCTGTGGCGAGTGTGGCAGTTGCCAGGCGCTCGCCAGCGGCAATCACGGCGCCTTGCAGATTCTCGCCTCGGTCGAGAGTCGAGGCATCGAGGTCGGGACACTGCGCGAGATGATGCGATCGCTGTCGTTACGAAGCGGCGATCGAAGGGTGGTGGTGATCGACCCCGCCGAGCGACTGGCCGAGCCGGCCGCCAATGCACTGCTGAAGATCCTCGAGGAACCCCCGGCTGGGGTGGTGTTCCTGCTGATTTCCCACCGACCCGCCCAATTGCTCTCGACCATCATCTCGCGCTGTCAGCGAGTGACGATGGGGCCACTGACGCTGGAGCCGTTCCTCGAGGTGTTAGCGACGGTGCCGATCGATGAGAGCAGCGGGCGCTGGCTCTTCGGAGCGGTCGGTGGCAGGCCAGGGGCGGCGATCCTCCTGCAGCAGGCGCTGGAGCGCTGTGGCGGGGAGGAGGCACTCGCCCAGATCGTTCACTCTGCGGTGCGAGATCCTCGAGATCTGGTGGCGGTGGCGGGGGATGCGGGGGGTCAGACCGATCGGGAAATGGCGCTGGCGACGATTCGTGTCCTGACCGATGCGATCTGGGCCTTCCGTCCCGCCGTCGGTCCGGGGCGCTGGCAAGCGGCGGAAAAGGCCACTCTCCTGTCCCATGTCGCCCGCCATGCCGAGCGCTCCGGCTCGGTGGATCTGTGCCTGGAAGCGACGGCGATGGTCTTATCGGCCACCGATCTGGAGCAATTGAGAATCCGCCTACCCCGCTCGCTGGGGGTGGCCTGAGTTCACGACCCCTACCGCTGGTGACTGTCCAGGAGTTATGCGATGGAATCTTCCAATCCGGCTCCGATACGCTTGCTGGAATGCTGCCATCTCCTACCATTCGCCCATCGAGGTCCGGAGGGAAACCGCTCGCCGCGCGGGGAACCCGGACCAGGAGGCGGTCCCATGCAGGACCCTAAACCTGAACAACGGTTCGAGACGCTGATGCAGGAGTGTCACGAGTACCCTCGTGAAGCTTTTGCATTCCTCTTCGATGCGCTCGATCACTCGGTCCGCCATGTTCATGGCATCGAGAACTACGAACCGATCCTGACCGATGACCGTCATCATGTCGGAGCTCACCAGCTACTGGAATCGGTGCGTCGCTATGCCATCCTGGAGTACGGCTGTCTGACCAGTTGTGTCTTCGCCTCCTGGGGGATCCACGATGCCGAGGATATCGGCAAGATGGTCTACCAGTTGATCGACTACCAACTGCTCGGGAAACGTGATTCCGATCGTCTCGATGATTTCGTCGGTGGATTCGGGGGCATGACCTTCGAGCATGTCTTTGCCATCGAGCCACAACTCGAATACTGCCAGGAGAAGGACCAGTGGACCGCATCCTACCGAAGCGCTTCCTGAGACCGTTGATGTTGGTACTGGTCGCTCTGGCGACCATCGCTACGCTGTTGTGGCTTCGCTCCATCTTTGCCCCGTTACTGGCGGGCCTCTTCATCGCCTACATCCTCGATCCGCTGGCGGATGGTCTGGAGAAGCGAGGGCTGAGTCGGCTGCCGGCGGTGGTGCTGATCTTCCTCCTCTCCTCGATGGTGCTGATCGGGGCGCTGCTGGCGGGCTCCGTGGCGGTCGCCCGTGGCGGAGCCACCCTCGCCAGTCGGCTGGTGGGGGATACCTCGATCTCGCAGCCACTGGCGCAGCAGAACCCGCAAGCACTGCAGGACTCCTCGGGACAGTGGTACATCGATCGCGACGGGGACGGCGAGTTTGACCCGGGCTGGATGCGAGAGGCGCAAGCTTACCTCGATCGTGATTTTCCAGGAGTGGCGGTCGGATTTCAGCGCTGGAAGGACCGCATCGCTGAGCGATACGGTGCCGATGAAGATCTCGATCCAGAAGAGGCGCTCGCCAGAAGGGTCGAATCTGGACTCGATGCGACCGCTGGTCGAGTGATCGAGGCCTGGTTCGGCTCCGGTGAGGAAGCGGGCCCGACGCGGAGTTGGGAGGGTGAGGAACTGGCGGAAGCCATCGAGCGGATGGGGGCGACCACCGGCGTCTCCGATGATGGCGTGGGGCCGTTCCAGCGGTTGCTGGAACTGGGCAGCTGGCTACTGCTGCTGCCGGTCTACGTGTTCTTCTTTCTGATCGAGATCGATCCGATGATCGCCCGTGTCCGCCAGTGGATTCCAGCCAACGCCCGTGGCAGGACGGAGAAGATCGCTCTCGAGATCCACCAGATCCTCTCGGCATTTTTTCGCGGCCGACTGCTGGTCTGCGTCGTCAAGGGGGTACTGACCGGTATCGGCTTGCAACTGACCGGGGTTCCCTATGGATTCCTGGTCGGCTTCGCCGCCGGGTTCCTCTCCCTCTTGCCCTACATCGGAGTGTGGCTGGCGGCGATTCCGGCACTCGGGATGTGCTGGTTTGAACACCATGAGCTGTGGCTGCTGCTGGCGACGGCAGGAGTCTTCATCGCGATGGAGGCGATCGAGGGCATCGTGCTGATCCCTCGATTGCTCGGGGATGAGGTCGGCCTCCATCCGGTCACCGTCATCGTGACCTTTCTCATCTTCACCCACTGGTTCGGTATCATCGGAATGCTGCTGTCGGTGCCGCTGGCGGCGATCTTCAAGACGTTGGTGCGGGAGTTCGTGGTGCCGGTGCTGAAAGACGATGGCGACAGTGGTTCGCCTCCGCTGGCGGATTCGCCGCAGATGCCATCCTCCCCGTGAAACCACTTCGCGTCGTCGACCTGGCCGCTCCCTTGAGGAGCGGCGGCCGCTGCGAGGGGTTGATTGCGAGTTTTCCCGATCGCTGGGGTGGGGTCAGTGCGGCCCCTTTCAATTCTCTCAATCTGGGATTCTCGACCGGGGACGATCCCGCTGCAGTGCGCGAAAATCGCCGCAGATTTGCGGAGGCGGCCTCCATTTCACTCGAGCATCTGGTGGTGGCGGGACAGTGCCACGGTAGCGAGGTGGCCGAGGTCGGTTTGCAGCACCGGGGGGAGGGGGCGCTGGCCCCTTCGACTCGTCTTGCCGGGAGAGACGTGGTGGTGCTGACCGAGCCGGGGGTGTTCGCTCTTTCTCTCACGGCGGACTGTCCACTGGTGGCGATCGCCGATCCCCTCACCCGGCGTGCTGGGGTCGCCCATTGTGGTTGGCGTGGCACCGCCGAGGGGGCGCTGATGCGGTTGCTGGAGCTGCTGGAACCGGGTCCGGAGGCGCTGGCGATCCTCTCTCCGGCGATCTCCGGTGAAAAATATCGGGTCGGGCCCGAGGTCCATCAGGCGCTGGCGGGCTTGCCTGGGGCCGAGGATGCGGTCCGAGATGAGGGCATCGACCTGCGAACGGTGCTCCGAGAGCAACTGCTGCGGGGGGGGATCGAGTCTGACCGGATCGCCCTGGATGTGCGCTGTAGCGCTTCCGATGGCGATCTGTTCAGTTATCGTCGCGATCAGGGAAGCACCGGTCGGGGCGGATTGCTGATCGGATGGAAATTCTGAGTTCTTGGTGAGGTTGCTTTCCTGAACCCGGTTGCCCCTCTAAAATCTGATACTCAGGATCTGCGATCGGTCCCCGAGGAGACCTCCATGGGGGGGCATGGCACCTGACGTTCCCGCAGCATTTGGTGCCGGCAGGGGAAAACCGTTGGTTTTTCAGTTCTGGTTCAGGGCGAAAGGCAGTTTCTTGGGAGATCCCATAGTGGACTCGAGTCCGGCACGGTCGGAAAGTGTTTCAGAATCAGATGTGACAGGGATGGCATCCTTTCGCCAGGCACGGTTGGAACTGGAAGATGGTACCGTTTTCGACGGCCAGGCATTCGGTGCGAATCGTTCCGTTTCCGGTGAGGTGGTCTTTGCCACCGGCATGGTCGGGTATCCCGAGTCTCTCACCGATCCGTCCTATCGTGGCCAGTTGATGGCTCTCACCTATCCGTTGGTTGGAAACTATGGTGTTCCTGCCAAGCCGGAAGGGGACCCCCTCTGCCACGGATTTGAATCATCCCGTATCCAGGCGCAAGCGCTGGTGATCCAGAGTTTATCGAGTGACTACAGTCACTGGAATGCCACTCGCTCCCTCGACCAGTGGCTCATCGAAGAAGGAGTTCCCGGAATCACCGGGATCGATGTCCGTGCATTGACGCGGATTCTTCGCAACGCCGGAACCCTCAAAGGACGACTGCTGATCGAGGGAAGTGTCGACCGCGAAGAGGTGTTGAATGCACCGTATCAGGATCCGGGTCAGCGCAATGTCGTGGCCGAGGTCAGTTGCGATCAACCAATCCTCCACCGCTGCGGTGTCGAAGGAGCGTTGCGAGTCATCTTGGTCGACTGTGGCGCCAAGACCAGCATCACTCGTAGCCTTTTGAAACGTGGCGCGGATGTCTTGCAGGTTCCATGGGATCATGACTTCGTTGCCGAAGAGGGGGACGCGGTGCTGCTCTCCAACGGTCCCGGAGATCCGAAGATGGCCCGTCAGACCATCGATCATGTACGGATCGCATTGAATGGAGATCGACCCTTGATGGGGATCTGTCTCGGCAATCAATTGCTGGCACTGGCGGCGGGCTTCGATACTTACAAGCTCGACTTCGGTCACCGCAGTCAGAACCAACCTTGTGTCGAGGTGGGAACCTCGCGCTGCTGGGTGACCAGCCAGAATCACGGCTACGCCGTCGATGGCCGGCGGATCCCCGCTGGCTGGGCAGAGTGGTTCACCAACGCCAACGACGGTTCCAACGAGGGCATCCGTCACCTCGAGAAACCCTTCTTCTCGGTCCAGTTCCATCCGGAAGCCAATCCCGGACCCCACGACGCCGCCGAACTGTTTGACCGCCTGCTGGAGGTGGCCCGATGAGTCAGCCAAACCCTGCTCACAACCGTGTCGGTCCCGGGTCCACTTCGGGGCGAGACGTCATTCGACCCGAAAAGGTCCTGATCCTCGGCAGTGGTGCCCTCAAGATCGGTGAAGCAGGCGAGTTCGATTACTCGGGATCGCAGGCGATCAAGGCACTCCGCGAGGAGGGGATTCGTACCATTCTGGTCAATCCCAACATCGCCACCATCCAGACCAGTGCCGATCTGGCCGACGAGGTTTACTTTCTCCCGGTCAACTCACACTTTGTCGAGCGAGTCATCGAGCGTGAGAAACCCGATGGAATATTGCTCTCCTTCGGCGGGCAGACGGCGCTCAACTGCGGCCTCGAGTTGGATCGCCAGGGGATTCTCGAGAAGCATGGCATCCAGGTACTGGGGACTCCACTCGAAACGATACGGACCACTGAAGACCGCCACCTGTTTGCCGAGGTGTTGCGTTCGATCAAACTCGATACGCCTCGAAGTCGAGCCTGTGAGGATCTGGTTACTTCGCTGGCTGCTGCCGAGGAGATTTCCTATCCAGTGATGGTACGTGCTGCATTTTCACTGGGAGGCAAGGGTTCCGGCATTGCGAGAAATGCCGAAGAGTTGACCGAGATGGCCAACAATGCCTTCGCCAACGCTCCACAGATCCTCGTCGAGGAGTACCTGGAAGGTTGGAAAGAGATCGAGTACGAGGTGGTCCGCGATGCCCAGGATAATTGCATCACGGTCTGCAACATGGAGAACATCGATGCATTGGGGATCCACACCGGAGAGAGCATCGTGGTGGCTCCTTCCCAGACTCTCAGTGATCACGACTACCATCGTCTTCGATCGATCTCGATCGAGTTGATTCGCCATCTGGGAGTGGTCGGGGAATGTAACGTGCAGTTTGCACTGCACCCTCAGAGTGACGAGTACCGGATCATCGAGGTCAATGCGCGCCTTTCCCGGTCGTCTGCCCTGGCTTCGAAGGCGACCGGCTACCCACTCGCCTTTGTCGCGGCAAAACTGGCACTGGGATACTGTCTCATCGATGTTCCCAACTCCATCACCAAGGTCACCTCGTCCTGCTTCGAGCCGGCTCTCGACTACTGTGTCATCAAGATGCCTCGGTGGGACCTGAAGAAGTTCCGTCGTGTCTCGACCAGTCTCGGAAGCGAGATGAAAAGCGTCGGGGAGGTGATGTCGATCGGCCGCAAGTTCGAGGAAGCTTTGCAGAAGGCTTGTCGAATGCTGGGTGTCGGAGCTCATGGACTGGTTTCAGCAAGAAATCATTTCAAAGAGGACGATCTTCACCAGTTGCTCGAGGTGCCCACGGAGGAGCGAATTTTCGCCATCGGTGAGGCATTCAAGCGTGGCTGGAGTGTGGATAAGGTTCACGCGCTGACCAAGATCACGCCATGGTTCCTGCAAAGAGTGCGCGAGGTGGCAAAGTGTCAGAAGCAGATCGAGAACTACTCGTTCGAGGAACTTCCTCCATCGTTGCTGCGCTGTGCCAAGGAACTGGGATTCAGTGATAACCAGGTCGCTCGTTCTCTCGATCGAGCAGAGCCGATTCCGTCCGGTTATCAGGCCGCACTCGATGTGCGAGATCGGCGTGAGGAACTGGGAATCCGTCCGGTGGTGAAGCAGATCGATACACTGGCAGCAGAGTATCCAGCGCAGACCAATTTCCTCTACATGACCTACAACGGATCGACCCACGACGTCGTACCGAGGGATCCCGCTCCCTTCGTGGTGCTGGGTGGGGGTGCCTACCGGATCGGCTCCTCGGTCGAGTTCGACTGGTGCGCCGTCAACGCAGTAGATGCGCTGGCTCGCGCCGGCCACCGCACCGTCATGATCAATTACAATCCCGAGACCGTCTCTACCGATTACGACTCCTGCGATCGCCTCTACTTCGAGGAGTTGTCGCTCGAACGAGTACTCGACATCGTTGAACTGGAGCGATCCCAAGGGGTCGTGATCAGCGTCGGAGGTCAGATTCCCAACCAGCTGGCGGTTCCTCTCGGAAGTCGGGGAGTCAAGATCCTCGGGACCGACGTCGACAGCATCGATCGAGCGGAGAATCGTGAGAGATTCTCGTCATTGCTCGACGATCTGGGGATCGACCAGCCCGAGTGGCGCGAGTTGACCAGCATTGAAGATGCCTGTTCCTTTTCGGAACGCTGTGGATACCCGGTACTGATCCGCCCATCCTATGTACTCAGTGGTGCTGCGATGAGTGTGGCACACTCCGACGAGGAGATGGAAATCTACCTGAAGGCCGCTGCCGATGTTTCTCGCGAGCATCCGGTGGTGGTATCGAAGTTCATCGCCGGGGCCAAGGAGATCGAACTGGACGGAGTGGCCCAGGATGGCAATGTGGTCTGTTACGCCATCAGTGAACATGTCGAGAATGCCGGGGTTCACTCTGGCGATGCCACGATGGTATTCCCGTCGCAACGTCTCTACCTCGAGACAACTCGGCGGATCAAGCGGATCGCCAGGGGCATCGCAGAAGCGCTCTCCATCACCGGTCCCTTCAATATCCAGTTCATCGCTCGTGACAATCACATCAAGGTGATCGAGTGCAATCTGAGAGCGTCTCGCTCCTTCCCGTTCGTCTCGAAGATTCTCAAGGAGAATTTCATCGACTATGCGGTGCGTGCGATGCTGGGACAAAAGGTCGAATCGCCCTCGAAGTCGGCGTTCGAGTTCGACTTTGTTGGTGTCAAGGCGCCTCAGTTCTCCTTCTCCCGTCTCAAGGGTGCGGATCCATTACTGGGAGTGGAGATGTCTTCCACCGGCGAGGTCGCCTGTCTGGGTGACACGGTCGAGGAAGCCTACCTCAAGGCACTGATATCGGTCGGGTTCAACTTGCCGAAAAAGGGCGTGTTGCTGTCGACCGGCACCATCGAGAGCAAGGCGGCTTTCCTCGACAGTGCACGCAAGATCGAGGAGTTGGGGTTGCCGATCTACGCCACTCCCAACACTCATCTATTCCTGGAGCAGAATGGAATCGATTCGACGATGCTCCATCAGCCTCTCGACTCCCAGTCTCCCAATGTGATCGAGGCTCTTGAAGATGGCAGGATCGACCTGGTCATCAATGTTCCGCGCAGCCTTGAACGCAAGGATCTGACGAGTGGATACCTGATTCGCCGCAAGGTGGTGGACTACGGCATCAGTATGCTGACCAACATCCAGGCGGCGAACTTGCTGGTCGAGGCACTGTGGGAAATCCGCGATCCTCAGCAGATGCTGGTCAAGCCATGGAGTGAGTACAGCTAAACCTCCGAATCCTGAATGCTGGACCGAATTGAGGGGTTCATACTTTTCCTGAGTGGGCCCATTGCTGCGAGTCGGCGCGGTCAACTCCTCAATCCTGAACTCAATAGAATGAAATGAGAAGATTTGATGAAATCCACCATGACCATCACCGTGTGGATCTGGATCCTCGGAATGAGCGCCATGCTGTTTCTTGGCCGGGTCAGTTTCAGTGCTCCTGTGGCCCATGGAGATCAGTACCGGAATCTCAACTGCTCCGCTGAGATTGGGCCAGATGAGGCGATCGAGCAGGCGATGGAAGAAATGCACCGAGGAGGCAAAGCGGTTCGCCGTGCACTGCGCAAGAAGCAACTCGGTGCCGCTCTCCTTGCGATATCGGTGGCACAGAAGGGTGTGGTGGAGGCGAAGAAACTGGTTCCCTCAGCGGCATTGAAACTCGAGGGGGAAGCACAGGCTCGGATGAAGGCGGATTACCGCAAGCGTCTGATCGAGGTGCTGGAAAAGTGGCTACAGGTTGAGAAACTGTTGATCGATGGCAAGTTGGAAGAGGCCGCAACTACCATGAAGGAAATCTCTGAATTGAAGAAGAGTGGCCACGAGAAATACGAAGTCGAGGATTGACCTTCCGCGAGATCGACAGTTGTGCTGGAGAACTCGAATCCAGATTTGTAATCAGAAAACCGGGGGAAGGATGTCAGAGCATCCTTCCCCCGGTTTCTTTCGCTGAAGCGATATCGTAGCGGATTACAGGCTCTCACCCTTGGCTTCCTTGGTCTCATCGACGACCAGGTCGACGTACTGAGGGATGGTCGAAACCTCGGTGCCGAGGCTGCCGAGCAGTTCAAGAATGGCACCCTGTAACTGGACATCCTCGACGTAGTCGCAGGCGAACTGGCTGCCGCGTTCATCCTCGATCATGCGGCGCAATTTGCTGCGCAAGCCGTACCGAGCATCATCCTCGGTGACTCCGGTATCGGATTGTTGTTCGAACCAGCTGTCGAATCCTGGATAGATGATCTTGCCATTGTCATCGCCTGATTCGACAATCTTGGTGACCAGATCCTTGTTCTCCTGGTAGTTCTCATCGATCCACTTCTCGAACGCCTTGTTGTCGGACAGACGTCCCAGCGCTTCGATCCGCCACAGCGGGATCTCCGTCGGCTCCTTGATGATGTCTGGATCGATTCCACCCTCGACCAGGATCTTGCCTTGAGGATCTCTCTGGGTGTGGATCGATCGTCCACTGGGGAGATAGTAGTGCTGTACGGTGAGCCGCAAGGTGGACTCTCCACCCAGCAGTCGATTGACGCTGTCGGCCATCGGAAGCAAGCGCTGGACGCTGCCCTTGCCGTAGGTTTTGACGCCGATCAACTTGGCGCGCTTGAAATCTTGCAACGCTCCCGAAACGATCTCGGAAGCACTAGCGCTGGAGCCATTGACCAGCACCGTCATCGGGTAATCGTCACGCATTCCCTTGGTGGCAAACTTCTCCGAGTCCTCGAAAACACCACTTCCGGACTTCTGTGAAACGATGGGCATCGACGTGTCGTCGACGAACTCATCGACCAGCGAGACTGCAGACTGGAGATAGCCACCAGGATTACTCCGGAGATCGAAGATCAATCCACGCATCCCCTGACTTTCAAGTTCGTCGAGGGCGGTAATCACTTCCTTGACAGCGGTGTCGCCGAACTGTGCCAGGCCGATGTATCCCAACTTTCCGGGAAGCATCTGGTACAGTACCGAATCGAGTTGAATCGTCTCACGAGTGATCTCGAAATCACGAGCCTCTCTCCAGCCCCTGCGGAACACCTTCAAGAGCACCGAGGTGCCAGGCTTCCCCTTGAGCCCCTTGACGATCTCGTCGAGTGGCTTGCCCTTGGTCGATAAACCGTCGACCTCGATGACCAGATCCTCGCTGATCATTCCCGATCGATAGGCGGGTCCCTTGTAGATGGGGCGGATGATTTTCAGAGTCTCGGTGTTGGGGTCCATCTGAACCTGGGCACCGATTCCTGCGTATTCGCCGGTGATTCCCTCGTAGAATTCCTTGGTGTCGGTCACATCCATGAAGGAGGAGAAGGGGTCGAGGCTCCCGACCATTCCCTTGGCCGCTTCGATCAGCAACTTCTCATCATCGACCAGATCTGGATCGACGTAGAAGTGGCGGATCCGCCGCATGATCTCATCGAGCAGCGGATGTTTGGTGGTACTACCCCTGTTTTTTCTCGCAGTGAGGCGCTCGATCTCCTGATCCTTGCGTAGCAGGAGAGTTTCCAGTTGGAGGATATTCTTCTCTGCCTCGGCGATCCGCTCGCTCTCAGGAGCAGGCTCTGCATCCGACTTCCGTTCCAGCGAGCGCAGTAGACGGTCGCGCTCCAGCAGCACCTTGGCCAGAGATCCCTGAGCGCTCGGCTCCAGTTCGATGCTTCGAAGCAGGTTTTTCACATCCCCGTCGAAGAGTCCCAGTTGTGCCAGGGCGATCGCAGCTCCGGTGCGCGCATCGGCATCGTCAACTCTCAGCAATGGATGCAGCAACTCGCGAGCGAGTTTTCGATCTCGGGTCACCTGGTAGAGACACTTACCCACCGCCACCCTGAGCAGGGGATCTCCCTTGGCTTCACTCTTGGCGATGGCTCTCAGTGATCTTTCGGTAGGGTTGTCGCGGAAGTCACTCATCAAGGAGATCGCTGCGGATCGTTCGACCGAGGGAGCATCTCCATTCTCACCGATGGCGATCAGGACATCTCGCACCCCTTCTGCTTCTCCCAGTGACAGCAGCGCCTTCGAAGCCATCAGTCGAACCGAACGATTTTCGTGGGTCAGCAATTGCTGGACGCCACCGATGGAATCGTCGCCGAGACGTTCGAGCCGCACTGCGCCTTGCCAGACTTCAGCGAGCGGGCCACCGATGTATCGGTCGACAATCTTGTCGATCGCATCATCCGTGGGGGGAGGGACCGCAGCATTCGTGGGTATCCAGCTGCCGATGAGCAGCACCATGAGGATGGCCAGGGAAGGAACTCGAGAAGCAGCCGACATGGTCCCCCTTCCAGGGTGACGGAAATCCGTAATCCCTCCGGTGGGAGGTCAGCGACGCGGTTTCGCTGCGGATCTCAGGACGGGGGAGTATACCTGCCCGTCCGAATTAGGGCCAGAGAGACGATCTCACTGCTGATCTGGGCTAGATCGGATCATTACACTCCGGCGGTATCGACAAAACGCAGGGGAGTCGCATGGCGTTCCGCTTACTTTCTGGGGATCTGTTCGGGATCGAGGGGCGGGAGGTGGAGGTCGAGGTCGACCTGATCCCAGCGCTCTCCTCCTTTGTCATCAGCGGTTTACCCGGCAAGGGGATTCGCGAGGCGCGGGAGCGGATCCGCTCGGCATTGGAAAACTCCGGCTTTCGCTATCCAGATCGACATCGAATCGTCATCAACCTGGCTCCTGCATCCTGGCACAAGGACGGAGCCACCTTCGATCTCCCCATCGCCATCTCGATCCTCGCCGCGAGTGGCCAAATCGAGCCGGAATTCCTTGCGGGGTGGGCGGTGCTGGGAGAATTGGCCCTCGATGGTCGAGTGCGATCGGTGGCGGGGTGCCTGGGAATTATCGCCCGGTTACGTCGTTCCACGGCACGATCGGTGATGGTTCCTGCGTCCAATCACTCGCTGGCGAGTGCCGTGGAAGGGATCGAGGTGGTGGGAGTCTCGACCTTGCAGCAGGCGCTCGAGGTGCTCCGCGGTGCGCGCACCGATCCACCTGCACCGAATTCCGCCGAAGCGATCGATCCCGAGCAGCCCTTTGAAGATCTTGCCGATGTGCGGGGTCATGCGCAGGCGCGACGGGTGCTGGAGATTGCCGCCACCGGCGAGCACTCGCTTCTGATGGTGGGTCCTCCCGGTTCAGGAAAGAGTTTTCTGGCTCGACGATTGCCAGGCCTGTTGCCACCGCTCGATCGCAACCAACAGGTCGAGGTGACGCAGATTCACGAAGTGTGTGGGGATGTCGGTCACCAACAACTGGTGACGACTCGTCCCTTCCGTGCACCTCATCATAGTGTCAGTTGGGCGGGACTGATCGGTGGCGGCTCACCACCGGTTCCAGGAGAAGTGACACGGGCCCATCATGGGGTGCTGTTCCTCGATGAGTTTCCCGAACTGGCGCGTCGATCACTGGAGGCGCTGAGGGAGCCGCTGGAAGAGGGGGCAGTGACCATCTCTCGATCGGGGTGGAGCCGCAAGTTCCCCTCTCGATTCCTGTTGATTGCGGCGATGAATCCGTGCCCCTGTGGCCACGCGATGGCTCCTGGAGCGCAGCGATGTCGCTGTTCCAACGCCACCCTGGCCCACTATCGTGCGCGGATCTCGGGACCGATTCTCGATCGTGTCGATCTTCACATCCAGATCGAGCCGATCTCCGGTCGGCAGCTACTCGATCCACCAGATGGTTCGCTCGAATCGAGTTCAGTGGTGCGTGCTCGGATCGAGCAGACGCGACAGAGAGCCCGGGCCCGGGGTCAGCAGGGACCCAACAGAGACCTGGAATGGTCCGATCATCGAATCTGGGCGCCGCTCTCCGGGGAAGCACGTCAACTGTTGCTGGACGGACAGCAACAAGGTGCCATTTCGACCCGGGGGCTGACCCGGTGGCTCCGATTGGCCAGAACCATAGCGGATATGAGGTCGGGGGAGCAGATCGAAAGCGTCGATCTACTCGAGGCGCTGACGCTGAGGACCCCATCTTCGTCGCTGGTCTCGTTGGCGTAGGGGCGCTGAAATCGCTATCCTGTCGAGCGGGAGACGCGGCTTCCGCTGCGGGGTCGACGAAAGGCACCCGATGAAGACAGATCGTTCGATCACTACAGATCGCACCGAATCGGTGCCAGCAGTGGCTCACGATGCGACATCGATCTCACCGCAGGTCTCGAAGGGGCCGCAGGTCTCGCCGCTTCAGATCGGCTCGCTGCCGCTGGCCACCCCGATCTTGCAGGCTCCCATCGCTGGTTTTACCGATCTGGTCTTTCGTCGCATCGTCCGTGAACTGGGGGGGTGCGGACTGATGTATACCGAGATGGTCTCGGCGGGAGGCTGGGTACGAGGCAACATTCCTCCGGAGAGACTGGTTGGAGTGGCGGATGAACCGGGGCCACTCGGGGTTCAACTGTGGGATCGAGAGGCGCAGATGGTCGAGGAAGCGGCGCGTCGTCTGGTCGATCTGGGAGTCTCCGTCATCGATCTGAACTTCGGTTGTCCGAAGAAGCGAATCATGGGCAAGCAGGGAGCGGGTGCCCAGTTACTACGAGATCCTTCGACCATCGCCAGGATGATCGAAGCCACCATTCGAGGTGCCGGTGAGATCCCTGTCACGGCAAAGATTCGACTGGGACCCAACCCTGACGAGATCACATCTCTCGAGGTGGCGCGTGCGGCGGAAGCTGCAGGCGCCGCAGCCCTGACGGTTCATGGTCGAACAGCCAAGGACGGATACGGCATTCCGGTCAACCACTTGCGGATCGCCGAGGTGGTGGAAGCGGTGTCGATTCCGGTGATCGCCAACGGTGATGTGGTCGATGCTGCCAGCGCCTTGAAGACCTTCGAGAACACAGGAGCCGCCGGTGTGATGGTGGCCCGACGCTGTCTCAGCGCTCCCTGGGTGTTTCGCGAGATCGCCGCGGCTCTGCGGGGAGATCCGATTCCTCCCCAGCCGACACTGCTCGAGCAGCGAGAGCAGTTGCTCAGACATCATGCTCAACTGGTCGAGATGCACGGAGATCCATTCGGCACCATCCTGATGAGGAAATTTGCGGCTCGTTACCTGACGGGAGTCCGCGGGGCCAAGAGTTTTCGTGCCGAGGTGACCATCGCTGCGAACGCAGCAGAATTTTGTCGCATCGTCGAGCAGTTGTTCCCGGTCGCCGAAGATACCGAACGCCATGAACAGCATCCGCAAGCGGGGGACGCCGAACTGGCCGAACCGGAGTGCCACTCCGATGGCGCGGAGCAGCCCCGGTGAAACTGGTCATCGCCATTACCGTCGGAATGCGGCACAAGGATTTGCCGCACTTCTCATCCCTGGCTTCCATCATCGAGCAGGGATCTGTTTCATTCTTGACCCCTCCCTTGCCTGCAGTCACCTGCGCCGCTCAAGCGGCATTCCTGACCGGTAAGGATGCGAGCGCTCATGGGATTGTCGGAAACGGCTGGTTCCATCGCGATACTCGGGAGGTCCGTTTCTGGTTACAACCGCGAGATCTGATCGAATCCCCGACCTTCATCGAGCAACTTCGACAGCAGGGGCTGACCGTCGCCAATCTCTTCTGGTGGTTCAACATGGGCAGTGGTGCGGACTGGAGTCTCACCCCTCGCCCTGAATATCCGGCAGATGGACGCAAGATCCCCTCGGTCTATGGTGAACCACCCGAACTACCCGTCGAGATGCAAAAAGAACTGGGTCGGTTTCCCCTGTTCGACTTCTGGGGGCCGCGAGCCGGGATCCCATCGACACGCTGGATCGTCGATTCTGCCATCTCGATGATCGAGCAGAAGGATCCAGATGTTCTGATGGTCTACTTGCCTCATCTCGATTACGACGACCAGAGGTACGGCGCCGATTCGCCGCAGGGACAACGATCGAGGCAACAACTCGATGTGGAGTTGAATCGTCTCGTGGAAGCGAGTCGCAGCCGCGGCGCCGACTGGATGGTGCTCTCCGAATACGGGGTGGAAGATGTCACTCGGCCAGTATTCCCCAATCGTCTACTGGCACGGTCCGGAGACCTTCAGGTGCAAAGCACCGGACACGGGGATCTACTGGATGTCCATCGTAGTCGCGCCTTCGCAGTCTGTGACCATCAACTCGCCCATGTTCATCTCTCTGCCGACGCCAATGCCACCGCAGTGATCGATCGGCTGCAGCGACTCGAAGGAGTCGACAGGGTTCTTTCCGGGGATCAACGCACGGCGGTGGGGCTGGGCCACTCCAGGGCAGGAGATCTGATATTGCTGGCGCAACCCGGTTGCTGGTTTGCGTACCCGTGGTGGCAGGATGAGGCACTGGCCCCCGATTTTGCACGCACCGTGGATATCCATCGCAAGCCCGGATACGACCCTGCGGAGTTGTTTGTCGATCCAGCCTTGCGCTGGCCGGCACTGAAGATCGGTTGGCGACTGCTACAGAAGAAACTGGGAATGAGAGCATTGCTCGACGTGATCTCGACCGATCCTTCGATGGTGAGAGGGAGTCATGGTCGCCTTCCTTCCCGGCCTGAACTGGGTCCCGTGATGGTGAGATCGTGGCCGAGCCGGGAACCATCCATCGATGCGAAGGATGTTCATGACGAAATTCTGGAACTGCTAAGGGAAGGCGAGTAGAGCGATGCTCGACATTCAATGGATCCATGATCCCAATGCCTGGATCGCCCTGGGCACACTGACCCTGATGGAAATCGTGTTGGGCATCGACAACCTCATCTTCATCGCAGTACTGGCAGGGAAACTACCAGAGAAGAAGAGAGATGCTGCCCGGAAATTGGGCCTGCTGATCGCCATGGGAACTCGGATCCTGCTGCTCTTCTCCATCTCATGGCTGCTGAAATTGGTCGGACCTCTCTTTACCATCTTTGACCACTCAATTTCTGGAAAAGACCTGATCTTGATTGGAGGCGGGTTGTTCCTGCTCGGGAAATCGACTCGCGAAATCCATGATAAGATCGAAGGAGAGGATCAGAAGGAGAAGGGGCCCGCCGTTCAGGTCAGTTACATGTCGGTGCTGCTGCAGATTGCACTTCTCGATATGGTGTTCAGCCTCGACTCAGTGATCACCGCCGTGGGGATGGCGAAATCTTTGACCGTGATGGTGATCGCTGTGGTGCTATCTGTGATGGTGATGCTGATCTTCAGCGGATTTGTATCGCGCTTCGTCGAGAAACATCCGACGGTGAAGGTGCTGGCGTTGTCCTTCCTGATGCTGATCGGCTTTGCGCTGGTGGCGGAGGGATGGCATTTGGATATCCCGAAGGGGTACATCTACTTTGCGATGGGATTCTCCGCCTTTGTCGAGATGCTCAACCTGCAGATCTTCAAGCGAGGAAGAAAATCAAACTGATCGGTGATCATCCGCCAGTTGGATCATCCCGCCGTTTCGAATCAACGGTGGTTGAATCTTCGGGCGGCTTGGAGAGTAGTTTGCCTCGCTCCAATCCCGCTCCTCCTTCGATCCGGCGTGATCGGTCGAGCAACTGAGAGACCACCTGCTGGCGCTGGGCCGCGGCCCGGTCCTCGAATAGGCCGGGTTGGAGTGGCGACGACTGTGGAATCAGATTGCCAGTTCCGAGGCCGAGCAGTCGAATCCCCTCGCCTTCCAGTTCCACTTCTGCCAGCAGCGATCTGGCGGTCTCGAACAGCGGGCCCGGCTCCTGGGTGGGCATATCGAGGGTGAGGCTGCGACTCATCGTCCTGAAGGAACCGGTTCTGACCTTGAGTCGAACGGTTCGGGCACGCAAGTTTTCATCGCGCAAACTGCGAGCCACCTCCTCGGCCGCTTCCCTGAGAAAACCATCGCTCGCGGCTCCACGCTGGATGTCGATCTCGAATGTAGATTCTCGGGAAATCGATCGAGATCCTCGTTCGGTGGAGATGGATCGGTGGTCCTCGCCGTGAGCGAGTTGCCATAGATGATGTCCCGAAGACTCACCCAGATGGCGCACCAGAAGTTCGCGACCCGCTCGGCGCAGATGTCGAATCTCTCGGAGACCGATGTGGTGTAGAGCATCGCGGGTACGAGGACCGACTCCCCAGATCTTTTCGACCGGGAGCGGGTCGAGTAGCTGTTGGATCCGGTCGGGATCCACCACGGTCAATCCGTCCGGTTTTTGTAGATCGCTGGCGAGCTTGGCGAGGAACTTGTTGGGTGCGACGCCGACACTGATGGTGAGTCCACCGGTGACCTGGTGAACACGCTGTCGTAACTGACGAGCGATCGTCACGGCACCGCCGAAGAGTCGTAAGGACCCCTCGATTCCGAGAAATGCCTCGTCGAGGGAGAGAGGCTCCACCTCCGGAGTGAACTCTTCGAACACTCCCATCACCTGGCGTGAGACTTGCTGATACCGTGCGCCGCGAGGGGAGCGCCAGATCCCCTCCGGGCAGCGCCTCATCGCCTCGACCGAGGGCAAGGCGGAGTGCACTCGGTACTTTCTCGCCTCGTAGGACGCAGTCGAAACCACCCCTCTGGGCCCGGGATGCCCGATGATCAGTGGCTTACCAGCGAGGGAAGGGTCGTCGAGGATCTCCACCGCAGCAAAGAACGCATCCATGTCGGCATGGATGAAGATGAGTCTGGAATCTGTGTCGAATCGGTCCAACCCGCTGATCCTTCCACCCCTGCCCTGCTCCGATGGTCATCTTTTCACGCTTCCGGTCAAGATCCTGTTTTGAACAGGGTAGGTCTGATGGCGAATCGGAGAACTGATGGCTAGAATGCGCCCGGAAGGAAGGCCCATGCCCCGGATCACCCTCCCGGACGGAAGTCATCGAGACTACGACGCTCCGGTTGACGGAAATCAGATTGCTGGAGATATCGGCGAACGCCTGCTGAAGGCCTCGATCGGTCTTCAGGTGGACGGAGAACTCAAGGACCTCGGGCATGTCATCGAGGGGGATGCTGAAGTTTCGATCATCACCTCCGGTCACAAGAAGGAAGAACCTGCCGCAGTAGCATTACAACTGGTACGTCATTCCTGTGCTCATGTCATGGCTGAAGCGATCGAGAATACCTTTCCTGGTGCGCAACTGGTCTACGGCCCGCCGACCGACCAGGGGTTTTACTACGACATCCGTTTTCCCGAAAATCACCCCATCAGTAGCGAAGATTTCCCTGCCATCGAAAAACGGATGGCGGAGATCATCGCAGAGGATCGGCCCTTCCGGCGCTACCAACTCGATTGCGATGAAGGCATCGAGAAACTGCGCAAGGAGGGGAGCAAGTACAAGATCGACAATGCCGAAAGAGCCATGGAGGCGGGGTCCGATCAACTCAGTTGGTATGTCACCGGCGAGGTGGGATCGGATTGGGAGGACCTATGCAAGGGTTCACACCTGCCGAGCACCGGTCGGATCGGTGCCTTCAAGTTGTTGAGCGTGGCCAGTTCCTACTGGCACGGAGATGCCGACAGTGACAGCCTGACCCGGGTCTATGGCACTGCATTCTGTCATTCCGCCCAGTTGAAACGCCATCTGGATCGACTGGAAGAAGCTCGCCGCCGCGATCATCGAGTCATCGGCAAGAAACAGAATCTGTTCCGGATCGATGAAGCGGTCGGTCAGGGGCTGGTGTTGTGGCAACCCAACGGGGCGGTGGTTCGCAGGGAACTGGAAGAGTTCATTCGCCATCACCTGATCGCTGCGGGCTATGACATGGTCTATACCCCTCATGTCGGAAAACTTGACCTGTACCGCACCAGCGGTCACTTCCCCTATTATCGAGATAGCCAGTTTCCTCCGCTGATCTCTGCCGATTTCCTTGCAGCGGTTTCGGATGAGGGGTGCTCCTGTGCGGAGCTTTCTCATCGAATCGGTGAGGGAGAGGTGGATGGCTTCATGTTGAAGCCGATGAACTGTCCTCATCACATCAAGATCTACGCAGCGGAGGCTCGCTCCTACAGGGACCTACCCGTTCGCCTCGGAGAATTCGGAACCGTGTATCGCTGGGAACAGTCGGGCGAACTCAATGGATTGACCCGTGTACGAGGATTTACCCAGGACGATGCTCATATCTTCTGCACAGAGGATCAGGTGGCGGATGAACTCATCGGCTGCCTGAGTCTGGTGAAATTGGTGCTCTCGACACTCGGTCTGGATGACTACCGGGTTCGAGTCGGACTGAGGGATGGGGATTCTTCCAAGTACACCGGAGATCCTGCGCACTGGGATCTGGCGGAGGAAGCGTGTCGTCAGGCGGCCTCGACATTGGGGGTCCCCTTCGTCGAGGAGGTCGGTGAGGCGGCCTTCTACGGTCCCAAGATCGATTTCGTGGTCAAGGATTCCATCGGACGAGAGTGGCAGTTGGGAACGGTTCAGGTCGACTACAACCTGCCGGTCCGATTCGATCTCAGTTACACCGGAGCGGACAACGCTTCGCACCGGCCGGTGATGGTGCATCGCGCACCCTTCGGCAGCATGGAGCGATTTATCGGGATACTCATCGAGCACTTCGAGGGTGCATTCCCGACCTGGCTCTCGCCGGAGCAGGTGCGAGTCCTCTCCATTTCAGAAAAATATGTCGAGTATGCACGTAGCGTCGTCGCTGGCCTCGTGTCCGAGGGAATCCGTGCGACCCTCGATGATTCAGACGATCGAATCAATTCCAAGATCAAGGTCGGAGCGGATGAACGAATCCCCTACCTGCTGGTGGTGGGAGGGCGCGACGAGGAGGGCGGCACCGTTTCGGTTCGCCAGCGAGGGATTGGCGATCGTGGGGCGATGGCCTTCGATCAGTTCGTCGCAGAATTGGTCGAAGAAGTGCGTCAGCGTCAACTGCCGGCCGTCGCAAAGGAGAATGACTGATGCTATTTGCGGTCAGTCTTGGAGAGTTCTTCCTGATGGTGCTCTGCATCCTGATGGTGGTGGTCTTTCCCGGTGTGGTAGCGTGGATCGCTCGCCGTGATGGAGAAGACCGTTGAAGGTGGCAGTGGTCGGTGCCACCGGCGTGGTGGGCCAGGAGATGCTGCGCCTGCTGGAGAGTTCACCACTGGGTGACTCTGCTCCTCGTTTGCTCGCATCGGCACGCAGTGCCGGGACGCAGATCCGCTGGAGAGATGCGGACCTGACGGTAGAGTTGCTCAACGATGACACCGTTCTCGACGATCTCGACGTGGCTCTGATGGCGGCCGGATCGGAAACAGCCAGGAAATGGGCTCCCCGTTTCGTTGCGGCTGGAGTGGCTGTGGTCGATAACTCATCGGCCTATCGCCTCGATGACGAGGTGGCACTGGTGGTGCCGGAGGTGAACCCCGAGGCGGTGCCGAGAGGGCCAGCCATCATCGCCAATCCGAATTGTTCGACCATCATCTTGTTGCTGGCGTTGAAACCTCTGATGCATCTGGCCCCGAGTCGAGTGATCGCCGATACCTATCAGGCGGTCAGTGGAGCGGGGCGGGCTGGACTCGACGCTCTCGAACGAGAAGCTGCGGGGGGTGAGTTTCGAATCGATGACCCCTTCCCGTTCCCGATTCACGGCAACCTGTTTCCCTCCATCGGGGAGGTGGGAGCCGATGGAGTGACGGTGGAAGAACGAAAGATGCTGGACGAATCCCGCAAGATTCTCGGCGAGGGCTCTTTCGTGGTGCAGGGTACGTGTGTCCGGGTTCCAGTCGCTCGGTGTCACTCGATCGCCGTGACGATGCTCTTTCGAAGTGACGATCGAGCGAGACTCTCTGCAGCCCTCGATGCCCTGCGCCAGGCACCGGGTTTGATCCTCGAGGAAGACCCTCAGGCACCACCGACCCCGGGTCGTCTCTCCGGTGTACATGAGGTGTCGGTGGGTCGAGTTCGAGCCCCGTCGAGCGACGCCCTACAACTGTGGGTGGTGGGGGATCAGCTACTCAAGGGTGCAGCACTCAACACGGTGCAGATTGCCGAGTTGTGGAGCGCAGAAAACGGATGAACTTGCCGCACCGATACCGATTGATCATTGGATATGACGGTACTGATTTCCATGGTTGGCAGCACAATGAAGGATTTCGCACCGTCCAGGGGGAACTCACCCAAGCCGCTGGAGTCATCGTTGGGGGACCGGTCGAGGTCGAAGGATCGAGTCGCACCGATGCCGGTGTTCACGCACTGGGCCATCTGGTGAGAATCCGTCTCGCCACGGAGGTCGATGTATACCGGTTCCAGCACTCTCTCCAGGGAGTGAGCCCCAGGGACATCGAGGTCATCGATTGCGTCGAGGCGGTCTCCGATTGGCACCCCCGCTTCCACGCCATCGGCAAGCGCTACCTGTATCGAATCTGGAACTCGCCCCGTCGTCCCCTGTTCGGGGAACGGACTTGCTGGTGGGTACGACCAGAACTCGATTGCGAGAAGATGCAACAGGCCTCCGAGGGCTTGATCGGTCGCCACGACTTTGCCGCCTATCGCTCTCGATCGAAACAAGATCGGGACGACACGGTCAGAACCTTGCATCAGATCTCTGTGCTCAGGCACGGGTCGAGCGTCTCGATCCAGGTGGTGGGAGATGGCTTCCTTTACCGGATGGTTCGGAATCTGGTCGGTGTGCTGGTCGAGGTGGGGCGGGGACTTCGGGATGTCGATGATCCGACCCGCATCCTGGCCTCCACCGATCGGCAACAGGCTGGCTTTGCGGCCCCGGCTCCGGGTCTATTTCTGATGGAGGTCGCCTGCCGGGGGGAACCTATACCGCAATGCCTGGAGCTGCCAATGACGCTGTGATTCGCCATTCAACGGCAGAATTCAGTGTTTCAGCACCTTCTCATGGAGAAATAAATTCGATCCAGCCGATCCGCTTCCGTGGAACAAATCTCGTGCTCGTGGTAAACCATGACACCACCCGGATTGCCCTCCGGGACGAGGATTCGAGGGATGGACCTCGTCTTTCCTCGCAGTAGTCCCCGATCGCAAGGAACTCCTATGAGTTTGATCGAGCCAGGATCTGACCTGTCTTCCACGCCGCCGCGCATCGTTGCGTTCGGCGGGGGAACCGGTATGTCCTGCTTACTGGCGGGTTTGCGTGAAGCCCCTGTGGAGGTCACTGCCGTCGTTTCGGTCAGCGATGACGGCGGCTCTTCGGGACGATTGCGCAAGGACTTCGACATGGCTCCTCCGGGAGATATCCGCAACTGCCTGCTGGCATTGTCGGGGCAGGAGCCACTGTGGGCTCGCTTGCTCGACTATCGCTTCCAGGAATCGGAACTGGCCGGGCATTCTCTCGGCAACCTGTTGATCACTGCCTTGACCCGGGTGACAGGAGATTTCGATCTCGCCATCCGTGAGTTGAATCGACTGCTCCATGTCCAGGGCCGGGTATTGCCAGCCAATGGCGGAAAGTTGACGCTGATCGGAACTCATACCGATGGAACCAAGTCCACCGGTGAGGGGATGATTGCCAGGAGCGGCAAGCCGATCGCCTCGATCGAGGCGCGTCCACGTATCGATGAACCGGCGGCAGATGTCGCACAGGCCATCGAAGATGCAGACCTGATCGTGTTCGGCCCAGGCAGTCTGTTCACCAGCATCATCCCACCGCTGTTGATCGAGGGAATCCGTCGGAGGGTATTCGAGAGCCCCGCACACAAGGTTTACATCGCCAACATCATGACCCAGCCAGGAGAGACCGATGACATGGGACTGGTCGATCACCTCGATGCTCTCGAGCGTCATGCCGGAGATCCCATCATCGATCAGGTGTTGGCTCATGACGGAAGCATCCCGGATGACTTGCTCGCGAGTTATTCGCGCCTGGGCAGCATCCCGGTGGTCTACGAGGGTGGGCTGGAGCACCGGGAGATTCGTGTTTCAGTTGCCGATTTGATCGATCGAGGTGCCACCAGCGCTCGCCATCACTCCGAGATCCTCGGTCAGATGATCTGCGATCTCGCACTGGCAGGGGTCGGGAAAACGGCATGAGTTCGGTCAGCGAGACTCTCAAGATCACCCACTCGTCAGGGCTTCATGCTCGAGCATCGACAGAATTCGTGCGTTTAGCGCAGAGATTCTCAGCCTCAGTCTCGGTCAGCAGGATCGGCGGATCGACGGTCGATGGAAAGAGCACCATTGCGGTGATGACCCTGGGGGCTCAACTTGGAGACGATATCATGATCGAGACCACTGGACCCGATGCAGAGGATGCCTTGGCGGCTCTTACTGAACTGGTCCGACTCGATTTCCACGGGGTCTAGGGCCGGAGGAACGTTGGAGATCAGGCACGGAATCCCGGTCAGTCCGGGGATCGTAATTTCCGAGGCTCTCGTCCTCGATTCGGAGGAACTGCGCATCCCGCAGCGGTTCGTCGAAGATCAGTACATCGATTCAGAAATCGATCGCTTCAAGCAAGCGGTCGATGATTCCAACAAGGTTCTCGATTTGGAGATCAAACGACTCGGGGAAGAGATCGAAATCCATGCACGTATTCTCAGCGTGCATCGAGACCTCGCATCGGATCCGGTGCTTCACAAGGAGATCGAGCAGTCGATTCGGGACAATTCATTTACCGCCGAGCATGCTCTCAGTCGGGTGATGAACCGCTATGTAAGGAAACTACAGGATCTCAACTCGCCCATCCTTTCCGAGAGAATCCACGATCTTCAAGATGTAGAAAAGTTGCTTCTGAGTACTCTTCTTGGCAAGCGCATCGAGGGGTTGTCAAACCTGCAGGACGAAGTGGTGGTGATCGCTCACAATCTGACTCCAGCCCAGACCGCCAAACTCGATCCCAAGATGGTCAAGGGTTTTGCCACCGATGTTGGGGGAAAGACCTCGCACACCGCGATCATGGGACGAGCACTGGGGATCCCAGCGGTGGTCGGACTGGATGACATCTCTACATCGGTGGTCGGGGGAGACCAGATCATCATCGATGGTTACCGCGGAGCGGTCATCATCAATCCGGATGAGGGGCAGATCGCCGAGTATCGTGCCAGAGCTCTCAAGTCTGAAAAGCTGAGTCGGCGCCTCAAGAGCCAGGCGAAACTTCCCGCTGAGACGATCGATGGCCATCGCGTCGAGGTTCATGCCAACATCGAGTTGCCCAGCGAAGTGGAATCTGCGGTCGAATGCGGTGCTGCAGGTATCGGGTTGTACCGTACCGAGTTCATCCATCTCCAGGCTCCTAGCTCCGGCGAGGAGGTTCATTTCGAAAATTACCGGTCAGTGCTGGAGTCTCTCGGAGGGCTTCCGCTGACGATCCGGACTCTCGATCTGGGCGGCGACAAACTACCGGAGGGGGGACTGGAGGAGGAGAATCCGTTCCTCGGCTGTCGGTCGATTCGCTGGTGCCTGGCCAACCCGGGACCCTTCCGAGCACAGATTCGAGCCATCTTGCGAGCGGGAGAATTGGGACCGGTGCGTCTGATGCTCCCGATGATCACCTCCATCTCGGAACTGGATCTGAGTCTTCAGATCATCGATGAGGTCGCGGATGAGTTGCGTCGAGAGGAGATCCCCTTCGACGAGAACATTCCGATCGGAGTGATGGTGGAGGTACCGTCGCTGGCACTGATCGCTAGCCATGTGGCGGGTCGAGTTTCCTACCTGAGTGTCGGAACCAATGACCTCGTTCAGTACACCCTGGCGGTGGATCGAGGCAATGAGCATGTGGCCAGCCTCTACGATCCGATGCACCCGGCGGTGCTGTATCTGATCTCACAACTGGTCCGAACCGGCCAGGAACATGGGGTGCGGGTTTCTCTTTGCGGCGAGATGGCTTCCGAGTCGATCTACCTGCCGCTACTGGTCGGACTGGGACTGCGGGAGATCTCGGTCAGCCCACAGTTGATCCCGGAAGTGAAGCAAGTGATCCGCAGTCTCATCGACTACGAGGTGCGGGAACTCTCGGCCCGTTGCCTGCAGATGTCCGATGGCGAACAAATTACCCGGGAATTGCACCGTTGGGCCGTGGATCACTTCCCTGAGGTAGTGGATCGCTTCTAGCGGATACCCAGAACCTGCCCGGTTTGCACCCTTTCCATCCCCGTCGTACTCTTCTCCGGACCTTCCTAAGGCTGGTCCCTTTCTGGCAGTGGCGATGGCTACCGCTGGAGTGTACCGGTTCTCGTCGATCCGCCCGATCGGCAGAACCCCGTTGCTCGCCCCGTGGGCGCGGCAGGGAGGCTAGAAGGTATGTTTTCTCGACAAAAATCTCTTGTCGGTCTCGATATCGGCACTGACGAGGTCAAGGTCGTCGAACTGACTGAAACTGCGGAGGGGCTCGAACTGACCGGTTTTGGTTGGGGACGCATCCCGACCCCGGAAGAGACCCTCGATACTGTCAAGGCGGTACTCCGGGAATCCGGCATTCGTACTCGCAAGGTCGCCACTGCAGTGTCTGGACGATCTGTGGTGGTTCGCTACATCACCCTCCCTCGACTCGACGATGATGAACTGCAAGGGACCTTGCGTCTCGAGGCGGACAAGTACATCCCGTTCGATCGTGATGAGGTTTGCATCGACGGACAGAGTCTCGAGGTCGCTTCCGACGACTCGCCGGAGAATGTAGAGATGAAGAGTCTGCTGGTTGCGGTGAAGAAGGACCTCCTCCAGGACCATATCGACCAGGTACAAGATCTTGGTCTGATTCCGGTCGTCATCGATGTCGATTCCTTCGCTCTGGGTAACTCCTTCGAACTGAGAAATGAGGCGGGTGTCCGCTCAGAGGATCCGGACCGAGCGGTCGCGCTGGTCGATGTCGGTGCCAGCAAGACCAACATCCATATCCTTCGGGGCAACGTCTCCTGCTTCTCCCGTGAAATTTACCTCGGTGGAACAGATCTGACCGAGTCGATCGCACGCCGTGAACACCTCGACGAGGCTGAGGCTGAGGAACTGAAGTGTGACCCCCTCGGGAATGAGGAACTGGTGGCCAATGCGGTCCAGCCGGTTCTCGACGAGATCGCCGGCGAGATTCAACTCTCCTTCGAGTACTTCGAAAATCAGTTCGACCATCGAGTCGAAGAAGTCTTCATCAGTGGGGGAGCCAGTCGAACGATTGGTCTTCAGGATACCTTCGAGCGTGTCTTCGATCGTGAAGTCAAAACATGGGATCCTCTCGAATCGATCAAGATTCGTGAGGATCTTGTCGATGTGGATGCTCTTGCCGAGCACAAGGTCCAGCTGTCGATCGCAGTGGGTCTTGGCTCTCGTCTTCAGGATTGCGTCTAGGCGCGCCAGGAAAGGATCAAAAAATGATAAAGATCAACCTGCTGCCCGCCGAACTACAACGCGCTGCCAGCACCCCACGCACGGTTTTTTATTCAGTGCTGGGAGGAGTCGCCGCAGTGGCTCTAGGAGCGATAGGAATCTTCTGGATGTGGATTGCCCAGGGAAGCATGGAAGCCGAGGCGCAAGCCCGGACAGTACATGTTGCGGATCTGGAGCAATCAGCCGGAGAGGTCGATCGGATCCAGTCCGACATCGCCTTCTACCGTCAACGTGAGGATTCCATCATCAAGATCAAGACCCGGAGGATCCTCTGGGCTCCGAAGCTCGATCAACTGGTCTCTCTGGTTCCTGACGAGGTCTGGGTCACTTCCCTGATCGTCAATGTTCTCGATGAGGGAGAGTACCGCTGGGAACCCGGCACCCGTCAATCGGGGGGACGCGTGACTCTCGATTGTGTCGCACTCGGTGACGATCCCCAGGTCTTCACGACCTTCCGAAAGGCGCTCAGTGAGGACCATCGTTTTTACGGTGATATGGTCGATGTCAGCGCCATGCCGGACTCCTTCTTTGGCGATTTCCTCGGCTTCACTGCTCTCGCATGGGAGAAGGTCAAAGCCACCGATGAGGTGCAGGAGCACTTCCGTTCAGAGGTCGAAATCGATCTGAAACCACTTCAGGACCCGCCCAAGCCGGTCACGAAGACTCCGGCCACGACAAGTGAGGCAAAATGAATTTCGATGAGAAAAAACAACTACTGATCATTGCCGCTTTTTGCGGCCTGGTTTTCTGCGGAGAGTTCGTCGTTGGTTGGGGACTCAAGTCCGACAATGACGCCATCGATGCGCAGCTGGTAGCACTCGATTCTCGCGAGGCTGCAGCGGAGGCGAAGATCGCCACGATTTCCGAGATGAAGGAGAAGGCCAACGTCCTTTCGAACATCGTCAGGGATTACACGGCGATCTTGCCGCAAAAGGATGAAGTACTGCAGGATGCATTCGTCGACACCATCACGGACCTGTGCCGAAGTTCGGGGCTCACCATACTCACCGCTGTGCCGATGAAGGTACGAGTCAAGGCTCCCAAGAGCAGGGTTAAGGACCAGGTGGTGGAAGAGAAGGAAGCCTTCACCCGTCACAAGTACCGGTTCGAGATGACAGGCGAGTTCTCACAATTGCATCGATTCATCAACAGCGTTGAAAACCATCCTCGGTTTCTTCGTGTCGATGGGATCCAGTTGTTCCCGCTGGGAGATCGTGAAGATTTGATCTCCGCTTCCAAGCCGACCAAGTTGCTGACCGTTGAAATTTCCACCTATGTTTATGACGAACCGAAAAGTCAGATGGAGGCGATCCAGTGAGCCATTTCAATAGATTGCCCCTGTATCTGCTGATCAGCCCGATGTTGTGGCTCCCTGGGGGAGCCGAGGGCGTCCAGCAGGCTACGAATCCTCCCGTGGATGTGGTCGAGACCTTCGAGGCGCAGCCAGCAGTTGAGGCGCAGCCAGCGATTGAGACGCAGCCAGCGGTCGAGTCGCAGCCGCAGTTCGAAACAGAGCCAGAGGTCGAACTGTCAGGAGATGACGTCGCCACCGTGGTGGCCGATGTCGCTGACGATTCTTCGACAGGTGTTGTGGACGAGCAAAGCAGTCACGTGACAGAAGATGAACAGTACCAGACCAGTGTCATCGTCTCGGGGCTGGAAACAGATGCCCAGGTGACCAACCTCCGTCGCTACTCCAGTGATGACATCCACAGGAAGAACTGGAGTCGTGCACTGAAAGAAGTGGAAGAGTTGGTGACACTTCGGCCGTATCACGCGGATTACCACCTGACTCTTGGATTGATTCATCGTCGCCTGGAAGAAACCCACAAGGATGGAATCCACCTCGAAGAAGCGCTTCGTAAATACGAGGAGTACGCTGACTTCGGTGGGGAAGACGCCATCGCAGCACTGCTGACGGCGGAAGCATTCGCCCATCAGAATCAAAGAGAAGCAGCGTTTCAGCAACTGGAAAAGGCTGCTTCCTACGGCATGAACATCGCTCGTGCTGTCCAGCAGTTCCCGTCACTCAAGAGTTACACCAGCGACACCCGTTTCGTCAGAGCCGCACTGAGACTCGAGCGTTACAATCTTTCGGTCGTGGCGGCACGTGACCCCTTCACCGGACCCTGGAGCCAGGTGCTCCCAACACCGGGTTCCCCGAAAGTGGGGCCCCTCGATGATACCCAGCAGAAGAAGTTCCTTGCCGAAGCTCGGACAGCAATGCACCTGCTCGAGTATGCACTTCGCAATGGAGATCAGGTCTCAGCGATGGATGCGTATGCAAAGATCGAAGATGTCGGGAGTCACTTGAATCGATTTGATGTTCCCGAGTTATCCTCTGAGTTGCGCTCCATCCTCGAGCGGCTCGATGAACTCGAGGAAGGAATCGATCAAATCCGCGTGGCGTACCTGTACGAGCAAGCCCGGTCCATGATGGAATCGATGCGAGTCTCCTTCGAAGAGCAGGAGTTCGATCTGGTCAACCAGACTCATGGTGAAGTGGTGGCCATCGCTCAGGATATTTCCATGATGGGGGAGTCGTATCAGGCGGCCTCCAGCCTGGTGATCCAGGCGGCTGATCAATTCCAGCAGAGAAGCGACATCGTGCGAGAGTTCCAGTCGAAGAACGTCAGTGTCGAGGGAGTGGTCGTTGCCGAGGACGGTTCGCACGCCATCATCAATGCTGAGTTGATCCCTGAAGGGGGTCAGGTTCTCGGTGGAGTGCTCTATTCGGTCCAGCGTGATCGGGTCGAGTTCCTCTATCGAGGAGAGAAAATCATTCACAAATTTGGACGGTTTTAGAGCGATATAGTGGCGGCAGGGGAATCCTGCCGCCTTTTCCATTGGCACTCAAGATTGAATCGTGATGTGCCGATACTTCAATGTGAAGAGCCGGAATCTCTGGCCAGCGAATTCGAACTTCTGTCCCATACGGGAGGAAAACAAGCAGATGAAAAAAATCTCCATTGTCGCGGCGCTGATCGTCGCATTGTTGGTCAATCCACTCCAGGCCTATCAGGCGGGCTCAGGCAGGATTGACCTTGTCACCATCGATGTGAGAGACAAGGACCTCGGCGAGGTACTGTCCCAGATCGGTGAGCAAGTGGATGTCAACATTGTGGTGGATCCTCAGGTGGAAGAGAAGGTGACGCTTTCTCTCGACGCCATCGGATGGCGAGAAGCTCTCGACATCCTCGCTCGCCAGACCAGTTGCGTGATCATCGTATCGAGTGACCGTCTGATTCGGTTCACCCAACCGCCTTCTGTGAACATCGAGTTCCAGAATGCCGATCTTGCCGTTGTGCTGGACCTGCTGGCGAAGCAGTCCGGAGCGAACATCGTCATTGCAGAGAATGTGGTCGGTAAGGTCAGCTTGACCCTGCGGGACGTCCCGTGGCGTGAAGCGCTCAATACAATCGTCAAGACCGCTGGTTACGTGGTGGTCAGTGAGCGCGAGGGGATCAGCGAGATCCTCAGAATCGTTTCGGCGGACCAACTGATCCAGCAACAGGAGACGAGAATCTTCCGTCTGCGCTACATCCGTCCTCCGGAGCAGTACGTCGCCATCATTTCCGATATCGACAAGCAGGCAGGAAACGTGTCGCGTGATATCTCCGCAGAGGCAGCAGGAGAGTTCACCCTTCTCAAGGCGTGTCGCACGGCTCTCTCCCCCGGCGGAGCGATGGAATTCGACATCAAGACCAACTCCCTGATCGTCAAGGATATTGCTCCCAGTCTCGATGAGATGGAGAAGATCATCGCCGAGATCGACGTCGAGCCTGCTCTGGTTCAGATCGAGGTGAAATTCATCTCTACCACCAGTGATGACATCCTCGAAGCGGGTCTCAAGTTTGACGACCCCAATACTCCGGGACGTGATGGATTCAGGCTCAGTGCTTACGGATCTGCTCCTCTTTCGGCGATTCCGGATCTGTCGGGAACCGGCTCCATCGTCGATTCGGTCACTGGCCCGACCTTTCCGGGTTCGATCGCTCACAACGGCGGCACCTGGCCCTTCGATATCGGCAACATGCAGTCGATCGGTGTCCCTTACCAGGCTCTCGGAGTGCTGGACTTCACCCAGACCAACTTGTTGCTCTCGATGGTCAAGGACGACGAGAACTCGAAGATCATTCAGCAGCCGTTCCTGACCACTCTGGATAACTACCCCTCGACCATCTTCGTCGGGGAGGAGGTCCCGTTTGCGGTTCAGAGCGTACAGCAGGATCAAAACGGTAATGTGACCGTGTCGATCGACGAGAACGATCGGTCCCCGGTCAATGTCGGGTTCACCCTCTATGTCTCTCCGCACGTGATCCCCGGCACCGACATGATCTACATGAACGTGATCCCGAAGGTCTCCACCCTGGTCGGGAATACTTCCGACATTCCTGGATTCGACCGCTTCCGTTTCAGCGATCCGGGCAGTGGCAACAGCGCCTACATCGATCTTCCTCGGGAGAGCAGCCAGACGGTCGTCACCTACTTGCGCGTCAAGGATGGTCAGACTGCCGTGATCGGTGGCTTGCACACCGAGCGTCGCGTCGAGATCGAATCGCGCATCCCACTCCTCTCCGACATTCCCTACCTCGGGGAACTGTTCAAGTGGAGAAGGCGTCAGGCCAATGTCGATCACCTTTTGATTCTCGTGACTCCTCGTATCCTCAAGAGCGATGAAGTCAGCGATGAGATCTACAAGAATGCCCTGCGTGAGTCCGAGCGCTGGGACTACTTCGAGAAGAAGTACGGTGAGGACGAAGACGAAGGGGATGACGAGGTGGGTTCGACCGCCGGAAGTGTCACCGTCGAGGAGTCGGAAGAGGGATAATCTCGACCCACTTCAGCGACCAGGGGCCCGTTCGGCAAGATGCCGACCGGGCCCCTTTTTTTATCTAAATTCGATCGATTTCCTGCTTCTGCTCGACAGGTCCGCTGGACGGCTGCTGTCGCTGCGATACTCTGGGAGCGCCCGGATGGTCCGGGGACTGCCCTGCGGAATGCGACTCGTGCTGGCGATTTTCCAGTCTCTGGATCTCGAGGTCATCGATGCGACTGCTGGTCCATTCTCGAGACCGTGACGCCCTGTCCGTGGCTCTCATCGACGATGACCGGTCGCTGTGGGAGTATCATGAGGAGGACCGAGAGACTTTTCGCAGCCTCGGGAATGTCTATCTCGGGCGGGTCGTCAACATCGAGCCCGCCATCCAGTCCGCTTTCATCGATATCGGTGAGCGGCGCACCGCCTTTCTCCACGTCTCCGATCTCCACCCAGCCTACCGAGGGGCACGTCAGGTGCCGGTCGACCGCCTCGGAGAGCGGCCGGTCAGGGAGCGAGGAGAGGAACGGATCCAGGAGATCTTGCAGCGGGGCCAGGAGTTGCTGGTCCAGGTCAGCAAGGAATCGATCGGCCAGAAGGGCCCGACGGTGACGACCTACATCGGCCTTCCAGGGCGGTCGGTGGTGCTGATGACGGGGCTCGATCGACCCGGAATCTCCAAGAAGATCGTCGATGATCAGGAACGAGATCGGCTTCGCCAGCTGGCGGACCAGTTACCGAGAATCCCCAATGCAGGGGTCATCATCCGTACAGCAGGCAGAATTCGCGATCTTCAGCAACTGACCGCCGAGGTCGAGGTGCTGGCGGCGAGCTGGGCGAAGATCTGTCACAGCGCTGGGGAGGGTGGGGGGCCGATACTGCTCCACCGAGAGGCGGATCTGCTGCTTCGTACCGCCCGAGATCTCGCCTCGGATACGATCCAGGAGGTGGTTTTTGACGATCCCTGGGCAGCCGAGAAGTTCCTCGAATACAGCAATCAGTGGAATCCAGGAGAAGCGCCTCCGGTTCGTTTGCATCGTAGCAAGTCTGCTCTATTCTTGGAGTTCGGAGTTGAATCTCAAATCAATTCTCTCTACGATCGCAAGGTTGCTTTGCCCAGTGGAGGCTCCTTGGTCATCGATGAGACGGAAGCGCTGGTCGCCATCGATGTGAACTCGGGAAGCAGCACATCCGAAAGTGACCTGGAGAGCACGGCGCTGAGGACCAACCTCGAGGCCGCTCGAGAAATTGCAAGAAATCTACGCCTCCGGGACATGGGAGGGGTGGTGGTTTGTGATTTTATTGACATGATGGAGGCGGAGAATCGTCGTACCCTCGAAGGTTCATTTCGTGAACTGGTTCGCAACGACCGGGCCAAGATCTGGTTTGCCAAACTGTCGAGGTTCGGGTTGCTCGAATTGACCAGACAACGCCTCGGTCCCTCGAAGGATCGGGCGGGTCGCGAGCCGTGTCCCACTTGTCTGGGGCGAGGAACGGTTCGAAGTGCCAGAAGCGTAGCCTCTGGTGTGATCAGAGAATTGCGACAGGGAATTGCGAAGGCCTCCAGTGAGGAGGCATTGATCACCGTGGGTCCACCGGTCAGGGAACTCCTGCTCGGTGTCCGACGCGAGGATCTCGACGCCCTGGAGATCGAATTTGGAAAACGGATCGTGGTGAACGAAGGCCAGGACTGGTCTCCGGAACGATGGACGATCCAGTATCGCTGACAGGGTCAGCGTTGTGAAAGAGGCGACATGCACGCGATCATTCGCGATGGTGGTCGACAGTACCGCGTTCAAGAGGGAGAGATCCTGTTCGTAGATCTCCGTCCTGCGGAACCGGGCAGTACCATCCAGTTTCCCGAGGTGCTGGCGATCGAGCCTGGCCCGGGTGAGTTTGTTTGTGGAACGCCACTCGTCGAGGGAGCCCACGTCGAGGCTGAGGTGATTGGAGAGGCGAAGGGACCCAAGGTGATCTTCCATCGCTTCCGTCGCCGCAAGAATTCCCACAGCCGTAAAGGGCACCGTCAACGCTACACCAAGGTCCGCATCGGTAAGATTGCCGGATAGTTCTCGCTCCTTCGGGAGTGTTCGACAGGAGAGATGAGAGATGGCACATAAAAAGGGACAGGGCGCGACGCGCAACGGCCGCGATTCCAATGCCCAGCATCGTGGAGTGAAGAAGTACGGTGGTGAGTCCGTCATCGCTGGAAATATCATCATCCGCCAGTGTGGAACCAAGTTCCATCCTGGGCTCAACGTGGGGATGGGCAAGGATTACACCCTGTTTGCTCTCACCGACGGCGTGGTTCGTTTTGGAACCAGAAGCCGAGTCCATGTCGATCAGGCTTCGGCCTGATCCTGTCTGAGTTGCGACGAGGCCATGCCAGTCCGATTCGTCGATGAAGGTCACCTGCGGGTGATCAGTGGTCGAGGGGGTGACGGAAGCGTCTCCTTTCGCCGTGAGAAGTACATCCCTCGTGGTGGCCCCGATGGGGGTGACGGCGGTCGTGGTGGACACATCATTCTTCGTGCCGATTCCCATATGCAAACGTTGCTCGATTTTCTCGGGCGCCCGATCTACAAGGCAGAGACCGGGACCGCAGGTTCAGGCAGAAACTGCAATGGCCGTAGTGGCGAGGATCTGATCCTCAAACTTCCGATCGGTACCGAGGTCTACGACGCCGCTGAAGGAACTCTGGTCATCGACCTGACCGAGCCTGACCAGCAGATCATCGTCGCTCGTGGAGGCTCGGGGGGACGCGGGAATCTCTCCTATGTCAGTTCCACGCACCAGGCACCTCGAGAGTACACGCCGGGCGAGCCCGGCCTCGAGCGCCATTTTCGTCTCGAACTGAAACTGATCGCCGACATCGGAATGCTCGGGCTACCCAATGCCGGAAAGAGCACCTTTCTCGCGAGAGTCTCGCGCGCCCATCCAAAGATAGCGGACTATCCTTTCACGACCTTGAAACCACAGCTGGGCATCGCCGAACTCGATCCGATGAGGCGCATCGTCGTGGCTGACATTCCGGGTCTGATCGAGGGAGCCTCGAAGGGGGTCGGTCTGGGAATCTCCTTCCTCAAGCACCTGCAGAGAACCCGGGTGCTGGTCCATCTGCTCGATCCATACAACCGCGACCTCGACCAGATCGTCGAGGACCACCGGGTGATACGCCAGGAAGTGGCGACTCACTCTCCCGAACTGGCGGCTCGCCGCTGCCTGAGCGTCCTCAACAAGTCCGATCTGATGCTCCCCGAGGAGGCCGAAGAACTGAGGGTGGCACTGGAGGGGCGTCTGGGGGAATCGGTTCTGATGATCTCCGGGGTCACAGGAAAAGGGGTTGAGGCACTGCTGGAGCAGCTCTGGAGCGCTTTACAGCAGTAGTGGGGTCGCCCTGGCGCCTTCCAGCCCGGGCGTCATCGGCCTCGAAGAGCATCTCATCGTATTCTTCTGGAGAAGATCTGTGTGCCCTGGCGGGCCTGCAAACCCATGGATCTCCCGGGAGACAAGATGGAATTTCATGAGATGTTGCGCCGGATGGTGCTCGAAAAAGCTTCTGACCTGTTCGTCAAGGTAGGCTGCCCCCCCTCGCTCCGGGTGGATGGAGTGGTCCAGTTCCTCGATTGTGAGGAAGTGTCGCCGCACGACTCCCAGGAGATCTTGCAGATCATCCAGGATTCGCGCCCCGAAGCGCTCCCTCAGAAACTGGATGTGGATACCTCGTATGATCTCCCCGGGATCGGTAGGTTCCGTGTCAACATCCTGCATCAACGTGGGCAACTTGGCTTCGTCTTCCGCCACGTCAACCAGTCGGTCGCCGATTTCGATGACTTGAACATGCCCAGAGATACTCTCATCCAGCTGGCAGAGCAGAAGCGTGGGTTGGTCCTGGTGACGGGAAACACCGGCTCGGGTAAGTCGACGACTCTCGCAGCAATGGTGCACCACATCAACGAGACCGCCAATCGCCACATCATCACCGTTGAAGACCCCATCGAATTCACATTCAAGGATCGAAAGTCGATCATCGATCAGCGTGAAGTGGGAATCGATACGGAGTCCTTTCCGGTGGCACTGCGTCACTCCTTGCGCCAGAGTCCCGACGTGATTCTGATCGGTGAGATGCGAGACCGTGAAACGATGGAAGCGGCCATCTCGGCAGCCGAGACGGGGCACCTGGTGCTCTCCACTCTTCACACCGTCAATGCCGTTCAGACGGTCGAGAGGATCATCCACTTCTTCCCTCCGCACCAGCATGAATTGATCCGCTTGCAACTGTCACTGGTGCTCACCGGCGTGGTGTGTCAAAGACTGGTTCCCCTCAAGGAAGAGGCGGGGCGAGTTCCGGCGCTGGAGATGATGATCAACAGTCCAACAATCAGAGAATTGCTGAGAGAGGGTCGCACTCACGAACTCGCCGGAGCCCTCAGGGCGGGGGAGCATTACGGTTCCTGCACCTTTAATCAGTCGCTGAGAAGCCTGTATCAGGCAGATCGGATCACCCTCGAAGAGGCTCTCTCCTATTCTGACTTCCCCGATGAACTGCAACTGGAACTGCGGGGAGTGGTCAAGGGCGCCGAGATGGGGGACTTCGACTTCGATTACTAGCCTCGATCGGCTAGGGGTCGAACCCTGTTCGAGTTATCCTCCCGGCTAGATGGGAGGACCGATGGGTACGCTTGTCATCGATATCGGCAACACCCGTCTGGCCTGGCGCCTGCGAGAGCCATCGGGAGTCGTGAGTGGTGGCTCCGCTTCCCATGCCGCGATCGCCGATGCTCTCTCATCCTTGCCGCTGGTCGAAGCCATCGCCATCTCCTCGGTTCAGCGATCTCACGAGGGTGAGTTGCAGCAGTGGATCGAGGCGACTCACCAGCCTCCACCGATCTGGATCCGTAGCGGTGCCGATCTTCCCTCCACTGTCAAGACCGATGAGCCGCACCATACTGGAGCGGATCGGGCGCTCTGCGCCTTCGCATGGGGATGCGCAGATGAGCAGGGTCCGGCGATCATCATCGATGCCGGAACCGCCGTGACTGTCGATGCGGTCAACCCATCGGGTCAGTTGCTGGGCGGCTGGATCGCTCCTGGCTGGAGTGCCCTGCAACGTGGTCTACAACAGGCCGCCCCAGCGCTACCACAGATGTCTGAGGAACAAAGCGAAGAGGCTTCGGTTCCCTGGTCTGGCGAAACAAGCCGTGCCATCCGAGGTGGTATCGAATCGATGTTTGTCGAGGGAGTTCTGGGACTGCGGAGGAGAGTCGAGTCGGAACTCGGAAATGATGCCACCACCGTCATCACTGGAGGAGATGCGGATCGACTTCTGTCCGCACTGCAACCGGCTCGATCACAACCAGACATGGTCCTGGATGGACTCGAACGGATTCTGGAAAGCGGCACTCATGGCTGATTCAAACTGGATTTCCGAGGTCACCGGACCGGGGCGATCCGCTTTGCATGGTGTGATGATTGGCGGCCCCGCAGCGGATCAGTGGCTATCCGATTGCTTTCGCGGAAGTGGATCGTCACCGCACGGTACTCTTCACGATGAGGATGGGACCGTGATCGATGATGTGGTGCTGGTGGAGTGGCCCGGCGAGACATCTCGATACCTGATCACCTGCCACGGCAGTCCGGTACTGAAAGAGCACATCGTGGATCGGTTCGTGCAACTCGGGGCGACCCAGATCGAGCCGAGGGTTGATCTCTGGGGCGATGGGAATGGTGTTGGGGCGGAGATCGCCGCTCAATCTCGGATCTCCCTGACCCGTGCCTGCAGTCGAGAAGTGTCTGCCTTCTTGCTCGAGCAGGCCTCGAGCTCGGGGCTTGCCGGTTGGATCGAACGCGCTCTCGAAAGTTCTCCTACCGATGCCGAGCTGAAACATCTGTTGCAAGGCGCAGCGTCGGGGATCGGTGCGCTGGAGGCACCCAGAGTGGTGATTGCCGGGGTACCCAATGCTGGTAAAAGCACCCTCTTCAACGAGTTGGTCGGGGAGTCGCGAGCACTGACCTGGCACCAGCCTGGAACCACTCGCGACCTGATCGAATCTCAGGCGATTTTCTGCGGCTTTCCCATCTCGCTGATCGACGGGGCCGGGATCCGCCCGCTGGGGGAGAGCGTCGAGGAGACTGTCGAGCGGGAGGGAGTGCGCCGGATGCGGCTGGCGATGAGCAGTGCAGATCTGGTATTGCAGCTGGTGCCCCCATCAGAGGGGGAGTGTCGGAACCGACCGCTGGAAACTCCTTGCCGGAGAAGCCTTGTCTTTCACAGTCGCTGCGATGAGAATTCACCGGGTGATGAAGAGTACCCGAGAATCTCTGCCATGACCGGGGAAGGGATCGAAACACTCAAGGTTCTTGTGTTGCAAGAGTTGTACGGTGTCAGTCAGATGCCGCGAGGTAAACCTTGTCTCTTCTTGCCGTCCCAACGGCATTGGATCGAACAGGCGCTGGTGGCGATCGAAGGGGGAATCGATCCTCGCTCGATTCTCCTCAACCTCGCCGAATGCACTTGAGAGGGATCAGATGACAAGAGAAGCCCAACGAGATCTTGTGGATCTATCAGACCTCACCCCCGAGGCGATCTGCCAGATACTCGAGAGAGCCAAGCAGATGCGCGAGTGCCCGGTTCCGCTGTGGACCACCGGAGTGCGGCATGTCGGTTTGATCTTCTCGGAGCCGAGTACCCGGACCAGTCTCTCCTTCGTCGCCGCAGCTCATCGTCTCGGTGCCGAGGTTCTCGAACTTCGCGCTGAGGCTTCCAGCCTGCGCAAGGGAGAAACTATACTCGACACGGCATCGACACTTGAATCCCTCGGGGCCTCGGCACTGGTGATTCGCGATGCCGATCCCGACACGGCCCCACTACTGGCGAAGCAATGCGAGGCGGGAGTCATCAATGGAGGGGGGGGGACACGCTCCCATCCGAGCCAGGGATTACTCGATGCCTTGACGCTGATCGATGAGTTCGGAGACCTCGAGGGGAAATGCATCGGGATCGTCGGAGATCTGCTCCACAGCCGCGTGGCGCGCAGCGACCTGGTCGCATTCCGAGCACTGGGCGCAAGAGTGGTGATGGTGGCTCCCGCTCCGTGGCAAGATGAGTCGCTGGCCGGCACCGGAGTCGAGTTGGAGACGGATCTAGAGGCGGTCTTGCCGCAGCTCGACGCGATTCAACTGTTGCGCATCCAGCATGAGCGTCTCGACTCGCAAGAGGGGATCGATCCGCAACAGTACCAGCAACAGTATCAAATGGATCAGCGACGCCTCGAGATGACGAAACGCTCGTTAGTGGTGCTCCACCCGGGACCGATGAATCGCGGTGTCGAGATCACCTCTGAGGTGGCGGACGGGGTACGCTCGCGGATCCGTCAGCAGGTGGCGAACGGGGTTCCGCTGCGGATGGCACTGCTGGAGAGAGCCTTCGGAGAGGGCCAGGTCTAGCGCAGTGGCAGCAGAGGGGCACTCGCAGTGGAGGTGGTTTCCGTGGGTCGTCATGGTGCTGGTGGCGATTGCCGGACTGCTGCCGGGGGAGTGGATCGCTGAGACTGTGCCGTGCTCCTGGCTCGCTCCGGGGCGCGACAAGATCGGTCACGCGGTGGGTTTCATGCTGTTGACCCTGACCTTTCGATTCTGGCGCGGAAGGGGTGCGGCTCCTGCCGAGTGGATTCCCGGATCGGTGTTGATCCTGACCGGTTTCGCTCTCAGCCACGAGTATTCACAGCGGTGGATTCCTGGCCGCACTCCTGATGGAGAGGATCTGGTCGCAGACCTGCTGGGAATCGCGGTGGGGATCCTCCTCGCCGTGTGGTTACTTCCGCCAAAAGGTACAAAATCGGCGTGAATAATCGTTCGATCCCTCCGTCATCTTCATCCTGAGCCGATCCCTCCGTGCCAGAATTGTCGAGAAACGGCCGATTCTGTGTCCGCGGGTCGCTTGAGCCACTCCACGCTCCCTTCCCGGGGGCTGGGGTGGTATCCTGAAAGTAGTCCCGCAGCTGATCCACTCGCCTTGGAGTGGATTCAACAGAGATCTGGAGGGCCGATGACGATCCCCACCCCCAAACGTTTCCTATCGATCGGTCTGATGCTACTGGCACTCGTGCTGGCCCCCCTTGAGATCTGGGGCCAGGTACCGTCGCGAGGTAGTTCCACCCAGGTTCCTCGACCGAACTCTCGACCACAGGCGAGACCGCAGGTCAGACCGCAAACCCCTCGACCACAGGCGAGGCCACAGGTCAGACCGCAAACCCCTCGACCGCAGGTGAGGCCACAGGTCAGACCGCAATCCCCTCGACCACAGGCGAGACCACAGGTCAGACCGCAAACCCCTCGACCACAGGCGAGGCCACAGGTCAGACCGCAAACCCCTCGACCACAGGCGAGGCCACAGGCGAGACCGCAAACCCCTCGACCACAGGCGAGACCACAGGTCAGACCGCAAACCCCTCGACCGCAGTCGCGACCGGTAGTGCGTCCTACCTCCCGAAGGGGAGGATCCTCCACCACCACTCCGACGGTGGTCGCTCCCCGCCCTCGCTCCGCATCCTCGGTGCCAACATCAAGGAGAGTGGTACAACCGGGACGCGGTGGCCGATCCTCCGGCGCAACTTCGGCGACCGCCTCATCCGGCACCTCGACTCGCACCGTTTCGCGCACTTCTGTGCGCCCAACCCTGCGCAATCCGAGGGAACGGATCCCCGCCGCCATGCCACGATCCAAGCCACTACCTGCAATGCGTAGCAGCGAACGAGAAAGCTCTCGTCGAGAACTGCTGGGCACCGTCACGCTGCGGGATTCACGCCGTAGAATCACCACCGATCTCATTGGCACCAGTACTCTCATCGAGAAGCCCTCAAGACTGCTCAAGCCGGTGGCGGTGACGCGCGACCTGATCCGTCGAATCGGCCAGCCGACCGGCGCCCGAATACCGCTGTCGGCAACGGTCAGTAGGTCTCGTCGCGTCTCGTTGAATCGAGGCAGGAGAGTGGTCCTCACTCCGGTGTCGACGATGCCGCTGCCTCCGGTGACCCATAGCGGTGGTGGAGCGTCGCTCCCAGGCGGCACCACCGTCTACCACTGGCCTCATCATTCCTTGCCGTGGTACTGCTTGCCCACTTCCTCGTACTACTACGGCAGTTACCTCG
>LWDU01033439.1_pt1 | contig 46270 bp, 31 predicted proteins | sample 727161 | NCBI WGS metagenome assembly LWDU01 (sample SAMN04566230, study PRJNA314399) | hydrothermal vent metagenome | isolation source: deep sea hydrothermal plume seawater | place: Mexico: Gulf of California, Guaymas Basin | collected 2004-07-11
TCTTGTAGTGTGCCGACAATCGCGAAGGCTGGAACAATAATGTCAGGTTGAGGCGCGTCGTCTTTAAATTGGTTATCCGTGACAACCAATTGTGCGCCAGGCTCGAGGGCTCCGAGAATGTCGAGCCCGAAATCCTTTCCGGAAAAAAACGTGGAGAGTGTGGTGTCAGCTTGGGCGATACCTTCATTCACATCCTCATCATAGAGGTCCGGCGCTAGGAGCCACCACGGTGAGAAATCACGAAACATTGAAATGCTGGCAATGGTATCCGCTGGAAGCAGTAAGCTTGGCGCTGATCCTTGGGCGTCTTCGCCGAAGAAGTATTTCCGCGATTCTGGGATCCACTCGGCATCGTGGGCCGTTGTGAAATCCAGCTTTAAATGTTGATGATCAAAATCAATGGCTGCTGTTATGTAAGGTGAATTTGCGAGTTGATTAGCAAGTCCGCCTGCTAGCAGTTCGAGCACCATATTTTGTCGCATGGCTTGGTCTAGTTGGTCGAGCCCGTTGTTTTGTTGTAGTAACTTTGCGTCTGCCCAAAACCACGCCGTGTGTTCCTGTGGCTTCGAAACCGTCGTGGCTTCTTGGTAATTTTTGTTTGAGGCAAAAGTGGGATGCGTCGTCGGATCGATAAGTTGGTCGAGTACAAATCGACCGAGGTCACGCGAGTTGGTGACGACGAGCGTGCCCGTTTTCTTTGCAAAACGGATTTCTTGAATTTGGTAGCCGATGATGCCCTCTCGATACTCACCTTTTTTAATAGGATTACCGCTCAAGAGCGCTAAAGGTTCTAGCACGCTGAGCACAGCATCAAAGACTTTATCGAGAACAACTTCGTCACCGCGGAGAACTAACAATATACCTTCAGATGATGGGTCGAAGGCTAGATGTACTCCGCCTGAGGTTGCCTGTTTAATGGCGTCACCCCACGGCAAACCAGTGATGTCTTGGATTTTGTTTTGCAGTGTCTCGAGTTGCGCTCGTTGGGCGTCTTGTAAGAGTTCGTCATAGAGCCCAGTATCGTACGCGGAGTTGATGACGGGATGGGTTAGAATTTGCTGCAGGATCTCTCCGGGCTCTTGGATTTGGAGCACTGCAGCTGTGGACTCAGGCAACAGATCGTGGAAATTGGATTGAGCTGAGATCGCCGTGGGCGCGACAATTAGACAGCAGACGGCGAACAGGCGTGCATAAGACATAATAGAATGACCTTTGAGACGAAGTTGATACATTACTTATTGTAGCGCAATTATTTTACAGGGGTGCAAGTTTTTGGCGTTTGTCGGCGAACGAACCTCAGAGCTACTGTGAGATTTCGGGAGCTGTAAAGAATGCAGAGCTTTGAAGCGTGCCGACGCCGACGGGATTTACGAGTAAGTAATCGTTGAAGTCGTAAGCAATGGAATAGTGATCGTCGAGCGAGATTTGGGCTCTGTTGGATTCAAGTGTAAGGTCTAGGCGGTAAGCAGTACTGTTGTCTAACGACAATTCGTGAGATTTCAATTCGATTAGTACACCGTCACGATACTGCCCAATCAATAGGTCTCCGGCCCCAACACGGATGCCTGCGACTTTAAATGAATCGACGTTTTGATAATCGAAAACAATAAAACCGTTTGCGGCCATCCCGGGAATTTGTGGAATGGTGATCGTTGTGGAAATTGTTGAATTGAGACTATTGAGTTGTGTAGCCGAGAGATTAATAGATGGGGCCGTTAAGCTGGGCTGGACTTCAAGCAGGGAATCAAGCGGGTTACTTGTCCAGCGAGCTGGCGAGAGTGCAGTGTTATGTTGAATGCTCTTAATGCCTCGGCGTTTGTTATCGTTGTAGGAGTCGGGCTCGAGTACTCGCAGGTCGTAAAAGAACGGCTGTGCCGTCGGTGCGTACACTCCGACTTGACCTCGATTAAGAGGTGCATCAAATGAGTATTTGTTAACCCGCTTCCCCGCTCCGTTCAAGTACATCGTATTGCCACGAATTTTGACAATTACGTGAGTACCGTTGGCTAGATTCATATGTTTAATGTTGTGGCGATATACATGTCTTTCGCCGTTGATGACTTCACCTGTTAACCATTTTGTGGTCGTATTATCAAAGAATTTATTGCCAACCCATTTCCAAAGTGAAAAGCCAGATGTTCCTTTTTCCGCGTACTCTAGTCCAGCGAATTTATAGTTAAGAGCATCTACGTAATCAAAGATGATTAACTCGGGTTCGTAGTCATGTTTTGTTGGATTAGTGAGTTGTATTCTGATATCGAAGTCTTCAGGCAACTCGTCCGCAAAGTGGACGAGCGTGAAATTACTGACGTCGATGGTGTTGTCATGAGCAATGTCTCCGGTAGGATTTTGAAACAAGCTGTGGCCTTCTATCCGCAGCCCTTTTTGAGACAGTGAGTCGGGGTTTTCAAGGTAGTCGGAGTATACGAGGCGGCTTTCCATCGGGAACGAAATGCCGGCGTTGACGTTGAGAGTATGCGACTGACTTTCACCGGAAGCTAACAAAATCTCCACCTCAACCTTGTCTGGTCCCCAATGGTGGTTGCCGGAGATGTATACGAGTTGATTATTCTCGATAAGAATATTTCCTGCTTCGGCTGTCGCACTTAAAAAGGCCGTTTCGGCTGGAAAATCGGTTTCCAGTATAACTTGTTCATGAACGGGGACATGGATGCTACCTTGGGTATCAGCAACATCGACAGCATTGAATTCAAAGATTTCAAGACCTTGGAAATGGGATCCACGGCGATGTCCTTTAAGCCCAACAAGCCCGCCAGTAACATCGGATTCAAATTGATATGAAATGTATTGGCTTTGGTTGACGACCAATCTGGTTTTGGGGCCGTCGATGACAAGTTGCAGGTCAAAGGAATACGGATCGGGCTTGATGATATTTAGACGCCGCAAGTGCAACGTTCGCCCATTGTAAACTTCGCCTATCGTAATCGTTTGCTGACCCGCAATGACTCCAGCAAACCGATAATTGTCTTTGTCCTTCAAATCGAACACGATGTAACCGCCGCCGTTAGCCCGCTGGTTGTCGGGGTTAGCAACGAGGGTGGTTGCGATGCTGAAATGGGTGGGCGGAGCACTTATTCCTATGGTTTCCAGTCCAGTGAGTCGGTGGAGTGAAATGTCCGAGTCCGGGACGTTTATGGTTTCCGTTTTTCCCTGAAGAACGTTGAATCCGTATTGGCTACCACTGAGGACTTGGAGGGACAATGGTAGTGGCGCGGTGATTGCAATTTCCAGTTGCTCGGTTGAACGGCGTCCAAATTGATCGGCGACCGAGTAAGAAATAATCTTGGTACCAATGGAACTGCCGTCAGTGGTGAGCTGGATTCGGTCGTCAACAATTGTCGCTGTGCCACCTGCAAAAACCGCGTCGGTCCACACTAGTTGTGCATCGATGGATTGAGCAATTTGATCGTTTGCCAGAACATCCACGATTGCCGATGAATTGGGTTTGATTTTGAAAGAGTCAGTGTGGGGAATGATCTCTGGATAGTAATCCATCAGAGTAACATTCTGAAATTGAGTTGGTGCTTTTCGTAATGCACCTAGGCCAGGGGGGTTGTTCCGATTGATGCTGGGGAAGAGATGATTTAATTTGATGTCATCATCGGCGACAAGTTGCAGTTGATTATCATTGATGTGGATTTGGACGTGGTAGCTGCGATCGCGATTGATGGCTTCTTTTAGCTGTTGATGGATACGGGTTTTGCCGTTGATGCGTTCTCCAATTAACCACCGGTTACGGGCTGCATCAAAGCCGGCAAACTTGAAATTGCGGTCGTCAAGATAATCTATTGTTAGGATCCCTGAGATGGGAAAGGTGCGAGATTGGCAACGCGGTGATGCGGTGCTTTGCACGGTGGTCAGAATATCCGCAGATAGACTGAACTGGGAAGGCAATGCCGATGGTGTATTGATGAGGCCAACTCGTGGTATTTGTTTTCTGCCACCTGCGAGCACCTCACCAACTTGGACCGTGTTCTTAAAAGCCGTAATTTGACTGGGAATAATTGGCTCACCAAAATCGCGGCCGCAGATACCATAAGCAAGCAATCGCCGATCTTCAAGTTTTTCGCCAACTTGAAGTCGTCGTTGATTTTGATGTCGCTGTTTGCTCGCCATAGGATTTATATCTCGAAAAGTGTAACAAACACTGGAAATACAGGCGATAGGTATGTTATTTAAAGGTGTACAAAGGTGCATTTTTTCGGGTGTCACTCGATGGCTAGAAGACGTTAGAATACGGACATGAAGATCCTACCGTACAAGTTGGTGTGTTTCGCTGTGCTCTTGTTGATTTCTTGGCAGGCGCCACCGCCTGTTGCGGCTCAGCCTTCACTGATAGACCATGAATTTCCGCTGGACACGGTGACAGTGAATGAGAAGCGGGCTCGAGTGTTTATCGTACACGGCACGTTTGACGGGAATTCAAATTGGCCATTGATTGTAGCCGGAAAAACCAGTTTTGCTTCCGAAGTGAAACGAGCCTTACCGGCGGGGTCGACAGTTCACCAATTTTTATGGAGTGGTAAGAACAACCACGAAGCGCGAAAAACAGCCGCTAAGTTTTTGGCGAGTGAAATTAGTGAGTATTCATCCCAAGGTGAGAATATAGCGATAATCGGCCACAGCCATGGAGGTAACGTAGCATTGCTTGCGGCGTCTCAGTTAAAAGACCCAATTAATACAGTCATTTGTCTCTCAACGCCGCATTTGTATCTAGTGTTAGAAGACGCTGAGAACAAGGAAGTGGAATTGCCGGTGTATTGTCCGCCAGCAAATCAAAAACTAATTAGGCATATCGTTACTTTGTCACCTTCGTCGGATAACGTACCTGGATTTTGGGCTGAAATAAACGGTATCAATGATGATGAAGGTTTGGCGATGACGAGGCCCTGGCGTAAAGCACAACAACTAATCTTGCCGAATGTTAGTGGTCCCTTTCAAGATTTGGCGGAGAGGATTGGTCTTAGCGATGAAGTTGTAAACCTAGAGTCGCGAGATCACTTGTCGGTCACGCCATACAATTTTAAATATCGTTGTGACGTGGAGGGAATCAAAAAAGCACATCGTGTCGTTCACTCTGCTCGTATGGGGTACATCCTCGGAAGTGTCATTCAACATGGCATGTCCAAGCCGGTGGCCCAATATTTGTCGACGATTTATCAGTTTGAAAAAACGGACGATGGTTCGATAACGGATTCTGACTTGATCGCGAGCAGTCGCGCTAAATACTATGAGGGGTTTGACCGACCAAGGTATGGAGTGGCGTTACGAATGAAAGAAGTCAAGATCGTCGCTCTGGAGAATGTGCCCGCTTTGGGTGAAAGAGAACCGGATCTTTATTTCAGAATAAAAAACGCTGAAGGTAAACAGTTGTTTGAGTCGAGTGAGGCGGATGACGGGTTAGAAGCATTGTGGGTCGCGAAAGATTTGACGAAGCTGTTGCCGGGAATTGCCCGTGGCTGGATCGAAGTCTGGGACGATGACTTTAACGGCGATGACCCTGTTGGGCAGCCAGTCGAGTTTCGGCTCGAATTTGGTTTGGATGCCTACGAGATTACAACCGTGGTAACGCATCCCGAATTTACGGCGACGATTACGTGGCAGAAATTGCACGAATGAACCTAACTGCCAATGTGCGGTGCGAATCTGGTTCAATCAAGATTGCTATGGCATTAGATATTTATGGATGGTTTCGGAATCGAGCTGTACAGGGAAATTGGCAAGTCTCTCGAGATTGATTTTGTTGATAAGTGCCTCTAATTGCTGAGCTTCAGTCACGCCTACTTGCGATAGCTTCGTGGGACAATCTAATGATTCAATGAATTGGCGCATTTTCGCCGGGGCGTCGTTGGGAGAGTCGCAATCTAACTGGGTTGCAATGTTGGTGAGTACATCATGTACGTGTTCGCTGCCGCGAGGATCGATACAATGCGTGGTTAGACGATCGAGGATTGCTTGAAAAAATCCGGCGATCGTCAGCGCGACCGCTCGGCCGTGTGGCACCGCATAGCGGGAGGTAATGCCGTAAGAAATAGCATGCGGCGCTGTTGTCTTGGAGATGTTGATGGCTTGGCCAGAATGGAAGGCCGCTTGCGACATTGCGTGGCGAGATTGTGGCGTGGGCTGATGTACTGCACTATGCAAATGATTCCACGCGAGGCTGATTGCTTGTTGAGCATACTCCCTAGATTCAGCGGTGGATTGTACGCTCCAGAGCGACTCGATTCCTTGACAAAAAGCATCTAATCCTGTGTTGGCTGTTAAGGCCGCCGGCATGGTTGCTGTGAGTGTCGGGTCGAGGACGATTTGAGGCGGTCGGATTCGTGGGTCAGCAACGGAATGTTTTTCACCATCGACATAGATTACGGCGAATTGAGTGGTTTCGCTGCCAGTGCCGGAGGTCGTTGCAATGGCAACAAGCGGGGTTGGGTCCAATGTGTCCGTTGGCGGTGAGAGGATTAACTGTCGACTGGGGACCGTTTGTTGTCCATAGAAGCTGATGAGTTTTCCTAGGTCTATAGCAGTTCCACCGCCGATGGCAATTACGAGATCAGGTTTGCATGACCGGTATTTATCGATTCCGTTTTCTAGTTCATCCAGAGTGGGATTTGGAGTAAATTGGCTCCAGTGATGGACGGTGAGAGTCTTGAGGAGAGGCTCCATTGCTGCCTGAGCGCCTGAGTGTTGATAAGCGGCTTCATCAACCACAAGCAGAATAACGTTTATCGTAGGTTCTGAAAGCAGTTCTTGCAGATCGCTGATTTGGCGGTGGATGACTTGTGGCATGATGAGAAACTTGTTGAGTGAAATAATGGACTACAATAGTTTGTGTGTGAACGGCAAGTTCTTCTATGGTATCAGAATCGATGAAACAAGAATTAGTAGCTGATAACGAGCGGATGCGATTTTGGCAACGATGCATGTTGCTATTAACGATGATGTGTTATTTGTTTTACTACACCGGTCGGCAAACGTTTGGCTTTGCCATGCCGGGAATTGAAGCGGAGCTAGAAATAGATTATGAGACGTTGGGGTGGATCAGTACCGCACTACTGTGGTCGTATGCGATCGGCCAAGCGATCAATGGCAATTTAGCGGACAAGTTTGGTGGCCGCCGGATGATGAGTGCGGGCGCGATACTGTCGACCCTGTTGAACTGGGTGACAAGCTTTGGAACTAGCTTTGTTAGCCTGATTATTCCATGGGGGATTAATGGATATGCCCAATCGATGGGTTGGGCACCTGGGAGTCGAGTCATTTCGAATTGGTGGGCCGCAGAGTCTCGCGGCAAGGCATATGGGTTTTATGTGTTTGCCGCTGGCTTGTCTTCTGTACTGACGTTTGTAAGCTCCATGTTGATTTTGCAGATGGGATTTGATTGGCGGTGGATTTTTCGATTGCCGGTGATTGCGTTACTACTTGCGGGGGTTTTGTACTATCTGCTGGCGCGAGATCGCCCTCAAGAACTTGGTTTACTACCACCCGAAGACGAGCAGCGGCCAGATAGCGATGAGATTACAGTCGAAACTAAGCTCTCTTCGTGGCAGCGTTATCGCAATGTTTTGGGCAATAAGCGATTTTTGTTAGCTGCTATCGCGATTGGATTTCAAAATGCCGCTCGGTATGGATTGCTGATTTGGGTGCCAGTTCATTTTTTAGGTAAGGACTGGGAAAATTCAGATGACAAATGGATAAGCGTGGCCCTCCCCGTTGGAATGGCTTTAGGTGCTATTGCAAGTGGTTGGATTTCAGATAATGTGTTTCACTCGAATCGCTCCAAGGTTATTATCCTGTTCATGACCTTGGCTGCTGCTTGTTCGGTGGTGATGTATTTTCTACCGCGAGGAAGCTGGTTGGGAATTGTCGTGCTGTTTTTCACAGGATTCTTTGCGTATGGCCCTCAAGCTTCGTTTTGGGCGTTGTGTCCAGATATGTTAGGCGTGGAAAATGTAGGTACAGGTACCGGTGTGATGAATTGTTTTGCCTACGGTTTCGCGGGCCTCGGCGAACCGTTGATTGGCCGCCTGATGGATACCTATGACGAAACTTCATTGGTTTTCGTGGTGGTGGCAATAAGCTGTATGGCGAGTGCTGTGATGGCGGTCGGGATTCGCCGTTGAGGTGTTTGCCAAGGGTCGCTAGAATTTGGGTCGTGTCCGCCGCAGGCGGATTCGTCGCTGATTGGTCGTACTAGCTGAGGTTTTGGAAATGTGGATGACGGCAGCGCTCAGTTTCAAGGAAGGCGCTCTTTGTTGTGAGTGAACAATCTACCGATCGAGCTGTTGTGCTCATTACCGATCTACATCGCCGGATTACCGGCGTGAGTGCAACCATACGAAATTTGGTTCCGCTGCAAAGCGAACAGCAAAACGTAAAATTGTGGTCGCGCTTACCGTTTGCAGAAAATCCGCGTTTGAATGGTTGGCAAGTCTACAAGTTGCTCAGACGCCGGCCAACGAATCGCAAGTTCCATATCTGGCACGCTCGGCGAAATAATGAAATGTTGTGGGCTCTATTTTTTAAAGTGATTTTGAGATGCCCGTTGAAAATTGTCTTTACGAGTGCTGCTATTCGGCGGCATTCGATGTGGCCGCGTTGGTTGATCTCGAAAATGGATGCCGTGATTGCCACAAGTCCCGCTGCTGCCGAATTAGTTGAACCAGTCGTTGCGGTTGTGGGACACGGTGTCGATGTGAAGAGGTTCGCTGCCCAGGGGTCACGTACAGCAGCATTGGCAAAACTGGACGTAGTATTTGAAAAAGCGATCGGTCAGTTCGGTCGAGTGCGACCGGAAAAGGGCAGCGATATTTTTGTGGAAGCAATGATTGACTTGTTGCCAGATTACCCGGAGTTTGGTGCGGTGCTAGTTGGAAAAGTGACGTCGAAGTTTGAAAAGTTTAGCGAGCAACTCCAGAAAAAAGTGCGGGATGCGGGATTGCAAGACAGGATTGTGTGGTTCGGAGAAGTCCCTTTTAGTGAAGTGCCGGCGATGTACAATGCGATGAGTATTGTTGTGGCCCCCTCGCGGTACGAAGGGTTCGGGTTAACTCCAATTGAAGCAATGGCTAGCGGTGCACCAGTGATAGCCGCCGATACAGGAGCTTATCGACAAATGATTGATCCGGGCGTGACAGGCGAGATTTTTCCCGTTGAGAGCGACAAGCTCTTTAAAGAATATTTAGATGAATTCATGGGCGATCCACAGCGATTGATGGCCATGGGAACGGCCTGCCAGGCCAAAGTGCAGGATGAGTTTTCGATTGAAAAAGAAGCAGCAGCGATCAATGAAGTATATGAGAGTATTTGGGGCCACGCATGAGCGTGCCACAAATCGCATGAACATTTATTAATTGAAAACTGCTGGTAACGAGTGGTTTGGTAGGGAAAGCAGACGCGCAAAAATATGTTGATTTCACATACACATCGATTCTTATTCGTACACGTTCCCAAGACAGCTGGGTCCAGTGTCACTGAGGCGCTGCAGCCCTTTTGTGACCAGCCTGAGAAGGTGTGGTTCAATCGGATGTTGTCGTCGGTGGGTTTAAATGTGAACTGGCTTGGACCCGTTGCCTGGCGCCGCGGACGGAAACACACGACCGCAGGCCAGATGCAAAGAATGTATCCGGCAAAGTTGTTCCAAACATACTACAAATTTGCCTTTGTGCGCAATCCCTGGGATCTAATGGTCTCTTATTATCACTTTATTCAATCGCGCAGCGAGCATCATCGCAGCGCCAAGGTTCAAGCGCTAGATAGTTTTGAAGAGTATCTCGCCTATGAAATTAAGCGAGATAAAATCAGCCAGACTCGATTTTTGATGGACGCTAACGGTGAATTGCTAGTCGATTATGTGGGTTGCTTTGAGAGCTTAGAAGAACACTTTAATGTGATCTGTAGTGAGCTTGGCATCGATGTGGAATTGGAACATAGAAATAGCTCAAGTCACCGCGATTACCAGAGTTACTATGACGCGACGACACGAGAGATGGTTGCAGAGCATTGGCGGCGGGATATTGAGCAATTTGGATATTCGTTTGAAGGTGATGAGTAGCGGTTGAATCCGCCTTTGGCGGACCCCTACTCTTCGGAATCTTTTGAGTCGGTTTTCAGGCGACCGGCGTCTGCTAATGCGTGGCGAAGTATAAACTCAATTTGTCCGTTGACACTGCGCAGCTCGTCTTTGGCCCAGTGCTTGATGGCTTTGAGTACTTGAGGATCGGCACGTAACAAAAATGGATCACGCTTGGCCAATGAAAATCCCTTTCCTTGATGAAGACTCAAAATCGGTTTGGAGCGATTTACTGGTACAGTGATCCCGTGTTTATAACGGGTTGCGTGTGACGATCGCTACAGAGCACGACAAGTAGATTGGAAACCATTGCTGCTCTACGTTCGTCATCGAGGTCGATGATGCCTTTATTTTTAAGCTGGTCTAATGCTAATTCAACCATACCAACCGCTCCGTCGACGATTTTTGTTCGAGCGGCAACGACAGCGCCTGCTTGTTGACGCTGCAGCATTGCTGAGGCAATTTCTGGAGCATAGGCTAAGTGGCTAATTCGTGCTTCTAATATTTCGATGCCGGCTTGGTCGAGGCGTTCTTGAATATCTTGCTGCAACTGAACACATACCTCCGTGATACTTCCACGAAGCGACAACTCATGATCTTCACTATCATAGGGGTGCCGACTTGCGAGGTTACGCAGTGCCGATTCACTCTGGACCGAAATGTAATCTTCATAGTCGTTGACCTCGAATAGAGCTTCCGCCGTATTTACGACTTTCCAAACGACGACCGCTGAGATTTCAATCGGGTTACCATCACGGTCATTAACTTTAGATGGCTTACCTGAGGAACGCGATTTTTTACGGATGACCTGTCCTGTGGCGGGATTCTTCTCTTCGGGGTGAACGAGCGATCCTGTTTCAAAGTTACGAATTCTGAGAGAGAGTTTTTTCTTTGAGAAGAACGGATTAACCCAATAGAATCCTGACTCGCGAGCTGTGCCTTTATAGTCACCAAACAATAGCAATACACGTGAATCGTTGGGAGCAATTGCCATAAATCCAAAAAAACTAATGATCCCGCAAATGAACATTACGATAGCAAAAATTCCTGGCACGGCATGTTGAATCGTTGCTACTGTTGCCACGAATAAAGCGATACCACCAAAAAACAAACCTAATGAGATTGGTAGGATGAACCAGCCAGATTTTGGTGTATACCGTTTTTCATCAATGATATTAGTAGTTATGTTTGCGTGTGACATAGATTTTACCTTTTCCGAAAACGGGCCCAATTGAATACTATCAATATGATATCATACCGATATCACACTGTCAAACAAATTCTAGTTGTTTATGCCTAAAAAAACAGGTATTATGCAACAGTTATAGCGTCTTTGTGCCGACGATGTCCGCGGCAGGAGGATATGGATGAACAGGGAGAATTAGATGAAAGTAATGGTGACTGGCGCGACGGGTTTTGTGGGGAACAATGTGACCCGTGCGTTGCTTGACCAAGGTTGCGATGTGCGAGTGTTAGTTCGTAACCCTGAGGATAAATCGTTGGTTGGTTTGGATGTGATTCCAATTACCGGTGACTTCCGAGATGCGGCCATATTGCTGGACGCTTGTGACGGCGTTGATCGCGTGATACATGTTGCTGGCAAGGTGCACATCGGGTGGTCGCAATTGGCCGAACATCGGGAAATAAATGTCCAGGGCACAAGAAACGTTGCGACCGCCGCACTTGCGCATGCTGCGCGGATGGTTTATGTTTCCAGCGTAGATGCGCTGGGAATTGGAACTGCCGATAGACCTGCTGACGAAGAATCACCGCGGACGGGAAAAACTCCTTGTTCCTATGTCATCAGCAAAACAGAATCGGAAGTTGCTTTACGCGAAGTGATCGCTGATGGGCTCCAGGCAACAATCGTCAATCCAGGCTTCATGCTGGGACCATGGGACTGGAAACCATCTTCAGGACGTATGCTGTTAGAGGTCGCTTCACGGTACACGCCGCTAGCACCTACCGGAGGCATGACACTATGTCATATTGCTGATGTGACCCAAGGTATTCTCGCAGCCATGGAAAAGGGCGCGGTCGGTCGAAACTATATACTCGGCGGACATACCATTTCCTACTTTGATGCCTGGTGTTTGTTCGCGGAAGTCAGTGGTGGGAAACCGCCTAAAAAATTGATGGGGCCAGTGATTCAAGCGATTGCCGGTGGGGTTGGTGATTTGTGGGCTAAAATTACTCGCCGAGAATCGGACATCAATTCCGCGGCAATCAAAATGTCCAGTTTGTTTCATTATTACCGTAGCGATCGAGCGGTAGCCGAACTCGATTATACGATTAGCCCTTTGCGTAGTAGTGTCGAAGATGCGTGGAGTTGGTTTACGGAAAATGGATATACGAAATAAAATGTCAAATGCAACCAAACCAAATCGACTCGCACTTGCCGCGCTGATAATCACAATCGTCTGTAGTAGTTGGTATATCGTGACTCGCCAAGATAATACGGTTTCACTCGCCGATGATTTCTGGACGGTGCACCACGATGATGCAACGGCTAAAGTACGAACGGCCGCCATGCTACGGTTGCTCGCCGCAGGAAATGAACAATGGGAAGGGGCAATTCTGCGGGGTGTTGATTTGTCCCACCAAAAACTCGTTGACGTTAATATACAAAATGCGCAAATGAATCAAGTAATTCTTGCAGGCGCAGCGCTGCAGGGTGCTGATCTGCGGGGGACGGCTCTCGATGCGTCTGACTTGACGGATGTTGATTTCTCCGACGCTAAGCTCGATGAGACGTCCTTTTTGCGATCTACGCTCGATGGCACGAATTTTACTTCAGCAGGGTTGAGAAAATCTGCACTCGAACAAGTATTCGCTACGGAAGCTATTTTCCATGCCGCAGACTTATCGGAATCCTACTGCTTGATGGCAGATTTTACCGGTTCAAATTTTCAAGACGCTAATTTTACGAACTCGCACCTCGAAGCCGCTATCTTTATTAATTGTGAATTAAGCGGCACTCGGTTTGATGGCGCGATCTTGCTGGATTCCGATTTCACAAATTCAAATTGGTGGCGAGCGACAGGATTGAACATTGACTTGATCGAAGATTTCAAATTTCACTACTCGCCCACGTCCCCCACGTTACAAGAAGATTACTTACAATGGTTAAGTGAATCAGAACGTCCGTGAAGTTTTACGTGGCTTTTTGACTTCACACATTGTTCCACCGGCACACCCGTTTTTTGATAAGGCAACGCTGCACGCTATGAAACAAACACTTTTAATTTGCGCCCTACTCGTTGGTTTTTCTCTTCCCTTGTACGCCGATGGTGAAGGCGACAACGATCCGACTAAGGTGCGGCAAGTTCCGCGTCAGGGAGTGGAAATATCTGTCGAGGACACTAAACGGATGCGGATAGAGCTAGAGAAACTATCCGTCCAACTCCAAGCGCTGCACGTCAGTTCGCAGTCCATAGCCTCGGAGTTAATACCCGACGTAGAAATTTATTACCGCGGTGTACAAGATAATTTAAATCATCGCGAGTTTTTCAATAAGGGCGATATTCAAAAGGCGTTTAAATTGTTGACTGTTGGGCAGCAGCGTGCCACGGATTTGTTAAACGGCAACGCTCCCTGGCTTAGCGAAACAGGCTTGGTCGTGCGAGGTTATCGATCTCGTCTTGATGGATCGGCTCAGCCATATGGTCTCGTAATTCCAGTAAATTATTCTGCCGAATTACAGCTTCCGTCGCGGCTTGATATCTGGTTTCACGGTCGAGGTGAGACACTGAGTGAAACAACTTTTATGGATCAACGCACAAAAACAATAGGTTACTACAGTCCCGCAAACACGATTGTGCTACATCCCTATGGTCGTTATAGCAACGCTTTTAAGTTTGCCGGGGAAGTCGATGTGCTCGAAGCATTGGAACACGCTAAAAGCCAATACCACGTTGATAACGACCGTATCAGTGTACGGGGCTTTTCAATGGGTGGGGCAGCTTGTTGGCAATTTGCGGTGTTGTATTCAGATCGCTGGTTCGCCGCAAATCCAGGCGCTGGGTTTTCAGAGACTCCGGAGTTCCTCAAGTTCTTCCAAAAAGAAAAATTAAAACCGTATTGGTGGGAAGAAAAACTATGGCGGTGGTACGACGCGGATGACAGTGCGATCAATTTATTTCACGCCCCGACGGTTGCCTACAGTGGTGAAAAAGATATTCAGAAACAGGCAGCCGATGTGATGGAATCGGCGTTGGCTAAAGAAGGAATCTCTATGGTGCATATTATTGGGCCGGATTCAGGTCACCGTATCCACGCGGATTCACAAAAGTTGATTGAACAAAGAATGGCAAGCCTTGCCAAAACTGGGAATGAGATTGTTCCTAAGACCGTTCATAAGGTTACCTATTCACTGAAATATAATCGCCAGTATTGGATCACGATCGATGCCATGATTGAGCATTGGGAGGCGGCCCGAATTGATGCAAAGATTTTGGGACCAAGCAGCTTGGAAATTACATCTTCCGGAACGACTGGTTTAAGTTTCCAGATGGATCCGGGTTTGTGTCCGTTTGACATAACGCGTCCTGTTCAACTTACGATAAACGGGGAACAAGTTAGGCTTCCTAGCCCAAAATCGGATCGTTCTTGGACAGCCAGTGTGCATCTGGCCGGATCAACATGGGTAGCTGGTAAACCAGTTGTGGCTGGTTTAATCAAAAAACACGGACTACAAGGCCCGATTGATGATGCGTTTATGGATAGTTTTCTGATGGTGACGCCGACTGCAGATGCAATGACCCCAGCGATCGGTGATTGGGTCGCTCGAGAACAACAACATGCAATTGATCATTGGCGGCAACATTTTCGGGGGCATGCTCGAGTCAAAAAAGATACGGACGTGACGCCGCAGGATATCGCGAACCACAATCTTATTTTGTGGGGTGATTTTTCGTCAAATCAACTGCTGCATCGAATCCGCGAAGACCTACCGTTAAAATGGACGAGCGATCAAGTACAGATTGGAAGCAAATCGTTTCCTAGCGCAAGTCATGTGCCGATTTTGATTTACCCAAACCCATTGAATCCCAAAAAATATATAGTGATCAACAGCGGATTTACTTATCGCGAGTATGCATATCTGAACAACGCACGACAAGTTCCAATGCTTCCTGACTGGGCTATTGTCGATGTTGTTACTGCGCCTGAGGCGAATGAGTCAATTTATCGTTTCCCAGGTATTCCCGTCGATGCAAACTTCTTTGATGAAGCGTGGCAGGTGAAATAAGAGGCCTCTTTAGTATCTGAGAAACCCAACCGCTTGATTGGTGTCTGGCTTTTCGATGGGGTCACGGTATGTGTCTAACCACGACAATATAAAATTGGCATGGTAATCGTCGCCATGATGACGTCGCTGCAGTGCCATTTCCACTATGGCAGCGTAGGCAGTCGGATATTGGTTGAGTGCTTTCGTTAGTTCAATCGTCACACGATCTAGTTCGTTAAAGCCCAATAAACGATCGGCTTTGGCAAGCCGACCGCGCAAATCAAAGGGCGCCAGTTCTTTTTGGTGTCGGTCCCGGCGGGCCCAATTTTCAAGCCATTGCACTCGACGTAAACCGTTGGAAAAATAAGATGGCGGTTGTTCTTGTAAATGCGTTTGGTACATGTGCGTGTAGTCTGGAGTTGAAAAATCGTATTGCTGTGTCACTAATTTGGATTTTATGAGTTGCTTGACAATCGTCGTAGCGATGAGCTGGTGTCCGGCAATCGAAGGATGCACGTGATCGATGTACATTTCATAACCAGGAATTTGCTGGGCACTCGCCTGCTCTAAGGTTCCCCGCACATCTACCAAGGGTACATCAAAACGATCCGCTAATTCTCGGATAATGTGATCCATCTGTTCGGTTAATCGCAAGGGACAAATGTCATGGTCCTTGGCAAGCAAATAATGTTCACGAGCAGGCTGCATTTGCCCCAATTGTTCAAAACAGCGAGCCATGCGGTAGTGTAAGAGTGCATGGTCGTCAGTGATGGTAGAACATTGTTGAAATAGTTCCAGCCCGGTCGCAGGGTCGTCGCGATGCCGTGATGCTTGGTCGAATAAATTGAGCCACTCTTGCCGAGTTGCATTACTGAGTGTCAGCGGCAACTCGGATTTGATGGGTGGACAATCCCGTAAATTGGAACCTAGACAGACCAACAGGATTGGAATGTTTTTTGTTTGACATTGACGGATAATCGTCGTGACGGATTCTCGGTATTGGGCAATGACGTCTTGTTTCCATGTGGGTTCCCATAGGTAGGAAGCGTAGCCACTTTTAGCATCTAATCTGGCGGTGACGTTTGCGGGCAATGGTTTTTCAGAATTTGTTTTGAATGACTCGAGGTCATCACCAGCCAAGGAGCGAATCCAATTTACCGACCGCCAAGATGAAACAGGAGTTAAGTTCTGGTTAGTTTTGGCAGCCGTAAAACTCCGATCTTCCAAAAATTCATTGTGCCCGGTCGCCAGCACGACGAGATTGGGATCGTATTGCAAAATTTCTTGATTGATGCGGGTTAAGCGATAGCTGGCATAAGACAACCCCCCGCAATTGATAGATTGGTATGTCGTGTCGTTTCGCGATCGTGCGTTGAGTTCCAATTCAACCCATTTTGCAAATGCTGTATCGACGGTAAAGGGGCGACCGCGAACGGTGGAGCCACCTAAAAAGAACATGCGGTAGTCAGTTTCGCGTTTTTCCGGCGTAAATCGCTGAGTACCAAAGTACAACGCTTTGTTTTGACTCGTACGAAGTTGTGTTTTATCCTGGGTGAGGACAAATAGAGGTTGATAGGGACCAAAGCCAAATGAGCGGTCAACAACGGTTTCTGGAGCCGCAATATTAAAGGCTCGCAGGACTAGTTCAAGTCCTAGAATCGGCAGCGACCCGATGAGCAAGGCAGCTATCGGAAAGAGCAATCGTTTTTTTAGTTTACTGGACGCCATCATGGAGGCTCAGGACACACTACTGTGGAAATGCTTTAGCGACAGCGGCTTTCACCTTAGCGAGGCCTTCAGTAGCAACTTGCATCGCATCTTGTTTCCAATACGTTGGATTGAAAAGCTCGAGTGACAGCATCCCTCGGCAACCCGATTCATAGATCATTTGCAGAATTTTGCTCACGGGAGCGATTCCATCGCCTACGTGAACGCGATCTTTGTCGGCAATCGTACTCCGCGGAGGGTCGGCTGGATAGTCGTTAACGTGAAAACAATGAATCCGTTTTCCGTTGAGCATGGCGAGGCCGGTGAAATCAGAACCTCCCTTGTAGATATGATAAATGTCAGGCAGAACGCAAGCATCGGGGTGGCCGCTTTCCGTCGAGACAAACGCTAGTTCGCCCAAGCGACTCAGAGTCTTGGAAAACCCCCAAAGTTCCAATTGGGGAATGACTCCAGCCTGACGACCCACTTCACATAGCGCATGATAACGCTCGGCCGCGGCGAACAAATCAAAGTCGTCGATGTCTACGGCCCCAATAGGAGGCGCAGCGATGTGTGTACCGCCGAGTTGTTTTACGAGTGCCATGTCGTGCTTGGCCGTTTCTAACGCTTTTGTTCGTTCCGTTTCATCATCTACAATCCAGCGTGCAAACCCGATCGCGCTGGTCATTTTGACGTTTGCGTCGGCGAGCTTTTTATTTAGATCCTGTAAATTGCCGCCAGCGTCGACGTACGCTTGAATGTCGCGGATCCAAGGTTCAATTCCGTCATATCCTGCTTCGATAACAAGGTTTACTTGTTCATCGAGTTTCAGCTTTTGTCCGCGAACCGTACTGGTGTTAAAGCAAAATCCAAAGGGTGATGCAGCGGTCATGTCGGAATCCTCATCGGCAAAAGTAAATGGTTGCAAAGTGTGTGCCGCGGTAAGCACAGCGGTTGTTTTTAAAATGTGGCGCCGGGTGATGGGCATTTGTTGGGATCCTTGAACATGAATCGCTGGCCTGGTGAAAACGTAACGTTGATATTCTATTTGGTAGTGGCCCATTCTTGTAGAACTTCTTTTTCTGGAATACCCCACCATAAGCGGAAATCAGCAAGTTGGCCGTGAAATCCATTAGCAGCGTCATACTCACCGACAATCGAACCATCGTCTTGTCCTACATTAAAACCATCGGCCGGCGGGCCGTGTAAAAAATCGGCTTTGGTTTTTGTTTTCGTGGTGACTCCGTTGACGATGAAGTCAACAGTCCCTTGGCGATTAAGGATTGCTACAACATTTGACCAAGTATTGTTGTCGACCGATGGCCCGACGACGGTCGTCAAAGCACCGCCGTTGCGAATTGATAAGGCGACATTTCCATCTTGCAAGCCAAAACTATAGCCGATGCTTTCACCGCCATGGGCAGCGATCACACCCGTAGCATTGGAAGGTCGAATCCAGGCGCCGATGGTAAATGGCTTATATTCGGGGTTCCATTTTCCGGTCGTTGCCGTAGCGAAGACAGCAGTTTTTCCATCGAGCGTTATGGCGGCACCGTGTGGTGAGGGTTGATTGTTGTCAAACTCACCGAAACGGAGCCTACGCACGAGTTGAGTTTTTACGTTTTTAGCTTCAACGCTACCGAAATTAATGACGGAGCCGTCATCGTCATATTGATCACGCAACTTCTGCAACTCCGCCTCCATTTGCTCACGAACTTTTCGGTACTTAGGATTGTCATAGACGCTATTGAGCTCATGCGGGTCTGTCTGTAAATCGAACATTTCCCACTCTTTGTTCTCATAAAAATTTATGAGCTTATAACGATCAGTTCGCACACCGTAGTGCTTGGCGACCGAGTGTGCGCCGGGGAATTCATAGTAATGGTAATAGACGCTGGTCCGCCAATCGGTTGGCTTTTGGTCAGCAAAGATCGGCTTCAAGCTTTTACCCTGCATGTCCGCTGGAATCTTTGCGCCAGCAATATCGAGGAAGGTCTCCGCGAAATCGAGATTCATGACGAGGTCGGAATTAGTGCTACCGGGCTTGATGTGTTTCGGCCAACGGACTATCAGGGGAGTGCGAAATGATTCTTCGTACATCCAACGCTTGTCATACCAACCGTGTTCACCGAGATACCAACCTTGGTCCGAGGTGTAAATGACAATGGTGTTGTCGGCGGCCAACGTTGTCGTCGACGCTATCGATACAGCGTAGATAATCTTTTACGTAACGTTGGTATTTCCATTGAATTAATTCTGTGCCCGTTAGGTTAGCTTTTTTAAATGCTTCATTTTTTGGGCCATAGGCTTTGTTCCAATATGTTGTTTGTTGTTCTGTAAGGCCACGTTGCGGAACTAATTTAAGGTCATTGGGTGACAAGTGTGTGGCGACGGTCATTGCTTGTTTGCTTGCTGCTGAACTACGTCCTTTGTAGTCGTCGTATAGTGTCGCCGGTTCAGGTATCGTTTGTCCGTCGTATTTAGAAATGTGTGTTTCGCTGGGCTGCCAATTTCGATGGGGGGCCTTATGCTGGTACATCAGAAAGAACGGTTGATCTGGGTCACGAACGTCCTTGAGATATTTGAGTGCTTCGTCCGTAATGATTTCGGTGGTGTAGCCAACGTGTTTGACATTACCGCTGGGAGTTTTCATGGTTGGGTTATAGTAGGGACCTTGACCGATCAGAATATGGAAATGATCAAATCCAATCGGTGTGCTCTTCAGATGCCACTTGCCAACGACGGCTGTCTGATATCCAGATTGTTGTAGCAATTTGGAGACTGTTTGTTGTTCCCCGTTAAACGTATTTCCGTTGCGTACGAAGCCATTGAGGTGACTATATTTGCCGGTCATAATGACTGCTCGAGCGGGGCCGCAAATGGAGTTTGTCACAAAAGCTCGGTCAAAACGCATCCCTTCACGAGCGATGCGGTCGATGTTCGGAGTCTTGTTGACTTTACTGCCATAGGCACTGATCGCTTGATACGCATGGTCGTCAGACATGATGAATAGAATATTCGGACGTTTGGGCTCGGCGGCAACAGCCGTTGTGTAGACAGTACTGAGAATAGTACCGACAACGATTAACGTGGCGATATAACGAGAACTTAAATTCATGTTCGTGTGGTCCTAATGGGAATTAAGCAAAAATATAAAAAGGAGGCAAACGGGGATTAATCCGCCTGTGGAACGACCTTTATTTGAATGGTTTCTAAATTACTGACAACTTGCACCTCCGCTTTGAGGTCCGATGCTGCGGTTGCCACGAGCTTGATGTTTTTGAGGTCGCCCGGTTTTGACTCTTTGGAAAATTGAATGGGTAATGTGAATTCATTTACATCACCTGCAATTTCAATACTAGGAGCGGTATAGCCCTTGGGCAATCCAAGTAGTGTGATGGTCACGGCCTTGTCAAAGCTAGCTCCACGAGAGATTGTTCCGCTGACAGATCCAGATTCTCCATCACCAGCAATCGCTTCAATGCTGGCAGCGGATGTCAGTTTGATAGCAAGGGCTTGCTGCGGCGTAATGATTAATTGTGATGTCGTTGTGGTTGCTAATACCGTTTTATTGTCTTCCGTAAGCAGTTCCGCGATGATTGCTATGTTCCAAGGCGTTGTTGCGAGATCGTGTGGTACCCAAACATTGACGGCATGGTTGTTTTTAGTTGCCTCAACAAGTGGCTCCTCGACGAGTCGTAAAGTGCGATCTAAGTCGTTAACTTCGACGTCTTTACCGCCTTTTTTGATTTTCTTACGTGGTTGCATTTGCGCGGAAATGAGTCGCAATCGGATATTCCCGCTAGTGTTTTCTGTTCGCTCGAGGTTGACTGTTAACGGTAGAAACTTTCCTTGTACGACTTGTAGTTCACTGGAGGTTGTCGCTAGGCTCGCTGTAATGGGACTGGCTGAAACACGAGCGAGTGCTAGCTTTGATTTTAAATAAGGTTGTACGCGGTAGTGTTTGCTATCGGCGCCAACGGAGGCAATGGCTTGAACGTTGGAGTGTTCGCCGGTACCTGTGCCTAAGAGATGAGTGATCACCGGTAATACGTCACCAGTTGCGGCAGAGATCGAGAGGAGCGCACGTGTTGAGCCCGCTCGGATATGGGTGCCTGAAAGTGAGATGCCGTCGGGTAGATTTGGCAGACTCAAGTTGATTGGACCGTTATATCCTTGTCGTGCGACATTTGCGAAAAAGGTCTGAGTTGATCCGCCAGGCACTTGAATTCGATTGATAGTAGTCGAAATTGAAAAACGTGGGGTACTCAGGTTCTGAATATCAATATGGTAGACATAATCCTCGCCGCCGCGGTTTTGCAAGTCGCTTAAAATCACAGTGATGGACTCGTTGTCTTTGGGAACGGTGATGTCGAGGCCAGGGTCGGAATTACCAGGGCGGTCGTCGTTGCGGCCGAGTTGCTTGCCTTGGGCATCTTTGACGGTTAGCACTGCGTCAAGTGGTGATCCGGCTTGTCGTGCGAGAACGTTGATTCGCAGTTTGTTTCCGGGTGTCGTAGTGACAGTGAATTCGTCTTGTTCATCTTTAGTACTCAGACGGCCGTTGATGCCGACCGGTACGGTGCCAACCGCAGTGGCTTCTTCGGTATTATTGTTTTCCACAAATTCTGGGTGAGCACTGAACAACACATAAGGCCGAGTACCGGTCACGTTGGGAGATGCGGGAAGTTTGAGTGGATGTGTACCGATGGGTTGATTGACATTGGTTGCCGTGGCTGTAAGATTGCCACTGATAAACTGTAGGCTGGCATCGGTATCGGCGGATGTGCCCATGGGAAAAACCATGTCGGCAAACTGCAGCTCACCAATTTTTAAGCGAAATGTCCCTTTGGCCGGGCCCCTAAAAAGGATGTCATGCAATTCGATGGTGTAGGTGTCGTCGCTAGGTAAGGTTGTTTGAATCCTCGCGTCGCCGCTTAGTGTTGGTTGGGGTGGCGACCAAGCGATTTGAACTCCTTGGCTGTTATGCAAACGGAGCACAGGACGGATGTCCGAACCGAGGCGTTGTCCTTCGATATCAATGACGAACGCCATTCCCTTTTTGCCGCTGAATGATGTTTTTAGAATGGCGCCGCCGGCTAGGTTCCCGTAAACGGCGGCGGGTGTGGTTTTGATGGAATCGCTAAATGCGGATTGTGACAGGTCATCTAGGGCGAAGGCGATAGGATTGGTGATTCCTTTGTCGCTGAGGATCCGCACCCAATGGATGCCGGGAGATTCGTTAGCGGTTGTGAATTCGATAATCGCTTTATTGTTGTTAGAGCCGGCAAGTGCTTGTTGTGAGGCAACGGCAAAAGAAGCAACTAAAGTTGGATTGGGGCCTAGGTCGGTGCCGGCGAATGTGATCTGAGCAGTCGTTCCGCTTTGGGCGCCCGGCAGGTTTACCGAGTTCAAGGTTGGTTCAGCAACTAACCATGTAGGGAGCACAAAAAGCAATGTGGTAACACTGGCGATGATAAAATTGCAGCGCATTTGATGGCACCTATCAGGGCAACAAGTTCGGAATAAGTTAATATCTATAAATCTATATTAACTTATTACAACGATGTTGTCTCAGACTCGCTGCGTATCTTGGCGCATAGATAGATCGTGCATGACGCGCAAAAATGTATACCTAAGTCGCAAATCCGACGCGTCTATTTGAAAGGATTGCCACCTGGAGCAGGTATGGGCGGTGCTGGTGGTGCAGGTGCAGCACCAGGTGCTGGACCTAATCCGGGGATTAGGTTCTTGAGTTGGTCGATAGGGCTTTCCGCGTTAGGTTCCGCGTTAGGTTCCGGGCTACCACCACCGAATGGATTGAGCGAGCGAAAGATCGAGCCAAGAGTTCCACCGCCACCGCCGGCCTGAGGTACTGCTGGATTGGCAGCTGGCATGGGATTAGCTGGTGCAGGGGTGTTGCCTGGTGCGAATGGGTTGTTCCCAGCTGGAGGTGTTGGATTAGCTGGTGCGGAGGTGTTGGATTAGCTGGTGCAGGGGTGTTGCCTGGTGCGAATGGGTTGTTCCCAGCTGGAGGTGTTGGATTAGCTGGTGCGGGGGTGTTGCCTGGTGCGAATGGGTTGTTCCCAGCTGGAGGTGTTGGATTAGCTGGAACTGGCGTAGGCATGGGCGTTGGTGTGTTGCCCTGAACGTTGGCTAGCGGGTCTTTATCGTCAACGCCTGGGATGGTGTTTGATTTCGATGATGTCACATTTGCGGGGTTGCTCTTAACTCCAGCGATGTTGCTCGGGGCAAATGGATTGCTTTGGCGAATCACAGTTTCAGCGTCAGCGGGGATGCTTGGCGCCGTTTGAGTTGGCTTGCGTAATGCCGCTGCTTCATCGCTTTGCTGTTGTTCGTAGCGAGCTTGTAAGCGGACTTTTTCAGTGGCGACTAAGTCTAGACGTGCTTGTTTACGAAGCTTTTCGATTTGTAGTCGTGGTTGCCCTTGGATACGTTGCAACGCAGTAGATATTTTGTAAACTCCGCGATCGTCAAGGGCTTCTATAGCAGCACCTTTCTTAAGGTCCGCTAAACTAGCTTCGTCGTTTCCGAGTTTAGCGTTGGCTAGTCCACGGAAGTAATACGAACGGGGATCATCCGTATCTTTACTGATAGTTGCTGTCAAATAACGGACTGCGGATTCATAGTCGCCGTTGTAATAGGCGTGGACACCCTGTCCATATAAGACTCGGTGTTGAGCGTCTTGAGCAACAGCGCAAGGAATCAACAATGCAAACATACAAATAGTTAAGATAGACGAAGTGCAATAGGCCCTAATCATAATAGGTTCCCCTTTGGGGTCATGGGACGTGCTTGGCGTTAACAGTCATGCACATGTTAACGATTGTTAGAGAATCATAAAGATAGTCTAGGCACGTCAGTTCTATATTAAAGGAAGGTTAGTTCGATACTATTTAATCGTACTATTAAACGAATTGTACACGGTTAAATCTATACTTTCATGCCTAAAGAAGGAAAAAATGCCAGTCCCAGGATCCTAGGTCGAGGATAGTCGGCATGACATTTTCACCTAACTGACACAACAGATATAACCGTTAGACTCGATATAAAGCTGCGCAAGACGGGCAAACAATTCCGGTAAGTTAATAAATAGACGAAACAGGAGCTAGGGCAAAATACGATGTATAGGGTGTAAGGGAAACGTAAGCAATATGCGTTGTCTTTGCCGACGGTCAGATTAGCGTGTTTTCGCTCAAATTGATCGTGATAAGTCCGGGCCGAGATTATCGAGTCTTATAGATTGTATCACACGCGGTATGTAGCTTCTGCCGTTCGTCTTTGGGAGACACGTGGTTCATTTCTTCAAAGACTCGATTATCCCGACCCGTTTTTTTATGCGCTGTGAGTGTGGCACACTTTACCACGCCTTTTTTATTTCGATTGCGACTAGTGGATTAACCATGGCTGCAGTGGCAATGTGTACCGCTTGAGCACCGGCCGCCAAATAATCACGCACATCCTCTACCGTGCTTACTCCGCCGACTCCAATGAGTTTGATATCCAAATTATGTTCAGCGATCATATCATTCAAGGACTTGGTTTGAGCGACAGAAGCTTTTAGCGTCGCTTTACCGCAGATACCTCGGCGCTGTCCCTCGAACATTAACGTGCCGTTTTGGTCGATAACTTGCGTGGCGATACTATTGGTCATTGCGAGGGCGTCCAGATGCCCGTTTAGATGCTGGATTAGTTCCAGGGATTCGTCGTCATTATTTAAGCGTCCGATTTTTCCGATCAGCGGTGTGTCACCAATTGCAGCGCGGATGATTTTAACCACCGTCGCGCAATCTGCCGGGTTTTGAAATAGTTGTCCATCGCAGGTAGAAACATTGGGGCAGGAGAAGTTGGCTTCAATACAGTCCGCACCGCTTTCAACTGCCAGAGAAGCACACAGCGCATAGTCTTCTGCTAGCCGCTCGAGGGTCCAATCCGGCTGGACCGTTCCAACGATGGAAACGGAAAGTACTTTACCGCTCGGCAGTTGTTGTCGAGTTTCCGCGATGTCCACTTGCCAATCGATAGGATCCTGAGAGGGCATGCCATAGGAGACAGCCCAACTCCCGTCCATCGTAGTCGCTTGTGACACAGATTGCTCGCCGCCAAACAGTGAAGCCGTATCGACGGGCACTAAATTGGGCAGCGGATAGCATTCGTGGAATCCACTACGCACAGTTTTATACGTCACGACATCAAAACCGAGACTGGCATAATACAAGCACCATTTTCCATTAAGCAGTGGTCCGGCCGGAACACCTAATGGCGAATGGACCGGCAAGCCGCAAAACGAAAATTCCCCATTGGAAGATTCGGCAGAAACGGTTGGCACGGACAAGCTTACAGGCGCTGGAACATGTTCATAATTCCAGCGGTACGACTTCTGGCGATCATACGTTTGCACAGCGAGTATTCCAGCGAGAGTTAGTCGAGTCGTTTCACTCGGAGGTTTTTGAAGTAAACAACACTTTTAGGATCATGAGCTTGTAGGCAAAACGTCCCGTCAGTCAATTTACGTCCTGGTTGTTTTGCATTGGGAAGTTTTCCAGTCGGTTCGGTGTAATCTACCTGTAGTTTCCCATCCAACCAAATTTTAATTTGCTTGCCTTGTACGACGACACGAGTTTCATACCAGGTGTTGTCTTTTACTGGCGGATCTGAAATATCAACAATTCCATATAGACCGCCCGATTTCTTTGGATCTCCATGAGTCACGTTAACCTGAACTTCATAGCCCTTTGATGGCCAGCCTTCCTGTTGAAATTTGGTGTGAAAGTAGATTCCAGCATTGCTGCCAGGAGTAGTCATCACATCCACTTTCAAGTCGAAATTTTTAAATGGTTTTTCGGTTTCGTAAAACAGGTGACTGCGTGGCCCTGCACAAACTAGCATGCCATCTTTGACAGACCAGGAATCTACATTTTCACTAGCTTTCCAGCCATCGAGGTTTTTTCCGTTGAATAGTGATTTGAACCCGTCCTCCGCTGTTAGGTTAGGGACCGTCACAAAAAGTGCGGCTAGGACAGTTAGGAGAACAAAATGGAAGGGTTTAAGGTTCGAAATTCGATTTGCAAACATAATACAGGCTCTTTCTCTATTTAAGAGGTTAATGGTCAATTGCAGGTGTCGTATTAGCGACGAGCACGTTCGTGTTTTAGTGGTAACCAAGCACCGTTTTCAGCGGAACTGGCAACGCACTGTTGGATAAAGTACATTCCTTCGACTCCGTCGTGAACATTGGGAAACACGGTATCCCGTCGTTCGTATTCTCGATCCATCGCTCTATCTATCATAGCATCAAACGCTGAGAGATATACATTGGCGAACGCTTCGAAAAATGCTTCGGGGTGTCCACCCGGTAACCGACAGGCACTGGCCCCGGCTTCATTCATAAACGGAGCATTGGGATCGCGAGTATAAATTTTGAGTGGTTGTCCGTTTGCTCGAACAACCAATTGATTGGGTTCTTCTTGTCGCCATTGAATTGCACCAAGTGTTCCATCAATTTCGATTGATAGATCGTTTTCGCGGCCATGGCTAATCTGTGAGGCTGTTACGGTGCCTAGCCCACCATTGTCAAATCGAACGATAGCTGTGCCATAGTCGTCCAGTTGACGGCCTTCTTCAAAGGTTTTTAAGTGGCAGCTGATTTCGGCGGGCAACAATCCAGTCATATATCGCCCCAGATTATAAGCGTGTGTAGCAATATCGCCAAAGCAACCGGCCGCACCACTTTTAGTTGGATCGGTTCTCCAAGCGGCTTGTTTATGTTCATCTGTTTCCACGCGAGTTCTTAACCAGCCCTGAATGTAATTTGAGCGAACGGCTTGGATTTCACCTAATTCCCCATTGAGGATCATTTCACGAGCTTGTCGCACTAGTGGATACCCAGTGTAGTTATGTGAGACGGCGAACACGACGTTGGATTGATCAACGGTAGTAGCTAATTCTTCAGCTTGAGCCAAGTCAAATGTCATGGGTTTATCGCAGATCACATTAAATCCAGCCTCAACCGCAGCTTTGGCAATTTCAAAGTGGGTGAAGTTTGGAGTGGCGATAGAGATGAAGTCAATTCGTTCGTCTGCTGGCAAATTCAATTCCGCTTCGATCAATTCCTGATAGCTTCCATAGGCTCGATCTGCAGGGATGTCATAATCTGGTGCAGACGCTTTTGCTCGCTCGGGATTAGACGAAAGCGCTCCGGCCACTAAGGCCGCTCGGTTGTCGAGAACGGCGGCTGTGCAATGGACTCGCCCAATAAATGAACCTTGCCCGCCGCCGACTAATGCCATGCGTAGTTTTCTGTTTAAGTCGTTGTTCGTAGCCATTTCCGCTCCTGCTAATTTCTGCTTAGTTTGGTGGGGACACAGAAAAATACTGCTGCAGCTAAATCAAGCTAGCGCAAATCGCCCACAATTTGATGTAATAAAAAACTTTCTTTCTTCTTTTCTATCATATCAAGCGTGTTGATTAAACTCGGTCACAGCAGAACAATTACTAACAAGTAGCAAATCATTGGTATTTTCCCATACGCCTAGCAATCTACCACCGTCACCGCATCGGTCAAATATACTAGCACTGGTTATTTTTTATATAGGTTTTGCATATAATAGAAGCGAGTACTAGTATTGCATTGAGAATACATAAACCAACATAATCGAGCTTCAACTGAGATACAGCCTTGGGGCATGTTGTTCGTTAAACTTAACAGCAAACGGAATCATTATGAAGAAAAGATCTTTTATACTAGGTGTTGGTTGCGGGCTGCTTTTTGGCGTTGGCATGGTGATCGGCACGATTGTCGGAATCAGTACTATGGCCACCCCAAACGCTTCTACCGCTGGGTTTGAAATTGACGGCAAGGTCTTGCAGGCTGCGGCGGGCGACAGTTCCGATAAATTTGCGATCGCGACGGGGAAAATTTCCGATACTGCTGAGGGTGTATTTATGCTCGATGGCTTAACGGGTGATTTGCAATGCCTTGTGCCCTATACTCGCAAAGGTAGTTTTGGCGGAATATTCACGACCAACGTGTTTGCTGACCTCAATATTGTCGCTACCAAAACCCCGCGATTTATAATGGTCACGGGCGAGGCAAATTTCTCGGGTAACGCACGTCCTGGGAATTGTATTGTCTATGTTGTCGACGCATCCACAGGAAACTACGCAGCCTATGGGGTTCCTTGGAATCGTCAAATGGAAACAACAGGTCTACCTCAGCAAGGCCAATTGATTGGCTTAAAGGCTGGCAGCGCTCGTAATATCAAGATTCGCCAATAGGATTGCCATTTTGATTGTTCAAGTGAACGAGCAAGCGGTTGAAACGACCACAGGTATCACGATTTTAGATCTGCTTAAACAGCTAGACCTAACCACCCGATATATTGCAGTTGAAGTAAATCTGAACATTGTGCCGTTTGAAGACCATGGCGATACCATATTGCATGACGGTGACCAATTAGAGGTCGTAACACTTGTTGGTGGTGGATGATTGGTTTCTAACAAAACTAAAATCGTTTAACGTTAAGGATAGGACTGTCAGAACAATGGGGACTGTAGTAGCCAACGATTTGGATGTACTTGCGCTGGAAGATAACCCATTGAAAATTGGGCCATTCGAGCTCAATAGTCGCTTGATTGTAGGCAGCGGTCGCTATGAAAATGCGACGATGATGCGACAAGCCTTAGATTTATCCGGATCGGATTGCATTACGGTTGCCATTCGTCGCGAACGATTGCATGACGCTTATGGTGATAATCTTTTGGATCACATTGATTCTGACCAGACAATTTTGCTCCCGAATACAGCAGGTTGCTACAGTGCCCAAGACGCCGTCCGCGTAGCGCATTTGGGCCGAGAAATACTGCGAGCGTTAGGCAACCCTGGAGCGGATTGGGTGAAGCTAGAATGCTTGGGTGACAGTCGCACCCTATTACCGGATCCAATATCTACACTCGAGGCAACCAAGCAGCTCGTGGCAGATGGATTCCATGTGTTGTGTTACACCACGGATGACCCAGTTACCGCTCGGCGATTAAAACAAGCGGGCGCAGCAGCAGTCATGCCCGCTGGCAGTCCTATTGGCTCTGGGCAGGGCATTCTCAACCCCAACAACATTCGTATCATCTTGGAATACCTCAAAAATGACGACCCGGAATATCCAGTAATCGTAGACGCAGGCATCGGCACTGCCAGTGATGCGGCTCAAGCAATGGAGTTAGGTGCCGATGGTGTACTGCTCAATACCGCAATAGCCCATGCTCGGAAACCGCTCCTCATGGCTACGGCTATGAGACACGCGACGCTCGCGGGTCGGCAAGCTTTTCTCGCAGGGCGCATTCCTAAGCGGCTTTATGCCGCCGCTAGCAGTCCTCTGGAAGGCGTCATTGCGACCCATCCATTTCCTCGAAATAAAACGAAATGACGGGCGCAGATTTTATCCATCCCGCAGATATTCTTGGCCCCGGCGGGCGCATCGCTGCTCGCCTAGAACGTTATGAACATCGCCAACAACAACTCGACATGGCCGCTGCAGTCTCTGACGCGTTAACCAACAGTAAACACTTGGTCGTGGAAGCGGGCACCGGTGTAGGGAAAAGCTTTGCTTATTTGGTACCCGCGATATTGGCTGCCACGGAGCCCGACAACCAACTTGTTTTGACCGCGGACGGTGAAAAACGGAATCGTCGCGTCATTATTTCTACGCATACCATTAGTTTACAAGAGCAACTTTTGAATAAGGATATACCGCTGCTCAACAGCGTTATTGCGCGAGAGTTTTCTGCCGTATTGGTCAAAGGTCGCAGTAATTATTTAAGTCGGCGACGTCTGAAATCGGCGTTGCAAAAATCAACGACGTTGTTTGACGGTGCTGATGAACAAACGCAGTTGTATCAAATTCGTGATTGGGCAGGTGCCAGTACAGATGGCAGTCGCAGTAGTATGGCATTTCGGCCGCAATCAAGTGTATGGGACGAAGTTGCTAGTGACTCAAGTAATTGCATGGGCTTTGCCTGTGAGTCGCATAAAAGTTGTTTTTACTATCAAGCTCGACGACGGATGGAACACGCTCAATTGTTGATTGTGAATCATGCGTTGTTTTTCAGCGATTTGGCTCTCCGCGGGCAAGGTGCTAATATTCTGCCGGACTACGATGCGGTGATCTTCGACGAAGCCCACACTCTTGAATCCGTAGCCAGTGAGCATTTGGGGCTGAGCGTCTCGTCGGGACAGGTGTCTTATATTCTAAGAAAATTATTTAATGACAGTACCAACAAGGGTTTACTTGTTGGCAAAGGCCATGAGCAAGCGCAACGTCAAGTTGTCCGGTGTTACATTGCTGCGGATGAATTGTTTGACGAAGCACTACAATGGAAATTAGATCATCCAAAAAGTAATGGGCGTATTTATTCTAAGTTAGTGTTCCCGAACCCGCTGAGCCCAGAGTTATCGGCGCTAGCGAATATGATTCGCCAAATCGCAAATGACATTGATGACAAGGCTGAGCGGATGAATTACACGGCAGCGGTTTGGCGACTTTCAACACTAGCGGATGGGATCCAACATTGGTTAGGCCAAGCGAGTGAGGATATGGTGTACTGGCTAGAAGCTCGTAAAGCCCGTCGAGGATCTAAAGTATCCTTTAAGTCTGCACCAATCGATATTGGCGCGGCGATGCGAAGCGAGTTGTTTGAAAAAGTGCCAAGTGTCATCATGACTAGTGCGACGTTGGCCGTGGGCACTGAGGACAAGTTCAATTTCTTTAGGTCACGAATTGGGCTTACAGAATCAGAAACATCGAAACTGGGATCACCGTTTGACTACGAACGTCAGGCGGAATTGATCTTAGTGAGCGGCATGCCAGACCCGAGCAAAGATAAAGAATCGTTTCGAGCACACTCGGTCGAAATGTTAAAGCGATACATCAGACGTACCGATGGACATGCTTTTGTCTTATGCACAAGTTACGATTTGCTGCGATTTTTATCATCTGCTTTAACCCCCTGGCTCGCCGAACAGCAGTTGGGATTGTTAACACAAGGTGATGGTATTGGGCGCACGGAGTTACTGGAACAGTTCAAGAACAATCCACAAAGTGTACTGTTTGGTACGGACAGTTTTTGGCAAGGAGTAGACGTGCCCGGTGAAGCACTGCAAAACGTCATCATACCGCGGTTGCCTTTTAGTATGCCGGATCATCCGTTGTTGGAAGCACGCTTAGATCAGATTAAGGCCAATGGCGGTAATCCGTTTATGGATTATCAATTACCTGAAGCAACGATTAAATTCAAACAGGGCTTTGGTCGATTAATCCGTACGCAGGCCGATACGGGTATTGTCGTCGTCTTGGACCCGCGGATGCGAACACGATTCTATGGCCAGATCTTTCTGGACTCCTTGCCGCCTGTGCAGGTCAGTGAAGAGTTTGTGTACGACTACGAATGAGGCCGCGCGTTAATTCGCGAGCGGTGATTAGTCATCGGTGGATTTACCGTTGATGATTTGCAGAGGCGGGTCGGTACGAGGCTTGGGGATCGTCTGCGGCCGACGTTCGATCGGTTTTGCGACAACATTACCCGGAGACACTTCCTGTCGTTGGCGGATGTATTGAGCACCTTCGGGGCTGTTCAAATATATTTTCAAAGGAGATTGCCATTGTGGTTGACCGCCAATCACGGGTGTCCAGCCGGTTACAAATGGTCGCCAACTACCTTGGGTAATGGAACCATACCCGCCGTGAGGAACCGTTAGAAATGGGGCCGTCATCGTCATGCTTCGCTGAGAACCTTGACTTGCCCACAGATTAAACCCACCTCTCAAATTTCCATTACGAAATCCAAACCCAAAATGGGCATCGCGGCCGTTGTATCCACCATAGGTTGGATAAACAGGGGCACCCCAATTGAAAAACCAGCCGCCGCGGCGACCACTTTGGTTTAAAAACATGGATGAGCCAAATGACTCGTACCAGGAATCTTGCATGTTCCAGTGGGGTGTGGTGATCGTCGCTTGCTGTGCCTGGACCTGTAGCGTATCCAATGTGCCGCTGCATAATGCGATAACAAGAAATGTGGAAATCAGTAATCGTTGAAATGGATAGATCTTCATAATACGAAAGTTCGCGGTAAAACGAATAGTTGCATTTATATATGTTGTATTTCTATTGTTTCGCCACAAACACCAAAAGGCCAATAAAAAATGACGGAACTACGAAAAATATTACAAGTGTCACAAATGCTTGCGCTGGCGTTTTCTGGTGTGTACGAGTTATTCCGTACCCTAGATGCAGCACAAAATAAAATGGGATAATCAGTGGTGCGACAAGTGGAGTTAACAGTGTGAGTTGTAAAACAGCACCTAGGCTATATCCAATCATACGCGTAGTTGTCTCGAAAGATTTCGCGTTGCCACCTAAAAGTAGCATTCCAGTATGCAGAATGGCTCCGCCAGCAAACATCAAGAATGGTATTAGCACGGCACCACTTGCTAGCCAGGCACCAAGTCCGATCCCGTAGGAAATCGCGAGTTGATTGTAATCGATGCCAGCGGGCATATGTTCCGCTGCGAGCATACAGGCAATTGCGAGTACAGGTAGGCTGCTTATTGCAAGATAAATGGTACCCAAAACGAGCCCTGCGACGGCATAGCCGATAGGATTTCCCAGCCCGTCATCTTCAAACATATTTGTGAAAGCGTCCCCGGGACGAAACAATAATAACTTTGTTGTGGCCCACATCTTAGATTGGCCCCTATCGGCACTTTCCCAAGGTAGACCCTGTCGCTTGGCAGCGGGTTGTTGATTGGGAGATAAACGGGACCCGCTAGGCACCCCTAACGCCGTTGCTGCTAGCGAAGATTCTTGGGTGCCAGTAGCAGTTGAGTTTAATGTAGCGGCAGTCCAAGCGGTTGCCTGGAGTGGTTTATCTGGTTTATATCCCGCTAGCAAATCTTCGTTTCCTGAGCCAATGGTAATTGCCGCGGGTGTAGAACTGACTCCATGAGGTTTACTAGGGACTCGGAAGCGGTTGATGGTGGAATACTTTGGAATATCGACGTTCTCTTTACAGTGCGGGCAGCGACCTTTCTTGCCGGCGTGTTGGTGGGGGACTTTGACAGGCATATTGCATTTTGAACATTCAAATTCTATTTTTGATGTATCAGCCGTAGAGTCACTTACGCTAGGTACTGCTTCTCCACGATTTTCCACAAGCGGTAAGCTAAGACGTAAGAGCGTATTACATTTTGAGCACTGTATTTTCTTGTGGGCTTTTGTGACGGGGATTCCGAGTGTTTTGTTACAACAAACGCAACTGAACCGAATCAGAATTTGGTCGTCTTTTTTGTGGTGAGATCCCTGCTCGACCAGTACTGTGCATTTACCGAGTTTGATATCTTCTTCGTGTGCAGTGATATCGGTTACGGGAATTTCCATTACCGCTTTGCAATGCGGACAGGCACCGTGTTTACCCGCAGCAACAGGTGGCGCTCGCATGGGCGACTGGCAGCTTTTACAAAGGAATTCTATCGTCAATGTACTAGCGTTTGAAAAAGAGGAGTTAGCAATTGGATAAGGTATTTCATTCTATACCATCGATAGCAGAGTCAGGAAAAGATTTATGTTTTCACTCACCGAGTCGACGCAGTGGATATAAAGTCAAATCGACGACATTAGCAATTTACAATCGCACGGCCACGCCAAGTTCCCGCATTCGCTGTTTAGCGGCAGTGATTGTATATTCACCAAAATGAAATATGCTCGCCGCCAGGGCCGCGTTTGCTTTGCCAATCAAGATCGCATCGGCCAAGTGATCGGGACTGCCTGCCCCGCCACTTGCAACAACAGGAATCGAGACAGCTTGAGCAACGGCGGCGGTAATTTCGAGGTCATAGCCATCTTTCGTGCCATCACAATCCATACTCGTTAAAACAATTTCACCCGCCCCAAGTTCTTCGACTTGTTTGGCCCATTGCACGGCTTCCAAACCGGTTGGCGTGCGTCCACCATTAATATGGACTTCCCAGAATTCCTCTCCGTCACGGTCAACTCGTTTAGGGTCAATATTCACGACGATGCATTGACTGCCAAACTTCCGTGCTGCTTCGCGAACGAATTCTGGATTAGTACAAGCGGTCGAGTTGATAGAAACTTTATCGGTCCCGGCATTGAGGAGCGCTCGAATATCCTCGATGGTACGAATCCCTCCACCAACGGTTAGCGGCATGAAGACTTGCTCTGCTGTTCTCTGAACGACGTCGATCATAATATCGCGTTGTTCGTGACTGGCAGTGATATCTAAGAATACTAGTTCATCAGCGCCCTCGCGTTCATAACGAGCCGCCACTTCGACAGGGTCGCCGGCATCACGGAGGTTAACAAAATTCGTTCCTTTAACCACTCGACCATGTTCAACGTCGAGGCAAGGAATGATTCGATTAGCTAGCATTAAATAAGTATTCCTAGCATCTAGCTCTTGTGGACTTTGGCAATCGCTGTTTTTGCAACTTCGATGCACTGTTTGATTTCAGCGATTGGGTTTGCCGGATTCGCTTCGTACTCTAAAGAGATAGAGCCATCTGCTGGGAATCGCGTTTTCTTCAGAGCAGTAAACATTCCGACTACATCAAGATGCCCTTTGCCAATGATGACATTGTGCGATTGCTTTTCTTGTTTTGCTTCATCTTTGATGTGCAACGCATAGACTCTTCCTTTGAGCTGATACACGGCTTTGACGGGATCTTGTTTGCTACGAATAAAATGTCCCGTATCGACACAGGATCCAATCAACGGATGGTGGTCTTTTATGGCATTAGCTACAGAATCGATCGAATCATAGATTGCTCCGGGGCCATGATTATGGATAGCGATGCGGATGTTGTATTGAGCGACAAGTTTGTCGAGCGATTCAAAAGCGTCAGCGGTTGGATTTGCTGTAATGCATTTCACGCCGATTCGTTTCGCAAAATCAAAGATGCTTTTGTTTTTGTCATGGTTACTGTTAAAACCCCACACTCCGTGAGCGACCATGTTAATGTCGGCAGTTGTGAGAAGTTGATTCAATGCCTTGAGGTTTTCGCCGGCAATGTCCTGCGGTACGTGTTTTTGGTAGAACTCGACATAATGCAAACCCATCGCTTGGATATGTCGAATAGCATCGTGTAGTCCAAAGCCACGCAGCGAGTAGCTTTGTATACCTATGGGCAGGCCTAAAAATGGGCCATCGGCTCCTAACAAAGTAGGAAGATCAAACATTGCGATCCCCGCAGCAGAGGCTGCCGTAGTGGTTAAAAACTTGCGTCGTGCAATTGTTGCGTTATTGCTGGGAGCATTCATGATTGATTCACCAAAAAGAAAAACTAAGTAAAACGTTCGTAATCGTTATAAATGTCAGTATATGATATTAAGGTATGTAGGATAAGCGTTGTAAATCGGTTTTTAGTATTGGTTTAGTACCTTGTTGCCGTGGTTGCACTTAAAAGGTGGTAAACCGTAGTGGTGGCGTTTATTGGGGAAGCAATCCTTTAGAAAAACCGTGTGCTATACTTGCCATAGTACCTTAGAACATAAACAATCCGTTTTACGACTTTTCCCCTTTTATTTTCGATTATGACCCAAGCTTCACGGAGCATTAGCAGATGGCATCAACTGAACAGGCTACCCCTATTACAGATCAAGATGCAGCACGTTTTTTGCAGGACCGCGAAGAGCTTGAGGTCGACAAGTTGTTCCGCGCTTTAGTGAAGCTAGAAGGTTCGGACTTGCACCTGAAAGTTGGACGTCCGCCGATTGTGCGAAAGGACGGCTCGCTAAAGGAATTGAGTCGTGGCCCGATCAGTCGTGAAGAGATGGTGCGGTTGTTGTTTCCGATGATGGATAAACGAAACCGAGGTATTTTTGAAGAAGAAGGCGGAGCCGACTTTGCTTACATCGTTAATGTTGACGGTGAGGATTGGCGGTTTCGTGTGAATATGCTAACACAACTAGGTAATATCGGCCTGGTTGCTCGTCGCGTGAACAATTGGATTCCGGACTTCGAAGGTTTAAATCTCCCGCCTATCATGGAGAGTCTTTGCAAGTTTGACCAAGGAATGATTCTGCTCGCTGGTGTTACTGGTTCTGGTAAATCAACGACCATTGCATCAATGTTGAACTGGATTAACCAACGCGAAACCAAACATATTCTAACTCTCGAGGATCCGATCGAGTTTGTCTATAAAGAAGAAAAGTGTTTAATTAACCAGCGTGAAATCGGGATGGATGTGAAGGACTTCAGCATTGCCATGAAGCATGCCGTGCGTGAAGATCCCGATATCATTCTTGTTGGTGAATTACGAGACGAAGAGACATTTATGACCGCTATTCACGCGGCTGAAACGGGCCACCTCGTATTCGGAACTATTCATGCATCAAGTGCAGCGACAACGATTGGACGTATCTTGGACTTATTTCCAGAGGATATGCATGGTGCGATTCGCAGCGCGATTGCTTTTAACATGAAGGGCATTGTTGCTCAAAAATTATTGCCCTCGATCAAAGATGGTGTTGGTCGCGTACCAACTGTAGAAGTGATGACGTTCAATCCAACAGTCCAAAAACTGGTACTCGAAGGAACCGATGAAAAATTGCCCGATGCGATCCGCATTGGTTCGGAAGAAGGCATGCAAGATTTTATAATGAGTTTGAAAGAACTTATTGATGATGAACTGATTTCGCGAGAAACAGCGTTCCGTGTCGCACCAAACCGTGAAGCATTAAAAATGGCAATCAAAGGAATCAATGTTTCACAGCCAGGTATTCTGTAGGGTCTGTGACATTTGCTGTTTGTTTTAAAAAAGCCAAATGCATGGCTGTGTGGCTTGTAACCCAAACAGCGTCGACTATCAAATCGTACCAATGTACAAGCGAAAGTGAGTTAGAAGAACGATGTCGAATATTCCTGACACAACACCGCCCAATGAGCTCGGTCCGCCCGTGGAATTTAAATGCACAACCGGCGAGCAAGTAGCAAATCAGACTGCTGAGATTCAGTGCCGACAATCCATGGGAATCGTTCCGGCTAAACATATTGTCTACGAAGCAATTGTCGGGCGGGGCGATCGAATATTAATGGACTTCACGGCCCAGGGCGTGTCGTCTCAAGTGGAAGTGGATGGAGTTTGGCAAGCGTTGCCGGCGTTGGATCGCCAGAATGGTGACATGATGCTAGCGGTCTTTAAGACACTAGCTCACCTGAACCCACAAGATCGAGTGACTCAACAAGTTGGTGAATTCAAAGCGACGTTCGGCAATGAAATACGCACCTGCGAATTCACTAGCGGTGGTACTCAGACAGGTGAACGTGTCATTATTAAATTAATAAGCAAAACAGGTAAGTTTGATTCCCTGTCAGACCTTGGAATTCGCGAGCCGTTAGTCGAAGCCTATAAACGCCTTTCTGGTCGGCACGAAGAAGATAAAGAGATGCAAGTTACGTCCGGTATGGTTGTCATTGCCACTCCTCCTAATGGTGGCGGTCTGTCCACCTTCTGGGATTATGCTTTGAGAGCAACGGATCGGTTTATGCGAGATTTTGTTTGCTTCGAAACACCCGGCATGAATGAAACGGACGTGGAGAATATATTAGTCGACGTTGTTGATCCGGATAAAGGAAAATCATTAGCAGCATCGATTGAAGCAGCCGATATACGCCAAATTGACGTATATCTTGTTCCTCAACTTACTGATAAAGCGACACTTGAGCGGCTTTGTTATGAAGTTAACACCGAGAGCAAACAGGTGTTTGTATCAGTTCGAGCGACTGACGGGATCGACGCATTACAGACGCTACGTTCTTCCGGCATTGCGCCGGACATGCTAGCTCAAGCGGTAAATGGAGTGTTGCATATGCGGATGTGTCGGCGGTTGTGTGAAAAATGCAAACAGCCATTTCAACCCAATCCACAATACGTGCAACAGCTTGGATTGCCTCCCTCACATGTGCAAGTATTGTATCAACAATTTCACCCCGTTCCGGACGAGCAAGGTGTTATGCCCGAACCATGCCGAGTGTGCTTAGGCCGTGGTTATGTGGGGAGAATTGGTATTTTTGAGTTAACGGAAATAACCGAGCCATTACGGCAGGCACTTATGACGGAGGCTGACCCGGATAAATTACGCCAGCTGTCTGCTCAGCAAGGCAATCAATCGACGATAACCGAAGGAATGTTACTCGTGGCACAGGGCATTACGTCGGTGGATGAGTTACAGCGTGCGATGGGTGTCTAGAAATTCTTTTTATAATGCTGCTGTGGTGAGTGGGATTGAAGAGTTGCTGTCATTTAAAAACAACCGTGAGATAATTGAATATGTCGACAAGTCATTCAGATAGCATAGAGAACTCTTATCAGAGCTTTCATTGGGCCGCGATCGCTACGAGTGTCATTGCTGTGGTTGCCCCGTTGTGCTTAGTTGCACCAGCATTTGCATTTATTCCCGTGTTGGGTATCGCCTTTGGATTTTTTGGTTACCTCACAATCAGTAGCAAACCGGATATTTATTACGGCATCAAGCTAACTGTTATTGGCACGATGACTTCTTTGTTGCTGTTGGTGTGGAGTATCACGGGAATTGTCAAATCATCGGAATATTATTATGGCGTTGCGTTTGATAATACGATGAAGTGGTTGACGTATATAAAAGAAAACGAATTACCAGCAGCTCATCAAGTAATGGTTAGCGTAGAGCATCGTCAGCACGATGCACAGATTTTGAATCAATACTATGACAACAACAAAGGTATCTATGACGATATGTTGTCGCAGTTTGCCAAGCCACCAATGAACTTATTGGTGGCACAGAAAGACAAGTGGAATCCACAAGACTTGATATTGGTTGAGGATATAGAGTTGTTGGACTTGAAGAAAAACAAAATGCGTGTGATTCAGTCTTATCATCTTCCGCTGAGTGATCCACCGGATGCGGTGATTGCCTTTCGAATTCAATATTTCCGAGTGTATGATTCTGTGGGACAAGCCAGTCAGTGGCAGATAGAGTATATTACTGGAGCTAAGTGATTTCGCTGACACTGGATGGACGGTTGATGTTTATTGAATTTACTTTGTTTGTGGCCGTCGGTGTTTTAGCCATTGCCAGCATTACTTTAGGGTATTGTCTTGGGAAACGGCGGTCCTCTAATAGACTTCATCTTGATTGCGTTACGCAGTTGCCCGCGCGAGTTGAGTTTGAGCGGGATTTGAGCCGAGCTTTGAGCGGGCGTCGATGTACACGCATCTTATTAATTGATTTGGACAATTTCAAAGCGGTCAATGATGCTTATGGGCATCTAGTTGGTGACCAAATTCTGGCGAGCGTTGCTAAAAAGCTACAAGCAGAGACGCTCGCCCAGGGCACGCTATATCGGTGGGGTGGCGATGAATTTGTCATCATCTTCAATGCCGAATCTTCCGTTGCTAACAAGGCGGATGTGGATATTGAAGCCTTTTTTGCCACGACGAAATTCACCGCAGGTGAAATGGAAATGGCCCTCTCGTGTTCGCTCGGCTGGGCGAAGTCGACGGAAAACGACCGTATTGAGACGATTTTTCAGCGTGCTGATGAGAGCTTATATAAGCACAAGCGATAAACGTTTATGGAATAGCGGTAAACTGCTATTGACGCTTTAAAGGCTGGTTCATTAATCTTCCGCAACGTGAGGTGGCAATAAGTTTTCCTTACGAAAGCCGAGTTGTTTTGAAGATGAATAGACACGGAAGTCAACGCTTCTTCAGTAACGCAGTAAGGCTTGGAGCATTCACTAGATTGAGTTGGCACGGAAGCATTTATTCGATCAACATGATCCAATCGCTCCCGGAATGAAGTTGGAATCCTCAACCCCCCTAGGATCCGCTGCATTTCGGGACGGGCATTCCGCCCTTGCTTACGGTGATAGAAGCCGGAGTTTGGTATCAACCGGCAGCATCAGATTTCAACTCAGTATTTTATATAACGTAAATTGTAGGGGTCCGTGGCCGCCCGCGATGTCGTTTACGTGCCGATTTGTGGTTGAGTGATCATATCTAGTGGGCGGAACGCACACACCTTGGTAGCGCCTTGCGGTTCTTTTCAGGCTTGATTTACGACCAGTGTTTTTTATGTGATAACATAAGGAGCAAGCGAGTTTACCGGCTAGTATCCGAAGGAAAAAATCATGTGTCGTTGGCAAATAGCGTTTCTGGCGAGCCTCGTCGGCCTATTGGGTTGGTCGCCACTGGGTGCCGCTGAATTACGATCGAACGTGTTGTTCATCGCGGTTGACGATCTTCGACCGGAGTTGGGGTGTTACGGGGCCTCGCATATTGATAGTCCGCACATTGACGCCCTAGCTGCAAGTGGTCGGATGTTTCAGCGAGCGTATTGTCAGCAGGCGGTTTGCAATCCTTCACGTACGAGTCTCATGACTGGGCGGCGGCCGGATTCAATCGGAGTTACCGGAAATCACTCACACTTTCGAACCGAACATCCTGATGTAGTGACCTTGCCGCAGCATTTCAAAAACCATGGCTATCACTCGGCTGCGATTGGCAAGATTTATCACGGAGTATTTCCTGACGGTGCTAGCAATACCAAGTGGGACACGATGGGCGATCCACAGAGCTGGTCGGTGCCGGCGATTAGGTTTGGTCCACGATATTACTATACCGAGGAGGGCATTGAAGCGGCAAAAGGTATCTTTGAGAAGGTTTATAAGCCAAAGAATCCTGGGCCAAATGACTGGACGCAAAAACTCGTCTTTGGCCCGGCTACCGAATCGCCCGATGTGCCCGACAACACGCTCTATGACGGAAAGGTCGCCGATGCCGCCGTGCAAGCGTTGCGGGATCTGAAGAGTAAGGACCAGCCATTTTTTTTGGCAGTCGGTTTTATTAAGCCCCACTCACCGTACATTGCTCCAAAAAAATACTTCGATCTCTACACCGACGTTGCTCTACCATCGCATGTTGATTTTCCCGTAAATGCTCCAAAATTCTCGGGACACGGTTCCGGCGAATTGCGGCGGTACACGGATCAACCGAAACAAGGCGTTATCTCAGATGAAAAGCAGAGACGAGTTCGACAGGCGTACTTTGCATGTATCAGTTACATCGACGCTCAGATCGGGCGGGTGTTACAGGAACTGGAACGCTGCGGCCTTAGCGATAACACGATCATTGTCCTGTACGGTGACCATGGCTACCACCTTGGCGAGCAGGGGTTGTGGGGCAAGACCACCAACTTGGAACTTGACACTCGCGTGCCGCTGATTGTGCGTACGCCGGGAATGAAAGCCGCCGGCAAATCGAGTTCATCTTTGGTCGAGTTGGTCGATCTGTATCCGACGCTGGCCGAGCTTGTTGGTTTACCGATCGGCGACCACCTTGAAGGAACAAGTTTTGTGCCGATCCTACACGATCCGAGTAACGATATAAAGATGGCGGCGATTAGTCAGTATCCTCGAAGCGGCGGACTAATGGGCTACTCGCTGCGCACGCTAACGCATCGCCTGACGCAATGGGTTCATCGTCCATCGGGCGAGGTTCAAGCAACAGAGCTATACGACTACGCCGATGGTTTGATTGAAACGAAGAACATTGCGGCCTCGTCACCTCAAGTGGTTGCAAAATTGGCAGCGCAACTTACTGCTCTGGTCGGCATCCCAAATAATCGGACTTCGGAAACTGCAAACGACGAGTCCAATTTGGCGACGACAAGCTTCGAGAAAGCCACGGCCGGTGTCTTTGAAAAACTCGAAACTAGCATTGGCACCTGGACACCGGTTGTTGGCAAAACAATTATCGATGACAAGCATGCGAAGACGGGCAAGCATTGTCTACAATTGACCGGCGGTCAAAAGACATCTATCAAACTCGATCTTTCAGCGGAAGCCGTAACGACTGGAGAGTTGACGTTCTGGGCCGAGCGTTGGACGTCGCGGAAACCGTTCTCCTTCAGGATCGAAAAACAGACAAGCAAGGGCTGGCAGGAGATATACAACGGCGACGCTAAAGTGCGCGTCGGGCGGCCATTTCTTAGTCATGTCAAAATACCGCTTTTTGATGAGAGCATCAAAACATTACGATTTACATGCTCCAGTCCGCCAAATACCGGCATCCTCATCGACGATCTGAGGATTGTGCCGCCTCGACCCCAGAAGATTGTGAGCGTAGAAGTCGTGTCGGTAACATTACCCGCACTATTAGGAGCGGAAGCCAGTCCACTCGCTAAACTGAAGGTGGTGACGACAGGAAATATTAATCCGCTGCTTATGACGGACCTGCAGGTCACGCTACACGGAGACAAGGGTGCTGCCGATTTTACGAAGCTGTTCGTTTATCAGAATAAATGGGAATCCAAATATGCCCAACACCCGTGGCTTATTTCGATTCCGGCAGTGGAAGTTGAGGGGATTGGATTAGAACAAGGCATTTACAAGTACAGCTCGCCGTTGGCGTCAGCTAATATCCCCCTAGCCGCTGGCGAAACCACAGTCTGGGTCTCGTGTCGGTTAAAGAATGACGCTAACATCGACCACCGCATTGGCTTGCAAATCAAGGAAGTCCGTTTTTCCAACGGACAGACCTTTAAGCTCGACGGGGAGCCGTCGATGCAACGATTGGGGACGGCTGTTCGCAATGGTGGCGATGATGGCGTTCATACCTTTCGCATCCCCGGCTTAGCAACGACTAATGAAGGGACCTTGATTGGCGTGTATGACGTGCGGCTACGGTCCGGAGGTGATCTACCGGGCGACATTGACGTTGGCATGTCTCGATCGACCGATGGTGGACGGACGTGGGAATCCATGAAGACCATTATGAATACGGGGGATGATCCTAAGTGGCGGTACGATGGCGTCGGTGATCCAGCCGTGCTGGTTGATACAAATACTGGAACCATCTGGGTAGCCGCGACGTGGAGTCATGGAAACCGATCTTGGAATGGTTCGGGACCGGGGTTAAAACCTGCGGAAACCGGTCAACTCATGTTGGTTCGCAGCGAGGACGATGGTGTCACGTGGTCCCAGCCGATAAACATCACTGCGCAGGTTAAGAAGCCCCAGTGGTGCTTCATTCTCCAAGGCCCTGGTAAAGGTATCACGATGCGGGACGGAACCATCGTCTTTGCCGCTCAGTATCAGGACCCGCCGGAACAAAGGCGACTACCGCATTCGACAATTATTTACTCGAAAGACCACGGCAAGACGTGGCATGTCGGCACAGGAGCATTTGACGCAGGTCATCGAAGTCGAGCCCGGCGTGTTGATGCTGAATTGCCGCTATAACCGCAGTTCCGTGCGGGTTGTCATGACGACTCGCGATATGGGAAAGACGTGGGAGAAACACACGACTTCTCAGCGGTCGTTGATTGAACCCGGTTCCTGCATGGCGAGTTTGATCGATGTTGACCGTGAAGTCGGGAAAGATGTCGGTAATTGGCTGCTGTTTTCCAATCCGGATAGCACTCGTGGGCGGCATCACATCACCATCAAGGCGTCGCCCGACCGCGGCTTGACGTGGCCTAAAACGCATCGATTGTTGTTGGATGAAGGGAACAGTGCTGGTTATTCGTGTATGTCGATGATCGATGAGAAAACAGTGGGGATCCTGTACGAAGGAAGTCAGGCACATATGACATTTCAGCGGATTCCGCTGAGCGAGTTACTGGACAACCGCGATACCACTGAACCCGCAGACAATACTGGTACGTTGCCACCGCTGGACGTGTTTGTGCTGACGGGTCAATCCAATTCACTGGGAACGGTCGATCCACGGGATATCAGGGAACCGGGGCCAGACGAAAGTCACCAGGATCTGCAGGTCCCGTTCTTCTGGAGTAATCGATCGACTCGCGCCGGTGACGGAAAATCGACTCTGATTGGGAACTCTGGCGGGAAATTCGTGTCGCTGCGGGCTCAGCAGGGTGAAGGCACCAATCCGGTTTTCTGGGGTCCTGAAATTGGTTTTTCTCGGTCTCTGATCGATGCGGGCCAACAGGACTTTGTAATCATCAAGGCTTCCCGCGGCGGCGGAGGAAATCGATTTTGGAGTAAGGGGTCGCAGGACGACCACATGTATCAGCATGTTCTGAAGACGGTTGCGGATGCGGTGCGGGTCATTCCGGATGGTCGCAGGTACCGTATTCGGGCGATCCTCTACGTCCAAGGCGAGAGCGACAGTGAGATGGAGTCGAAGGTGTCCGGTGACCGTCTTGAATCCCTGATCGCGAATCTCCGCCGCGATCTACCACATGCTGCGGATGCCCAGTTGCTTGTCGGTGGGATTGCCGCAATAGGAAACAGACGCGATGTTGTCCGTAGTGGTCAGGCTGCGGCAGCTGAACGAAACAGCGCAGTTGAGTACGTCAACAACGCTGACCTGCGGTCGCATTTGTATGATGGGCTGCACTTCAACTCAGCAGCGAAGCTGACGGTCGGGCAGCGGCTTGCTCAGCGATGGATCGACATCAGTGAATCGAGGACATCCACCCTACAACTTCCACAGGTGTTTGGCAGCCATATGGTTCTACAGGCCCAGGCATCGCTGCCGATCTGGGGTATCGCCAGACCTGCCAGTGAGGTCACCGTTCAGCTAGGCGCAGAAACATTGAAGACGACCGCTGACAGCAGTGGTCACTGGAAAGTTCTGTTTGCACCTCGTGCGGCAACATTTACTGCAACGACGCTCCTGATTCAATCCGGTAAAGAGCGCGTCATGCTGAGCGACATTCTAATTGGGGAGGTGTGGGTTTGCGCAGGGCAGTCAAATATGGAATGGGCTCTCAGTCAGTCCGCAAATGGTGCCACGGAATTATCCATGGCCAATCATCCACAATTACGGCTTTTGAATCTCGTTGGTGGTGCGCGTGGAGGTTCAGGTAGCTACACACAATCGGACCTTGCTCGGTTGGCAACGGAAGCCTTTTGCGAAGGGAAATGGCGTGTGGCATCAGCAGAATCTGCCCGCAATTTTTCCGCAGTCGGTTGGTATTTCGGAAGGTTGTTGCAGCAAGAACTCAACGTCCCAGTTGGATTGATCTGTCCGGCAATCGGAGGTACTCCTGCCGAAGCGTGGATTTCTCGTGACGCTTTAGAAGCCGACCCGGAGTTGCAGGGACTGGTTGCCGGCAATTGGCTCGATAACGAACGCCTCAGCGATTTCTGCCGCACGCGGGGGCAACAGAATCTCCTTACTGCGATACAAGAGGGCGGCCTAATCCCTGGGGATGATCTTGGCCCAAATCATTCGTTCAAACCCGGATTTATGTGGTCTGCTGGGATCGAGCCGTTGATTCCATACGCCATTCGCGGAGCCATCTGGTACCAAGGTGAATCCAACGCTGATTCGCTGGCACGAGTTCACCAACACGGACGACTCTTTCCACTGCTGATCCAAAGTTGGCGCCAACAATGGGGCCAAGGTGATTTTCCATTTCTATACGTCCAGTTACCAGCGTTAAATCGTCCGGAGTGGCCGTGGTTTCGCGACGGCCAGCGGCGAACGCTTGGTCAGCTCGAGAATGTTGGTATGGCCGTTACGATCGATACGGGTCTGCCGTCGAACGTACACCCAACTTTGAAAAAACCAGTCGGGCAACGCCTAGCGCAGTGGGCGCTGGGGACAACATATAAACTGAAGGCGCACACGACTTACGCGGGACCCGTAATCGAGGTTGCGGAACGCGAAGGCGATTCATTGGTTATCTCGTTTCAGCACGTTGGTGCCGGTCTGAAGTCAGCTGATGGGAAGCCCCTTCGTCACTTTGAAGTTTGTGGTAAGGATGGCATCTTTCACGCGGCGACTGCAAAGATTATTGGCAAGCATGTAATCGCGGTTTCAAGCTCAAACGTTCCCGAGCCCGATGATGCGCGTTATGGGTGGCTACCCTATCCCGATCCTGCGGTGAATCTATTGAACAGCGTTAATCTGCCGGCATCGCCCTTCACAACGGAGAGCACGGAAACGGTCTTTGCCAGAAGAACAGCGGCAGCCGAGCGGCCCAACATTCTGTTTATTGTCTCGGAAGACAATAGCGACCACCTTGGCTGTTACGGCGAGCAGCGTGTTCATACGCCTAATCTGGATGGGCTGGCGACTGGGGGTGTCCGTTACACTCGTGCCTATGTACCGTACTCGGTCTGCAGTCCATCGCGGGCCGCATTCTTGACCGGACTTTACACGCGGCAGACCGGACACATCGGGCTGGCGACTCACCGGT
>LWDU01042506.1_pt1 | contig 46268 bp, 38 predicted proteins | sample 727161 | NCBI WGS metagenome assembly LWDU01 (sample SAMN04566230, study PRJNA314399) | hydrothermal vent metagenome | isolation source: deep sea hydrothermal plume seawater | place: Mexico: Gulf of California, Guaymas Basin | collected 2004-07-11
CGCGACCGAATGATCTCAGGAAAAGAACTGTATCGTCAACGGGTATCGCCAAACCTCGCCCTGATTCGCCTTCAAGCCACCGATCAGTGGGAAAACGATGTTGCAGATACCGAGGGCTGCCAGCATTGGAATCCCGATGATCAGAAAAATAAGGAAAAATCCCACGACGACGTAGATGACACTGGAGATGAGCCAGTTGGTGACCAGTCTGCCGTGTTCATCGAGGGATGGTAATTCATCTTTCTTGATCTGCCAGATGATGATGGGGGCAATGAAACCTGCGATGGGAACGAGGTAGCCGGCAAACATCGAGAAATGGAGAATCATCGCCCACTCTCGGGCGGTCTTCTCCTCGAAACCATCCTCGATGGAAGAAGAGGGAGATGATCCTGCTGTAGATTCTTCACTCATGGCCATCTCTCCTTCAGTGAGCATCCTTCATGAGGCTGACCCCCGCCGAATATACTCCAGTGGTCGATCAGTGGCAGCAGCGATCAGAGGCAGTTCGGGGTCGGTTGGTCGCAGCCCAGTGAATCTTCGGTGGGATCTTCACCACACAGTTCGGGGCCCGGTGGCGCCGGGGGAGTGGTTCCGCTGAAGAGGCTTCCGAGCATCGAAATTCCGTCGCCGATGTCGAGATCGCCATCGTCGTTGCTGTCACAGGAGTCGTGGCAACCAGGGGCTTCAGCATTGGAGAAGAGGAATCCGAGCAGGAAGATCACATCGCCGATGTCAAAGGTGTCATCGCCGTTACACAATCCTCTGCGAAATGTCGGAGGCGGTGGGGCAGTCGGCGGAGTGGCGATCTCGACCTCGATGGTTGGAACAGCAGAGGGGGAGTGGACGCCGAGGATCGCAATACCCGATTCCGGCGCCGCATCGGCATCGAACCCGAAATTGTAGAGGAAACCCCAGCGGATCGGATTGGCAGAGGCACCGCTGGAATGATCGGTGGTCGACCAGGTGATCGATTCTGCGTCGCGTATGGCACTCCAGCTATCGTTGGAAAAGGACGAACTGAGAATCGTCGGTGCAAAGAAATCGATATTGCTGACCTCGACATCGGCCGCGACCGGAATCGAGAAAGACCCGGCATTACGTCCCATGTCATGGTTGTACAGTGAGTACTCGTAGTGCCATGTGCCGTCTCCATTGTCGGAGACCTTGTGGGCCAGGTAGCAGCGGCCATCGATCTGCGGGAACGGTTGCACCATCTCGATGGAGGCTCCGGGCCAGGCCGCCTGCACCGTCCCCAGCTGGCTCGGGGCGGACATGTTCATCGACCAGTTACTACCCGGGGTACCGGAGACACCGATCGGTTCCCAGGCATGATTGGTGGTGTGGTCGATGTCCCCCGGATGAACCACCGAAACCTCGGAGATCCAGATCGAGCCGGGGTGCAAGGTCGGATCGAGATCGTCATCTTCGACCCACAGCCGTTCTTCCACCTGGTCCCATGGGCCCGAGTCGGACTGCAACTCCGATCCCTCGTAGATGAATCCGCCACTCCAGGGATCGATCTCACTACGAGGCCCCATGGTGTTCTGGTTGGCATTGCCGCTGGCGCCGTAGGTGTCGGAGCAACCGACACCGGTATAGGTACTGGTGGGGCTGGGGTTACAGCCGAATCCGCAAGCGTTGGCCTGGGCCGAGGACCAGCCATGCTTGACCCATGAGCCGCCGATCTGGATCAGCCGATCGGCATCGAGGCGAAACATGTTGAACGCCATCATCGGGTGTCGTGGGTCGGGGTTGGCAAACCAGTCGAGGGGTTCGGTGCCCCCGTTACACATCACCGACTCCGAGCCAAAACTGGCCTGGGATCCCTCACGGCCGACCATCACCAGGTTGTTCGAATCACCGATGATCAGATCCTGCCCCGAGTTGGGCATCGGTGCCGTGTCGTAGATGCGAAGACACCATTCCTCGAGCATCCCCGTTTCACCCGTGATCTCATCGGAGACGGTGAGGGTCCAACTTCCGATCGGGTTGGCCCCCTTGAAAGATGAAAGATCTCCCAGCGGTTGCATCCATCCACTGGAATCGTAAGGCGGTTGGTTGGGAGAGCCATTTTGCCACCAGGTCAGATCGATCCCTCCGGCAGCACCGGTAGGTTGATCATGAAGCGTCACTGTGATGCCATCGGGAGAAGTGAGTTCGACCAGCAGTTGACTGGCATCGGGATGATTGATGTGAGCCTCGACTTGAAGATCCCACAGAATAGTCGCGGGATCGCCACTGATGACAATGAAGGAGTCGACCGGCTCTCCGCCATCGGGAATATCGAGGAGCGGTGCACTACAATTTTCCAGAGTGACCGGTCCGGTGACGGCGACGTTTTCGCAATAGGATGTACCGGGGGCACTTCCGATATGTGGCGTGGCGCAGACCTCGATCATCGTCTGGATCGACGACACCGCGAGCGCTGCTGTGACGAGGTCTCCAGCGACGAAAGGACCGTTCACGGCCACCTGGCTGGGCCCCCCCAACCCTGCTGCGAACACCACTGAATCACACGGACCGGAAACCAACGCCTCGCAATCGATCTCGGCACTGCCGGGTACCGAACTGAGGGTCAGTGATTCGATGAGCGCCTGGACAAATTGAAGATTGACGTTACCGGTACCGGTTTGACCATCTCCCCAGCCTCCAATGCGGATTAAATACTCCTCGCCGGCGGAGACTTGCAGACCCTCGACGAACGATGCGTAGGAAGCGCCGTTACCCTGCATCTGGCATCCTGACTCGTCGCCACTACAGGCGACCTCGATCTTGGATGTGCAATTGCCGAGATAGATCACCAGGTCGGTATCGAAGTTGACGATGTCACACATGCTGACGGTGAGAGAACCCTCACCCGGTGCGGTCCAGCGGTACCAGACATCCTGGTTCATCACTCCGAGAGCATTGCAACCGGTGCCGCTACTGTAGGGATCGATACTGTCGCTGGCTGCAGTGGTATCGATGGGGTTGTCGCCGAGTACCGCTTCGATGGCACCGCTGCACTCGTCATTTTCAGGAGCTCCCGGTGGCGGCGGTGGGGCGTTGACCATCGAGATGTCGAAGGTACCTCCGCCAGTGTCATAATCTGCATAGCCGCCGATGCGAATCAGAATCGTCTCGCCGACAAAAACCGGCACATTTTCAAGGGTGGTATTCCAGTTGTTGGTGGTTCCCTGGACCAGGCAACCTGCCGTGTCGCCGTGGCAGGCGATGGGGATCAGTGATCCGCAAACGCCGCCATAGACGATGACGTCAGTATCAAAATCGACGGTGTCGCAGGTGGTGATGGTCATCAGACCATCTTCTGCAGGAGAGAACTGGTACCAGACATCGCCATGGACACCGCCAAGTGCGGTTCCGGGACAGGTGCTGGTGGGGATCTCCTCCAGGCTGTTGGTCGCATCGGAGGTGTCGATCGAGTTGGTTCCGAGGAACACCTCGCTGGCACCGGTACATTCGTCGTTGAGTGCCTGTGCGAGCAGTTCTGAATTGAGCCCAAACAGCATCAGAAAGATCAGCAGAAACTTCATGGCGGAGCACCTTCCCATCTTCTTAGATTGTACACTCCCCACATGATTCGGTCAGTGGGTAGGTGCGGTTGCCGTGAGAGGCGGGGAAGTTCGATGAGAGCGGTGACGGTACTGGGGGGCGGAATTGTCGGACTCACCCTCGCCAGGGAGTTGCGGCGTCGTGGGCTTGAGGTCGAACTTCTCGATTCGAGAAGCATCGGAACAGGCGCTACCGGTGCAGCTACCGGAATTCTGACCCCACCTCAACACGCACGAACTCCCTTCTACCAGCTACGAACCCGAGCGTGGCAGATGTGGCCCGAATATGCCGCAAAACTTTCTGCGGAGTCCGGCATCGATGTGGGTTATCTCCGATGTGGCGCCATCGACATTCGTGAAAGGACCATCCGGAATCCACAGCGGGAGCTGAGGAAGTTGCGAGATTCGGGAGGCCGGGTCGAGGTGCTCACGCGAGATCAAATTCGCCAACTTCTGCCGGACCTTGTCAGGAGTCCGGAGGCTGGATTGCTGGTCGAGATGGAGGCTCGCATCGATCCTCTGGCGACCATCGAGGCACTGCGTCGAAGTTGCCACGGTGCCGGAGTGAATATTCGCGAAAACCTCGGTCCGATTCGCATCGAGCCGATCGGCGCTGGAGGAATCACGCTGGTCGCTACAGGGGACATCGAATTGTCTCAGCCATCGGAGCAGAGAAGTGTGATCCTCGCAGCGGGATGGGAAAGTGTGTCTGCGGCACTGGCGGTGGCTCCCTCGCCGCTGCCACTCGAGCCGGTCCCCGGCGAGGCGATCGCTCTCGACCTCGCTGCACCGGCTCACCTGGTACATTTCAATCTCCTGCGAGAAGGGTTCAGAGATCCCTCGGGGAATCGCTCGATCTACTCGTGGATTCCCGCTCCCGGTGGAGGATCCTGGCTCGGCAATAGTGTCGCCAGTGGAAATCGAGTCGACCGAACAGTCGGGGACCCGTCATCGGATGCGGTGGAACCGACCGCAGAAGGGCGCGAGGAACTGGTCGAGGTGGCCCGCTCCATCTTCGGTGAAGATGTGGAGTCGAGAATCACCGGTCACCGGGCGGGCATCCGTCCGAAAGCGACGCGCCATGGCGGCCCCTTGCTCGGGAGATGGCCCGGTCGACCGCAACTGTGGGTCGCCACTGGACACTATCGGGCTGGCTTACTGATCGGACCTGCCACCGCCACCATGGTGGTGGATTCGATGCTCGATGGAGCGCCGATTCCCGAGCAGTTTCAGTTGCCCTGCTAGCTTCAACCGACCTCACAGGGAGCGACGGAGAATCCAGGCGACCTGTTTCTTGCCGTGTCGAAGCAGTGCCAGGATGAGGTCGCCACCACTACCGCGAAATTTGCGAGCCAACTGGGCCGGGTTCTCGGAGATTCCCCTCGTCTTGACGATGGAGATTCCTTCTCCCTGGGCTCGTAACCACCGTCGTACTTTATCCTCACGCCAAGGCATTCGTTCGACCACCTCGTAACTCTTCAGCCATGGCGAATCGATCCGTTGATGACCGGCGAGCCAGCCGAGTCCTGGATGCAACTCTCCGATGGAGTGCCGGGAGAGTAATTGCGCGACCAGTCCCGCCCTCTCGATGACTGAAACCGGTTCATGGATCCATGCCGGTTCGGGGTCAGTAAAGAGGTCGAGCAGCTCCTCCTCGCCGCTGATCGATTCTCCACTCGGCAGCAGGGTGGCTCGTCGTCGCTGACCTCCATCGAAGGATCCGCGCCACAAGGTGGCTTCGACCAGGTCTCCACTCTCCTGGATGAACTCCACCTCGCCCGCCGGCAGTTGCGAGACATCCACTCCGGGGCCGCACTTGAGGGCGAGATCCGGGTGTCTTTCCATCAGCACCTCGAGAACATCGGGGCCGGGGAGCATCTCCGGGTAACTGTGACGGCGCCGACCGTCGAGGCGTCGGTCTGGATCGATATGTAGCGGTAAGGGGGAGAGGGGGAGTGCCGCCGCATCGGCAATCACCGCATCGCCTTTGCCGCCGGTCAGCCGGACATTGGCCCTGGCCAGGGTCAAGCGCAGACGATCACGATCGACCATCACGACCGGCCCTCCCTGCGACAGGGCGATCGAGTCGCTGCCGATTCCGCAGCACAGGTCGATCACCGGGGACTCGCTACATGCCTGCCGGATGCGAGCGGCCTTGTGTCGGGCGACCGCCGAGCGGGTCGCTTGTTGAACCGCCTCGGCGGTGACCCATAGCCGCTCTGCCTGGTCGATGCGGCCGGTGGCGCGGCGTCGGGCGTCCCACAGCGACAGCACCGCGGCGACTTCATCGCGGCTGCCATACTTGCGCAACTGCGATAGTTGCGACAGGCGACCCGGCTCGACGCCATGTGCGGCGAGCAGTAACGGATCGAGTTCTCCAGCGAGCAGTCGGGTCCAGATCGGGTCCATGTGCAAATCGTAGGGAATTTCGCTGCCAGGTGGGCGAATTGGAGCACTATTTTTTTGTTTGGGTTGCCAAACAACGATGTTCGTGGTTCCTTGTGGCGCACAGATGGCTCCTCGATGCACCGCTGGAATGGCCCAGGGATCGAGCAATTGAGCGATCGAGGATAGGATTCAGATGGGGCAACAAGATGGCTCTCCTGTGGCGAAATGGCTCTGCTGGCTGCTGGTGGTCGTCACTCTGACCTCGGGGTGGTCAATCGGCTCGGCCCAGCAGGGGAATCTCGAAGGAGATCTCGCAGGGAATCTCGATGGCGAGTCGGGGGGCCAGCGGATGAGAGATGTGCAGATCGGGGGTTACCTCGATCTGGAACTCTTCATCGATTCGAATCGCTTCGATTTCCGTAATCATCGACTGGTGCCGATGCTGGATGCAGTGGTCACCGAGCATGTTCACTTCTCCTGCGAGATCGAGTTCGAGTACGGCGGACCGCAGGTGGCGACCGCGGACGGAGAGGTCAAGGTCGAGTACGCCCATGTCGATGTGGATCTGGGTGGTTGGCAGTTGCGCACCGGCGCCATCCTGGTGCCGCTCGGATCGACCAACCTGCACCATGATTCACCGATTCGTTCGCTGACCCAGCGACCGCTGGTGGCGCGCACAGTGGTGCCGACTACCCTGACCAGTGCCGGAGTCGGTGCGTTGCTGGAGGGTGCGGAAGGAGATTGGCTCCTCGAGATCTATACCCTCAATGGTTTCAACGGCGGGAATGCCATCGATGGCTACAATATCGATTCGACCAGCGGGATTCGTGCTGCACGTCCCGGACTGAAGAAGAATGGCGACCGATCTCCCAGCCTCTGTGGGAGATTTTTGTGGAGACCAGAGCTGGGAACCGAGGTGGGATTGTCCGCCTGGAACGGAAGTTGGGATTCGCAGGGGGAACTGGACCTGACCATCGCAGTGATCGATGTCACCACCGAGATCACCGCTGGCCTCGACACCATCGGACCCATCGAGGTACAAATGGAAGTGGCCAGGGTCGCCATCGAACTCGATGCTCCCGCCCGGTCCGCCGGGGTTCCTGCGCAACTGGCGGCCAGTTCGATCCAACTATCACGCCGTTTCTATCCGGCCATCCTCGAGCAGTGGTTCGGAGCGGAGTCCTCCTCCGGCCTGACCCTGCGCTTTGAAGATGAAGATCTGGGAGGCGATCGCAGGCGCCGATCGACGATCGGTTTCAACATCCGTCCTTCCGATGAGACGATTTTCAAGTTTGATCTCGAACAGGTGATGGTGGAAAACCAAGCCGACCCAGACGCGACCTTCATCTGCTCGATGGCAACTTACTTCTAGGAGAAGACACGTTGACGCTGACGATACTACTCTCACTACTGCTGGCGGCTCCCACTGCGGAGGCCCAGTTGTTCGGGCTGACTCCGACCAGCATCGAGCAAGCGATCTCGACCGCATGGCCACAGGCTGCGAGGTACGAATCGGTGGTGCTGGAGATGAAGGGCGATCTCCGTCAGCGGATCGCCCAGCGTTGTGGAAGCGCAGTACCCTCAGCGCCAGTGATGCTGGTCCGGGTCTCCGATGCCAAACAACAGTGGATCGGAGATGCAGTGCTTCTCGATGAGATCGGGAAGTACCGTCCCATCACATTTCTGGTGGCGATCCATCCAGAGAAGCGGGTCCACGACCTTCAGGTTCTGGTTTACCGGGAGCACATCGGCAAGCAGATCGCATCACCCAGATTTACCCGACAGTTCAGAAACCGCGCTGCTCAACCACCCTTCAAACTACACCGAGAGATCCGAAATCTCTCCGGGGCGACCCTCTCGGCGCGCGCCTCGGTGCGTGCCGTACGTAGAGCCCTAGCCACCGTCGCAGAGGTATGCGATGGGAACAGTCCGATCCGCTGGAAGCCGTGGCTCTCTCCGGTCTCTTCGACGGTCGAGGGCGAGCTGGAGGCGGATCGATCGGTCGCGGTGGTTCGAGTTCGGCCTGCGATGGGTACAGTCCTGCGGGTCGAGGTCTACGGACCCGAGGCGGAGCAGGTCATCTCCGAGGTGTTCGACGAGGTGCGACGTCTCGAGCAGCTGTTGAGCCGCTGGAATCCACACAGCGATGTGAGTCGAGTCGAGCAGGCACCTGCGGGTCAACCGGTGAAGGTGTCCGCGGATACGATCGAGTGTGTGAGTGCAGCGTTACAGATCGCCAGAGAGAGCGGTGGTGCTTTCGATCCGACTCTGGTGGCCGATGGCTACTTGCGGATCGATGTCGATCGGGCCACGGGCACCATCACGAGACAACGCGACGATTTGATCCTCGACCTCGGCGGGATCGGCAAGGGATATGCTCTGGATCGAGCGGCCGAGATCCTGAGGGAACTCGGTCATTCGAGAGCTTTGCTCGACTTTGGCGGACAACTACTGGCACTGGATCCTCCCCCGGGAGAATCGTCCTGGCTGGTCGGGATCCATGATCCAAGGGTGAAGGGGAACGAGGCGAACTCGCTGCTACGCTCGATCCCGCTGGTGGGCTCCAGTCTCGCCACCAGTGCGACCTATGAGAAGGGAGATCACATCATCGATCCCCAGCAGGGTCAGGCTGCAGTGGTGGCGCTGTCGACTACCGTCCTGATCCCCGATGCGACCCGGGCGGATGCCTTCAGTACCGCACTGGCGGTGCTCGGTCCCGATCATGCCGATCCGTTGCTGGATCGAGTTCACGGGGCCGGGGCCCTGATCCTGGTTGCGGGGGAGAAGAGCGCGCGAGGCTACGGGAAGTTAAGTCCCTGATGGCCATGGAATCTGCCGATGCGACGGTACACATCTCCCTTGTGGGAAATCCCAACGTCGGAAAGAGCACTCTTTTCAATGCTCTGGTGGGCGCAAATTCGAGAATCTCCAACTACCCGGGGATCACTGCAGATTCGGTGATCGGTGAGTTTTTCGGGGCACAGCAACTGCGCATCGTCACCGACTTGCCGGGAACTTATAGCCTCCAGCTCGATCTTCCCGAGGCTCAGTTGTGTCACCAGCACCTGAAATTTGATGGACCGCTGCAAAGTCAGCAACAGAATCTGATCATCGTGGTCATCGAAGCAGTGGGATTCCCGAGAAACTTCCAGCTTCTGGCACAGTTGCTGGCACTGGGAGTTCCGATGGCAGCGGTGGTAACGAAAACTGCCGAGGCACAACTTCGTGGTTACCAGATTCAGTTGCAGGCGTTGGAAGAGTCGCTGGGAATCCCGGTATTCGAGGCTGCGGAGAAATCGGCGATGCGGACCCTCGATGTGGAAGCGCTGATCGCTGCTGCACGGATACCCACGTCGGTTCCCGGAGATCCGCAGTCGATCGATCAGTGGAGTTCAGATCTGCTGGCGAAGACAAGTCTTCCGGTCCGTCCCGAGCAGGCTCGCAGAAGGCGAAGGAGAGATGATCGACTCGACCGTGTGCTGGTGCATCCCATCGCCGGTTCTCTTCTCTTCTTGCTGGCGATGATCATCATGTTCGGATCGGTCTACTGGATGGCTCAGGTACCGATGGAGTGGATCGATGTGGCGTTTGGAACCGTCGGGGAGTGGATCTCCACTTCGATGGAAGATGGTCCGTTGCGTGGACTGCTGGTGGACGGAGTCATCGGTGGAATCTCGGGAACGATGATCTTCTTGCCGCAAATCCTGCTGCTCTTCTTTCTCATCTCCTTGCTGGAAGAAACAGGCTACATGGCGCGAGCCGCATTCGTCGCGGACCGCTGGCTTCGGCCCTTCGGCTTGCCGGGACAGGCGTTCGTACCGCTCCTTTCGAGTCACGCCTGTGCGATTCCAGGAATTCTCTGTACCCGACTGATTCCCGATCGAAGAGATCGGCTCGCCACCATCCTGGTGGCGCCGTTCCTCTCCTGCTCGGCGAGGTTGCCGGTGTACATCTTGATGGTCGGGATCCTCGCCCCGGCCAATCCGCTGGTCGCGGGCTGCGTATTCGTCGGCTGCTACTTGCTCGGAGCGCTGGTGGCAGTGGGATCTGCGGGTCTGGTCCGCAAGACCCTGTTGACCGGACCCAGCCTGCCGATGGTGCTGGAACTACCACCCTACCGCCTGCCGTCGATCGGCGACGCCGCTCGCATCGCCATCGATCGAGGATGGACCTTCTTGAAGAATGCCGGGTCGGTGATCCTGCTGATCTGTATCGCCTTGTGGTGGCTCAGTACTTATCCGTCGACGCCAGAAGGTCCGGAGATCGAGGCCCTTCGTGTCGCGGCTCAAGCGCACTCCGATCCGGGGCAGTCACAACGGCTGCTGGACCAGGCGCAGTCTCTTCATCTGAGGGAGTCGGCGAGGGGATCCTACGCCGGTCAACTGGGTCGCTGGATCGAGCCTGTTCTGGCCCCGATCGGTGCTGATTGGCAACTGTCGGTGGCGATCCTGGCGAGTTTTGCTGCGAGAGAAGTGTTCGTCTCTTCACTCAATGTGATGGTGGGGGTCAATGCAGAGGAGGCTGCAGCGAGTTCCATCGCTCGAATCCGCAAATCGAAACGAGATGATGGATCGCCGTTGCTTCCTCCTGCGGCTGCTGGAGGACTGCTGGTCTTCTACATCCTGGCGATGCAGTGCTTGCCGACCCTGGTGGTGACCAGTCGTGAGGCGGGAGGGATCCGCTGGGCGCTGCTGCAACTGATCTGGATGACATCCGTAGCGTGGATCCTCGGAGTGGTGGCACGTCAGTGGATGATGGCCGCAGGATTTTCTGGATGAACCAATTCCCCCTCTCCGATCCTCAATTCTGGTGGGTGACGCTACTGGCTGTGGCAGCGGTGGTACTGCTGATCGTGAAACGAGTTCGTCAGTCGGACGATCAGGACCAGAACGGTTCTTGCGGTGGTTGCTCCGCGAAATAACTGCGGTTGACGCTGGAACTCGATCACATTCAGTGTTTGGATGCCAGGGGTTCATTGCTCTGAATCGTTCGGGAAATCAAGTTAGGGGTCCAGTCCTATGAAGACGAGTACTACTCATCCATTTCTCCTGCTGAAGCTGACCATCCTCCTTTGCCTCGCACCGATCCACGGCTCCGCATCGACTGTGGTGATGCTCGACGATCCAGCCCCCGCGGTGGTGACCAAGGCACAGGAGACTGCCGCACGCGTTGCGATGGACAAGATGCAGAAGCGGATGGATGAGGCATGGACCGAGTATCTGGCCCCGCTGCGAGAAGCGAAGACTGCCGAGGAACGAGACGCCATCGAACTGGATCCAGAGAAGGATCCAGGTGCGATGTTCCTGCCTGAGTTGTTCAAGTTCAGCAGTGACCATCCGGGGACCACTGCGTGCCTCGAAGCTCTTTCTCAGTTGATCTCGATGGCCTCGAGAGATGAAAAGAATGGCTGGATTCTCGAGCAGGTGGTGGACCGGATCCTTGTCGATTACATCGAGCATCCCGATCTCAAGGACCTGGTTCGATTCGGCCACTACAATCCACCCTCCGCGCAAAACCTGTTACTGCTGAGAGCCGTTGCAGATCGATCACCGCATCGCAGTGTCCAGGGCTCTGCCTTCTATGCCCTTGGAAAACTGCTCGGATCTTCAGAAGAGACGAGAGCCGAGGGGAAGCAACTTCTCGAACGGGTCCAGAAAGAGTTCGCGGATGTGCCATTTTTTCGGGAGACCACCTATGGCGAGAAGGTCGCAGGAGATCTGTTCGAACTGGATCATCTGCAGGTCGGACAAGTGGCACCCGAGATCATCGGAGCCAGCATCGATGGCAATCTGATGCAACTCTCTGCGTTTCGCGGCAAGGTGGTGCTGATCGATTTCTGGGGTGATTGGTGAGGCCCTTGCCGGGCGATGTACCCACACGAGCGGTCGCTCGTGAAGAAGCACCCAGCAGATCAGTTTGCCATCGTAGGAATCAACTCCGAGGATACCATCGAGGCGGCTCGCGAAGCGGTGGAGAAAAACAAACTGACCTGGAAGAGCTTTTTCGATGGAGGTGGGACCGATGGTCCCATCGCCACTCGCTGGAATGTCAGCGGCTGGCCTACCACCTATCTCCTCGATGAGCACGGAGTGATTCGCTACAAGGATGTCCGGGGTGAAACTCTCGACGCTGCGCTCGAGACCCTGATCGACCAGTGGAAGGCGGCCAGGGAAGCGGAGGCGAAACTCTAGCGATCACTCAGGCGAGTGATCGTCGGTCGAGGAGCGAGGATCCTGGTGCCCCATCGGACAACGATCCGATCGAGCCCCCTGACCCGGATGGAGTGGGGAGGGAGCAGCCGGTTCCGGCTGTTTCCTCCCTTTTCTTCGAATCGGAGCCCACCACAGTTCATCGAGACAAGCGATCGAACCGAGCGACAGACTCAGCAGCAGCAGGCTGCCGCCTAGCATCATCGATAGCGGAGTCATCGAATCGCTGCCGGGCGTTTCATGCTGAAGCCACCAGGGAGCGAACAGGGTCAGTAGCAGGGAACCGTATCCGAGCAATGACAGTGTGATCTTTGGACCTTCGCTCCACGGGGTCAGTTCGACCAGATGCAGCACCACGAAGAGCAGCACTGCGAGTGAGAAGATGTGGTCGTGGATGATGGCGAGCATCTCGACAGAACTCTTGCTGGGGATCAACACCTCGGCATCGAGTTGCTCTTCATTTCCCTGAACCCATTGGCGAGCATCTACTGCGGTGAATCCACCGGATCGTCCCGAATACTGAAGAAGTGCCACAAAACAACCGAGCAGGACCGTCAGCAAGAACAGGGTCAGGAGTACTCGGGTCGATGGATTGGCCCTGGCCAGGGTGAAGTTGGCTTGCTTGTAGAATCGAGTCACTGGACCGGCCCGCCCGTGAAATTGAAGCTATGAAGAGACGGGAATTGCGAGGATCGAGGAAGCGACCTGCTCACTGATCCCGACACGGCTTCCATCGATATCGAGGATGCAGGTACCTCTCGATTGACACAGGTGAAGATCGCAGTCGTTGCACAGGCCCATCGCTTCGAGCAGGGGCCGGTGAGATTCGGGCACCGATTCGCGGACCAGGCGGATCCGTTGACCCCGATTCAGATCCCTCAGCAAGCGGGGGGCGACAGGGGGGAAGTCGATGGCAGACGAGTGGAGAGCAGAGGAGTCGAGTGCAGAGGAGTCGACAGTCCGGGACTGCTGCGGGAGGGGCGTGGAGCCCAGATGATCCTGATTGGAGATTTCTCGATACATCAATTACTCCTCGAAAGGCCTGGATCGCCAGAAATGGCGGATTGTCTCGCCGCTCCGCTGCGGCTACCCTTGGCAGGTGCTCTGGCACCGGCGCCAAGTCCACCCTCATGAATGAGAGTGTAGCGATCTGTTCGGGGGGGTGTCAACATGTTTGGGTTACCAAACTTGTCGACTGTAAAGGCCCCCAAGGGTACCAATGCTGGCCTTTGCGGCGAGTTCTGGTTCTGACCTTTCAGGAGGATTCGTGAGCGACTGGCGAGAATTCGAGCAGAATCCCGTGAGCCACTCGGCGGCGCATCACCTGACCACCATCCAGTGGCTCCTCGATGATCAGGGATATGCCCGCGTCTCCGATGTGGCGAGGCACCTGGGCATCACCCGAGGCAGTGTCTCGGTCACACTCAAGGGGCTGCGCCAGCGAGGCCTGGTGGTCGAGGACGATCACAAGCACCTTTCTCTGTCGGAGCAAGGAGTTCAAATCGCCCGAGGAATTCGTACCAAGCGGATCCTGATCCAGGCACTTTTTCGTGAGGTACTGGGAGTTCCCGACGAGGTGGCGGAACAAGATGCCTGCAAGGTCGAGCATCTCATCAGCGACCAGACCGCAGAAGCCACCGGCGGTTTCCTGGTCGGGTTGGAGAAGATCTCCTCGGACTCGCAGTGGACTCACTTGCTCGAATCTCTCCAGCGGCTAGCCGCTGCCACTCCTACCTCTTTTCCAGGCAACGAGACGCAAGAGTTGGCTCTTCGACTCGAGAAGAAGGACCCCCAAGGTGAGGATCAACCATCATGACCCGATTCATCTCTCGCACCGAAGCGATTGAAAAACTCAATGCCTTGCTCGCCGAGGAACTGGAGGCCGCGATCCGTTACTTGCACCTCAGTTCGATGGTGCAAGGGATCGATCGATTGATCGTTCAAAAGGTCTTGCAAGAGAATCACGATGAGACCATCGAGCACGCTCAACAGGTCAGCGAAAAGATCCTTCAACTCGGTGGCAATCCGACTCCAAGAATCCAACTGGATCTCGATGGACGGCGATATTCTGGCCCGCAGGCGATTGCAGAGGCGCTGATCTTTGAACAGGCAGCGCTCGATGGTTACCGTGACCTGCTCGACCATGTCGACGGTAGTGGGGATGTGGTGCTGGAGGAGTTTGCCCGACAGCAGGTGGCTGTCGAATCGGAGCATGTCGCTCAACTACAGATGCTGCTGGTGGAGGCTCCTGTTGGCGATCAGTGATCGTCCTGGCGGGTTGACCGCATTAGCCGCTCTGAACGGATTCTTTGCCATCTCCTGCGCTTTTCCGGGACTGCAGCGCATCCTCTCCTCCTACCGCCTCCGCGCTCATCTGGACGACCCTGAAGCCACCGCGGATCGCTGGAGCCGCAGGAATTTGGAATCGTTGATCGAAGCCGATGTGGATCCTCAGCAAATGGAACTGCTCGGCATTCTGGGACTGGTGGTCGCCTTGTTGCTCGCGGTATCGGTGTGGGGCCTGTTGAAACGAAATCACTGGGCTGGAAAGTGGGGTTCGACCCTGGCTGCAGTGGGGATGGCTTCGGTATCCTGGCTGGCCGTACAGGTGTTGCCGTTGGATCAACTGAGAGGAGTGGGTATGGATCTGGTGCGTCAGATGTTCTATCCCCTGTTCCTGCTCATCATGGTCCATGGAATTTTCCGCAAGGATCTGAGGCTTCGATGACTGGCCGATGGCAGATTCTGCTCCATGCGAGGAACTTCCTCTCCCATTCGCTTCGTTCAGGATCGGGAGTCGCCTTCATCGTTCTTACGGTGATGGTGGGGCTGGGATGTGCCAGTCTGGTGTTCTTCCCCATCGAGTCGGAGATCATCACAGCGAAAGAGTACAAGGAGAATGCAGCTCAGGGGGTGGGCACCATTCTCGCGGTGGTGACACTTCAGCCCGGGAAATTCAGTACCCTCATTGAACAAATCGAGACGGAAGAACTGGTCGAACTGGCGATGTGGGGCCGGTACCTGGTGCTGGATCATCCGGTACTGCTGTCATTGACGGTGCTGTTGCTGGGGCTGCTGCTGCCAGTTTTGTTGCAACTGGGCTCCTTTGCGTGCATCGCCGGCGATGTTCAGCATCATTCGATCCGCTACCTGTTGCCCAGAACCACCCGAACATCCCTGTTACTGGGTCGGCTGTTGGGGGCACTGATCCTCTCCTGGACCGTGATCACTTGCTTGCAGGGGGCGATCGTCATGTATCTGGGAATCGTCTTGCCGCTCGATGGTTGGGGTGCCTTGATCGCATGGGGGTTGCAGACTCTGGCGGCTCTGGTGGTCTTGGCTGTTCCCTATGTCGCCCTGGGAGTGCTCTGTAGCACCATTTTTCGCTCACCGATGGTCGCATTGATGGGATCGGTCGGCTTCATCCTGACGGTGCCGTTGATCGCCTTCAGTTCCAGGGAAGCGTGGGAACCACTCGGCAATCTGCTTTATCTATTGCCCTGGGGATATGCCCATCACTTGCTCTCACCTGACGGAACCGTGGTGGTGAAGACAGTGCTCTATTGCCTGGGGCATGGTTTGATCTTCACCGTCATCGCAGTGCTTCGACTTCGGAGGGCAGACCTGTGATCGATTCCCCCTCGCTACTGAAGATCGAGCAGTTGAGCCATCGCTTTGGCGACAAGGTGGCGATCGATCGCATCGACTGGAATCTCGACCAGCTCGGTGTGGTGGGGCTGGTCGGTCCCAACGGTGCCGGCAAGACCACCCTCTTCTCACTGATCGCCGGGTTTCTCCGAGTGCAAGGTGGCAAGATTGAAGTGCTGGGAGGTGCCGCCCCGGGATCTCGATCGCTGGTCAGCCGGGTCGCCGTGATGCCCCAGGATGCCATCTTCGCCCGCGATGTCTCGATCGTCGATCAGATGCTGTTTCTACGATCGCTCGATGGAGTGACCGGCACGACCGCTCGCCAGGAGGTGGTTGCAGCACTCGAGAGTGTCGGGCTCGCCGACCAACTGGATCGAGGTGCGGCGGTACTTTCTCATGGGATGGGGAAGAGGCTTGGTGTGGCCCAGGCGATCCTCGGGTCACCAGAACTGATTCTACTCGATGAACCGACCGCAGGACTCGATCCCGCCAATGCGAAGCAGGTCCGTCAACTGATTCGAAACCTCGCACGGACCGCACTGGTCATCGTCTCATCTCACAATTTGCTGGAGTTGCAGGACTTGGTCGACGAGGTGGCGGTGCTCGTCGATGGAAAGATGGTCGCGAGCGGTACGATCGATGAGGTGACCGGTTCCGCCCGCAGAATTGAACTACGCCTCGGTCGTGAGATTTTGCCCGGGGAGCTGCAACAGATCCTCGATGAAGAACGGGTTCGTGCTGTCCACCAAGATGGGGTTCAGTTGACGGTGGACCTCGATGCCAGTGCAAAGCGGGGTCTCGATGAGGCGCTGGGTCAGCTACTGCATCGTTTGTTGAAACTGGGGGTCCCACCTCACCGGTTAAGAGAAGGGGCGAGCCTCGAAGAAGCGTATCTGAGGCTCACCGGAGAGTCGGAGCAGGCAGCGGCGCCGCTCGATGATCTCGCTGAAGATGATCTCGCTGAAGATGATCTCGCTGAAGATGATCTAGATGAGTCCGACGCTCCGGCAGCAGCAGAAACTAGCGACGATCGGTAGCGTCCGCCGGGGGCGGTGAGTTCTGTTCGCTGAGCTGGGCACGCTGGCGAAATGAGGTCGCTTCCTCGGAGACCCCGGCCTGGTCGAGCAGATCGGCGATGTTTCGCAGCAATTCCGGTTCCTCGCCGATCCAGCCGATCAACGCCTGCAGGTGACGTGCCGCCGCTTCCGCCTGTCCTCCTTGAAATGCTGAGAGGGCCTGACGGCGGGCCAGGTCACCTCTCAAATTGACCAGTGTGAGACGGTTCCCGAGTCGTTCTCGCTGACTGTCGAGCCACCGGGCCAGTGCCTGTGGCCCCTCTTGCAACTCCACGAGTTGACCGTAGCGAACCAGCAGGTCATCGCTGCTCTTTTCCTCCAGTGCCAGTCCCCACCACGAACTTGCACCGATGAGGTCACCACTGACCGCACTCATGTAGCCCAATTTTTCTTCGAGGATGGTCCCTGGTGGTTCCAGCAGGGCGAAGCCACCGCGCGAGAAATGGCGGCAGCGCTGCAGATGCTGCACTGCTAGAGCTGCCGACTCCTTCAACTGCGGTGAGATGGGCGGCTGGCCTGGAATCAACACCTGATCCAGATTGACCTGGGCTTCGTTGAAGTGCCGGTTGGCCTGGAATTCATTCCAGCGAGTGTGGCCCGCCGACAAGGTCAGCAGGATGCTCGAGATGGTGATCGCCAGCAGGATCAAACCTGGTGTGGTGATGGCGCCCGCTCGTCGCAATCGTTGCCCTTGAAGTGAAACTTCCTCGAGGCGCAGTAATTGAAGACTCTTCCAGATCAGGAACGAGACGCTGATGGCGATCCCGGTCGCCATCAGCATCGGGATCTGATCGTAGACTCCGCGCCAGCTGAACCAGATCAGTGCACAGAGGATGGCGAGGCTCACCTCTCCCTGCAGTGAAAGGTGCGTATTGCGGGTCGGCGCGATGGCTTTGGCCAGAGGATTCCAGGCGCCCTTCCCGAAGGAGAGCACTCCATTGGGGCACACATCGACGCAATCGAGACACTTCATGCAGCCCGGATCGATCACCTGGGAGTGAATCTTGATCTCCCGAGAGATCTGAACATTGGACGAGCAGTTGGCGGTGCACAGTCCGCACGATTCACACGCATCCATGTTGGCGACGATGGCCATCGGAGAGATCCGATCCGCCACCGAGAAGAAGGCACCATAGGGACATCCGTAACTGCAGAACCCCTTGGATCCGAGCAGGTAGACGGTGGCGAAGCCACACACCAGGAAGAACGGGATGGCGATCCACCAGGAGGGGAAGGTGGTCCAGAAATCGGCGACCATCAGGTGATCGGTGAATCCAACCCACGGGCGAACGGGATCGATCCAACTCGCCACCGATGCGAACTGACCCTCGAACCAGGGCAGACTCCACCGCTTCAGGGTGGGCCACAGGAACATGTAGAAGGCGAGCAGAAACGGCACCCAGCCAAGCAGTCGAGAACGAAACGGCTGCGGGCGAATGCCGATCTTTCTCATCATCCAGCCGCAGAGATCCTGTAGAGCCACCATGTGGCAAGCCCAGCCACAGAACCATCTTCCCAGGAGAGCCGTGGAGAGGATCGCCACGATGAAAAAGATGAATCCCGCATTCACCTGGCCATTCTCGAGGGTGTACATCGACTCGGATGGCTCGACCGGGGAGAGGGTGGTACCGGTGACGACCCAGTGGAGCAGATGAAGTCCGATGAGCAGGTGGACGGCACCGAGCGCGATCGCTCGACGGCGACCCGATCGGCCAGGGAATCGAGAAGCAGGCCTTCTGAATCCCTCGCATCCCTCACGTGGTTTACCCGTTCTGGCCAAACTGTCCTCCGTCGCCGAGATCATAGCCTCCCGAGTGCTTGGGGAGAACTGCACCGATCGGATCGAATCGATGCGGCCTGGAAGGGGAATCGAACCGATAAAAAAGGTGGCCGGGTCGATCCCGACCCGGCCACCTTTTGATAGATTCTCGAACTTTGGCGTCAAGCGACTCTAGTGATCGGGTATTCCGTCGCCGTCGTGATCGTGACCGTCCGTCGCATCATGATCGATTCCATGGAGAGCATCTTCGATCATCTTGCGACCGCGATCGTTGTCCTTGACCAGCGGGCTATTCAACATCCGGCTGAGGAACAGTTTGGCCCCATCCTTGTCTCCCTGCTCAGCCAGCCAGCCCTGGCAGAACCAGAGTGCATTGAGCACCTCGGGGCCGTCCATCTCTGAATTGTCCTTGAGGAACTGCACCAGTGTCGGGAAGTCCGGTTCCTGGGTATTGAGCAACTTCAACAGCTGTCCACGAGCACGATGGGAAGCGGCCCTCTTGACCAACTCGGGGTTGTCGGACTTTTCCGCCATCTCGAGGTACTTTCCGAAGGCGGGAAACCCGAGCAGACCCTGGTCTGCCATCACGTCGAAAGCTGCAGGAAGCATTTCGCCCTGTTGAGCCTCATCTTCGGTGGCGAGCAACGCCTTGATCTTGTCGCCCTTGGCACGCAGTTCGACGATGTGCTCGAGGTATTTTTCTGGCCCGCCCGGCTGATATCCGGTCTTGGCATAGGGGCGCATCTGGTGGTCGGCGAGGATGATGGTGGGGAATCCGTCCACTCCCATCTCGTCGCGGCTCTTGCCATTGAGCGCCTCATCCACGACCTTGGCCTTCGCCTCTTCACTGCGCGGGAAGTCGAGGTACAGGTAGATGTACTGCTTTCCAGCGGTTTCGTGGAAAGCCGGCAGTGAGAACACCTCGCCATCGAGTTTCTTGCACCAGCCACACCAGTCACTGCCGGTGAAGTTGATGAGGATGTCCTTACCCTCTTTGTGTGCCATCTCCTTGGCGGCATCGATATCCATCACCCAGGGGAGGCCAACCTCGACCGCCGGAGTTTCCGGTTCGTCACCGATGGCCAGCGGAGAGCAGGCCAGGAAAGCCGTCAGAAAAATCATCGACATCGAAAGACTCCTTGCAGCGGAGCCACCATCGGTGCTCCGGGGTTTGGGTCGTGGTGGAGGAAGACTTCCGATCGGGGGAGCCTTCTTGAAGGGGTCAGAATACCCGATGGAGAGTGGATCTGGAAGAAGATGGAGAGCGCTGGAGTGGCGCTTCAGGCCATTTCTCGGGCTGAAGGGGGTGACCTCGAGGCCCATCTCGCCGATGATCTGGCCACCGCAGCCTGCGGTGGGTGCGATCGACGGTTGTCGGCGCAAGATGGTCCACTGAAGGAACGGTTCGGGGCGGGGGGGGGAGTTCAAGATGTCTCGCAAGGTGGTGTGGCGGTCGGATGGAAATTCCCCCTGTGGCGGCTGTGGGCAATTGCCAGGGCACTGCCGCTGCTCCGCGGCAAGCCCCTCAGCGGTGCCGACCGGGCCAGCGAGGATCCGCATCGAGAAGCGTCGTGGCAAGACGGTCACGGTGGTCGATGAGATCCCGCTGGTCGAGAAGGATGTGAAGGCGTTACTGCGAGACCTGAAGAAGCGTCTGGCCAGTGGCGGTACCTGCAAACAAAACACCATCGAACTGCAGGGCGATCATGTCGACGGGGTGCGGAAGTGGTTCGAGGGCCACTCGATTCCTCACCGGGGCTGGCACTGAACCATCAGCAGCCGGCTTCAGGGTCGGTGGCGAGATCCTCTGGACTCCAGGGTCGTGAGATGACGCAGGCATTGATGCCGCCCACTCCCATCGAGAGTTTTCCTGCGAATCCCTCGGGCAGAGGGGCTGCAGTCTCCCCGACGAAGTTGTCGTGGATGCGAGAGATCTCGGGGTTCAATTCTGGCCCGGTCAATGCGGTGGGGGGAACGCTGTTTTGCTCGGCGGAAAACATCTGGGCGGTCAATTCCCAGCCGCCACAGGTACCCATGCCGTGACCAAAGGTCCCCTTGCGTGCTGTCATCAGAACCGATTCAGGGAGTAACTTGCGGGTATTCTCCACCTCGAGGAAATCACCGGGAGTGGCGGTGCAGTGCAGATCCCAGGTGGAGATCTCGGAGGGCTCGGCTCCGGCAGCGGCCATGGCGCTGCGGATCGCTTCCTGCGGTCCCTCCTCGCTCGGGGTGATGATGTGATCGGCATCGGATGTCAGGCCGACCGAGATCGGCTCCATCCCGAGCGGTTCGAATCCTCGTGCGCGCATCTTTTCGAGGTCGCCGATGATCCATACGCAGGAGCCTCCACTGACATGGGTGCCGCGCAATCCGGTCAACGGCTTGGAAACCTCTCCATCGCTGGAGAGTACCTTGGCGGCACTGAAGGCACCCACGGTGAGGGAGCAGGGGGCCGGGTCGGTGGCTCCGATGACTACCGCTTCTGCCTCGCCACTGTGGATCGAATCGATTCCCAGTTTCAATGAAACACTGAAGGTGGAACAGGCGGCCACAGGGGCAAAGGAGGGTCCGGTGATCTTTCCCATCATGGTGATCTGCGTTGCCGGAGCACTGTGGATGTTCCACAGCACATTGGAACTGACTGCTGCCCACGGCTCGATCGGAGCACTCCAGTCCTTTCGCAACCGGGCAGATCGTTTCATCTTCTCCCGCAGTACCGAGGACTTCCCCGTCTCGACTTCTCCTTCGATGCTCAGGTTCTCGATCTCTCGCAGGGTGGACAGATAGGATTCGAGTTGCGATGATTGGCTCGCCCAGAATCGATTCCAGATGCGTCGTCCCTCTTCTTGCTGGGCTGCATCCAGATCCTCGATTGCCGGTGGAACCTGGTCGCGAATCTCTGCTGGCGAGTCTCCCGCATCGTGTGCCGCTCGTGCGGGGCATCGTTGCGGATCAGCCCAGAACGCATCCCACTCTCGCTGGGCACGATCCGCCTTGAGGGCGATCTCCGAGATGGTCGGAATGTCTCCGAGGCCAGTACCGACATAGACGTGGGCTCGGCTACCCATCTCCTGCAATGCGGATTCGATGCCAGGATTTTGTTCGAGAGCCTGGATGAAGGAACCCACCGCATAGAGGGTCGGGTTTCCCATCTTCGCCTGCAACTGGGTGAATCGACGGGGCGGGAAGCGGTCCTCGATCCACTGGTGGTACTTCTCGAAATCGAACTCGGGATCACCCACCAGGAAATTGTTGGGACCGAAGTCCTGAAATGGCTGCAGCCAACTGCCGCCAGCGGCAAGTTTGTCCCTGAATTGATCGACATCCTGGCAGCCAGGAGCGACCACTCCCCAACCAAAGATACCGATTCGTCGGCGAGTTGTAGTTTCTTGCGAGTTCAACCGGGGCCTCTTTCCTGAACGATATCCTCCCCATTTCCAGGGGAAGAGGAAAGCGATCATCGAGCGTGATTCTCTGGGATGGCTATTGCGGGCCACCTGAACCGGATCAGAGCCGAAGAAACCACTGATGAACCCGATCATCCCCGGTCAATTCGGGATGAAAGGTGCAGGCCACGCACCGGTCCTGGCGTACCGCCACCGCTTCCGATCCCAGGGTGGCGAGCACCTCGACCGCCGGGGAGGACACGCCGATACGAGGAGCGCGGATGAAGATCCCCTCCGATGTCCCGAGGTCAGGGCCAGCGATCCACTCGATCGGTTCGATGAAGGAGTGGACCTGGCGACCAAAACCGTTTCGTTGGAATTCGACATCGATCAGGTTCCAGCGCGGTGGCGACTCCTGACACTCTCGACCCATCAGGATGGCACCGGCACAGGTGCCCAGCAGAGCCATCTGCCCCGTTGCGACTCGTTGAGAAATTTGATTCGAGAGGGAGTGGAGTTCCAGCAGATGGTGAAGGGTCGTGCTCTCCCCACCGGGCAAGACCAGGTGTGTGATCTGATCGAGCTGGTCAGGGCGACGCAACTCGATCGGATCGACCCCGCAACGCGAGAGTGCCCGAAGGTGTGGTTCGACCGACCCTTGAAGTGCCAGTACTCCGGCACAAATTGCCGCCAAAACTACCAGCCTCGCACCTGAAGGCGCTCGTCCTCGGGCAAACGGGTCGCATCGATGCCAGCCATCGCTGCACCCAGTCCGCTCGAAGCTTCGGCGAGTTGCACCGCATCATCGAAGTGGGCGGTGGCATGAACCATCGCCTTGGCGGTGAGCAGCGGATCCTCTGCCTTGAAGATACCGGATCCGACAAAGATCGCTTCGGCTCCGAGACGCATCACCAGTGCGGCGTCGGCAGGAGTGGCGATTCCACCTGCAGCAAAGTTAGGAACTGGAAGTCGACCTTCCTTTGCCACCTGACAGACCAGTGCATAAGGGGCGCCCAGTTCCTTGGCGATGCTCATCCATTCTTCCGGGTCCGCCTGGGTCAGGGATCGAATTTGGCCTCGGATCAGTCTCAGGTGGCGTACCGCCTCGGTGACATCGCCGGTTCCCGCTTCGCCCTTGGTGCGAAGCATCGCGGCTCCTTCACCGATGCGACGAAGAGCTTCACCGAGGTTGGTGGCTCCACAGACAAAGGGCACCTTGAAGCGACTTTTTTCGATGTGATGGGCATGATCGGCAGGGGTCAAAACCTCGGATTCATCGATGAAATCGACCTCGAGTGCTTGGAGGATTTCGCCCTCGATGAAGTGGCCGATCCGGGCCTTGGCCATCACCGGAATGTCGACGGTTTGCTGGATCTCTCGCACCTTGTCGACCGGCGACATGCGGGCGACTCCGCCGTCTTTGCGGATATCAGAGGGCACACGTTCCAGTGCCATCACGGCGACAGCCCCGGCCTGCTGGGCAATTTGGGCCTGTTCTGAAGTGGTCACGTCCATGATGACTCCGCCACGGAGCATCTCGGCGAGCCCGACCTTGGTACGGAACTCTTCGGTGGATCCGATGCCCCGCATCGGTGTCGAGAATTGATCGTTCAAAGGGGCCCATCCTCTCTTTTTCGATGGGCGGAGCCACGAAGTACTCCGCCGGGAGATCCCGATATTGCCCCTTGGGAGGCACAGATGCGAGTGGATCGATGCTCGATGGAGTCTCTTTCCGAGGGGGACACCATCAGATACTCTGAGGGCCAGACTTACCGGACGAGGGGAAGATCTAAGGTGCCTGGGGAAATCTTCGGATGAATTCCGGAGTTGGGGACCAAGATGGAGGCCGATCCCCTGTGATCTGGCGACGCGTGGTCGCTGGATCTATGTCGACGACTGGACCGCTCAGGAAGCCCAATTCAACGGTCCGCGTGGATCAACTTTGATGATCCATCGCGGTCGGAAACGGTTCTGTTTCGCAGGTGCCCGAGTGAATCTCGGGTCCGGCGACGACTGCACCGTCTGGGTCTTCTTCGAGCCCATAGATCGAAGGAAACTGCCCAAGATGAAGTGCAACCGAGTTTTCTCCAGAGGCGTCTCGAAGCGATCCGCCAGCCAGTGCGGCGGAGGCCATCTACAACCGCTGCCGAGTGGGCTCACCCTGCTCCTGGCCTCGTTGACAATGCTGTTGGTCTGGGGCCATCCCGGGACAGTGGAGGCTCAGTTCTTTGAACGGGCGCTGGTGCTGGAAGGGGTGCATATCCCCGGTCCTGACGGAAGGGTGCTGGAAGATTCCAACATCATCCTGAGGGGCGGACGGATTGTCGAACTGGGACCCGATTCAGACGCTCCCATGATGTCGAAAAAGATCAAGGTGAAGGGACTCTTCGCCACCGCCGGACTGACCGATCTGTCTTCCACCCTGACCCTCGATGATGTCCGATCGAGCAGTGCGATTCACAGTGCCTGGGATGGTTTCGATCGATACGATTCCCAGCAGATTCTGCGCACCCTTGCCAGCGGCGTGACCAGGATCCACCTGATACCGATGGGACCCGGTGGCATCGTTGGACGAGTCAGTTCTCTGTCCCTCGGCAGTCGCGATGAGGGCGGTTACGGCATCTTGCACAGTGAAGATGTTGCGCTCTGCATCGACCTGAACAGTGGCACTCCCCTCGAGCGGATCCGCACCTATGAGAAGGTTCGAGGCGCCTTGAAGTCGGCGCAGAACCGGCGCGAGACGGTCGACGATTACACCTCCGATCTGGAGGAGTATATCGAAGAACTGGTGGAAGCCGCCAAGAAGAAGGACGAGGAGAAGGACGAGGAGAAGGACGAGGAGAAGGACGAGAAGAAGGACGAGAAGAAGGACGAGAAGGAGAAGGACGAGAAGGATAAAGACGAGAAGGATAAAGACTCCAAGAAGGAGGATGGCCCCAAGAAACCGGATCGGCCGGAACGAGATCCCGCAGCGGAGATTCTCCTGCAAGTCCTCGATCACGAACTGCCGGTGATGATCACCGCACGTCGCAGCGCAGATCTGCAAAATGCCATCGATCTGATCGAGGAGTTTCAACTTTCGGCCATCCTTCGTGGTGCCGATGAAGCTCACCTGGTACTCGAGGAGCTGGCAGAACTGGAAAAAGTTTCGCTGTTGCTCGAGGTACCGCGCCCCTCGCTGATGCGCGGTGCGGGGCCCCGCAGAGATCCTCATCTGATCGCACAACTCGACGAAGAGGGGATTTCCTGGGCGGTGGGAAGTGGCGGCCAAAGTACTTCGCTGTGGCGGTCGATCCAGCAACTCTCCGGACAACTGTCCACAGCATCTCCGCTGCCCTTGGCTCTCGCTCAGGGAGCCCAGGGGCCCTTCGGAGGATGGCTGAGAAGAGGCGCAACAGAGGTGGTTCTGTGGGAGGGAAATCCAGCGGAGGATCCGCTGGCCCGACCCAATCGAGTCATCATCAACGGGACGGTGGTCTGGCAACGACCTTCCGGTACTCGTGAGGGGAGTTTCTGATGAAGAGTGGCAACCGATGGTGGCTGATGATACTGACCGGATCGATCGGTTGGTGCACGACGGTCGAGGGATCTGAGAGCAGCGTGGTCATCCGCCCGGTCGCAGTGGTGGCTCCCGACGGCAGCATCTGCGAGCAGATGGCGGTGGTGATTCACTCCGATGGAACCATCGCTGCGGTGATCCCGGCGGACCAGGCAGATCCGGCACTGACCACGGTCCACGCTGCGGCGGGATCGGTGCTCACCCCGGGGCTCCATGACTTGTTTGGAGCCCTCGGTTGCGGCCAGGACGCCTTGCTGGCGGGGACGGTCCTGTTCGATTCCCAACTCGATGCGGCGGCTGCCTTCGATCCGACCACTGGCGCACTCGACCAGGCTGCACGGCACGGGGTTCTTTACACCACGGTGGCGGCAGTCCCGAGCGGGATCCGCAATGGCAGCAGTGCCACATTCCTCTGCAAGAGTGCTGCCACGGCTCATACGGTGGCGGCTGGAAGACCGATGTACGCACTGGCCGATTCGGTGCTGCAGTCATCGAGAGAGCCGACCAGTCGATCGGCGATGGTCTCGTTGTGGAAGGACTATATCGTCGAGGGAGCGGGCAAGAACAGGGATCCAGGAATTCTCTTCTGCCCCGATGCGATCGATTTTCGCCAGTCCCTCTCTCTGCGCTGGAAATCCTTGCCGGTGCTGGTCCACCAGGGGGACGCACGTTCTCCGGTGGAGCGGCTCGCCGGCAAAGGTGCGCTGATGGTGGTGGGGCCCTTCCTCGAGAACGGCAATCCGGCAGCAGTCGCGACTGCAGTGCGGGCAGCGCGAACCGGTACCGAGCTGGCCTTTCGCGGTGGATTACCCGCCGCTCCTGCAAACCACCTGAGAGGGAGCGCAGCCATCGCCGTGGCGGCTGGACTCGATGGAGATGCGGCGCGTAGAGCCCTCTTCAGCAACCCTGCGCGGGTGGTGGTGGGCGAAGGCATCGGGGTGATCGAGCCGGGGGCTCGTGCCGACCTGGTGCTGTTTTCCGCCGATCCGATCGATCCGGCAGCCCGGGTGCTCCAGGTCTGGCGCGGTGGCCAGCAGATGGGGATGAAAACTAACGGCTCGATCCGGGAACTGGGAGGAATTCGATGAAACAGCAACCGATGAATCGGTCACCGATGAAGACTTCTCTGGTGCGATGTACAGTGTGGCTCGCCATCGCATGGTGGTCGGCAATCCTCGCTCCGGCAGCAGTGCTGGCAGCGGCGGGAGAAGACACGGCCACACCCGCAGAGGTTCTCCGGGATGTGACGATCCGTGCGCAGCGGGCTCATATCGGCGATGGCCGGGTCCTCGAGAATGCTCTGATCCAGGTCAAGGATGGAATCATCGTGAGTGTCGTCGAGAATGGCATCGCTCCCGAGGGTGTCAACCTGCTCGAAGTGTCCGACATCACTCCTGGATTGATCGATGCGAACGCCAGGATCGACGTCGCCGATGCGATCTATTTTCCGGGAGAGGATCCGCGTTTGCAAATCCTCCGGGCGATGGGACTCGAAGAGCACTTTCACGGTGGCGATGTCTGTCCCTGCGGTTCTGTTTGTCCTGCCATGACTCTTCATGTTGCCGATGTGATGTGTCTGTACTGTGGCTGGCCCGATCACGATCCTCACCCGCACGATCCGACCGACGAATTGCTCGCTGGATCGCTCGGTGGCGACCAGGCTGCAGGTGTCCCGGCGCCCAGTGGAGTCATCAACGAGCAATCGAGTGAGGTGGTCCCACACTTCGAGGTACTCGATGCCATCGATCAGGGATCCGATGATTTCGATCGACTGCTCAAAGAGGGCGTGACCACCATCTACGTCAGCCCCGATTCCTCGGCGGTGATTGGTGCGCGAGGATCGCTGATGAAGACCGGTGGCCCACTCGCCTCCAGATATCTCGGTGCCGGAGCGGTGAAGGGGGTCCTCGGGAGTGACGCCTACCGCTATGGAACTCGCAATCGCAGTCCCTTCCGTACCGTTGTTTCGGTCTACACCAGAAGACCTGATTCTCGCATGGGTGTGGCGTGGGTCTTCAGGAAGGCGTTTCACGATGCGCTCCTGAGAGCCAAAGGCGTCACTCCCAGCGGAGCGGATACTTCCAGTCCGAGTGCTTCCCGTGTTCTTTCGGGAGTGCTGGCGGGGGAGATCCCGTTGCGAATCCAGGCTCGTACCGGTCCCGATATCGAGACGGCATTTCGTCTCTGTCGAGAGTTCGGTGTCCGCTTCACCCTGGAAGATCCGGTCGAGGCGTGGAAGCGGATCGACCTGCTCTCCAGCAGTGGAGTGGATGTGGTCTTCGGGCCGGTGTTTGACGTTCCCAGCGGCATCCTGGCGGGAACCAATGAGAGCCGCGAATCGAGACTCCACACCCTGCGAGATCTGGTCACTTCCGGAGTCGAGGTGTCATTGAGCGCCCAGGATTTGAGGGGTGAAGAGGGTCTTTCCCGGCAGGTGATGCTGGCGATCCGACACGGAGTCGATCCGGCGATGGCGTTGAGACTGGTCACACAAAACCCGGCCAAGTTGCTCGGGATCGATCAGCAGGTTGGAACGATTGAAACGGGTAAGAGAGCTGATCTGGTGGTGTGGAGTGGAACTCCCTTCTCCTCCCTTTCGAGAATCGAAAAGGTCTTGCATGAGGGAGAGTTTTCCTTTGTTCGAGGTGGAGTCAAGAAATGATGTCGAGAGTCTCAGGAAGCAAGGAACCGATGTTGCCAAAAAGGATGTTGCCTAAAATGATGTTGACCCCACGTCCAATGGTGTCCCTGGTGGCCGCGCTAGTACTGCTCTTCAGCGCGCAAGTAGTACCCGCTGGAGAATCCAAGCTGGCCTTGACCGGAGGCACGGTGATGACCGTCTCGGGTGAGAGTATCGCGGATGGAGTGGTTCTCATCGAAGATGGAATCATCACGGCAGTGGGAACTGCCGAAACGGAGATTCCTTATGATGCGATGGAGGTGGACTGTACGGGGATGATCCTGGCACCGGGATTTGTCGATCCGCACAGTTCCGATGGACTCGATATCCCCAACGAGAATCTTCCTTCCGCTCCCTTCGTCGATGTCTTCGATGCGCTCGATCCTTCACGCTTCTTCTTCGAGGATTCTCTGCGCAATGGAGTCACCAGCATTCATGTCATGCAGGGCAACAACTGCGTGGTCGGCGGCGTCAGCCGGATCGTCCATCCGATTGGGCTCACACCTCATGAGATGTCGAGGCAAGCAGGAGTGGCACTCAAACTCTCCACCACACCGCGTCGGGGCTACGGCCGGATGCGTCAACTGGCAGAGCTTCGAGAGGTGTTCGAAGAATACGATCGGTGGCGAGAGAACCTGGCCGAGAGTCGTTACGAGCAAGAAGCGGACAAGGAAGATGACGATGACACCGATGCACTGCCACCGGAGGAAAGTCGCAGCCAGGGGCAGGAGTTGATCCGTGACGAGGATCTCGATGACCAGCACCGTCATCTCGCACACTTGATCGATGGTCGACTCGGCGCCTGGATCTACTGCGGGTCTGCCACCGATGTGGCTCCCGCGCTGGCCCTGGTGGCCGAACGAGACTGGAAAGATCGTGCAGTTCTGGTGCTGGCAGGGGATGCCCACCTGGCGATCGAGGAGATCAAGGAGGCGGGCATCGATGTGGTTCTCGATTCCGATCTGATCCATCGCAAGCGAGATGCCCTCACCGGGGATGTGGAAGAGACCTTCATCCCCGATGTGTATCGTCGTGCTGGAGTTCGATTTGCCATCCAGCCTTCTCGCTCTGGCGCCATGCCGGAGAGATTCATCGGTTACCAGGCGGCACGACTGGTGCGATCCGGCATGGCACCCGCTGCGGCTTTGCGAATCGTCACCTTGGGTGCCGCGGAGATCTGTGGCATCGATGATCGTTACGGTTCGATCGAGGTTGGCAAGATCGGCAACATCGTGATGTGGACCGGCGATCCGCTCGATCTGAATTCATGGGTACAGAAGGTCTTCGTCGAGGGGATCCTCGCCTATGACCTGGAGAAAGATGCTCGACTCGAACGTCTTTTTCCCGAGGAACCTGAGCCAGTGGAAGCACCCGCTCCACTCGATGATGAAGGCACCTCCGAGGAGGGCGAGGGAGCAAAGCCTGCTGAAGGGACTCCGGAAAAAACCGCTGGAGAAGCATCCTCCGAGGATGGCGAGCCGCTGGAGGAGAAATCCTCCGAGAAGGGGGAAGCCCCCGCCGACAAGCCGGCGGATCCGCCCAAGGCGCATTTCTCCGATCTGGCCGGCAATCCTCTGCCTGCTGTTGTGGCTACCGACCGTCTCACTCGAGGCGGCAGACGGCTTCATCTTGCGGGCGGCTACGATACATACCGGGGTTCGGGTCATCGAAGATGGAGCCATCGTGGTGCGAGATGGAAAGGTGGTCGAGGCCGGTCGGTGGGAGGATCTGGCGCCGTCACTGGCGACCAGCGACTTGCCGCTGATCCACTGGCCCGACGCCTATGTGACGCCGGGCTGGGTCGCGGCTTCGAGCAATCTCGTGGCCCCACACCCCTCGCCGGAATCGATTCATGCCGATTTCAGGGCGGCCGATGGGTACGACCGTTATGGCGACCATCGTCGGTTACTCGAGACCGGAGTGACCACCGCCCATCTGAGTCCTGGAGAGCATCGATTGCTCAGTGGCCAGGGTGCCGTGGTGAAACTGGTCGGCGCTGCGGATCAGCGAATCCTCCGGGTCAGTGCCGATCTCTCCCTCTCCTTGACCGATGCCGTCGATGGAGCGAGGCCCTTGCTCAAGATTCCCTTCCCTGCATCCAGCGATGTGGCCATCACCGCCCCGACTCCCCAGCGACCGAGGAGTCGCATCGGTCGACTGCTGGCGCTCAGTGAAGCGCTGGAGAGGTCGAACCAAGACCCGGCCATCCATGGAGGGCTAGCGGAAGCGTGGAGTTCTGGATTGCCGGTGCGGGTCGCCGCCAGCAAGGCATCCGAGATCCTCGCAGCGATCTCCTTCCTTCGTGGGAAAGATCGTGACGGATACATCGTGGGCGGTACCGAGATCGGACAGGTCGCCGCGGCAGTGGCCGCCGCAGGGATTCCACTGGTGCTGCGCATCCAACCGGTCGGCGGGGATGTCGGGTTCACCGATCGTGAACCGGTGGAGGGCTTGACCGACTGGCCACAGTTGGGCACCGATACTCTGCTGGCACTGGCACCGCCGAAGGATGACCTGAGGCAGTTGCGCTGGGCGCTGGTGCAGGCGGCTCCTCACATGGAAAGACCCGATGATGCGATCGCCCTGGTCACTCAGCATCCGGCTCGAATCCTCGGAGTCGAGGATCGGGTCGGGAGCCTCGAAGCGGGTGCGGATGCAGACCTGGTGATCTGGAATGAAGGACCGTGGAAAGTCACGGCCCATCCTCTCGAGGTGATTGCCGACGGGGCGGTGGCCTGGCAACCGCAGACTGAACCGACCACGGTGATCCGTGCGGAGACGATCTGGCTCTCTCCGGAGAATCGTATCGACGGCGGTGAGGTTCTGATCGAGCAGGGCAAGATCGCCGCGGTGGGCAGAAGAGTGCCGCATCCACCTCACTCGAGAGTGATCGACGCGGGGTCGGGGAGTTTTCTCGTGCCCGGTTTCATCGATAGCTACGGACACCTCGGGTTACGAGGGGATTCGGGTTCCTCCGGCACTGGAGATCGCCTCTACCGACTGATCGGTGCATCCGATGAGCCGGAGCATCGTGTGGCGCGATCGGGTGTGACATCCCAGTTGCTGACCCCGATGAGATTGCAGCGCGGTGCAGCCACTGCGGTGGTGGTCAAGACCTCCGGCAGAACCCGATCGCAGCGAGTATCACAACCGGTCTCTGTACTGTTACTGGAGGCCAGTGGTCATCCCGATGAAGCGCTCGGCGGCATCTCGAGACTGATGGACCAGGGCAAGAAATATCTCGAGTCGTGGAAGAAGTACGAGAAGAGTCTCGCCGAGTGGGAGAAGAAGAAGGCCGCGGGAGAAAAGATCGAACAGAAGGAGGACGAGGACGAGGAGGAAGTGGTCGAGGAGGAGGGGCCGGATCCCCTCACCGGAATCTGGGAATTGACCATCTCTGGTGGACCGATCCCGGAAGCAGAGACGGCCAAGATCTCGATCAAACTCGATGGTTTGGAGTTCGAGGGCCGGGTCGTCGATCCGATCCCTCCGTTCCCGGTGAGAGTGGTCGGCACACTCGATGGAACCACCATCGAGGCGACCATCGAGATCGAAGGTGACGTTCTACCTGGAGTGCCGAAAATCAACGCCGAACTGGAAGGTGAAGATTCGTTGGTGGGGACCATCTCGCTGCTGCAATTCAGCGTAGATGTGGTGGGTACTCGTACCAGCAAGGAAGCGAAATCGTTCAAGGTGGAACGGCGCAAGAAACGCGATGAAGATGGACGACCCAACGCTCCACGCATCAATCTTGCGCTGGAACCGGTTCGAAAGGTCCTCGAGGGACAGATTCCGGTGGTGGTGACTCCCACGGGACTGGAAGTGGCCGCCAAGGTGATCGATTTCTTTTCCGAGAAGAAGATTCCATTGACCCTCCGGCTGGGTCAGGAGATGCGGCTATACCGTGACCTACTGGCGGAGAAATCTGTATCGGTCATCTTGCCAGCAGAATCGAGTTTCACCATCCAGCGGCAGTCTTTTGCCCCGGGCAATTTCCTGAGTCGCTCCGGCATCAACGTGGCGTTTCAGAGCCAAGCTTCCGATGGCGCTCGTTCCCTGCAACAGCAGGCGATGCAAGCGGTCGAGCGTGGAATGAGTGCCGATGCTGCATTGCATGCACTGACTGGCGGAGCAGCCCAGGCACTGGGAGCCGCCGATCGGGTGGGAGCGATCGAGAGCGGTCTCGATGCAGACCTGTTGATCTGGCATGGACATCCACTGGAGGCGGGAAGTCGCCTTCAGAGGGTCTTCATCGATGGAGAGGAGGTCCCGAGATGAGGACCTGCACCTGGATATTACTGGCACTATTCATCGTCACCTCGGCCAGCGATTTGTTCGCAGCGGCGGAGGTTCACGCTTATCGAGTGGGCAAGGTCGTCACCATGGATGGCGATGACCGGGTGATCAACAACGCAATAGTGATCGTCACCGATGGCAAGATCACAGCGGTGGGGCGCTCGCGAGATGTTGAAGTTCCGCCAGGAGCTACCGTCATCGAAAAACCCCAGTTGTGGCTGGTTCCGGGGATGGTCGAATGTCATAACCACACCGGTGGTTCCAGTCCCGACCTCCATGATTACATCTACTTGACCAATCCAGGGCTTCGAACGCTCGAAGCGATCGTTCCCGATGGGGTGGAGATGGAACGAGCTCGTGCCGGCGGGGTGACCACGGTGCTGACGATTCCAGGCAGTGGAAACAACATGTCAGGATTCGGCACCATCCTCAAGACTGCCGGAACCGGTAGCGTCGAAGAGGCGGTCTTGAAGGCCCCCGGCTCGTTGAAGATCGCACAGGCGGGAAATCCCGAGCGATACTTCTACGGGGTGGGACGATCCTTCATGAACTTCAATACGCGTCAGACCCTTCGCAAGGCGATGGAATACCACAAGGCGATGACTGCATGGGAGCAGGGCGAACTGGCGGAGGAACCTCCCAAGGATCTTCACTGGGAAGAATTCCGGGCGCTATTTCGTCGTGAGACTGTGGCCTCGGTTCATACCCAGATCTATCAGGTGCTGATGACCACCGTCAAGATGGTCGCAGGTGAGTTCGGAATTCGCACGGTGCTCGACCACTCGACCTTTGATGCCTGGAAGGTGGCGCGGCTGGTCAATGAAGATCAGAGTATCTACACCATCAATGGGCCGCGGCAACTTCATTTCGACCGGACCCAGCGCCGCATCATGGGCAATGCTGCGAGGTGGTGGCAGGGAGGCGTTCGCCAGCTCGGAATCAATACCGACTCTCCCGTGGTTCCGCAGGAGGAACTGTTCTATCAGGCGTCGATGGCTTGTTACTACGGCTGGACTCCCTACGAGGCGCTCAAGGGGGTCACTCGAATCCCGGCAGAAGCACTGATGATGGATCATCGCCTCGGCAGCATCACGGTGGGGCTCGATGCCGATTTCTGTCTCTGGACTGGAGACCCCATCGACCCGCGCTCATCTTGTGAGATGACGATCATCGATGGCCACGTCACCTACGATGCCAACGGGAAGAGGGTCTTCTGATGAAGCGCAGTTACTTTCGATCCGTGACTCGATTCTTGCTGCTGATGCTACTGGTGCAGCCACTCACACTGATCGGGGCTCCCGACGATCCTCAACGAGTCACGGTGATCCGTGCTGGAAGAGTGATCACTGGAACCGGCGAGGTGCTGGAGCCGGGTGAGGTGGTGATCGATGAAGGCAAGATCACCCTGGTCGGAAACCAGCTGGAGTATCCGAAGAATGCCCTCCTGATCGAGGCTCCAGGTCAAACCTTGATGGCAGGGATGATCCTGGCGCGATCGAGTTATGGACTTCAAAAGCTGTCGAGAAACGGTACCCACTGCAACGAGTCGCCGCTCAGGCAACTGGATGAAGAATTGATGCCATGGGAGGACTTTCTCGAGGCGGGCTTCGTTGCGGCTTCACTGGTTCCGGATGGATCGGGTTTCCCGGGCCATGCGGTGGTGGTGAAGACGACACCTGAGAGTTCCGATCGAATCCTCAAGGCGTCCGCCTATCTCCCCTTCAACGGGAGATCTCCGACCGGGATCTACTCTTCGATCGAGAAGGGTTTTGGGACCGCTCGCGGCGAGATTGAAAAGATCAAGAAAGCACGAGAGAAGTGGGACAAGGAGCAGGAAGAGGCCAAGAAGAAGGCGGAGGAAGAAGCCAAGAAGAACACCGGAGATAGTGCTTCGGGTGAGGAAAAGAGCGGCAAGCCCGAGGATGGAAAACCGGGGGACGACAAGCCCAAGGAGTTCCAGCCACCAGAGATGAATCCTGCGGTCATCGAACTGGTCAAGATTCTCGAGGAGAAGGACGATGCTCTGCCGATCGTATTTTTCGCCCAGAATCCTGGTTTGATTCTCCATCTCGACTCGGCCATGTCGAGTGTCAAGGAACTGAAGGATCGTGATCCACTGTCGATCTTCATCCTGCCGGGGTCACGCACTGGCGCATTCCACGAGGTTTTAGAACTCCTCACCGAGCGCAAGGCCACGGTGCTGGTTCCCCCCGCTCTCAGTGCGTTTCCCGACACATATACGAGAATCCACATTCCAGTGGCGCTGGCCAGAAGCGGTTGCACCGTGGTCACCCTGCCGGCAACGGATAATCCCACGGGAATGAGAGGGGTGCCGGCGAAACTCGCTGAACTGGTTCGGTACGGGCTTTCGCGCGAGGATGCCCTCGCTTCGGTGACTCTGGAACCGGCGCGATTACTGGGACTCGATGATCGGATGGGAACGGTAGAGCAGGGGAAAGAGCCTCACTTCGTTCTGTTTGACAGCGACCCCCTGGAGCCAGGTGCGCGGGTGATGAAGACCATCATCGCAGGCAAAGTGGTGTGGGATCGAGAGGACCGATGATGATCAGAGACTTCAAATCTTCCCTGGTACTGCTGGCGGTCGTCCTGCTGGTGACCGACATCCCTTTCACCGGAGGAACATCGGTACAGATCGCTGGCGTGGCCGAGGCACAAGATCCTCCTCGCCGCCGCCGACGAGGTCGCCGACCGCCACCGCCTCCACCTACTCCTGAACCGCAGGAGGAGGAAGAACTCGAAGCGCCGGAGGGGGAGTACCTGGCGATTGAAGGAGCCACGATACACACCATCACCGGATCGGTGATTCGTGGCGGTACCGTACTGTCGAAAGATGGCAAGATCGTCTCGATCGGGGTCGATATCGCGGTCCCCGATGAAGCGGAAAAGATCGATGCCAGCGGTCATCATCTCTATCCCGGACTGGTGGCGTTTCGGTCCAGTGGACTGGTCGGATCGGGAGAGGCGGAGAAGTCGCAGGACCCTTTTGCACTGGGGACGGTGACGGGACTCGCTGCGGGTATCACCTCGACCTGGAATGGTAGTCGAGTCTCCAAGTTGATTCGTGGACAGGTCACCGACCTGACTCTGCGACGTAAGTCCTTCATCTCCCTCAGTTACCGCAGCGGCAATCCGGGCAAGAAGAAAGAGTTGAGAGAAGCATTCGAGAAGGTCCAGGAGCATCTCCGAAAGGTCGAGCAACACGCCCTGGAGAAGAAGGATAATCCGGATGCGAAGGCTCCCGATGACAAGTGGATCCGCGGCACCTATGCCACTGCTCGTTCCCTCTTGCTGGGAGAAAAAGTTGCGATCTCCCGGGTGTCCACCATCTTTGATCTGCGAGAAATCTGTCAGTTGGCCCGCCGATTTGGCTTCAAGATGATCATCGAAGGGGCGGAGGAAGCATGGATCGATCCGGGTCTACTGGCGCGCTGCGGTGCTTCCGTGGTCCTCACACCTCGCTCTCGGAGAGATCGAGATGAAAGTCGAGGGGCCGCAGGAGGATCGAGCATCGAGAACGCAAAACTCCTTCACGAGAGTGGGGTTCCCTTTTCCATCATGCCAGCGAGCACCGGCATCGCTCTGTGGGGACTGGCGGGACGAGACCTCTCACACCTTCCACTGGAAGCGGCCTTTGCGGTTCGAGGTGGGCTTCCCGAGGATGCCGCGGTGGAGTCGATCACCATCGAGCCCGCCAGGATGCTTGGCGTTGCCGATCGCATCGGATCGATCGAGGTGGGAAAAGATGCCGATTTCATCATCATGGATGGAGATCTGCTGTCGTACATGTCCCATGTCCGCTGGGCCATCATCGATGGCAAGGTTCAATACGACAAGATGGAAGAGGGATTACTCGACCATATCCGACCGGCTGGAGAAGATGATCCACCAGCGCCAGAAGACCACTGGCCGCGGAGGCTGGGGGATCCTCTCTAACGGATTCGGACCGAAGGTGACGACCTCCCAATCGTGACCCTCAAGAACCGTTGAAGAAGGCACGGATTGACACAATTCGGCTAAACGGGACGATTAGAGTCAGTTCGGTCACCCTCCCTCGAGGTGACGTCCATCTCATGTCCCGAAAGTCCCACCGATGCCAGCATCCCCCAGATCACCGATCTCATGCACTCTGCTCGCTGCAGTGGTCGCGCTGATCGGTCTGATCTTGCCCTGCGAGGAACTACCAGCACAGTGTTCCACCGGGGAAGTGGAAATCTTCGGGGTCAGCGGTGGCGATTACCTCGGCCGATCGGTGGCCATCTCTGGAGGTCGATTATTCATCGGCGCCATCGGGGATGATGCGGGGGGAACCCTCAGCGGAAGCGTTCGAATTTACCGCAAAAGTGACAGCAGTTATCAACTCGAACAACTGTTGATCGGATCCGCTGAAGCACAGATCGGTGCTGCACTGGCGGCCGATGATTCGATGCTTGCGATCGGCGCAGTCGGTTCCGGAACCATCCAGATGTGGCAAAGAGACCGATTTGGCTGGAACCTGATCCAGCAACTCAGTGATCCTCAGGGGCAGCAAGGCGATGGCTTTGGTTCTGCACTTTCACTCTCCGGCGACATTCTGGCGGCTGGCAGTCCCTACTTTCAATTCGGTTCTGAGCCGGTCGGCTGCGTCACCCTGTGGGTGAATGATCCGAACAACGGCTGGGTTCTTCAGGACCGATTGATGGCGATCGATCGAGTTCCCGGCGATCAGTTTGGCACTTCTCTCGACCTCTCCGATTCATTGACTCTGCTGGTTGGAGCTCCGGGAAGAGATCATCTCGGACCCGATTCTGGAGCTGCCTACCTCTTCTCCGGTGGCCAAGATGGTTGGATCGAGGAACTCTCGATCGGAACCGGAGTTGCCAATCCAGGCGATCGTCTGGGAACTGCAGTGGCCATCTCGGCTGATCATCTGCTTCTCGGTGCACCCTACTCCGATCTCGCAGGATCCGCTGCAGGAGCGGTCGCCCACTACCATCGAGTGGGCGAGTTGTGGGTGATCGGGCCTCACCTGGTACCGCCATCTGGAGCATCCGGATGTGCATTCGGCGCGGTGCTGGCACTGTCCGGCTCGGTGCTCTCGGTCGGGGCTCCCACCGATACCGGAAGCGAAGCATTCCCTTCCGGTTCCATCTCTACCTATCGCTGGCAAGGAGACTGGCAACTGGAGGGAGTACGAATCGGCAATTCGAGTTCTTTCCTCGGGTCGTCGGTGGCGGTCGATCATGGAGTCGTCATTGCGGGTGCACCGTTCGATTCGGTGATGGCCACAGTGGGAGGAAATGTCGCCCTCGACGTCTACGGTGATGACGATTGCGATCAAGATGGAGTGCTGGATTCCTGCGCCATCGCCCAGGGGTTGGCAGTGGACTGCGATCTCGATGGAATTGTCGATGAATGCGGAATCGCTGCCGGAGTCTCGGTCGATTGTGATGGAGATTTGATTCCAGACAGTTGTGCGACCGCCGAAGGATGGGTCGCCGATTGTGATGGAGATGGAATCCCCGATAGTTGCGCAGTCGCGACCGGACTGGTGACCGATTGTGATGCCGATGGGATTCCAGATCCATGTCAGGAAGATTGCAATCAAAACTTGATTCCAGACAGTTGCGAAATTCTGGGTTCGCTGGGTATCGACTGCAACTTCGATGGGGTAATCGATGCCTGTCAGATCAGCAGCGGCAGCGAGACCGATTGCAACTCCAACGGAACCATCGACTCCTGTGAGCCCGATTGTGATGCGGATGGGATCCCCGATGAATGCGAAATCAGTTCCGGAGCTGCGGATGATTGCGACGGAAACCAGATACCGGACCTGTGCGATCTCGCCGATCCAGCCAATGACACCAACGGGAACGGTCAAATCGATCCCTGTGAGCCGCAGTTCATCCGGGGAGATGCCGATGCCGTGGAAGGCGTTCGCCTCGCCGATGCGATACTGCTGATCGGCAGGGTGTTCGGAGAAGTCTCGATCCCATTTTGTCAGGAAGCGGCAGACGCCAATAGCGATGGCTTTCTCGACATCTCGGATGGGCTCTACCTGCTGATGTACCTGTTCCTCGGTGGTGAAGCGCCCTCGGCACCGTTTCCAGAGTGTGGGATCATCGGTTCCGATGCCGCCTTCACCTGCGACCTCCACCCCGCCTGCCCCTAGAGGGTGATCACTTCTCCACTGCGTATCAGCAAGATCCTCAATGCGATCATCGTTGGGTCGATTCCCCAGGTCCGCGACACTGCCTTCCTGTAACTTTCCAGTTGCTCGCGGTGCTTCTCGGCAGCATCTGAAGCGCTGCCAGAAAACTGGTCAGTCTTGAAATCGATCACCTCTGCGGCGACCGCGACTCCGCCCCGTTCGAGAAGTACCAGCCGGTCGATGATTCCGTTGAGCAGATTNNNAGATTCGAGGCGAGGTTGTTGTTTCTTCATCGCTGCGGTCAGGTCCCTTGGTTCAGCCACTGCCCAGTCGATCTGTTCCAGCGCAAGGTGAGCCAGGGTGCCGAGTGATTGGGCATGAAGGGAACGAAGTGAGGGAAATCTGGAGGCATGCATCGAAGGGGTGATGGTGCTTCCTGTAGTGGAAGCCACGAGAGTGGGGATGGGAGCATCCTGGGAGGGAGCATCACCCTTTCCGCTGATTTCTCCGACCACTGATGCGTCTCCCTTTTCGAACAAAGTGGTCCCTGACACCAGAGGTTGCGATTGACCGAGGGTCGACCAGAGCAGGTAGGCCGCGGAAGCGATCGGTGGACGTGTGGCTGGAATGATCATCGTCAGCGACCGCTTGGCCCTGGTCATCGCCACATAGAGGACGCTCAGCGATTCTTGCAACTGACGGCGCCGCGCCTGTCGGTTCATCTCGGGGTAGGGCTGCTGAAGAATCTGCTGTTCCAGTTTCTTGATGTAGCGGCTGAGCCACGGAGGATCGGTAGATTCTGAATTCCCTTTTCTCTCCAACAATTGCGGAAGGACTTTGAACCAGTCCGCTGAAAGTTCGGGCAGAATCACCACATCTCTCCCGAGCCCCTTGGCCTGGTGAACGGTCATCACCTGTACCCGCGACCCACTGGGAGATGCGAGGCGGTGTTTTCTCAGATGAGAGATCAATTCTTGCAGTCGTCCGTTGGCGGGTTTGCGGAGGCGCACTTGCTCCATCATCTGATGAATTCGACTGCGGTCCTCGAGCGAGCAGATCTGTGCCAATCCATCCGCCAGCGGAGCGATGGCATCGACGATTCCCAGCTGATGAATCCGATCCCTCAGCAGATTCGCGCCTTCCTCCGCAACCGCTGGATCAAGCCAGTCACCGCTGGGGAATCCGGCCAGTTTACTGGCGATTTCGGGGATTGGAGATCTGGCCACGGCGAACCGCATCGTTGCATCCCCAGGGTGCTCGACCAGTTCCAGCAATGCCACCAACCGTCCGACTGCCGGCGAATCGACCAGCGGGTTTCCACCCTCCTCACTGGCATCGATGCCCCTTTCTTTGAGGGCGGCCACCATCTTGGCGATGTTCTTGTTCTTTCGGACCAGGATGGCGATCGAAGCCTCCGGTGACTTCTGGATGACTCTTTCCACCTCCTCGATGGCGTCGATGTAGGGGCAAATGTTGGGATCGCGCCCTGGATGCTCTCGAGCCACACGTAACGCCACATGACCCGGAGTGTCTCCCGGTCCGCCGGAGGCGGTGACATGGTCGTGGAAGTGCTCGCACCAGGAGACCACCGCCTGGCGATCCTCCTCCAACCATTGGGGCAGGGGTAAGGAGCAGAAAACCTCGTTCACCCCATCGAGAATCTCCTGCGAGGAGCGGTACGATTCGTCGAGACTCATGCTCGATCCTGGAACCAGGTACTTTTCGAGCAGATCGAGGACCTCTGCTCGCCCTCCTCTCCAGCCGTAGATCGCCTGCTTCGGATCCCCCACGCAGAAGACCGTGCGCCCCTCTGCAGAATCACTGGCGACCTCCTCGATGAGCGGGCGAAGTGCGGCGAATTGCATCATCGAGGTGTCCTGAAACTCATCGAGTAGCAGGTGACGAGTCGATGCGTCGAGTCGATAGAGGATGGTGCCTGGAGAGGCGAGGACATCGGCGATGACCAGTGCCTGGGGTACATCCTGGTATGCCACTCCGCCTTGAGCGCGTAGTCCGATGGCCCTGAAATGATCGTAGTTCGCCAGCAACTCTCCGGTGGCCATGTTCTGGGCACGAATCACCGCGGCCATGCTGGCCCTGGCGCTGTGCACCAGCAACTCGACCGTCACTCGTAGTTCATCGGGGATATCGATGGAGTAGGACTTTTTTGGCGATTCCGGATTCGAGCAGTTTCATCAGGTCGATCGATGCCGGTTGGTCGAACCATGAGCGGATCAACTCGAGGGATTTGTGCCAGCCCCCGTGAAGAGATCCACTCTTGGTCTTGGGGCACTCCACCGACTCGAACTGTTCACGGACCAATTGAATCTCTCGATCGCTGGGCGCTGCGATCAGCTCCGGATTCAGCCATGCCTCGGGAGGGAACTCGAGATACTTGTCGTGTGCGTGGGAAACGATCGCTTGCAACTGATTTGCCACCTGGCTCGAGGCACTTCCGCGGCTCAGCCGGTGCATCAGAAGTCGTGCTTCCACTTCTGTACCCATCGACAGCAGTTTCTGGATCGCTCCGGCCTGGATCGCCTCCAGTTTTTCGGTCTCGAGAATCGTCCAGCCCGGGGGCAGGCCACATTCAAAGGTATGGGCGGTCGCCAGTCGTGCAAAGAAGGCATCCAGGGTCGAGACATTGCAGCGATGTAATTCGCTGAGCAATCGTCCGAGTGCTGCTGCGATCTGCTCCTCGCTGGGTTGTGGGAATCCTGCCGTCACCAGGGACGCTTGCAGTTCTTTCAGTGCAGCGGCACTTCTCGTGGCAGAGAGCATCCGGCGCAGTACTCGCTCCATGATCTCGCCAGCGGCGAGGCGGGTGAAGGTGACGGCGAGAATCCCGGAAGGATCTTCTCCCATCACCAGCAGGCCGATGAATCGACTGGTCAGCGAGTGAGTCTTGCCGGATCCGGCACTGGCCCGGATCAGTAGGTGAGGAGAGAAACTCATTCTTGCTCCTCCTCATCGGAGGAGAGGATGCCATCGAGTCGAGCGGCCGACTCGACCACGACTCCGGCCAGGGCTCTTTGCCAGGGGGTCTTCAGCACCGTGAGAGGCTCCAGACATCCGGTCAGGATGCCACTGATCGCCTCGCAGGTTCGCTGGTAGGCTTGTGCATAATCATCCTCATGCCAGCGGGCGATCTCGATACGGGTCTGAGCGGGTTTCGCGGGCAACAGAAAAAATCCCACCTCTGCTTCGGAAGAAACTTGCCGTCCGTCGATCTCCAGTTGATGGGCAAAGTGCCGATAGAGCGGAAGTTGCAGACGTACCCAGATTTTCTCATCTTTCGACCGCCCCCTCCTGTGATCTTTTTCGGGAGGATGGCCCGTATCGCCCGTCTTGTAATCGAGTAATCGCCAGCGTTGTTCCTGCTCATGATAGTCGATGCGATCGATTCGACCGGACAGTCCGATGCTCCCCTCGGCCACATCTATGCGGCACAACGCAGGAAGGAGATCCACTTCCGCTGCGACCAAACGCCAGCCGAGTGCGCGCTGGTGCGCCTGGACCGTAGCCCACGCATCGAGGCGAACTCGGGCCTGTTCCAGTTGTACCAGCACCGCGGAGTGTGCTGGATCTGCGATTCTCTCTCGCCGGTATCGATCGAGTAACTGGTGCAGAGCGTCGCGGATCTGTCCCTCGTCCGATAGATCTCGAAGTTGACGATCGAGACCGTATTGCTCCAGTATCTTGTGGATCAGATTGCCGAATGCGAGTGGATTGAGCTGGCGATCACGATCGTGGCAGTCATGCAGACGAAGGACTTGATTCATCTGAAACAAAACCGGGTCCTCGAGATAGTACGACAGAGATGTGATGGCGACCGAGTCCGGTGATGGCAAGGTCACCCCCTGCGGAGCACCCAGCGAGGCGGGACTGCTGGCGGGCGGGCTCGTCTCGGGGAGGTGGAAGCGATGGCGACGATTGCGATCGAGAAATTGCTCCAGTCGCGCGAGGCCATCGGGCCCTTGTAACAGCAGACGGCTCGGCAGAAGTGGATTTCCATCGCCGTTTCTGGCGCAGATGGCAACCACCGTCTTGCGACGTGAATCGATCAGGGAGTGGAGGAGATGTGCATCCCTGGCATTGCGATGCGCCGGACCCGCCATTCCCAGCTGTTCGCGGACCCCATGGGGAAGCAACGGATCTCCGGCGGGGGCCGGAGAGAGTTGTCCCTCTGTAGCGCCGGTCAATAGCAGCAGTGGCGCGGAATCGAAGGGAAGCTCGAGCCAACCCAGCACACCGATGGCACGGTTTCCATGTCGGTCAGGGATCGGAGAGTCTTCCAGCAGATCGATGATCAAGGAGATGGTGTCGACGCTGGAGAGCGGTGGCAGGTTGCGATCTTCGATCTGCATCACTTTCTGCACCGCTGAGATCAGCCCGTCGAGACCCGATTGCGGCAAGAGAGGTTGCTGCCAATCGTCGCCCCCGACCAGGGCAGTGATCGCATCGAGCAGTGGCTGGACCCGATCGCCGCGAGTGCTGGGTACTTCTCTGAGCGGCTCGATGGCACTTCGAATGAACTGCACCGCCTCAGGGGCGAGGGGGTCGGTTGCCAGCACCGGCTGCCGAGCGGTGGCCCAGCGGTCGATTGTTTCGAGCGGATCGAGTTCCCGCCCGTGTCGATCGGTTGCTCGCGGTAAACGAGGATGGATCGCAGGATGTCGGGCCAGAGCGGCGATCGCGTGGCTGGAAAAAGTCGCTAGCGCCTGCCGAAGATCGGCCAGCAAGCGTCCACAAGAGGAGGATGAATGCGGAGTTCCACCGCCGATGTGGAGCGGAACCTGAGCGCGCCGAAACCCTTCCAGCAGCCAAGGTGACAGTTCCTGATCGACCAGGCCGATGGTGACATCGTCACTGCTCGAGGGACCTGAATGTTGATCGATCTGCTGGAGCAAGGAGGCGGTCAAGGAGCGCGGGTCATCCGCCACCACCAGGTCGATCGGTCCAGTAAAGGGCAAATTGTCCCACTCTTCAGGGATGGGAATCCCCAACTCGTCATACAGGTGGGCACGATTCTGCTCGGTATCGATCCATGCCTCTGCCTGGCAATACTGATCGAGCCACCGTCGCATCTGGGCCGGAATTTCGAGGATTCCGATCAGGATGACCCGAGGCTGAGTTGCCATCGGGGCGATGTGGAAGGTGCCGGTGTCAGTGAGGCCGACCGCTCTCAAACGGGCAGAGCGAAGCGCCTCGATCTGTTCGACCGCCCGCAGTCGCAGCGCCGCATCCGGGTCGTGATGTGAGGCGGCCTCTGCGGCGACAGAGAGGGTCAAACCTTCTCGGCGAAGATCGGAGCCGAGGCGTGAGAAGAGGCGTGCCAGCGGCAGCAGTGTCGCCGCTCCGAGGGATTCGGGGTCGATTCCGAGGGTCGTGAGAGTGTGCTCGGGGCAGCTGCGCAGGGCGTCGATCCAGGCGATTCGATCCTCGAGGACGCTGACGAAGGGCTGTTCGGGGTTGCAGAGCGCTTCCTCAAGATGACCCGGAGTGGTGATGAGCGGGGGAAGAAGTCCGCGACCGCCGGTGTCTGCCTGCTCGACCAGCAATCGGCGTAAACGTCGCCCCGCCTGACGACCTGGCACCAGTACCACCAATTCCCGCAGGTCGAATGGATGCGAGCGAGAGCCCTCAGCAGGCTCTCCATCGGCGAGAGCCAGGATCTTCCTCGCCGAGGACTCGAGAAATCCACAGGTAGTGCCCAGGAAACTGCGGTCCAAGGATGAATCCTCCCAATTCGTTGCCCAACTCAGGGGGAAATCGTGATCCCCCCTGATCCTCTACGATGCATTCAGGGTGATCCTGACAACTGGAAGTAAAGGTGAGGTCTGATGAGATCTCAGTCAACCGATGGAGGAGGATGGCCCGAGGGTGCCGGGGAAGGTAGATTCTAGGAATGGATTCCCAAGATTCGCCCTCCTATGGCTTCGTCATCGATAATCGCCGCTGTATCGGCTGTCACGCATGCACCGTTGCCTGCAAGACCGAGCACTCCGATCCGGTCGGGGTCAACAAGACCTGGGTCCAGTACCTCGAGAAAGGGGTTCATCCCCGGGCCGAGCGATCCTTTCACGTCTTGCGCTGCAATCACTGCACCAATGCTCCTTGCGTCGAGATGTGTCCCACCGCCAGTTTGACGGTGCGGCAAGATGCCATCGTCGATTTCGATTCTAGCCGCTGCATCGGATGTAAGGCGTGCATGCAAGCATGTCCTTATGATGCCATCGATATCCATCCCGAGACGGGAACTGCGACCAAGTGCAATTATTGTTCTCACCGTGTCGATGCCGGACGCGAGCCGGCATGTGCCGTGGTCTGTCCGACCAATGCCATCATCACAGGAGACCTGTCCGATTCAGGGAGTCGGATCGCGACTCTGGTGGCAGGGGAGCCGACGATGGTCCGCAAACCGGAGAAGGGTACCGGCCCCAAGGTGTTCTACATCGAGGGCCATCGTGAAGCACTGGATCCACTCGCGAGCCAACGAAGCATTCGTACCTTGTGGGGGACCAGACCCCGTGATGGAACCGATCCTCCCGCCGGACTCGAGCCCGCACTGGAGCGAGGAGCTCCCCATCGCACCTATGACATCCAGCAGCGTCACTCTCTCAGCTGGGGCTGGAAGGTGAGTGCCTATCTGTGGACCAAATCGGTGGCTGCCGGTGTGTTGATGGTGCCTGCGATGCTGGCGCCGTTTGAGCGTCGATCACTGATCGACTCATCGATGGGGCTTGGCTGGATCCTGGCGTTGATATTTCTGGCGATCACCGGTGCGCTTCTCGTTGCAGATCTCAAGCGACCAGAGCGATTCTTGTGGGTGATGCTGCGTCCGCAATGGTCCTCCTGGCTGGTCCGAGGAGCCTACGGCATCACCTTTTACGGTGGTGTGATCACCGTCGGCTGGTGGCGCAGCGATTCTTCCGACTCGACTCCTGGAATGGTGCTGCTGGCCCTGGCCGGTCTCGGTGGCACCTTCGTCGCCATCTATACCGGCTGGCTCTTTGGCCAGGCGAAAGGACGAGACCTGTGGCAGTCCGCCCTGTCGCCGATCCATCTCGGCTTCCAGGCGCTGGTGGCGGGCTCGGCGATGCTGTTGCTGATTCGCCCCGAGCAACTGAGTGACTTGCGAGGAGTGCTGGCCATCGCGATCACCATCGAACTCCCCTTCATCCTGCTCGAGGTCTTCGGCAAGCACTCGACGGAAGCGGCACGCCTTGCGGCACGGTCGATGACTCAGGGAGTGCGAGGAATCTGGCTTTACATCGGAGCCATCGGTGGAGGAAGGATCCTGCCGATGGTGTTGTTGTGGGGAATGCCTGGGGGAGAATGGACGTTCCGCTGCGCTGGATTGCTGGCGCTGGCAGGGATTGCCATCTGGGAGCATCTCTGGGTAGAGGCGCCACAGCGCCTTCCACTGGCCTGAGGAGAATCATGTCGTCGAAGCCAAGTTGGATTGAAAAGATGGCCTCCCGGATGGGATTGGTTCCGGGGCAGACCGTCAAACCTGAGCCGTCCCCCTATGGAGATGACCTGCG
>LWDU01033470.1_pt1 | contig 46209 bp, 36 predicted proteins | sample 727161 | NCBI WGS metagenome assembly LWDU01 (sample SAMN04566230, study PRJNA314399) | hydrothermal vent metagenome | isolation source: deep sea hydrothermal plume seawater | place: Mexico: Gulf of California, Guaymas Basin | collected 2004-07-11
GCATTCGCTTCGTCCTTAAAGATGCTGACTTATATTCGTTGAAGTTTCAGACGCAATAAGAACGCCTAAACAACACAACCTATTTATGTTTTTTAAGATTATAGAAATGTCCAATCACACGAGAGCAATATTCGTTTTGCTGTTCATTTTAACAGCCTCCTTGGCAGTGCCTGTCGCAAATGCTGCTCCTTGGCCTAAACTACTACAGAAAAACGGTGCCGTACTCTTACCTGCCCAAGACTCCCAACATCTTCTTGCCCATAAATCCCAAGAACCCGGAAACCGTAGAATCAAAGCGTACATCACCTATCCGGGTGGCAGCGTCGAACACGTCACACCTCAAACCGGATTGATGCTTTCGATTCATAATTGGGGAGGTAAAGCCGCGTCGGGAGCACCAAGCCCAACATATCTCGCTAGCAACTACAACGTGGTGGCGATTAATGTCGATTACATTCAAAGCGAAAGTAGGCACAAAAATATTCCCTATGATTTTGGCTACTTACAGGCCCTCGACTGCCTCCGAGCATTACATTACGTCTTTGACGGACTAACTCAACAGGCCGTTGCATTCGACTCAGGCAGAATCTACTCAGCCGGAGGTTCCGGGGGTGGCAACGTAACATTGATGGTCAACAAACTGGCACCGCGGACCTTTGCTTGCATCATCGACCTTTCTGGTATGTGCAAACTGAGTGATGACATTGCCTTCAACCTACCCGGAGGTAGTCGCTTGACTGCTCGTTACAGTCCCCTGCCCGACCATATCCATTTCCTGACCAAAGATGCTCAAGCCCTACGTTTTGTCGGGCATCCTCAACACTTGAAACAAATGCAAGCTCTCGGCAATGAAGCTCAGATCGTCGTCAGCCACGGCACTAGCGATTCAACCTGCCCAATCGCCGACGCTCGTGAAATGGTGTCCAATCTACAAACGGCTGGATTTACCGTCGACGCACATTTTATTTCCGCTGCTGACATCGACGGCACAGCAATAACCAATACGGGACATAGCGTGGGCAACCGCACACTGATTGTCAACAAATTTGCAGCTAAATACCTGCTCGTTGCCGGCGTGCAAGCGGCCACTAGAAAGGGAAAAACAGATTTTGAATACGGCGACGAACTTGTGAAATACAGCATATCCCGTAGGTCGATTTGATCCGGCACGACAACAATAGCAACACTAAACCTAAAAGAGTACTTAGAGATGACTAAACAATTGCTGCTCGCATTTTGTCTACTACTAACCACTACGCTCGCAGTTGCGGAACCGCCCCCGCGAAAAACCTCGGCACCGCCAGTTATCACATCGTCATGGGATGATTTGCTACAGGGAATCGAAGATCAAGCGGACTGGCACGCGCACCGCAAAGTTTTAAAGCAACGATACTTGAATTTATTGCGAGATCAACACAAACCTCAGAAACCAACATTGGATCTGAAAATACACGAAAGCGTCGTCGTTGACGGACACTACACGCGACAACTGATTAGCTACAACGTCGAAACGGATGAACGAGCGCATGCCTACTTGGGGATACCTTTGAAGTTAACGGCTAAAGCTCCCGCCGTCGTTGCTCTGCATGGAACTTATCAGTACGGAAAAAAACGAGCGGCAGGACTTATCGACAATCCTGATAAAGCGTATCTCGATCATCTATGCCGGCGAGGGTACGTCGTCATAGCTCCGGAACATTTTGTGTCGGGGCATCGCACACCAAGCGAGGGTTCCTATGAAACGGCCCAGTTCTATAAAAAGCATCCTGAGTGGACAGCCGTCGGCAAATTCACCTACGAGCATTCGATCGCCATCGATGTTTTACAATCGCTCGACCAAGTAGACGGTGAGCAGATCGGCGCACTTGGACATTCTCTCGGCGGACACGGCACAATATTTTTAGCCGCATACGATGATCGCATAAAGGCATCAGCCTGCAACTGCGGGGCCTCATTTTTTCGCCACAACGAAGGAGTCATTAATTGGGCGCGTGACCGTTGGTACATATATTTCAAACACATCCGCCCAGGAATCATTGAAGGCAAACTGCCGCCCATCGATTTTCACGAGATCATGGCACTCGTCGCACCACGTGCCTTTATGGACGTTTCCGCTTTAAACGACGGCGACGGGGGCACGCAGCGACAACGACTGTTGATGTTAATGCGCGTGATGGATGTTTACGAGCTAGAACAAGTGCCGCAAAACTTTGGGTTTTACGTTCATGGCCGTGGCCACAGTGTCGCCCATGAATCTCGACAACTAATATACGGCTGGCTAGATGCCCATCTAAAACCGCCGGCAGCAACTGCGACAACTCGAGTCAAACAATAAAACCTAGCACGTACGCTGTTACATATTCGTAACGCTGTAACAGCAGGTAACGCTTAGTCGTCTGATTTACTTGCCGCACGTCGAGCGAGTACTTTCTTCTCTTCACAGCGCAACCCGTAGAGAATCAAGCCCGCAACAAGTAGCTCGATCGTCCAAGCACCTACCCCCGCATAAAATGGGGCTGCTGTAGATACCGCAAAAATGGAAGAACTATCCGTAATGAGGAATTCCAGTACGTTCACTTTAATGTCCTTTTGTACACCGCTTGTCGATTGCAGAGCAATATTAGCAACGACTCTGTTTTTTTATTAAAACCCAGCTAGAGAGTGTGAACCCAACAGCAAAAATAGTTGTCGCATGTTTAACGTATTTTACAAGACATCACCACAGCATATTCTTGGAAAATGCTGTCTGTTCTTCGTCAATGTCTATCTTTCCATTCGGTAACAGCCATCCTATATCTGCTATAATCGATTTACATTTACTAACTAGTTGCAGGAACGGAAATCATTCTGCTTCATTTACAATCTAGTGCTTGTAATTTCTGGAATTTGATGCCATTATTATAGGTGTTTGTTATTATTGATATAAATCGTTCTTATCTTTTTCGAACCATTTCGGTTTCACACAGGCTAATAAATAAATAGGTGTTTTATGGCGTCCGACGCAACAAGATTAGATGTACAAACAGTTGATGGTGTAACCGTTGCTCGGTTTGTTGATAATCGAATTCTCGATGAGGCAGTGATCCAAGTAGTTGGAGATCAAATGTATCGTTTGGTCGATGACGATGGGCTCAGAAAGATAGTGCTTGATTTTCAATCCGTCGAGCATCTTTCAAGTGCTGCACTCGGCAAACTGATCAACATGAAGAAAAAAGTAGATGCGTCCGGCGGACAACTCGGGATGTGCAACCTGCGCCCCGATCTGTTGAAAATATTCAAAGTTACGAAACTCACGAAAGTTTTCGACATTCACAAGGATATTGAAAAAGCACTTAAAGCATTTTAAGTGACCTAGTTTTTTTGATTTATCACACCCTTAAGTGACCCGTCGGGACTTGTGATGACTTCCGCCGTAGTGGCGTAAATCGAGTTACAATGTATTGCAGAAACACCATGTCAGAAACAATGTTATTTAGCCAAGCATTCTCCAGCGATCTGCATGAATCCGCATCGATTCAACAGCAAATCATGGACATCTGGTTAAAAAATGGTGTCAGCGATGGAGACCTACCCGATCTGCAACTCGCACTAGAAGAAGGACTGGCAAACGCTGTCAAACACGGTAACCAACTCGACCCCGCCAAACAAGTCAAAGTAGAGTGTCAGTTGCTCGACGATTGTATGATACGGGTCACGATCGAAGATGAAGGGGCAGGGTTTAATCCCGAGGAAGTTCCCGATCCAACCGATTTTGAAAACTTGGACAAACCCAGCGGCCGAGGAATTGTCTTGATGCGAGCGTTTATGGACGAAGTGCTATACAACGACGAAGGCAACCAACTCACTTTCTGCAAGCGTTGCTCTATCAACGCCTAAATCGTCACATGAATCAGGTTTGCGATTAGCCACCAGCCATTATCAAACAAATCTGCCAAACGATTCGGGTTCAGCGATACATAATCCACCGATGCCATCAATTCTCTACTCTAATGACTGCCTGTAGTCAGGCCTATTTTAATTGCTCGAGTTCACGACGAAAACCACCCGAGAGAATCGGGAACCGGCACCATGTTTTGGGGTCTAGGTTCTCGTCATCGACGTGAAACGATGGAGCAAATCTCTCACGTTTCCATTGATTCCGTGACCACAATGTAAAAAATCGCTTAATCCATTCAATCACTTGGCGTCGATCTGCCCGCCGCGACACCACCACCGAATCTGTCACCAAAACTTCTAAGATTTCTCGTGGCATCATTTTATCGCGAATCGCCAATCGTTCGATTGAATCCAAAACCTCATACGGCATTAAGTCAGATTCATCTGTTTGATTCTCACCCACTGGGCGCAATTCCGCCGTGGGTTGCTGAGCGTTTACCTGTTGCAACTCGCTCACGGGACAAAGCCCTTGCGGGCCCGTTGTTTCCATCCATTTCAGCCAGTGTCGTAAAAAGGCTTTGTCGATACCAGCAATTGGAGCAATACCGCCGCAAGTATCGCCATCCATCGTGGTATACCCAACAGCAGCTTCGGACCGATTACTTGTCGCCAATAACAGTGCCCCACGTACGTTTGCAAGCATCCATACACTCGGGGCCCTGACCCGAGCTTGGATATTCTGCAGTGCCAAATCATCTGTTTCCCACTGTAATGTACGGCCCAATATGTCACTCACTTTTTGAGTATAATCTGTCACGAGTGAGTCAACATCGATGGTACAAAACATCGCCCCTAAACCGTCAGCCACTGATTCAGCAGCGCTATGAGTTACGTCCGTACTATTACGAGTCGTTTGATACACGCACCATAATAACTCATGTGTAACTTGCTTCACCACAGCCTTTGAATCAGCCGCATCCGCCAACTTGCAATTACTCAAATTCAAACGAAGACGCGCCGCCAGTTCCACCGCGCCGATATCTTGCTCGGCAAATTGAACCATCAAGGCCACCAAAGTTGCTACCGCAGCGGAGTCCGCTCCGCCACTGAGCGACACAACAAATCCACGCGACGAACTTTTGCGCAAGTAGTCGAACAACCCGAGTGCGATGGCACGAGCAAACTCCTCTTCCTTCAAATGAGAACTGTCTTCCCACTCGCTGCGGACAACCTCGTCACACGACGCAGCCTCCGCGAGAAATTCGACCTCGCAACAAACAACTCCAGTTGGTGCGGACTGTTGTGCAGCACCTGTGGTCTCCGCAGCAACAACGTCTACGACAGCAGACGTCAGGACGCAATCGCGGTAACAAAAGCGCGGTCCAGAAGCGAACATTTCACCGCCGCTAGCAATCATCGCATCTCCATCATAGATGGCTCGTCCAGCCTCATTGCCAAGCAAATTCGCATACACGTAGGCAACTTGAAATTCACGCGTAGCCTCCAAAATAAACTGTTGTCGCACTTGATGTTTGCCGAACGCAAAATGACTGGCGCTGAGATTCAATATCACGTCGACACCACGAGCAGCCAATCTACCGCCGGGTCGATCTGCAACCCAAGCGTCCTCACAAATCTCAAATCCGATGCGTACATCACTGCACTGAAAAACCAGATCGCCCAGCGGGTATGAAGTACCATTAAAAAGGAACTCTGCGACGCGGCCAGTCTCCCATGCTGTAAACCAACGTGGTTCATAATGCAGACCATCACCTGCGAGATTTTGTTTTACCGCAAAACCTATCAATGCGCCATCTACGATGACAGCAGCAGCGCTGTATAAATTACCCTCAAACGACACAGGTAACCCCACACAAACCACCATGGATTTGGTCGCTGGAATAATTTCTGCGAGCATTTCTAAGGCTGTTTCATGGACACCCGTAGCCAAGAATGCATCCTCACAGCCATAGCCAGTAATGCACAACTCTGGACAACAAAGGACATGAACATGTTCGTCTCTGGCTTGCTCAATCGCTGCAAGAATATGCGATACATTGCCATCCCAATCCAAGGGAGTTTGGTTTAGTGCAGCGGCAGCTAACTTGATTGACTTCATTGCTTGGACTGTAAAGTTTTCGTTGCTTGAGGAAGTTTGGGGTCAACAAAACCACGGGCACCGCGACCCTCTTCATCGATGCGATACTCAACATCGAAACGAATACCCTCTGTATCCGCTTTCCAATATTGTTCACGTTTCCCATTTGCCGGTACAGCCAGTGGGCGGATGAGTCGCATACCGACACCTAAGGAAGGACCACTAGTAAACCACCAAGGACTCAGGGGAATGTTGGGGTCCTCTTGACGCCATTCATCATCACTCGACGCCAACCGCGAGGCACTGCGACATGAGGCAGCCTCCACATCATAGTATCCGCCCTTACAAACGCGTGGATATAATTTATCAGACTTAATCAGTGCTTGGTCTACCGTCAATCGCTTGGCTTGAATCTTCTTCAACGCTGCAAACCCATCGTCATTCATCGCATCGAGAACCCATTCAGCAACATTACCATGCATGTCGTATAAGCCCCATGGATTGGGACGTTTTTCACCCACTGCGTGTGTTGTTTCGTTTGCATTGCCGTAGTGCCAAGCATAATCATCCAATTTGCCCGTTTTACCATCAAACGAATACGCGGTCTTTGTACCTGCTCGACAAGCATGTTCCCACTCGGCTTCCGTCGGCAATCGATAGAATCGTTCACTCATCAATGATAACCACTTGGTATATTGTTTAGCCGCGTATTGGCTCATCGAAACAGCTGGTAGGTCCAATGCCTCACCGTTGACGAAAGTAAATGTGGGATCGTATAGGTTCGATGGTGCCGAAATGATCAGTCCATCGTGCTTTTCAGTTATCTTACGCATCCCATGAGTTTCAAATCCTTTAAACACATCGTGCACTGCCATATAGGCCTTGTATTCCGCCCATGTCAATTCGTATTGTGACATCCAAAATGGTTTGATCTCGACTTCAACTTGAGGGCCCTCTGAAGCCGCGCGCCCCGCTTCACTAGTTGGGCTTCCCATCTGAACCACGCCGCCTGGAATCGGGATCATTTTGTAGGTCACATCTGTCCCCGGAATCTCAGCTGTGTAAGAAACCATGAATCCCTGAGCAACCTTCACTGCCGGTCCACTCGCAGGTTTTTCTGCAACCACCGCGTGAGGTAACTCCGCGTAAGCACTTGAGCCGATACAAATCAGCATTGCCAACAGAGCCAGTAAAGATCGGGTTATCCCATTTTTTACCATCATTTTCAAACTCATCACCTGATTCCCTCGGTTCGCGTCTTGCGCATAACTTGCCAATTTTCATCTACACCGGTAATTATATCAGACGCCTTCCAAGATGCTAGGAGAGTTGCCAAACTCCATTCTTAGTTAATTTGCAATTCGTACTAATTTATGTTCATTCGTGGCAGAAGTTTATATCCATCAGCGGAAAACGCCGCTATTTATTTGGGGAGGGACGATAATTAAATATCGGAAGACTCCTCAATAAAGGCTTGTAGGCCAGCGAGCGATTGCTTCTTCGCTCGATTCAACATCCTTGGACCCAACAGAACCTGCCAGACGCGTGCTAAGGGATCGGCTGGTAAATCACCGTATGTTTGCCAGATAATCCGGCACAGGCCACCATGTTGAACAAACTCAATGCGATCCCATTTGGATTCCGGAATCGCATCCCATACGATACACGTTAACAATCGCATGCCGTACCACTCTTGACGAATCTCCATGTGACCGGACATTTGGTTTCCACGCCACCGCCAAACTTGCCCCAACCCAACTCGTGGCCCGCTGAACTCACTTTCATAATCTCCCAGCCGCGCAGAACAATAATAACTCCAAGATTGCCAAGTCTCTAAATCTCGCATCACGCGAAACGCAGCGTCGAGTGCGATAGGTAAATCTCGGACCACCTCAGTCAGATGCTCATCTGGCAACTGCGACCCAATATACGATAACACCGTGCGAAGAATGATCAGCACAATTAAAAGGACAAGAATCCAGGCCACATAAATAAGCAACATGTTTTCTCCTGCTACTCGGTTACCCTATCCGTCTCTTTGTTCATTCGCGCGTTGCTCGAGAGACTTCAAGCCGAATTTCAACGATCCCAACAACATCTGTTTCCCCATTAGGAATCCAACTAACCGGCTCAACGGACGACTTCCCCAATCCACCACGTTTTCCCATCGCACCTCCGTCTTCCCATCTTGCTCCTTGAAAGATATGGTTGAAATCATCGGCGCTGGCCACAGATCCATGCTCAATGCATAAACAAACCGTTGGTTAGCCTCACTCTCGAGTATTTCAATTTCACCGGGATACTTTGTCTTACTCCACGTCCACACTTGCCCCACTCCACTGTCGGGACCACTAAATTCACTCACATATCCCTTCATCTTCGCGGGATTCCAAGCACTCCATACTTGCCAAGTCCGCAAGTCGTTGATCGGCAAAAAAATTTCGCTAGCCGTTGCTGATAATGTTTTGGAAAGCGTCACGGTCATATTTTGAGGCACGAAGTACCCGATAATCCACGCGAGCGCCAAAATACCAAAGCCAATGCTAACAATATATGCTATGTATGTCGCGATAATCATTTGTTATCTATCCTCGCGTTTCTGTCGCGTTTTTTGTGACTTTTTCCGATCCCCATAACGTGTGATAAGCTTTCGTGCTGCGGCAAACCAGCCGGTCGAGCACTCATTCTTATATGTGCCGAACGCCGCCTAGTTGGCTATTTTTTGCGTTTGGTGGCAATAGGAATACCGCAACCACACCTAGTAAATAAACATATCCACAAACGCGACCTACTTGATCGTAGCTACCTTCAAAATAGGACTTCAACGCCAAGGAAGTCATGATTATCAACACAGCGACTATGATACGGCCAAAATTAAAGCTAACTCCACTACCGGTGGAACGCACACGTGTAGGGAACATCTCTGGTAGGCACAACGGCAGCCACCCAAAAAAGAAACCACTGAAAAAACCCAGTCCGCGCACCCAAAACAAAAAACCGTCGGCAGACGGATCTGGCACCGAATACAGGAATTGCGTGCAGGTAAAGGCCAAAACACACAACAATGCATAACTTAATCGTCGGCCCACTAAAAAAGCTAAGGCTCCGCCAAGTAAACTACTTATCGCCCCAGGCCAAGAACGGTGAAACGACGCCTGAGCTTTTAGATTTGAAGTTGTCTTAATCTTCTTCCCAGTGGCACCCTCCGGGGTGGTCGAATCGGTACCGTTAATTTCCTGCTTAGCTGTCACTTGTTCATCAAATTCAGCCGACCAATAGTTGGCCCAATTAGCAACACCCCAGCCACCAAACAATGGAACAAACGCTAATACGATACCGATAATCGTTAGCCGTAAATGCGGTGGAGCGAATACTTCACTCAAACCAACTTGTTTGCCTGTCGTGGATTGTTGGCGCTGTTCAGCCACCCATTTCGGCGACTCCGGCAGCAAATACCACGACGCGACCGCTAAAACTATCGGGCTCGCCCCAACTAACATCGCCCAATGCCAATGGTCCGGCGTCACATCCACTTGCATGCATAACACGGCAAAAAACATAATACCTACATTTGCAGACGTCCCCAAAACTCCGGCTAGAATCGGTTTCGCTGTGTTGGGCCAAGCTTCCTGTAACAGCGCCATGCCGTTTGGCCACATTCCGCCGATGCCGATGCAAGTCAAAAACCTCAGCACCCAGAAGACTTCAACTGTTGGAGAAAAAACACTGAGGGCAGAGAAAACAGCATAACATGCAATACTCAAGGACATCGCTCGCGAACGCCCAAAGCGGTCACCAACCCAACCAAACAAGTACCCGCCAGCGGCAGCTCCAAGTAAAAATGCAACAACCAACCAACCTGACCATTTTGCAACTTCACCCTTGTCTGCGCTGGCAGTTAATAGATCACGAGCTGCCGGATGATGCACAATTCCATTGATACCCATTTGCACGCCGGCAAACATCCAACCAAGAAAGGCGACAATCAAAATCGAAATACATTGCGATTTTGTAAGCGGTGATTCTGACGCAGCGGGCATTTTTACTTACTCTTGGTGACCAATCGTAGGCGAAATCCTATTGATACTGAGCAACAAATTCTTGGCAGCGATTAATATAGTTAGCTGCATCTTCGGGTGTACGAATTCCCTGGGCCTGGTGAATCGTAAGGTAACCGTCATAATCTATTTTCTTGAGCGCCTTAAAGACTTCGCCAAAATCAACTCCGCCCTCTTCCCACAACGGCAAATGATCAAACCGGACTTCACCGCGGCAATAGGTTTCCAGTGAATCCCCGCCTTCTGGATTCAAGCGATGATTCTGCACATAGACGTTCATAATATGGGGAGCTAGTCGTTCTACAGTATCCGTCGCGTAGGACTGACCGTTAACCATCAGATTGGCCGGTTCATAAATAATCCCGAAGTTCTCGCGGTTAATCTTCTTCAGAACAGATAGTACCTGATCGACTTCTTCGAAAATCGTCGCCGTATGTAGCTGGTGCGCAAGACGAATCCCGCGTTCTGCCGCTTCGTCAGTCGCTTGCTGAGCTGCTTTGATATCATCTTTCGTCTTCAAGCAGACACGAATTAAATCACAATTCAATGATTCCGCTACATCGAGCGAAGGGCCGATATTCTGTAAACTCATCGGCCCTCGATCATTGTTAAGCGGCACGTCGGAATCAGCTGTAACCATCGACACAACTAAGCCAGCGTCTTCTATCGACTGGCAAAGACCAATGCGATATTCGGAATAGCTTTTTACCCCAGCGGCACTAGCCCGCATACAAATTGCTGCACCACCTGCATCGCTAACAGCCTTAAGAAACCTGTCCATCGGTAGATTAAGTTTCGTCTTACACGAAGACTCTATAATCCTCACGGACACTGACAATTGCATAGTACCAATACCTTTTTGAAACAACTTCTAACTCTAAATAAACATTCTGGTCCGGTTGGACAGATCACTGACAACTTTACTTATACATTGCCAATGCAATAACCCTATCACCGCCAAACTAACTAACAATACGTTTCATAATGCGTTAATTGTAACGAAGTTCTACATTTTTGCAAAAGCATCTGAGTCAAACACGACAAAAGCCCACCAACAATTTTGTAGGTGAGCTTTGTAGTGAGGATGCAGGGACTTGAACCCTGGACCTACGGATTAAAAGTCCGTTGCTCTTGGTACTCGTGAATTTGTCAACCACTTGAAACATCAATAGACATGCATCACGAGGCCTCTATATTTTCGACCAAATCGACGTATTACTTTTGTCCAATTGGGGAAAGCCCAATGGAATACAGATAGTCCGCAGTTCTAATGAGCAATTGTTCGCCAGCGAGCGCTGGTGTGGCCATCGCCATTTCTTCGTCTCCTAAGCTATTCCGCCCTACCAATTCATATTCATCACCCGCTTTAAAGACAAATGTCTCGCCATCTTCATTCAAACAAAACACGTGCCCTCGATAAGCCCAAGGCGAACTAGTAAACGCGCGACCACCATTGATTCGTTGCCGCGAGTAGATTTCTTTTCCGGTCCGAGCATCAAAACAGGCAAAAAACCCTCGATCATACAACACGTAAATTTTTCCCTGATACAACAGCGACGAGGGATTGTAGGGAGCCGCATTCTTTTGGCACCACACAATATAATCGTTACTGTTTTGCTCAGCTTTAAGTGTAATATCGCCCATTGCCCCAGGCCGAATGGCAAACAACGGTTTGCGAGTATCAAGCACATAACCAGAGCTAAGATAGAGTAAATCATCCTCCGCGTACGCTGTTGCAATCGTAATACTGGAATTGCCGCCGAACTGATACAGCAGTTTCCCCCGTAGATCGTAGGCTCGATTAGCACCGGTGCCCGGAACAATGATTTCAGTGCGCAATGAATTCTCCCAAACAAATGGAGTCGACCAGTTACTGTTCTCATCGCGTTTGACTTCCCATATTAGATTACCCGTAGTCTTGTCGAGCATTTGCAAAGTTGATTGCTGTTCGTTATCGTCCACGATGATTAACCGATCGCCGTGCAGTACTGGCGAAGCAGCCGTACCCCAATCGTTGCGCATTTTCGCAGCAACACCGGTATGGCTCCAAACCACCTTGCCTGCTAAGTCAAAACAATAAGTTCCTTGGTGACCAAACGAAACATACAAGTATTTCCCATCGGTCACTGGTGTGGGCGAAGCGAAACTATTCTTGATATGCACCGGTGCGGTTGGATTCCCTTGATGGACTTCCCGTAGCCAAATCTGCTTCCCCGTCTGCAAATCACGACAGACAACATTCCAATGATGTACTCCAGTCGGAGGACGATTGCGATCGCCTCCAAAATACAGTCCCTTTTTAGCCGCTTCTGTTTCGCCTTCATTAGCAACCGCTGTATAGAAGATCTTGCCGCCGGTCACAATTGGCGATGACCAACCACGTCCCACTGTCGGCACCTTCCATTGAATGTTTTTAGTGGCTGCTAAATCCCAAGTTAACGGCAGTTTTGGATTGTCACTGACACCTCGCGCACCAGGACCACGAAACTGTTGCCATTCTTGAGCAGACGTGACTAGCACACCTGTCAGACAGAGGGCAAGCGCAACACCAATGAACTGTAATCGTAAATTTTCTATCATCGCTTTATCCCATATTTATAAACGGTGCAAATCATTGATTGACATAGCACAAACATTAAAACCCTGCCGTCACTCAAGCAATACTCATTCGTGTTAATTCGTGGTTAAGATACAATATCCCGCATAATCACCTTCCGCTGCTAGATCTTTTTGCAGCACTGCACATTGATGACGCGCTGATATACAATCCGCAAAGGGTCGCATGTCAGAAACGATCACTGGCATCTTCTGCCAATCAGCAAATGTATTTGAAGCCGAGATACTAGCTACATCCACAATGCAAAACTGAGCCCATGTGGGTAAATCTTCACAGACGTCCGAAACCCGACAGCCGATCGGTATCTGCACATTATTCAAATCAATGTCTTTGATCTCAACATCGCCAACGATGACACATGCCGTTACACATCCCCACACCTCGAGTTCTCCAACTGCGGAAATTGTCTTTTCGATATCTGAATGCTGCACAATCGCCAAAATCGCTACGCCATTAAGAGTAGCCAAATTGCATTGCTCCATCGTTGGATTAATCACAATACAGACCAATCCTTCCTCGCGAAACTGCTCACCCCCATCACTGAGTGCAGCGTCCAAGGGATACTGCACGCAACGTAACACCCACCGCCGGTAGTTACCGTTTAAATCTGTCTGGTAAAAACTATTCTGCCTTATTTCATTAGTGCGAAACGTAAACAAATGCTGTGACTGTTGTTTGCATTCCCCAGCATGCGTCAATTCAATATCAATCTTATATGTCGCCGGCAGCCTAGCCGTCCAAGCGCAGGGATCTGGAATTCTAGCAGCGGCTAATAAGCCCGCGCCGTCACCTTGATCTTGAAATGCAATTACTGCCGGCAATGTTTCACTGTGCACGCAGTAAGGCCCCACGATTTTGCCGGCGATCCGCCAGTCAGCTTGCCAAGCAGACTGTCCGTCAAGATTATCTTCAGCGAAACCAGTCGGATTCACCCGTACAAACACTTGGGTGCTGATGCTATTAAATGGCCCTTGAATCATCTCGATTTCTAAATTTACAACTTCCGTCATTCGGCTATCTCCGTAACCTGCGTGAGTGCTTCCTTAAGATATTGACCTGTGTAGGAATCAGGATTATCAGCCACCTGCTCAGGTGTTCCACTTGTCACAATCAATCCGCCTTCGTCCGCCGCCCCGGGCCCGAGGTCGATGATATAATCAGCTGCCTTCATTAGTTGCAGGTTATGCTCCACAATAATCATAGAGTGCCCCACGGCTAACAATGTATCAAAACAATCCTGCAGTACCAACACGTCGCTAAAATGTAGCCCTGTCGTTGGTTCATCGAGGATAAACAGAGTTCGTTGTCTTTTCTTAGTCGACATGTAGGACGCTAGTTTGAGGCGTTGAGCTTCTCCGGATGAAAGGGTATTCGCTGGTTGACCAAGTGACAAGTATTCCAACCCCACATCAATTAGTCGTTTTAATTTCGTTTGCACTTTAGGTTGACCACGGAAAAACGAGAATGCTTCCCGCACGGTCATATCCAAGACGTCAGCAATATTCATCCCGCGATAAGTAACTTGCAACACATCATCGCCATATCGACTGCCACCGCACTGGGGACATTTCATAAATACGTCAGCGAGAAACTGCATGTCAATTTCCAGATGGCCATCACCATTACAAGTCGTGCATCGACCTCCCTCCACGTTAAAGCTAAAATGGCCAGGAGAATAATTGTGTGTCCGTGCATCAAGTGTTTCCGCAAAAACTGCTCGAATTTGATCAAACGCTTTGATGTAAGTTACGGGGTTACTACGAGGTGACCGCCCAATGGGACTTTGGTCAATCAACACGACTTCGTCAATTTGACCATCCCCCACTATGTCCTGATAAGGCAAGGGCTTGGATGCACTTTGCCGCTTGCGTTTACACAAGGCACCATAAAGTGTGTCCTGAACCAACGTACTCTTACCACTACCACTGACTCCCGTGACTAAACACAACACTCCGAGAGGAAACTCTGCTGTGACATTTTGTAGATTATGGCCCGTGGCTCCACTCAACTTTATCCAACCGTGATCTGTTTTACGACGCTCACTTGGTATCGAATAACCGCGTGTTCCGGATAAGTACGCCCCCGTCAAACAGTTTTCATCCTTGAGCATTCGTGTTGGAGTGCCTTGAAAGGTAATCCGACCGCCCCGATTACCCGCCCCCGGACCAAATTCTACAACTTGGTCAGCCAATTGAATCATCGATGGTTCGTGTTCGACCACGACAACTGTGTTACCGCGATTACGCAAATCCAAGATCGCCGTCGATAACTGCTCCACGTCTCGTGGATGCAATCCCACGGACGGTTCATCCAACACGTAAAGCATATTAACAAGGCTCGATCCGAGCGCCGTTGTCAAAGACACTCTTTGAGATTCGCCGCCGGAAAGTGTGCGCAACGTGCGATCTAACGTCAAATAACCAAGGCCCACTTTGTCTAGATAATACAACCTTCCGCGAACTTGTTCGAGGATTAATTTCCCCACGTTGAACTGCCATTCACTCAAATCCAACTTGTCAAAAAAAGCAATCACGTCGCGAATCTTCATTTGACATATTTCTGCGATATTTAATCCACCAATGGATGTAGCTAACGCTTCTGCATTTAGTCGATCCCCATGGCAATGCGTACACTGCCGATAACTGCGCCAACGACTCAAGAACACCCGTAGATGCATTTTATATTTTCGTTTTTCCAGCCATGCAAAAAAACCATTCAACCCACCAAACTCTCGCTCCCGGATTCCTTCGTGAATTATTTTCAAGTGCGTTTGTTTAAGTTCGCGAAAAGGCACGTCAACGGGCAGATCGTAGTCTTCCGCTAACGCCAGCAACTCATGCCGCTCATGTTCATAGGCGGGCGAATTCCATGGTGCAATGGCGCCGTCGCGAATCGTTTTGCTCTCATCCGGAACAATCAATTCCATATCGTTGTGAATGACGTTGCCAAATCCCTCGCACGTTGGGCAGGCACCGAGAGGGCTATTGAAACTATACAAACGAGGTTGTGGAGCTGAAAATTCTCGTTCGCAGGATTTGCATTGATAACTGGCGCTGTATCGTTGCTCGCACCATGACCTCCCATCAATCACTCGCATATTCTCAAGTTTGTTTTCATCGCTTCGTTGAGATGCCTCACTTGCGCCCTGTTCGACAAGCACGACACACATCTCAGTAGGTTGTGCAAATGCCGTCTCCAATGAGTCCTGAAAGCGCGTTGGTGACTCATCTGCTGCCGGAACTGACAAGCGATCCACTACAAAAATCAATTGCACTGTTTCTATTGGCCGAGCAAACTGCTCGCAACAGTATTGCACAACCGGTTGCATTTGGTCATCCAATTTGACCATCACGTCACCAGCAATGACGCGCACAAAACCATTTTCAAGAAAACCTGCTAGCGATTGTTCAATTAAATCGGATAGGTCGGAATCAGTAACTTCAGATTCTCGCAACAAATCCTGCTGATTAATGGTTGCGGTAAAACCCACCATACAACGGACATTTGGACGCGTTAACGTGAGTTCTTTGGCAACCGACTCGGCGGAATCCTGTTGTACAGTGCGGACGCATTGGGGACAAACGATTGTTCCAATTTTGGCAAATAACAAACGCAAGTAATTGGCCGTCTCGGTAGCGGTTCCAATTGTAGAGCGGCTATTGCGATTGGTTGTTTTTCGAGTGACCGCTACAGCCGGCGGGATGCCTGTGAGACTGGTCGCCGTTGGCTTTTCAAGCCGGTCTAGGAACTGCCGTGTATACGCAGAAAAACTTTCGATGTATCGCCGTTGCCCCTCGGCATAGAGTGTGTCCAAGGCCAAGCTCGTCTTGCCACTACCGCTAACACCACAAAATGCGATCAGCTGATTGTGCTGAAAGTCGATATCAATGTTCTGTAAATTGTGAACCGCAACACCACGCAACTCAATGTCGCGCAGATTGGATTTCGGTGCCGTGGTACGTCCCGTCATCTGCTATAGATCCCCCCTACTGAGGATATTGTCCTAAAGTTAATCCCTCATAATAGATTTTTTGCAAGTAGATTACCAGCACCACCTTTAGACCTCGTAACAATTATAAACAACCGCAGAACCCATACGTTTACCCAGCGCTGGCTCTATGCCTGTCTCGCACCACGCAAGTCGCGTTTGATTGGTAACCCCGAGTTTACCGATTGCGTACTTCGCTTATAATAAGTTGGTATAAACCTCTCCAAATAGCATTCATTCCCAACTCCAAACATCAAGGTTCATTCGGCGTGTCCACAGAATCCAACAAACCAGCACCGAAAAGAAATGTGTTTTACTTTCTTCTTGTGGCCACAGGTATCCTGTTCGCAACCACCGCCTGTGCCTACGGAGTAATGACTGTGACGTTTATTCGAGCGGCTGAGATGACCGACAATTTGTCTCTGGAACCAGTTATTCAACCACCGTTAATACAGTTCTTAGATACAAATGGGTTTAACCTTATGATTTACGAGCTAGGTGTGTTATGCTTTTTCTGTGTTGCGGCGGTGGCTTTAGACGAAGTCCGCGATCGTCGGGCAACAAGCAATAAAGTTAGTCGTGAAGCGCATCCGGACGAACAAACCAATGTACAACCTGACGTTGAGCAGGAGACATCGAGTTGACCGCCGAAATTCAACAAACCATTGCTGACCTACAACTGCAAATAGAACACCACAATCAGCTTTATTATATCGACGCTGCTCCCGAGATATCGGATCTCGAATACGACAGACTGTTCGCTCAATTAACAGACCTCGAAAAACAGTACCCCGAGTATACGCGTAGTGATAGTCCGACTCAACAAGTTGGCGAGCAAACAGTCGCGACACTCCAATCTGTCACGCACCGCATACCAATGCTGTCGATTGACAATACTTACAATCTCGAAGAACTCAATAAATTCGGGCAACGCACGCTAGATCTGCTCGACGACCACGACGCCCACTGGGTTGTGGAACTAAAAATAGATGGAGTAGCAGCGTCTGTTATTTACGAACGAGGAAAGCTTGTGCGCGCGGTTACTCGCGGCGATGGGAAAGTCGGCGATGACATCACCCACAATATCCGCACGATTACAGACCTGCCTGCTGAGCTAAGCGGTGACCATGTTCCCGCAATACTTGAGGTTCGCGGCGAAGTCTATATGACCAATCAAGACTTAGCGCGGATCAATGAACGACAATTAGAACAAGGCGGGACATTATTTAAAAACACACGTAACGCCACTGCCGGGAGCATCCGCCAATTGGACAGTGCCGTTTGTGCACAACGCCACCTGCGGATGTTTTGCCATGGCATTGGATACTGTGAAGGAATCACCGCTACCAACCATATGGAATTCTTGGACGAAATTCGCCGCTATGGATTGCCCGCATCACCGCTTGTTGAGAGTTTTCCGACTTTTGCAGCTGCCGTGGAACATTGCCAACATCTAACGCAACAACTACAAGACATCGACTTTGAAGTCGACGGCACAACTTGGTAGCACCACCCGCAGCCCCCGCTGGATTGTCGCCTACAAATGGGAACGCTATGAAGCGATTACCCGGTTAAACGAAATTCGAGTACAAATTGGTAAGACCGGCACAATTACTCCCGTGGCTGAACTACAACCGGTGGAATTAGCAGGCACAACCGTAAGTCGCGCAAGTCTACACAATGCCGATGAAATCCAGCGGAAAGATATCCGAGTGGGTGATATCGTTGTCGTTGAAAAAGCGGGAAAAATTATTCCACGGATCGTACGGGCCGAAAAACATGAAAGAACAGATGAGCTGCCGGTTTTCGAATTCCCGACTGCTTGCCCTGAATGTGAAACAACACTCGTGCGTGATGCGGGCGGCGTCTACATTCGCTGCCCCAATTATGACTGCCCCGCACAATTACGCGAACGCCTCTGCTATTTTGCCGGTCGCACTGCCATGGACATCGAAGGCTTGGGAGACCGACTCGTTGAGCAATTGGTCGAAGCGGAATTAGTGAAAACATATGCCGATCTTTATCGTATCACGACCGATCAGATCGCAGCGCTTGACCGGATGGGAATGAAGTCCGCACAGAACGTCGTCGCACAGATTGAGCTTAGCAAACAACGCGGCCTAGATCGCTTACTCAACGCCCTCTCAATGCGACACGTGGGTGCGACAGTGGCAACACTTTTAGCCAAAGAGTTTGGTAGTATCCAGAGTCTCAGCGAAGCGACTGCCGCAGAGCTCAGCGATGTGGCAGAGATCGGGGATATCATTGCTGAAGGGGTGTTTGAATATATGCACACACAACCCGGAATCGACATTGTGTCGGAGTTGGCTGAGGTTGGTGTCCTACTCGAATACGATCACGTGGAAAATACACCAGCGAGTGATTTACTTGCCGATAAAACGTTTGTTGTTACCGGAACCTTGACTAGTTCCACTCGCGGTCAAATACACGCATTGATTATCGAAAACGGCGGTAAAACTTCTAGCAGCGTCTCCGGCAAGACCTCTTTTCTAATCGCTGGTGAAAACGCTGGCAGTAAACTAACAAAAGCAGAAGAACTCGGGATCACGGTGTTGTCCGAAAGTGACTTCGAAAACATGTTAAAGTAACGGTTTCCACTTCCCCTAACCTCTAAAATCACGTGTCAGCTCCCACTTCAAAAAACAATCGCTACATCCGCCAAAGTGGATTTACGCCTCTAGGCGAAGACGGACAGCGGAAAATTGGCGATAGCACTATCGTTATTTGTGGCTGTGGAGCTCTGGGCAGTGTACTAGCCAACACGCTAGCGAGAGCGGGAGTTGGAAAACTACGAATCATCGACCGTGACTACTTGGAATGGAATAATCTACAGCGGCAAGTGTTATACACCGAAAAAGATGTCGCCGCAGGAATTCCCAAAGCGGTTGCTGCCAAAGCCCATTTAGAGGAAATCAACTCGGACATCAAAATCGAAGCGGTTGTCAGCCACATCTCAGCGGACAATATCATCGAACTCGTGCAAGATGCTAATTGCATTGTCGACGGCACCGACAATTTTGAAACCCGCTTTCTTATTAATGATGCCGCTATCAAACTCAATATTCCCTGGATCTACGGTGGTTGCATCGGTAGCGAAGGGCAGACAATGACCATTATTCCCGAACAGACGCCTTGCTTGCACTGCCTGATGCAAGCCGGTCCGCCGCCGCCTGGAACCACACCGACGTGTGATTCCGCGGGTATCCTCGGATCTGTCATCAATGTAATAGCGTCCATTCAAGCGCTCGAAGCCTTGAAAATCGTAAGTGGCAATGCAAATCAAATCAGCCCCTATCTGCACGTATTGGATTTATGGGAAAACCGGGTAAGACAAGTAAAGCTTGATTCGTTGCTGGACCTCAAGACATGCCCGACATGTCATGAGCGCGATTTCAAATGGCTAGCGGCCCAACAGGGTAGTTCGACAGCGATACTCTGTGGACGTAATGCAGTACAAATCAACTTTCACAACGAACAATCCGTTTCACTCGAACAACTTGCAGACAAACTCAAGACATTCGGAACGGTAACCGCCAATGCCTACCTACTGCGCGCACAAATTAATGATCACCAACTAACGGTGTTTCCCGACGGTCGAGCGATTATCCACGGGACTGACGACCCCAGCATCGCACACAGCTTGTACGCAAAATACATCGGTAATTAGAAGGTAACTAAGAAAACGAATCTCAGGGGCAAGCCTCAGAGTTGGGGTTTTTGATTAACAGCAACAATTTAATTGCCGTGATACGTTACTACTCTTGAACTTGCACGTTCAGCACATTGGAAATAGAATCTATAAATACCTTATCGAGTTGGTTTTTAACATTTACGTTGGAGTTACTATGAACCGCCCATATTTCCACGCTTTATTAATTCTATTTAGTGGCTCCCTTCTATCCCTCACCGGCTGCGACGATTCTGCATCCAATATCAGTGACAATTCAGAAATCGGGGAAGTTGCAAAACCAATGCGACCGACCGTTGCTTACATCACCAATGGCATTGCTTCGTTTTGGGATATTGCGGAAGCAGGTGCCTTAAAGGCTGGAAAAGATTTAGATGCTGAAGTGTTGGTGCAAATGCCAGCGAACGGAGTCGACGATCAGAAACGGATGCTCGAAGATGCTATCACCAATGGTCTCGACGGTGTTGCTGTCAGCCCCATCAACTCAGATAATCAACTCGACCTGCTCAATGAAGTTGCCGAAAATACTGTCCTGATTACACACGATTCCGATGCCGTAAACTCCAATCGTGAACTTTATATTGGAATGAGTAACTACGCTGCGGGACGCATGTGCGGAGAGCTCGTTGAAGCAGCGACTGTTGACATTGAGGGCACGGTTTCCGTCATGATTTTTGTCGGACGACTCGGCCAAGAAAATGCCGACCTCCGCCGTCAAGGATTAATCGATCAACTGATGGGCCGTGACTCAGACCCTACTCGAGAAGATAAGCCGGGCACCGTTATCAAGAACGTTCGATTTACCATTCTTGGTACCCGCACCGATGATTTTGACAGGAGCAAATGTAAGGCTCATGCCGAAGACAGTATCACGGCATACCCAGATCTAAATTGCATGGTTGGACTCTTTGCTTACAACCCTCCGCAAATGCTTGAAGCGGCTAAGAACGCCGACAAGCTGGGCGAAATCCGCATTGTTGGTTTTGACGAGGACGCCACAACATTACGGGCAATTGCAGACGGCACCTGTTATGGAACCGTTGTGCAAAATCCCTTCGAATATGGTTATCAAAGCGTCAAGATTCTGACACAAGTCGCTCGGGGAGAAATCGATCTCGCCGACATGGACGATTTCATTGATATTCCAGCTCGTAAAATTGTAAAAGACAATGTCATGGAATTCTGGACCGAACTTAACCAACTGACCGGCGAAGAACCTCCCACGGCTTCTAAATAATTCCCTCGTTTATCTATTTTTTGCACAGCCACTCGCTCATATAATGTGCTCTATATTTAATGACGCAATCCACTTCACCCCTGTTACAAGTTCGGAACCTGACCAAGCGATTTCCGGGCGTATTGGCACTAAATAGTGTTGAGTTGGAATTATACGAGGGAGAACTTTTGTCGCTGATCGGCGAAAATGGAGCCGGTAAAAGCACGTTGATGAAAATACTCGCCGGTGTGCAATTACCTGACGAAGGTGATGTAAGTGTTGCTGGGAAAACTGTGGTGCTTGATAGTGTAAGAGTTGCACAATCCCAGGGCATCGCCTTAATTCACCAAGAGCTGAATCTAAGCGAAAACCTTACAATCGGTGCCAATATTTTCTTGGGCCGAGAGCCTCAACGATATGGCTTCATCGACAAACAAACCATCGCCAAAGAATCTAAACGGTTTTTGGCAATGGTCGGGTTATCACTCGAGCCCGCCACAATGACAGCCAACCTTTCCATCGGCCAACAGCAACTTGTGGAAATCGCCCGAGCGCTCAGCGTCAACGCGAGAATCCTCATTATGGATGAACCGACTTCAAGTTTGAGTGCCGGTGAAACTGAAAAACTGTTTGACGTTATTCGTGAATTACGCTCACACGGCGTAAGTATCATTTATATTTCACATCGACTCGGAGAAGTCAAATTGCTGTCGGATCGCGTGACTGTTTTTCGTGACGGCAAAAATGCCGGCGAACTTATAGGAAACGATATCACGCACAATGCGATGGTCAAACTTATGGTAGGTCGCGAGATTTCTCAGTATTATCCCCATACCTCTCGACCGCTCGGGGATGTCATGCTACAAGTCTCTGGGCTTGTGACGCAGGCCAATCCCGATCATCCGCTCGATTTCCAAGTCCGCCAAGGGGAAATCGTGGGCATCGCAGGTTTAGTAGGCGCTGGCAGAACAGAAATGCTCGATGCTCTGTTTGGTGTCGTACCTTGCCTAGCTGGTGAGATTCGTATTCAAGACCAACAGGTTTCTATCAACACTCCAAAGCAAGCTATTCAACTCGGAATCGCGCTCGTTCCCGAAGACCGCAAAAATCGAGGGCTGATTCTTGAGATGGATATCCAAGCCAATTCCAGCCTCGCTTCTCTAGCAAAACATGCACATATGGCATTCTTTCGCAATGTTCCCAAAGAACGCGCGGATGCCGAAGAAATGATCGAAAAACTTGGTACGCGGACACCTTCAGTGCTACAAACCGTCGGCTTCTTATCCGGTGGAAATCAACAAAAAGTCGTGCTCGGAAAATGGTTGCTGACCCAACCAAGGATTTTATTGCTCGATGAACCGACTCGAGGTATTGACGTCGGCGCAAAACAAGAAATCTATCAACTGATTGAATCTTTAGCAGCGACAGGCCTTTCAATCCTATTCGTCTCAAGTGAGCTTGAAGAAATAATCGGGATGTCTGATCGAGTGCTAGTGATGCACGAAGGGCGGATTACCGGCGAACTAAATCGCGATGAACTCTCTGAAGAAGCTATCATGCAACTAGCAACCAATGCCGATACAACTCGAGCCCAAAAAGAAAAAATGCACGTTCTATGAATAAAATATTGGGGATCTTGATGTTGCTTGTGTTTGCCTGTGTCGCTACCACGATGCTGAGTGAAGGGACTTTTGTCAGCCCACGTAATATCCAGAATATTATGCGCTGGAGTGGTCTGTTCGGAATCATCGGTATTGGCGTCGCATTTGTGATCATCACCGGGGGCATTGACCTGTCCATCGGATCCATGATCGGACTCATCGGCTGCTTAATGTCGATGGCACTCATGGACTGGGGATTCGGAATCACGGGGACACTCGTCTTCATTATGATCATTTCCCTCTTGTTGGGACTTTCACACGGTCTGTTGGTCACCAAAGCGGGGCTACAACCCTTTGTCGTTACGCTCTGTGGATTGCTCATTTACCGCGGAGTTGCCCGTTGGATCACGGGAGATCAAACAGGCGGTTTTGGCAGTGAATACAATGAATCGTTGCGACTGCTGGCAACAGGAAAACCTTTCTCCGTCGCTACCGTTTTGGCAATTTCCGGATTGGGTGGAGCGTGCTGGTTCGTCTGGAATTTTTTGCGGAAAAAACAGCAGCTGCGCGACAACATACGTCGAGGTGACAACGACAGACCTCACCATCACAGAAGTCGAGACGAACGCGGCAGTCGTCACGATGCTCGGCAAGACTATTTAGGCCTCGCGGTCTGTATCGTGATTGCTATGATCGGGGCCAGTCGGTTCACCAACCTATCAACCCCTACAATTATTGGCTTGAGTCGTGGTACTTCGGTCGAAATCATTACGATGCCCAACGACACGCAAAAGATTAATTACCGACAAATGCAGATGGGCAAAGCACTAGACGAGCAAAATGCTGGCCAACGGCCGAGCGCTCTACTACCAGAACTTTTGCTAAACTATGTAGGCTATCTTACGCTCGCCGCATTCGGTTGGTGTACCTTTTTGGCGGTAAAGACTAATGGCCGAGCAGCTAGAAAATCACTGTTGGTTCTAGGGTTTGCATTTCTGGGAGTGCTGTTATCTCAATCTGTAATCGGCGATAAAGGCCCACAGTGGTTTGGACAATCTACGGCCGGCCAATTATGGAACAGCCGACTTGATATGCTCATCGTTTTCGTAGCGCTAGCAGCTTTCATTTTCGGCATTAATCAGTTCATCAAATCGACTCTTAAACACAACCCGTCCACAAAACTGGCTCTATTAATAACAGGCGTTCTCGCTGGTTGCTGGTTGATGAGCCAAACTCCAATTTGCCGTACGCTAGTCCCTGCTCCGATGATTTTCCTGATCGTGATTGCAGTGATTGCAACGATATTTCTTAACCACACAATCTACGGTCGGTATCTCCTAGCACTAGGTAATAATGAAACTGCAACGAAACTCAGCGGTATCAACACCGACCACATGGTGATTTTGGCATACGTAATTTGTGGAGCATGTACTGGAGTCGGCGCCGTACTGTTTGCCTTGGACTTAAACTCTATTCAGCCAGCTGGTCACGGTAACTTCTACGAACTCTATGCTATTGCCGCTGCCGTTTTGGGAGGTTGTAGTCTCCGTGGGGGTGAAGGTAGCATTACCGGAGTGGTCATTGGTGCCGCGGTCATGCGTGTGCTATATAACTCGATTAACATCCTTAAGATTCCTAATCAACTTGAGTTCGCGATAATCGGTACCGTTATTTTGGTGGGCGTGTTAGCTGACGAAACTTTAAAACGCATAAATACTCGCAAACAACAGCTTGGCTGATCAAGGCTTTCTCCTAGCCTGCCAATGGTGACGTGCTCAGGAGTGCCGAAATTTTATTACCTCTCGCCCCTTTAATCGTCTAAAATAACGAACTGTTGTTCTATTTATTAATTACCATTTATCCCTTAAGAGGAAATCATGAAAAAAACTATTATTGCATTGCTGTTCATGTTCAGTATCATTCTCGTTGGTTGTGACGACGGATCCTATCAGGACGTTGCTCCAGATCCAGATGGTGAAAATCCACCGGGTGCCGAAGCGGAAGCCGATGCAGGTGCTATGGAAGATCCCGGTCCTGAAACAGAAGATAACTCAACCGATGGCGAAAGCTAATTTGACGAGTCAAACTTCTTTGTAGTTTTCCTAGTGGCAACTACATCGATTTCACTAAGACCTGTCTGCATTTGCCGCAGTCTGCGAATTTTACCGACGTTCCTTACGAAGGTAACCCCTCATTCCGTTTGAGTTATTTTCCGTACACCGCTATATTAAGATTTTCGCGGCTGTCGTGTTTGTCCGTCTGTGTTGTGGCCGATGTTGACGATTTTATCCGGAGATTTAAAATTAACGATCAACACTGGGAAGCTGAATCCATCAACCCCGTACCTGAAATCAATCCCTATGAAGTGGGTGTGCAGCATAATCTTGCAGCAGGGCCCTCAGCGGAGAATGAGCACCGACCAGACACTTACCAGCGGAAATCTCGATCTTCCTGGCCCGGCTTATTGTCTCTCATTTGCGGAATCGCAACGATGGTTTTTTCGGTAGGCGTCATGGGATTCGCCATGGTCCTCGGATCAAATCCTGACGCACCGTTGCAGGCAGATGATCCAATAGCAATGCTATTAGGATGTAGCATTTTCCTCGTGATCGGCCTGGCTACTGTCGGATGCATTCTTGGTGTGATTGGCCTATTTACTGAGACCAGCAAAAAGCGGACATTCGCGATTGTCGGACTATTGCTAAATGGATTGCCCATCGTCGGCTTTGGACTGTGCATACTGGTCGGTTTAGTAATTTCCTAATACCATCCAACTTATCCCAGCCTATCTGATGCTGAAGAATCGAGCTGTCCGGGTTTGAAACGGCTACCTCTGCATTGCGGATGCAAACCCTCCATCATCAGTATTAATAGTCATAGGGTGATTTATGCATATAGGAACAATAAAGCAAATCCATCGGGTGCATGACAATCACTCCTTCTTGTTCTAACCGGCGTTGTCGATCAATTTGCATCATACAGCCTGAATTACCGGTCAACACAATGCTGGCACCCGTTTTGCGAATGCAATCTAACTTTCGCTCACCGAGGCGATCGGCCATTTCAGGTTCGACGAGGTTATAGGTTCCGGCAGCCCCACAACAGACTTCCGATTCGGGTAACGTCAATAGCTCAACTCCAGGGATTTGGCGAATCAAATTGCGTGGCGGGTCGGATATTTTTTGGGCGTGCACCAGATGACAAGCATCATGATAGGTAACTTTCACCGGAATATTCCACTTCGGCGCTATGAACCCTAGTTCGTCCAAAAACTCGTGAACATCTTTCACCTTACTAGAAAACTGCTTCCTATCAGCCGCCTGTCCGTCACTAGCATCGTCCCATAAGTGCCCATACTCCTTGAGCATCGAACCACACCCTGCAACATTCACAATGATTGCATCAATATCATCTCGATCAAACGCTTTCAAATTGTTTGCCGCAAACTCGATCGCTCCTTGCTCTTGTCCGGTGTGATAATGAATGGCACCACAACATCCCTGCTCATCGGGAATCACTACGTCGCAACCATTCTCCTGCAACACTCGAACCGTTGCATAATTGGTCTGCTGAAACACTTCGCTTTGCACACATCCGGTAAACAAAGCAACTCGCGCTCGCCGCTTTCCGATGGCCGGCATGATTTTTTCCAGGGGGGCATCTGGAGTCTTAATATGCGGTAGTAAAGTTACGAGCCGCCCTAAACGCGACGGCAACAATTTCCACAAACCCGTTAGTAACAGTAGCTGGTCTAACTTCAACCGCTGGGCTATTTTAGCGAACACCAGTGCTTTGTGAAGTCTTTGCGGATAAGGGAACAGACCAAACAAAATGTATTTAAAAAACCAATCAAATTGCTTTGACTCTCCCGTTTCGGGAGCGTCCATAGCTAACCGAAACGGCTCAATCAAACGGCCATACTGCACCCCAGATGGACAGGACGTTTCACAGGCTCGACAATCTAAACACAACTCGAGATGCCGCTGGATAGTTTGATTCATGTCCAATCGTCGATCGGTAACAGCTCGCATCAGATAAATGCGACCGCGGGGACTGTCATTTTCATTTCCCGTCTCCATGTAGGTTGGACACGAGGACGTACATAGTCCGCAATGGACACAGTCCAAAAACAAATCATATTTAATTGCGTCGCCAGGCGTTGCCGGCGATGCAATTGGTAACGGGTCAGCGGTAGTGGAAGGTGATTCTGGCATTACTTAAAAATAAACCTGCCGGGATTCAAAATCCCACGTGGGTCAAATTGTTCTTTGACCTGCTGCATAATTGACAAGGGAGCAGATAAACGTCCCCACATGCTGCCAGCTGTCACCTCAACTGCTTGCGGGTTTTTCAAGGTCACCACGTTTCCGTGAAACCGCGCAGCTAGCGGTGCCAGTTCAGCAATCAAGGCAGACGAAATACCCCCAGTCGGTAGTTGTTCAAACGCTACGGTGACGACACCATTGCCCGCAGCCGCTTGGATCACACAATCCGAGTTTAACTCACAACATTTAGCGATAATCTCGACAACTCCACTCGAAACTGTCTGCACCTGTATCACCAACTCCGCGTCGTTCGCCGGAAATTCGCATACAGCCGACCACAGGGCCTGCTGCTGTGTGGGATCAAGAATCGAACCATTCGTTAATCCTGCTGTTTTTAGCTCTCGCAATACAGTTGCCTGTGACCAATCCACTTCCACCTTGGTTCCGGCCAGTTGAATTGCCATGATACTCTGTCCCGCCGCCCGGCTACCACTGCCACATAATTGCTGCCAGCACTCGCCCTGAAGCCACTGCACCGCCACCGGCGTCGCCTCTGAAACTAGCATACTAGCAATCGCCGCTTCACCACTGTCACCGCTAGGTACTACAGCCACCACCGTTGTTGTCTGCTCGCTGATCGGCTTTACTTTTACCGTGACCGCAGTAATAACTCCTAACGTCCCCACCGATCCAGTCAACAACTTGCAAAAATCATAACCAGCGACATTCTTAACAACTCGCCCACCGCCATGAAACAGTCGCCCTTTACCATCAACGGCCTCAATGCCAATGACGTAATCGCGTACCGTCCCCAATCCAAAACGACGAGGACCGTTGGTATTCGTTGCAATGACACCTCCCAACGTCGCTTGCGCGGCCTGCGGAACGTCCAATGGTAACATCAGTCCCTCAGCATCAAGCAGACCAGTTAGTCGTTGCATCGTTATCCCAGCTTCTACGGTAATTGTTAAATCTCGTACTGGAAAATCAATAACTTGATCGATGCCTTTAGTTGAGACTGCTATTCCAACAGCAGATGCCGGCAAGCCATAGTCCAAAGCGGTTTGGCCTCCAACAGGATAAACGGCCATTGATTGTTCATAGCACTCAAGCAGATGCGCAGCGATCTCAGTAGAACTCGCAGGTTCTACTGTATTAGTCGATGGTAATAGGTCAATATTCGCTGGCACGTTTAGATACTCAAGATTATTTCATAATTAAGTGGCGACCATTCGACTAGGATGTTTACGTTCCATTCCACATGCACCGGCAACAGGCAACATTTTGTTGGGGCTCAAATTGTTCTCCGGATTAAAGGCATCTCGTAACGCACTCATCACTTCCAGATCCACTGGAGTAAACATCTTCTTCATGAAATGCATCTTTTCAACCCCAATTCCATGTTCACCTGTCACACTTCCCCCTACTTCTAAACACGCCTCTAAAATTTCACTGCCAGCCTTTAACACGCGTTGAATCTGTGATGCGTCACGCTCGTCAAATAACATCACCGGATGAATGTTACCATCGCCTGCATGAAATACATTGACGATTCGAATGTCGTGTTTCTCGCCAATTTCCATTATCTTTTCATAGATATAGGGTAGTTGAGTCCGCGGGACGACTCCGTCTTGCGTGACGAGACTCGATGAGAGTCGACCAATCGCGCCAAAAGCTTGTTTGCGTGCACGCCATAAATGTTGCCGTTGTTTTTCGTCCTCGGCTTGCTGCACATCGCGAGCGCCGTTGTCCAAACATAGCCGTACGATCCGGTCTCGTTGGTCGTCTAATCCCGCGTCGATACCGTCTACTTCGATGATCAATACTGCCTCAGCGTCTAATGGAAACCCAAATTCAAATGCTTCTTCCAAGGCAACCATGATGTCATGGTCAATCATTTCTAGTGCTGCTGGAATAATACCGGCGCCAATAATCGCACTAATGGCTGTCGTGCAGTCAGCTACCGAATCGAAAACCGCTAGCATGGTACGAACACTTTGGGGATTACGAGTCAATCGCACCCAGACCTTGGAAACAATAGCCAACGTACCTTCGCTCCCCACAAGGACTCCCGTAATATCTAGGCCCGAGCAAGCCCCACCTGGTCCACCGACCGTTACTATTTCTCCGGCCGCCGTGACAAATTCAAGCCCAAGTATGTGATTGACCGTGACTCCATATTTAAGAGTATGCGGGCCACCGGAATTGGTAGCGACATTGCCACCAATCGTACAAGCACTCTGGCTCGATGGGTCGGGAGCATAATGATACCCACTACCTTGGAGCGACTGAGTTAAACGAATATTGACAACGCCGGGTTCCACAATAGCATAGCGATCCCTCAAATTGATCTCGAGGATTTCGTTCATACGAGTCAAAACCAACATGACCCCTCCGCCCACCGCCAACGTACCCCCAGCTAAACTAGTACCTGCACCGCGGGGCAAAAAAGGAACTTCATGTTGATTGCATAATGAAACAACTGCGGCAATTTGGTCGGTTGTTCGTGGAAAAACGACGACATCGGGGCAGTCTTTTTCGATCGTAAAACCGTCGCACTCAAATACCATCCGATCGCTGTATGCCGTCAAAACGCCTTCGGCACCTATTACTTGCCGCAATGCCCTAATGAGCTCTGCAGATATCGTTGAATCGTTCAATTTAGATGCGGACATCGATTGTTTAATCAACCTTAAAGGAAACCCCATATTCCTGAACAACTAACCGTTACCACAGTATAACATCGATTGCTGGAATTGCACTGTAGGTACGGAGGTCATTCAAGGAGTCAAGTCATCCGACCAATCCGGCGCAGGCCTGGATTAATGTCAAGGGACAAGTCCTCTGTCAATCCGCTCTGCAACCTTTCAATTGCAATCGCCCCCATGACTGCGTTGTCGGTACACAGCGCCAGCGGCGCAATGTGCAACTCTGCGGCGACCTCTGTGCAAGCGTGCTGCAACCGCTTACGAAGCAGGTGATTAGCAGCGACACCGCCCCCTACACACAACACACCCAACCCAGTGCGTTTCAGAGCCAACAAGGACTTCCCGACAAGGCAATCAACCACCGCCGCCTGAAAACTAGCTGCCACATCGGCCACAGTTTGGTCACTCAAATTCAATTCGCTAAAGTCAACCTGACCTTGACCCGCAACTTGATATCGGACGGCTGTCTTCAAACCGCTAAAGCTAAAGTCAAGATTAGTGGCATCTTTAAGAAGCGGGCGGGGGAATGCAAATGCCCGTGGATCTCCATTTTCGGCGACCTTGGATATTGCCGGGCCACCTGGATAAGATAAATTTAGCATCGTCGCAACCTTATCAAAAGCCTCCCCTGCGGCGTCATCAATCGTACCCCCGAGAGGTTCAAATTCCAAAGGGCTGTGACAGCAATAGAGATTTGAGTGACCGCCGCTGGCGATTAATCCTACGCATGGAAATACGTCTTTTTGAGCGGCGAGACGACAGGCAAATATATGGGCCTGCAGGTGATTCACTGCAACTAGGGGTATATTATGCGCAACGCACAATGCCTTTGCGGCCACCACGCCCACAAGCAGCGATCCTGCTAGCCCAGGCTCATTGGCGACTGCGATGGCATCTAGCTCGCTTAACGTTAACCCGGCACGTTTCAGTGTTTCATCTATGACTGGCAAAATCGTTTGCACGTGCGCGCGAGCCGCTATCTCGGGTACCACACCCTTGAATTCTTGGTGCAACGCTTCCTGTGATGCGACAACGCTCGAAAGCACCTCAAACGAATCTGTCACAATGGCGGCAGCTGTTTCATCGCAAGTGGATTCTATTGCAAGAATACGCATGTAGTTAAAGTCCCTGTGCTGTGGATACGAACGCCGCTGACAATGTTTACACGCATTAGCAGAGCCGTTTTTGGATATCTATTTGGACACGCCCTCAGTAGACGAATCGCGGTTTCTCACAGGTCCTCGCCGATTGCTGCGTTTGGAGCCACGTTCGGGATTGTCATTTTCCTTTGGCATGTCTGTCGCCGGAGACTCTGGAGCTGCTGCGTGTGGCAAACTCAACGCCTCATAGAGATAGTTTTTGGCAATGTGTAATTGTGCATCGTGAAACCCAATATATTCTTTATCCACAAATGGATCATGCGTCGCGCCATTGCGTACGATATTTAAATCACGTCGCCATAGTCGCAGCAATCGATTCTGTTCAACGGTGAATTCAACTGCTAGGTTCTCGTTTGGCTTAACCCCCCAATCATCATCGTTTTGAGCATGGGGCCGATCGATATTTTTTCCGCTCGGCCGAAGATATCCCGCAGTCGTCAATTTCAATGCACTGCGACCTCCTTCAAGTTGAATAATATTCTGGACACTCCCTTTACCATAAGACCGTTGCCCGACAACGACGGCCCGATCGTGGTCTTGTAAACACGCAGATACAATTTCGCTCGCACTCGCACTAAACTGATTAACCAATATTGCGATGGGAAATCCCTCAAAAGTACCCTCCGTCTTGGCATCCCACACTCGTTTAGGCACGCTGCGACCTTCAGTGCTAACAATGCGACCGGATGGAATAAACATATCGCAGATTTCGATGGCCGCAGTCAAAAGACCACCGGGATTGTAACGCAAATCGACAATCAAGCCTTGGACATCCTTCGCTTTCAATTGCTTCAGCGCCCCCAACAGCTCTTTGGAAGTATTACGCCCAAAATTCGTGATTAACAAATAACCAATGCGGTTCTCTTCATCAATCATTAAGTTCCAGGAATCGTCGTTGTTTCTGGCGGCACCATATACTGACTCGATTTCAATTAATTGCCGCTCCACCGTTAACTGCTTCGTTTCATTGTATTGGGGTGATTCGATTGTCAACTTAACGGACGTACCGATCTCGCCCTTCAATCGAGCAGCCACATCGGACAATTGCATCCCCGCCGTAGGCTCGTCATTAATTTTACGAATAAGATCTCCAGGGCGAATCCCAGCTGTATATGCCGGTGAGCCAGAAATAGGCGTTACTATTTCTATATTTCCTTGATTCAAGACTGTCTGAATACCAATACCACCAAAGACATTCTCAATTCCTTGCTTAAAACGATCAATATTGGACGGCGGAATATAATTTGAATGCCGATCCAACTTCTTTAACATGCCTTGAATGGCCGCATCAACCAACTCTCGCCGATTCACATCTTTGACGTAATTTCGATCGATTTGATCGAGTGTGTCGACAAACAATTTCAACAGCGCATATATTTCTTCATCACCACCAGACTCCTCCACAATTACTTTCGAATCGGTAGTTACTTCGACCGCAATCTGAGTTCTTTGGTTGGAAGTGGATTGCTGTCCCGACAGGTTACTCAAGAAACAGAGCGACAAAACGCACGACAATAATGACAAACCGAATTGCGTGGATACAAAACTTTTTGAACGAAGGAAATTCAAACTCAAGGTTATGTTCCGATTGTTAAAGGATACCTATATAATCATTTTACTAACTGTTCCAGCCTTTACACTCGTTGCCCCGTTGCAACTAAATGGTCCGCAAACGTAGGATGGAAGGAATGTTAGCAGACTGCAATTATAGGCAATCTCTGAGCTACGAACAACATTCATCCTCCAAAGGTACTATTACAGTGAGCGCACGGGACGAAGTGATTATCGCGGGCGGTGGGATTGTCGGATTAGCAACAGCCTATCAAATCTCGCAACAATATCCCCACACGAAAGTGACCGTTCTCGAAAAGGAGTCGGCGGTGGGGCAGCATCAATCGGGCCGTAATTCTGGCGTTATCCATTCTGGGATATATTATAGGCCTGGTTCTTTGCGTGCGACCAATTGTCAACAAGGTCGAAGGATGATGGAATCGTTTTGCCGAGAACAAGAGATCCCGTTTGATATTTGTGGCAAAGTCACGTTTGCAGGTGATTTATGAACGCGGGCAAGCCAATACAGTAGCGTGCAAACTATTAGACCAAAATCAACTCTCTGAAATAGAACCCCACACGGCAGGCATCGCAGCCATTCACGTTCCCGACGCAGGCATTGTTAACTTCCGAACAGTTTGCGAGCGTCTAGCGGAGGTCGTTTGCGAACGAGGAGGCGAGATTGCCACATCATCCAAAGTACTAGACATCCAACAAAATACAACGGGCGTCAAAGTTGAAACCTCTAACGGAGACTTTACGGGTACGTATTTAATAAACTGCACTGGTATATACTGCGATCGCATCGCTAAAAAAACAGGACACCGTTCGCCAGCAAAGAATGTTCCCTTTCGCGGTGAATACTATGAACTTAAACCCACGGCACATCACTTATGCAATCATCTGATCTATCCCGTACCAAATCCAGAATTCCCATTTTTAGGTGTGCATTTTACGCGGATGATCGACGGACGACTAGAATGTGGTCCCAACGCCGTCTTGGCGTTTGCCCGCGAAGGTTATCGCAAACGCGACGTTAACGTGCGCGACCTGTTGGAAACTTTCACCTATCCAGGATTTCTACGGCTGGCCACTAAACACTGGCGCATGGGGATGCAGGAAATGTGGCGGTCGTGCAGCAAACGAGCATTTGTCAAAGCACTTCAGCGACTCGTACCAGCCATCACCGTTGCTGACCTGATACGCGGCCGTTCTGGCGTGCGTGCACAAGCCCTAGATCCCAGTGGCACCCTTGTAGACGATTTCATCATTTTAGATTCAGACCGCATTATCAACGTCTGCAATGCGCCCAGTCCAGCGGCCACTAGCTCTCTGAAAATTGGTGAGACAATTGTCAGCCGCTTAGGTCAACAACTCGGGTAATAAATTACCCCGATGTAATAAGAATTAGCACCACCGGCAAACACAATGTCTAACGGAGCAGCGGAGACACTGTTTATTAATTGCCGCCACCGCCACCACCACCTTGACCACCGCCGCCTTGACCACCGCCTTGGCCACCGCCTTCGCCACGGTCATTGTCAAACCCTTGGGCTTCTCCCGTAGCAAAATTAAACGTACGAACATCAGAAACACCCGTTGAAATTGGCGTAGGTGGAATCGAAATTCGGACATAACGACGGTCAGGAGATACAATCGGTGACATGGCTGTTAGATTTGCACCTGAAGGTAAAGTGGTGATTTGTGGTCGGTAACCAACACCACCTCGGCCCGGCACAAAGAATCGTCCGTCTCGAGCGGCCATTTTACGAGCGATCGCCAAATTTCGAGCGGCATCGGAATCAGCTAGGCTATTAAGTTGTTGAGCCAAAATCTGTCGACCAGCGATCTCTTGGTGTTTCTGCATGTTTTCCAGTTGGTGTGCGCCAATCGGTTCGATTCTTCGACCATGCAATACGTCGAAGATCACAACCGCGTCTTTGTTATCCAATTGAATCTGTTCGTGAATATGTGCACGGCCTGGATTGTCCGTGTAGATATCAACGGTTACTTTGCCAGCCGTAACATTTCCCCAAACGCGACGGATCAAAAGACGATACTCGCCTTTAAACGCCCGTGGGCAAACATAAATTTCGCTATAGCCATTAACAGGTTGGTTGCCAGCCATCGCAAATGTATCGCCAAGCATTACTCCGCCAGATGTCGTGCGATCATTTTGGATAGAACAGACAGTTCCTGCTGGTTCCTGTACGTGCAGATCAATGTCGGCATTACCTGTCCAAGTCACGACAATGCGACAGTCGCGTGTAGTTTGTTCGTCGATGCTTAGTGCAAACTCTTTAGCCGCTTGTTCACGACCCGCTTGCTTTAGTTGCAGGATCAATGCTTGCGCGGTATGTCGAGCATCCAGTTCAATGTGTTTTTGATCATTGGTCCAAGCCTGAGCTAAAATTCCTGCGGTTGCCCATTTCAAACTATCGACGTCACCAAGGCGTTTTGCTATTGCTAATCCTCGCACGTATGGTTCAGGGCGATATGGATTCACTTCAGAGACATCTTGCAAGATACTCAAAGCACGTTTATGTAAACCAACTTCGGACATGTAAATCCCCACGGCCAACAATGATTCTGGATTATTGCTGTAGTCAATTGCCGACATCAGTGCTCGTTCGACTTCTCGGAGAGGAGCGTGGTTAGCTTGCATCGCCAATCCCAGTCCTTCATACATCCAAAATTGAGTTTGCTCATTTCGCATCGCTGCTAACATGATTGCAATCGACTCATCAACTAAGCGCTTTGCTTTAGCAGATTGTTCTTCGGTTGTCTGACCACCTTGCGCCTGTAATCGCTGTGCTTGGATCATTTTCAATTGCACCGTAAAACGAATCTGACGATCGTGTTGGGTAACCGCTTCATCACTTAGACCCGCAGTGGACTTGAAATAACGATTCCAAGCAGCGTCCAGTGATTCACCATCTTTGGGTTGGTGATCAATGACGGTCAATTGTTGTTCAATCACTTTGGGAATATCGGTTTCGGCTTTATCTGCTTTAGCAGGTGCCGCTTCGGTTGCAGGAGTTGTTTTGGTTCCCAGTGACAGTTCGTCTTCGAAATTTTGGAATCCGCCCATGCCACCGCCACCGCCCATGCCCATGCCGCCGCCGCCGCCCATGCCGCCACCGCCACCGCTCATGCCACCGCCACCACCGCCCATGCCGCCGCCAAATCCCATACCGGATGGGATAGGCATTACTAGGTCGCCGACTTCATAGGTACGAACAATCAATTCGTTTTCAGCTGCTTCTGGGGTCGTAATCTTCAACACTTCGTCGTTGATCACATAAGTCAATTCCAGGCTGTTAAGCATTAATTTCAATCCTGAGCGAAGCGAGATACCTTTGAGATCGATGTTGACGACCGTAGAGGAATCCAAACCAACTTCAGTAAGTGCTCGTTCATCAATAATGATTGGTATGTTGTGCTGATTCTTAATTTGGTCGATAACATCTTTCAGCGGTTGGTCAAAGAACGTCATGCGAGTTTCGTTATCTAGCTCGTCGATAATCTTTTGTTCCGCTGGATTGTTACCAAGGTCCAAAACGTACTTTTTACGCTCAACCGTAATGCGATGCCAGAATTCTGCTTCTGGATAGCGAATTGGTGAATCGCCACCAGGGAAAGGAATTAAAGCTTCTTCAGTTTCGTACATAACGTCCGCGAAATTCTTATGACGCAAGTCACGGAATTTCTCTAAACCACGGTATTGACGAAGAATACGTGATTTCCAAACCGCAGCCGTGGGTGTCCCATCGTAAGGAAGCATTGTGCGAATGGGCATTGCGATTTCAGCGTCTGCTGTGAGGTATTCTTCACCTTCATCAACACGCTTACGGTCATCTTGCAATGCTGCTTCGTCCATCAGAACATTGAATTTTTCCATCAACCGAGTGATCAATTCTTGTTTACGCGTAGTTTCATCAACCATATCTTTGAGTCGGTCTGCATTGGCTTCGCGAATTTGATTTAAACGATTAGCGGAATCTACACCAATTTGACGGACACTCGCTTCACGAATTGCATCTTCGATTTGCTGGCGAAGCTTCTGTCGGATTTCGCCAGACACGTCCGTAGCTGCTTCCACTTGTTCGCGGATGAGCTTTAAGTCTTGGCGAGCCTTCGCGGGGTCTATGCCAACGATATCTCGAGCTGCTTCGAGACCGTTTTCAACGATGACAACGAGTTTGCCGGCTCGTACCGAACGCTCTCGTTCAACTTTCGTCAGGAAGTCCGAAGAATCTTCGAGATCTGCTGGTCCACCGTCTAGTACTAAAGCGTTAGGATCATTCGGAGCTGGCACAGGAGCAGCGGGTGCTGCTGGCTGTTGAATCAATGCAATTTCTGTTGTCACCGGGCCACGTTCTGCCGCACCTTTTATCGCTTTGGCTTTCGTGTTGGTTGGGTCTTTGCGAAGCACTTCATCAGCTACGTCAATCGCCCCTTTTACGTCGCCTGTCTTTAAAGCATGTAGTCCAACCTGATTTAAATTTTCTACGTTGTTTTGAATCGATTGGCGCACTTCAGTTAAGCCTTCAGTTCCTAGGGTTGCTAGGCCAATACCGCTGTGAGGTCGAGCGGCCTGTATCAAGGCTGGTAGAAAATTATAATCTTCGTTGGAACCCGTAGCAGACACAGTCCATTGCATTTTTACTGATTGGCCGTTTACTTCCCCGACTAAAGCAACATCAAAGTTCCCGCGTTTTTGCAATTCGCCTACGAGAATTGTGTCTCGGTCAGTACGCAGCGGTGGCATTGTACTTGATGTATAGACGCAATCCATGCCTTGAGAAAGAGTCAATTGAGTTGGCCAAACAACAGATGCTGTCACAGCGACTGCTAAATCAAAACCGCATTTGGTGCTTGTTTGAGGATCTGAATTATCGACACGGATCACTCCACCTGTGCTGTTACTTAACGATGCTAGCAATTGAATATTTCGTTGGGGCCCAATGGCAAATGTTGACATCGAAATGCGCTGAGCTACCAATTCATTGACAACGCGTTTGTAGTCGGCAATCTGTAATAGATTCGCTTTGCTCATGCCGTCACCAATGTAGACAACACAACGTGGGCGGTTAGATTTTGCTTCGTATTGCTGAGCGACCGCGGATAAAATTTCGACCATGTCAGTCGATCCTAGTGCGACTCGGTCGTTGAGCTTTTTAATGGAAGCATCTATTTGAGCACCCGTTGGGCTGACAAATCCAGCAGACATTTCCACTGCAAATAGGTCGACAGCCATCAGATTAACTCGGTGCTGTTTGCCTAAATTCGCTAGTAGCGATTTCAAACATATCATCGCATCGCGGCGGTATTCGCCGACCTGACTAGCAGATGTATCTACTAATACAAGAATATCATGAGCCTCTACTTCGGACAGCTCAATGTTAGGTGACAATGACATCGCATAATACGATTCCCCAGATGCTTTATCATACGTATGCATCTTTGAAGAATTCGCTGTGTCAGTTGCTGATACAAAAGGTGACAATATAAACATTGCCACGGTGCAAATCACTATATTTAGTGTAATGCGCTTGGACATGGTAGATTACTCCAACGCCGATTCCAATTAAAATACTACATCTATTCCGTCGATCATCAAAGCCCGTTCCCCGGTTTCGACGACTTGCTCTATTCTATTCAGATCAACCTAAAAAAACCACTACCATTTGTTGCAATGGCACGTTATCGCTAAGTTTTACTGTTTTCGATCTAAAGCCTACCAACAAACGCAAATACTACGTAATACTGGTACCTCATATCTATATGGTTCGAGTTTTACCTATATCTATAACTAGTAGAGTCGATTATTTAGCCTATGAAACGTCAAACAAGTCCCAATTATTCCGGTTGTGCCGATTCTACTACGCATAATTACCCAGATCGCTCAAAATTGATCGAATATGCGCCTGAAACGAGACACAAAACCAATGCAAGAAACTCCCTGAAAACACCACCAACATATAAACAAATCTCAACAGTCAATAAACATCACTATTATGATTAACTTAGTTGACTAATAAATCAAACTCAGCCAAAATATGTTTTCGATATGAATGTAATCGACATTTGAAACTATTTTTATTATTACAAATTACAAATCAAAACAAGACTATTCGAATTGCCCTCTCACTCATGCGTCGATCAATCTAGCAAACATCTACTTCAATCTCCTTCTTTAACCCAACAACGAAACTATGACTATTTTGTCTACTATGTTTTCCTGGCAAGCGACCCTCACCATCGCCGTAACGGTTTTGATTTTCGTTTTTTTGCAAATACAAAAAAAGGCGGCTACCGATGTTTTGTTTCTCTGTGGTCTTTTATTTGTGACCGCCTGCGGGATTTTGACACCCGCACAGGCATTCTCTGGATTCTCCAATGTAGCCATTCTTACGATTGCTGGATTGTTAGCCATTACTGCCGGCCTACGGATCACGGGAGTTCTCGACTGGGCAGGACATAAACTCCTCGGTACTGCAACCACCGAAAAACAAGCAATCTTCCGTCTATCTGCCGTGACCACAGTCGCCAGCGCATTTCTACTCAACACGGCAGTGGTCGCCATGATGATGCCCGTGGTTGTGTCATGGTGCCGTCGCCGCGGAATCTCACCATCACGACTGCTGATGCCAGTCAGTTATCTTGCTATCCTCGGCGGTATCTGCACACTCATAGGTACTAGCACAACATTGGTCGTCAACGGAGAGTTACAACATTTAGCCAGTGAAGGGATTTCACTCGCCGCCGGTGTTCAGCCGTTATCGATGTTCGAGCTAACTGCGATCGGACTTCCGTGTGCCGTAATTGGGGCTGTTTACATGCTAACAATTATGCCTAAATTACTTCCTCAACGTACCGGAATCATCAAACAGCTCGGACAACAACGTCGAGAATATCTCGTTGAAATGCACGTCGATGATGACTGCCCGTTGATCAATAAAAGTATCGAAGAAGCAGGACTGCGCCATTTAGAAGGTTTATTCTTGATCGAAATCGACCGCGACGACCATATCATCACCCCCGTTGCACCAGACAACATACTTCGCCGTGGCGACCAACTAATATTCACCGGCGCCATTGAAACAATCGTCGAGCTTGAACGATTCCCCGGCCTCAGTCCTTCCACCGAACTTTCTCCCGAGCAACATCCGCAACGGCATCTAACAGAAGTCGTACTGTCCCGCAAATCCCCCCTACTTTCTACGACGGTACGCGCCGCGAAGTTTCGGCAACGTTACGACGCTGCCGTCGTGGCAATACACCGCGCGGGTGAACGCTTGACTGGCAAGGTCGGTGACACGATACTCGAAGCTGGCGATACATTACTACTACAAACCGGAACCGACTTTTTACAAACGCATCAGCACAACCCAGATTTCTATATGGTATCAAGCGTGCAAGGTTCCGAGCCTCGACAAAACGATAAAGCCAAGACCGCTTCACTACTATTAATCGCGCTGTTGCTGTGGCTCGTTGCCGCTAGCATCTTTGGCCCCGCCTCGGCAAACACCTCACTATTAGGTTTAGCGTCACCAGCAGTTGCCGCATTGACCATAGCCGTACTGATGGTGCTTACGCGTTGTCTAAAAATGAGCGATGCACGGGCATCCATCAACTTGCAGATGTTAATCACTATTGGAGCGGCACTTGGATTAGGCAAAGCCCTAAAAGAAAGCGGGGCTGCTACTGAAATCGCCAACAGCATTTTCACACTTGCAGGAAACCACCCGTGGACCATTCTCATCGCCCTCTATATTCTCACGGTGGTGCTAACGGAGACCATTTCTAACAACGCCGTGGCTGCCATGCTATTACCATTGGCTATCGAAATCGCCGCCACCGGCGACTGGAATGCCCGGCCATTTATCTTTACCGTCACCATCGCCGCTTCGCTCTCGTTCGTGACTCCCATCGGATACCAAACCAATCTTATGGTCATGGGCCCGGGCGGTTACCGAGCGAACGATTATTTCCGTTGCGGATTACCGCTGGCGATTCTCATGGGAATATGCGCGCTAACGCTAATACCTATCGTCGCCCAGTTCTAAAGAAATTCCCCACACGCGAGACTGTCAGTTTGTACAGCCTTGAACTGTAACAACCACGACATTTGGTGACGACACAAACTTATCCGCAATCGTCACCAATAAAAAAACTGCTAAGCCGCAACTTCAATTAAGTTGCGGCTTAGCAGTTCTGATCATTCACGGTATCCGTCAGCAGTACACAACAATACTACCTACTGAACTTTACTTATTTGATAACGCTGTCGCAAGTTCTGCGGGGGTGATTTTTCCGTCGGCGTTAGAATCCGCCGAAGCCTTGATCAGTGAACTATCCTTCGTACTTACCGCTATTTCACCACCGTCAAGCACTCCGTTCTTGTTCTCATCATATTTACCCATAATTCGAACGGCATATTTGATGAACTTTTCATCTGGCCCACTCGACGTAGCGGGGGCACCTTTAGATGGACTCGAACCACTATTGCCCTTGCCCGATTCAACTACAGTTGTCGGAGGAGCCGAGACGCCTCGCACAAACCCGCTTTCCTTGGTTTTCAAAGCTTCGCCAGGTGTAATCACTCCATCATGGTTTACATCGTATGCGTAATATTCAGCGAGCGATTTTGCATCCCATTTCCCCGTATACTCAGACATCGCAATTTGCCCATCTCGGTTTTTGTCGGAAGCTACATACCAACCTGGCAAACCATCGGGCAAGCTTTCTTGGGGCAACTTAAATCGATAACTACCGCTGCCCACATAGTCTGCACCACCTCCACCTTCTGCAGAACCACCCTCAGATCCACCTCCGCCTCTGGCGGATGTGGCAGGACCACCTCGACCCGAAGCTTGGCTAAACCGACTCGTCATCCACTTACTTAATTCTTCCTTGGTGATTTTACTGTCTTTGTTCGTGTCTGCCGCTGAAGGATCCGAACGGAAATTCTTCCATTCTGATTTTTCAATGACACCACTCTTGTTCGTATCATATCGCTGTAACATACTTCCAGCGAATTGAGCCATTCGGTCCGCTCCCCCAGAGCTTCCGCCTGAACTACCGCCAAAACGACTACTGCCACCCGAACTACCACCAAAACGACTATTGCCACCCGAACTACCGCCAAAACGACTGCTGCCACCAGCACTACTGCCGCCACGATCCTGTGAGCCACTGCTACCGCCAACGCTACTACTTTGAGCTTGGCGTTGAGCTTCGCTGGTGCGACGCATTGAATAACGAACGGCCAGTTCACTACGAGTCAATTTTCCATCGCCGTTACGATCCTGTTTATTTGGATCATCGCGCCAGCGAGCATTTTTGATTTCATCGGCCTCTAGAATCCCATTGCGGTTGCGATCATAGCGTTTAATTGTTTGGTCAGCTTCGGTAAAATCCGCTTCTTCCACAGGCACGTTTAAGTATTCAGCCTTCGCGCCAAAACCCGGCACGGGCAACACATCTTCAATAACGTCAAATCCAGGTACGAGCGATTCCAAAGAACCTTCTGCGGGCAACGGATTACCTCGCATATCTTGTGGACCACTAGAACTGCGAGAACTAGAACTGCGAGAACTAGAACTGCGAGAACTAGAACTGCGAGAACTGCTAGCTTGTCCACCTTGCATTTGTTGGATTTTTTCACCCAAGGTACTTAAGCGAATCGGTCGATTCATATCAATACCGCCGACGTCGCGGGCGATGCGTTCAATGAAAGGACGTGCTCGGCCCTGTTCATCTGGTTCAAGCATCCCGTTGCCGTTGGCGTCAAGCCGTTGCAGAAACCCCAAGGGACCACCTGACGGCTGAGCGTATAGCATCTCAGTACCAAGAATTCCATTGAATAAAATTAGCAATGCGACAACTGTTAATTTCTTATACATCGTAATACTCTATAAACGAATTAAAATTAAAAAGAGGGGACGCTTAAAGCCTACCGCATAAAAGAGTCAAAAACGAAACAACCGCTGTTTCTTTCTGTTCTTTGCATACTGTCTAGTGTATACACGCTAATTAGTGGTGAAGTTTCAACCATCTTACCGGATATTAGTTACCATCTTATCTTCAAAACACCGCAAAAAATGATTTGTTTCGCATTCTACCCCCACTTTTTCACCTCACCACCGCGGCCTACACTGCATACTTCGTCTAAAATGCCGCGCACACGCTAATTTCGAACCACACACTCCCCACCCCTCTTTTTAACCAAAATCCCCGTGACCTCTCAATATATATACTGCAGTTGCCAAAACGGCGCCCAACACGTCCTGAAAAACGAAATCCTGTCCGTTTGGCCAACTTTTCGTACCGCCTTTTCCCGTCCCGGATTTGTTACCTTCAAAGTACCTGACGACTTCCCCGCGAACTCGCTCTCCACACTCAATTTGAAATCAACATTCGCGCGCACCTCCGGTATTGGCCTCGGAAAAATAACCAACGATGATCAAACCGAAATGGTCCAACAATTAGTTGCCGAGTTACCACTTGAACAACTACCGACGCTGAAACACGTCCATGTTTGGCAACGCGACCCCGTGCTGCCAGGCAATCGTGATTTTGAACCTGGACGCAATGAGTTAACGGACAAGATCGCATCTGAAATTGCTACAAAACTGCAGGCAAAAAACCTATCTACCGATCCTTCCAACACTAGCACTGCGGCTCTTGCCTCGGCAAATCGAATCGCCAAAGCGGACGAAGCGATACTTGACGTCATCATGGTCGAACCCAATCAATGGTGGTTTGGCTGGCATCAAGCTACCACGACTGTATCCCGCTGGCCGGGAGGCATCTATAGCATCCGTTTACCCGCGCACGCGGTCAGTCGAGCGTACCTTAAAATGGCGGAAGCCCTGCAATGGGCACGCTTACCGATCGCTGCACAAGACGTTGTGGCCGAAATTGGCAGTGCCCCCGGTGGCTCTTGCCAAATACTGCTCGAGAACAATTTTAAAGTCATCGGAATTGATCCGGCTCAAATGCACACTAGCTTGCTCGAACACCCGAACTTCACGCACGTGCGACACAAAGCGGCTGAGATGCGGCGGTCCGGATTCAGCAACATCAAATGGATCATGTCCGATTCTAATGTCGTTCCAAACTACACCCTCGACAGTGTCGAACATATTGTTACCCGAGACGACATTAACATCCGCGGGATGCTACTCACACTGAAGCTAACCAATTGGGAACTTGCCAAAGAACTTCCTCAATATCTAGACCGCATTCGCAGTTGGGGATATCAATATATCCGCACTCGTCAACTTGCATTCAATCGTCGAGAAATATGTGTCGCTGTCATGAAAAGCCGTGCAATCCGTAGAATAAAACGCCGCCGAAAAAAACAGCGATCGTAGAGTCGTACATTTGCGCTGTTTTTTTTGAACGGGAGGGCATCCTCCAGCGGTGAACCACCAACTAAGCGTATTTTTATATTGGCAAATGTCTCTTCGAGCTAATTTCTAGTTACAGTCTTTAATATACCGCACGTCTGGATGCCAGGCACACTCTGGCCAATGAATCGCAATCACGTCGATGCGCAAATCAACCTGCTGCAAATGATGGCGCTTTATATAATCTGTGCCTGCCGACTGCAAGCGTCTCAGCTTCGCGGGTCCGACGCTCGCTTCAGGACGACGATAATCAATTCGCCGTAAAGCCTTTACCTCAACCACAACAACTTGCGTCGGGCGACACAAATGGTCCACCATCACCAAATCCATTTCACCCACACCATAGTCCACTCGGCGACCGAGCACCGAATACCCACGCCGCAAAAGAAAACGAGCTGCTAATTGCTCTGCCAACTGCCCTAAGCGATGCGAGTCACTCTTCTTTTGACGACGAAACAAACCACGTGGTAAACAAGTCGGAAAAATGCGGCTCAACCATGCCATCAGCCCCGTCGCCACACCCCACAAAATATTTATCGTTACAAAACCTAGGGTTCGTATGTCCATAAAAAAACACTCCGTGCTGTTTGGGCACCGAGTGTTTGTTAATGAGGTTTGATTTCCTCAAATTCGATTGGTATCATTCGCTGAGGTAAAACTAATCTTTAACTGCAACCCGGCGACGTTCTTTCAGACGAACCGCTTTACCAACGCGATCACGCAAGTAATAAAGCTTGGCGCGGCGAACTTGACTGCTACGAATCACTTCCACTTTGGCAATCCTAGGTGAGTGAACAGGAAATTTACGTTCTACTCCTTGACCAGCTACAATTCGGCGAACCGCAAACATCTCGCGGGATCCACCGCCACTGCGGCCAATGACCACCCCACTGAACACTTGAATTCGCTCTTTTTCACCTTCAAGAATTCGAACGTGTACATCGACTGTATCACCAATCTCAAATTGGGGTGCGTCTTCACGTATACTGGACTGCTCAACTAGGTCCATGATCTTCTGGTTCATCTCGTCGTCCCTCTTTTAAACTATGATCGTCCTCTTCCCACAAGGGGAAGCATGATTTTGTTTGTCACTGTAATGTCGTTACTTAAGCCGTTTTCACAGCAAATCTTCTCGCCGTTCGCGAGTTCGCTGTAAACTCTGCTCCTGACGCCACTGAGCAATCGCCCCATGGTCGCCACTTAATAAAACCTCCGGCACTGTGCGACCACGAAAGTCTCGCGGTCGAGTGTAATGTGGGAACTCAAGCAACCGATTACCCGTTGAAAACGAATCATCTTGACTACTCTGCTCGTCACCTAACACTCCCGGCACAAGCCGAATCATGGAGTCGATCAGTGCCATCGCACCAACTTCACCACCGTTTAATATGTAGTCCCCAATGGATATTTCCTGTGGGTTCAATATATCAACAACTCGCTGGTCAAATCCCTCATAACGGCCACACAATAGTATATGCCGAGGGCATTGCACCAATTCCTCTACTAACCTTTGGTTTAACGGTTTACCCGTGGGCGTCAGCATAATCAAATTACCAGGGTTTTCCCCAGTCTTTTGAACCGCTTCAACACACTCAACCACCGGTTCGACTTGCATCACCATTCCAGGACCACCGCCGTAAGGTCGATCATCCACACGCTGATGTTTGTCTAATGTCCATTTACGAATGTCATGCAAATCAATTTGCACTAGTCCATTTTCGATCGCCTTGCTCAATAAACTCTGACTAACGTAACCAGAGAAAATCTCTGGGAACAATGTAAGAACATCAAATCGCATGACAATCCCAACTTGTAGCTTTCGCCACTAAAGATTAGTCATCAGACTCTTCATCTGATGCTTCTTCTTCCGCTGGTGCAGCTTCTTCTTCCGCTGGTGCAGCTTCTTCTTCCGCTGGTGCAGCTTCTTCTTCCGCTGGTGCAG
>LWDU01036181.1_pt1 | contig 46103 bp, 32 predicted proteins | sample 727161 | NCBI WGS metagenome assembly LWDU01 (sample SAMN04566230, study PRJNA314399) | hydrothermal vent metagenome | isolation source: deep sea hydrothermal plume seawater | place: Mexico: Gulf of California, Guaymas Basin | collected 2004-07-11
CAGGCCGCCGGAGGCTGCGTATTTTTCCACGTTGCTCACAAGATTGCCGAGAATCTGTTCCACGAAATCCGGATCCAGCGACATTGTCTGTGCGGCGTTAAGGCCCAGCTGGACATCGATCTGCTGGTCGCCAAATGCCGGGTCAAAACGATCAAGAATTGTGCGGATGAGTTTGTCTGGAATCTCCTGACGAGGTTGCGGCTGTAGAGTTTTGCGTTGCTGCCGGGCAAACGTAAGCACGTTGCCAATCAATCGACTGAGACGCTGTCCTTCCGAGAGGATGATGTTCAGGCGTTGTTTTGGTCGCACGGCATTGTCGTTTTCCATCCCATCCAGATCACGGTCCAGCAGTTCTGCGTACATCCGGATATTTGTCAGCGGTGTCTTCAGTTCGTGCGACACTTGATTCACGAAGCTGACCTGCTGAGACGCTTCATGCATGTCACGGGCGTATTCACGAACAAACAATACGGCGATGACGGCCAGCGCTGCAGCAACTGCGCACAGTCCGGCGGCAAGGGTGAAGTACACACTGCGGCCGGTTCCGGCGGTCAACTGGTCTTCCGGAACAAAACACTGCAGTCGCCATGATGCCAGGGGAGCCACGACAGGAACCTCGCACAACGGCTTTGCGTGTTCCGGATCAAAGCCGCCCCACTGGTAAACGGGTTCTGCTGAGGTATTGACGAGTCTCACACGGGTGGTCAGTCGTCTAACTTTTTCGGCTGTGCTGTCGACGGTTTCCGGCAGGTGAGCCACAAGATCTGCCATCCACCGCGCCCGCTCCAGTGCGCAGCCGACGATGTGCCCGGATGATCGGCGCTGCCAATAGATCAGGTTCAGTCCTCGATCCCAGTACCAGACAAACCACCCGGACGATTCCTTGAATTCGGCGATGTTCTGCACCTGAGGAACGCTGTACGCATCCTGGACCAGTTGCGAGGGGGCCTGAAGATTCTGCTGTACCTGTAATTCCTGCACAGCCTGCGGCGCTGGTAACGGCAATGTCTGAGACGACGTCGGAACACGACGCTGGCTGGAAGCTGACCGATTACCTTCCTCGGCGACCTGACCGCTAGCGACATTTGTCGCGTGTTCCGCCCGCACGATGGCTTCTTTAAGATCCTGGCCGGTGAACATCTTTGCCGCCTGCACCAGAAACAGGCGTTCTCTGCCGTTCAGGCTTTCCATGTCGCCAGGATCAGGATAGGTGATCTGACCCGCCGGATTCAGCACAAACATCTGCAGCATGGTGGGCTCGCTGCGAATGACCTGCCGAAGGTGGTCGACGTCAAAATGATCGATCGCGGTGATCTGGTTCAGCGATCGTTCTGTGTTTTCAAAGAATATCGCGACGTTGGCATTCACGTCCTGGAGTCGAACTTCCATCAGCTCACGAAATCGCTGTCGGACAACAATCTGTTCACTATCGGCAATGCGTAACGCGGCCCATGTCAGAGCTGCCAGCGGCAGAATGACAATCAAGGCAATCAGGATTAGCGGGCGACGTTTCATGTTGTGGTATTGTATCGATTCCTGGTCCTTCCGTGAAAGTAGCCCGGCACCTTGACATGCCGGGCTTCGGAATTCTGTCGGCGGATATTATCCAGCCGAATTTATGAACACGAGTTTTCGTTCAGCCAGGTTCATCGTCCAACGAGAGGGTGCCCTCGGTTTCGAGCGTTAGAGCGCGCTTCACCGAAGTGAAGCGACTTCCGCCACCGTTCAGCTGCAAAATGGCTCGCCAGCCCCGCTTCACGTCCGTGCGACACGCACCAGCTCGCATGTTCCGGGGCACCGACTTTGTCAGATCATCCTACGTGTTTTCCGTATCGTTATTTGTTCGCGGGCATCGGGGCACTGCCGGCTCGTTGCTGCACGTCCACCGCATTCTGGTAATACCGGAAGCTCTTGCGGGCGAAATTGGCCTTTGAGTCTTTGTTGCTGGTCACACCCTGAAGCTGTTCCAGCTGATAGTCGTTCTGAACAGCCAGCCCCCTCAGCCGAACAGAATCCTTCGGACAGAGCATGGCGTTGATATTCAGATAGTCGACGTTTTCTTTCAGGACCTGCCGACATTTCATCAGATCACCTGCGTCAAGGTATTTGGTTGCCAGTTTGTTCTGCTCACTTGAGAACAACGCCACAACGTCCGCCATGGCGCTGCGATTCAGGCTGGCCGACACTTTTTTGTCGTCGTCGCTGAATGAGGTTTTTGCCCCACCGGCCAGTCTATCACTTTCGTGTGTTTTCATATTCGCGTAAGTCACAGACACCGTCGCCAGTTCAAGACTGCTGCCGCTTTCTGCGGCTGACAGTTCAACTTCGATGACTACGTACTTGTCCTGTTCGCTGTAAATCTGAGCCAGTCGAGTAACGATATCCTGCCCGTTGATGTCGGCATCATTTCCAAGAACCCGAACAGGCCGAATGCCCTTCGGTATGGATACTCTGACGTCAATCTCCTGAGCCACTACGGACAGCACGTCGTCAAATTCGCTGCGGAAAATATCTGCAAGTTCGGATGCGTCTTCGATAAACAGATGATTGCCACCGCTGGCTCCGGCAAGCTGCACCATCAGGTCTTCGTTGTAACCCAGACCAAGTCCCAGCGTCGACACACTGATGTTTTCTTTGATCAGCGATTTACCAAGACTGGCAAGTTCGCCCGGCGAGGACGGTCCCACGTTGGCCAGACCGTCGGACAGCAGGATTACTCGGTTGACGCGTTCCTTGTCCAGGAATTTACGAACTTCGGCAGCCCCCTTGCTGACCCCGGCAAACAGGGCCGTGTTTCCTCCTGGTTGAATACCAGCGATCGCCGTGATGACTGCCTTCTTGTCCGTCAGCTTTGTGGAAGGTACCAGCACGTTGACAGTTGAGTCATAAGTGATAATTGACACGATGTCGTCAGCACTCAGCAGGTTAATGGCATCAATCGCCGCTTCACGTGCCCGCTCAATCTTTTCCCCCTGCATCGATCCTGACTTGTCCAGGACAATTGCCAGATTGACGCCCGGTCGCTTATTGCCGGATTCCAGCTTAAACCCTTCCAGACCGACACGAATCCACGTGGTCTGTTTCTCGCCGGACTTCAGCACACCGTACACCGGGGACACGTCCAGTCTTACCTGATGAGTGTCTGCGAAGGCCATGCTGCTCATCACACACATCAACGTCATCACTGCAAAGTTTTTCATCGTCTGTCTCCGTTTCCTGTTGGAAATCTTGAGTTCTGCTGCTGCAGACCGTGAGTACTGACTTCTCAAAAACGTCGTCAGGCCGCGGTCGTACTTCAGTCAAGTCATTTTTTGATACCACGGATTAGACGCAATATCGTCAATCAAGTGGTCAGTCCTCTGTAAGAAGAATGTAAGACATTTGTCAGTTGCTCCCGTCCATGTACGAATGTTTGCTGCTTCCTCGGAAATCAGGCGTTCGACACAGAACGGTCATCAGCCGCGGTTTTCCGAAACCGCGGCAGGCTGAGATTCGCTGAAATCAAGTGTGATGGGGCGAATCGTTGACGGAAAAAACAGACTACAGAGCATCAAAGCAGAACTTCGACACCCTGTGATTTCAAGCGGCAGCTTGAAGCCGTGATGCCCGTTACCGTTGTCAGGTAGGCACAAATGGCGTCGTCGCCTGACACGGCGACTTCCTGTCTGGCCATAAACTGTTTACAGAACACACGTTACGGCGTTTGCGTCGCGTTCGCTCGGTATTGACCCTGTTTCGCATCTGACCGTATAGTTCAGGTGTAAACGTGTTGCCCGACAGACGTTGGGACGGCGGCACGTTCACACGACTACAACTCTATTCCCGTCTCTCAAAGCGTTCTGCTTTCCCAAAGTCCTCTGACCTCTCTCCCGCCTCACAGTGCGCTCGGATCACCGGCGCATTGCGTTGTCTCTCCACATGCTTTTTGCGTTTCGCGCACTCACGTTTGTCGTACTGACAGCGGTGCTAACAGCATCGGCTTCGTTGACATGCGCGCAGACGGCGATCAAGCCCGCTCACTCAGACGTCCATGCGACTGTCCGTGTGTCCGCCGCGCACGAAGAATCGTGGCAGATGGGAGACACCCGAATCTTCGCGTTTAAAGGCGGTCGTGACTCTGACGGGTTGGCGCAACTGCGTCAGGGCACACTGAGTCTTTCCGGTAAAAGTCTCGTTGTTTTCGATACGGTCACCGCAGGCGGGCATGAAATTCGTGCCTATGCAGAAGGACAGGTTGTCTATCGGGACAACGATCAGTGGCAGCACAAGCAGTCCCATACCGTCCGCCTTCAGTCACAGAATTCGATCGAAACAGACAGTGCGTCCTTCAGCGAGGGAGATGCACAGCGAACACCAAGCAGCCTTGTGCAGCGAGCGATCAATCGACTGAATCCTGGTCAACAACGAGTGACTCCGATTGGGCTGCAGGTCAGTCAGGATTCGTTTACGCCGCCGCAGTTTGAACAAATGCCGGAGGCCGTGACTCCGCTGTCCCGACGGATACAGATCCGCCCACGATCGAATCAGCAACTGCAGATCGAGTCATCACTATCCCGCGACACGATTCCCGCAGAACAGGTATACGTGATCCGAGGGGGAGCTAATGTACTGGTGGACGGTGTGGCCATCGACATTGGCGGACGAACACTGCGACCCGGGGTCCTTGATCTTTCGGCAGATCGCATCGTTATCTGGACTCAGGAGAATGAATCCGGCGATCTGCCGCTGCAGCAGGACATTCTTCAAACAGCGGGGACCCGCTTTCAGGTGTACCTGGAAGGCAACATTCTTGTTCGGCTCGGCGATAACACCATCACTGCGACCCATGCCTTCTTTGACGCCAACAATGACCGGGCACTTCTGCTGAACGCCGAGTTACGGGCATTTCTTCCACAGACAGGTGGCTCGGTGCGTGTGCGAGCCACCCGGCTTCGGCAACTGTCCGCCAATCGTTTTCATGCACAGAATGGGTGGACGACAACCAGTCCATATGGAAAGCCTGGGTATCGAGTCCAGGCCACCGATATCTTTATCGAGCCTGGCCCGATTTCACCTTTTACAGAACTCGACCCACTCACAGGTCAGCCGGTTCACGGCCAGCCGATGTGGATCACGGCGCTTAACTCGCAGTTTATGATCGGCGACACACCGCTGCTGTGGCTGCCTAGACTTTCAGCGCCCGCAGAAGACCCACACATCCCGATTCGTTCTGCTGCCGTGAAGCACGACCGAGTGTTTGGTTTGCAGGTCAAAATGATCTGGGATCTGACGAAAGTTCTGGGCCAACCCAAACAGCCCGGCACGCAGTGGGACCTGTTGACCGACTATCTTTCTGATCGTGGACCCGGTGCTGGTATCAATGGCGAATATAATGTCCAAAACAACATGGGGCAGGCGACAGGCAACGCGACCATCTACTATCAATACGACGATGGTAGTGACCGCCTTGGTCTTGACCGTATGGCGGTCCCGCCAGATGACAGACACCGCGGTGAGATCATCTGGCGACACAAGCAGCAACTTCCAGGCAACGCACAACTTTTCGGCGAAATCGGATATCTCAGCGATCGCAATTATCTGGAGTCGTTTCATGAGAATCGCTTCGATACTGACAAAGACGCAGAAACGATTCTTGGTATTCGAAAGGACTCGCAGGCGTGGAGCGGGTCGCTGTGGGGGCGAGCCAGACTGAACGACATTGAAGCCACCACAGATTGGCTTCCGCGAGCCGACCTTTTGGGATTCTCTCAGCCGTTGTTCAATGGTTTTGCATATTGGAGTTCCCACTCAAGTGTGGGTTACGCCGATCTGCAGAAAGGCGATCCCCCCAAAGATATCGCAGTTGATCCCTACACGCCGCTCGGGCTGCCATACATCCAGGCTGCTTCCGGCCTTGTGGCCATGACACGTCACGAAATCGACGCCCCGTTTCTGTTGGGACCGGTCAACATTAACCCGTTTGTGATGGGCGAAGCGGCGACATGGGACGAGGGGCTGAATGGCCAGCAGAACATCGGTCGTTTCGTTGCCAGCGGAGGAGTGCAGGCTCATCTGGCGGCCACAAAAATCATGCCCTTCGTTCGTAGTGAACTCTGGAACCTGAATGGGCTGGCCCACAAGTCCGATACGTATCTCGAATATCGCCTCACGGATTCGTCCGAAAATCTCGCCGATATCGCTCAGTACAACGAAATTGATGACAATGCAACAGAACGATTCCGAGGCAGGTACCCTCTGCAGATCTACGGCGGGCTGATTCCTAACGAGTTCGATCCGCGAAACTACGCCGTCCGCAATGGAGCCGGACTCTGGGCCAGTGCACCGTATCACGAGTTGGTTGACGACCAGGAAGTGCTGCGATTTCGCTGGAGGAATCGGCTGCAAACGAAGGTCGGCCCTCCGCAATCGCAGAGAATCCGCGACTGGATGATCTGGGAGAGCGGGCTCAGTTACTTCCCCAATGCTACTCGAGACAACTTCGGCGAGCACATCGGTTTGATCTACAGTAACTATCGTTGGAACATCAACGACCGGACAAGTGTGTTGGCGGACGGGATTGTGGATCTGTTTCAGAATGCTCAGGAAAACTGGAGCATTGGAATTTTGAGTCAGCGTAGTTCGCGTGGCAGCCTTTACGCGGGATTACGTCAGGTCAAGGCGAAGAACTATCTCGACAGCCAGACTGTTGTGGCCAGTTACAGTTATCAGATGAGTCCCAAATGGATATCGACAGCCTCGTATGCCTATGACATTGCTGTCAGTGAATCACGAGGTTCGTCGGTCACCGTCAGTCGAGTCGGACTGGACTGGGTGCTGCACATTGGTCTGGGAATCGATACCAGCAAGGACAATGTGGGCATTGCCTTTTCCCTGGAACCACGCTTCGGTCCACCATCACCGACCAACCTAAGCTATCTGTTGGGCCTGCAGCGCTGACCGATGTGTCGGATACAATTCGCCGCTGCCGCCGTGAGAATTTGGGCGGATCTTTCGATGGGGCCGGTTGATCACGAATTCACCGATCGCCGCGAAAATCCGGGCCCGGGACAATGAGCGTCACCGCTTTGCAGGTTTACCGATGCAATAGAGTACTCTGTCAGACCTCAGGAACAACTGTCCGTTGCTGGGCGTGATTGACGCTCGGAAGATTTCATTGGACTCTGGAGCGACATCGTTGATGGCAACGATGTCCATGTCTTCACCGGGTTTAATAACGAACGTCTTCCCGGATTCGGCGACAAAGAAAGCCACTCCGTCCCAGGTGACCGGTGTGGCACAGAATTGTCCGTTCGACGCGGCTTCGCCGACTCGACGACGCCATTTTTCTTCTCCCGATGCAATATCGTAAGCCGTCAGTGTGGCCCTTCGCATGTCCATCACGAGCGAATTCCGGCCGATGACAATCGGAGACGGCAGGTCACGCGAGCTGTTTCTCGGAGAGTGCCAGACCATGTGAGTGTCCGTCACGTCGCCGCTGCCGCCAGGACGAACGGCGTATGTGTCGCCTCGCAAACCGCACAAGACATGCAGCAGGTCACCAGCCGGTGTGACCGTCGGTGTGCCTCGACCGGAGAATCCTTTGCAGAACCAAAGTTCCTTCCCTGTGTGCGGCTCGTACGCGCGGACACCTTTATCTCCGTTGACGACAACTTCGTCGTGACCGTTGACGTTAATCAAAATCGGCGTACTCCATCCGCGAGCGTCGTCGCGTTTGGTCCGCCAGACTTCCTTACCCGTAATCCTGTTGAAGCCGACGATGAAGGCGTTGACGTCAGCGTCGCAGTTCTGGATGACCAGGTCTCCGACAAGCAGCGGCCCGGCAGCCGTGCCCCAGGGGCTTTCAAAGTTCCCCAGGTTTTTTTCCCAGAGCAGATATCCGTCCACGGAGTAACAAAACAGTCCGCCGCCCTTGCCGAAAAACGCATACACTCGTTCGCCGTCCGTCACGCACGTGGCAGATGCCCAGCCATTCATGCGGTGGCTCTTCTCCGGTTCACCCGTCCATGCGACATGACTCCAGAGTATGCTGCCGTTTCTGCGATCAATGCCCATCACCACTCGTTGACGACCGTCTTCCAGCGCAGACGTCAGAAAAAGTCTGTCACCGGAAATGACGGGCGACGATTGTCCCTGGCCCGGTAACGGTGTTTTCCAGGCGACGGATTCCGGTCCCCACTCGATCGGCAACCCCTGCTCTGTTGCGTGACCATTCTGCAGCGGTCCACGCCAACCGGACCAGTCGCGATCTGCAGATTGAACGGGACAGGTAAAGCTGACGACAAGAAACAGCAGTACGAAGCGGTGGATTATCGAAAGCACTTTGAAAGTTCCTGTTTTGTGGTCAGACAAATAGATACTCAGACGCTGCATCCTAGTTCCGGACGGAAGCAAAAACGACTGGAAAGCAATTCGACCGGCTGCAGATCGTGTGAAGAACACCGGCGAGACCGTTCTGACGCCAATACTGGCGAATTCAGAACAGTAACGACTTCAATCCGTCGGCCGCGACGACACTCGTCAGCCACGCTCCTGCCAGCGCAATAATGACTCCGGCAGCACACATCATCAGAAACTCTGTGCTGATCAGAACGGCAATGGTCCAGCGGCTGCAGCCGAGCTTGTGCATCGTCCGTATTTCGACCGCTCGCAGACGAATCGACAATGACAACACCAGCGCCAACAGCAGTGCGGTCACGGTGGCGGACAGCAGAGAACTCAGCCACACCAGACGTTCCACTCGAAACACGATGTTCAGCAGGTCCTGTACAACTTCCGTGGGCTTGACGCATTGAGCGACGTCCCGCCGTTCTGTCAGGTATCGTCCGAGTAACAATGTCCTGTTCTTACGACTGGATGGTTTCGCAATCACAGCTGAAATCGGAAACGTATCTTCGTCTCCGTGAAAATGAAAACTGTCGATGTTGTCTGCCGTGATCTCGGTGAAGGGCAGAACCGCGGCGCTGGCGGTCACGTTGGTGTCGGTTTTCTCCAGCAGCACCGCGTCATCTGCGTCCTTCAGCGCCTGATGGCCATGTCCGATTCCATCAATGATCCATGCCGTTTTGATATCCACAAACACGACGTTGTCATCCGGCGAATGCGAAGGAGCCAGCACGCCGACAATGTTCATGCGCAGCGGATAGTTTCCCGCCAGATTGAAGGCATTTCGAGGAGCCGACAGAATTCGGTCGCCGGGTCCAAGTTGCATTCGCGCGGCAACGTCGCTGCCCACAACGCAGTCGCCCAGCATGGACAGGCCGTGTCCTTCAGCTACACCCAGCTTGCGGAATTCGAAGTATTCAATCGTCGTGCCAACGATCGGTACGCCCGCCACATGATTGACCGACTGAGTGCGATACTGCACGTGAATGGGAATGGGCGTGGCAAAACCGGTGTCCTGAATGTAATTGCTTTCCGCCATCGTGGTCTGATCGGGAGACACGCTTTCAAAGTACAGACCGTGCAGAGCGAGATCGATACGACTGCCCTTGGCCCCCACAATCAAAGGTGTCGCGACAGCCCGAGCAATGATGTCTTCACGAAACTGGTTCAGCAGCAGCCGCACCGTAACCGGCAGCCACAGCGTCAGGGCCAGGCACAGCACAATCGTGACCGCACGGCCACGATACCAGGTGAGCGAACGAACAGCCAGATAAAGGGCATTGCGCCAGCTCATTGCGGCGTTCCTTCTGCCGGGGACGCCGTTTCCGACGACGTCAGAAAACGTGCAAAATCGATGACGCGGTCAAAGCGATTCAGCAGTGAGTGGTCGTGCGTGACCATCATCACAGTGGTGTCGTTTTCACGAGCAGAACTCAGCATGAGCTCCAGAATCTGGTCCGACGTCTGCGGGTCCAGGTTGCCTGTCGGTTCATCAGCCAGCAGAATCGCGGGCTTTGGCAACAGAGCTCGACAAATGGCCACGCGTTGTTTTTCTCCCTGAGACAGATTCGTGACGGGTTTGCGAATGTGGTCCGCCAGGCCCGATTGCTCAAGCAAATTCTCTGCACGTTGCCGAGCCGCGTCGTTTAGGGCCACGGCGTCCCCGATACGACACGGCAGCAGGACGTTGTCGATGACTGACAGGTAGTCAATAAGTTCGAAGTCCTGAAATACCAGGCCAACCTGCTGCAGCCGGAACCGTCGTCGCTCAGCGTCTGACAGCGTTGAGAGGTCCGTATCATCGATCAGGACTTTGCCAACAGCAATCGGCAGAATCCCGGCGACAAGGTGCAGCAGCGTTGTCTTGCCCGAACCGCTCGGTCCCACGACGGCAGAAACGGAAGCCGTTTCAATTGCCAGGTCTGAGATGTGCAGGTTGAAACTGCTGTGCGGATAAGTAAATTCTAATTGTTGAATCTCAATCATCGTGTCAACAGTTTAGAGCGGAATCCGCTTCGATGTGCCCATGGAGGAAAGTTTTTGACTCAGAAAACCCTTTGTCCTGCGACCGCCAGTGTGCCCTGCCACGTGAAATCTGCCTGCAACAGGCCCGTGACCGGATTGCGCTCATACTTGTGAAGCCATCGGTGGCCGGTACCCCTGAATTCATCATTTGTGAAACGCACACAACCCGGATTAATCTGGATTCAAAGAATCTGCGATCTACAGCGCGTTGGCGCATCATTCGTCGTGAATCCAGCGATTCGAATTACCACACTCGCCCCCAGCGCGGCGTTGACACAACAGACATTGGCGTGAAGACATGGCTCAGGTTGTTGCTGGAACGGAGGACCGCGCTACCCGCAACCGACTGGCCACCGTGGACGTTGCCCGGATAATTGACTTCGTGCGGAGACAAATCCGGAATTCGGTGACAGTTGATCGAAGACGATCGCAGGTCCTGGAACCGTGCCGGAGTCTGTTCTGTCGGTAATCTCCAGGGTGAACCTACGCAGAAGTCGTGCGCAGTTTACTTTCAGCGACCCGAGTAATAAATTGAGTGGTGAAATGCGAAGAGCGGGCTTTCCATATCCGATCATCTGTTGTCTCTTAAGGATTACTCATGCCCAGTTGGCTGATCCCTCGTAAACGTCTCCAAACCAGGAGTGCATCATTTTCTATTCGATTGACCAGTTGCCTGATTGCTGTCTGCACGGCTTTCGGACTGAATGTGTCGAGTGGCGGCGCTGTCGCACAGATCAATCCGGGAGAATCAGATATTGCAGTAAAGTTTGTGGTGTTCACGCCGAACGAAGCCAGCGAAACCGATTCGATCTACTGCTCGATTTCGGTAGATGATTGGCCACAGGGCGGGCGACCAATTAAGCGACTGGCTCCTGGTCTCTACACACAGACACTAATGCTGCAAGCTTCCGCAAAGTTGAAATACAAATTCCTGAGAGAACAAGACTGGAAAACAGTCGAAAATACACCTTCCGGCGAAGATGTTCGTAACCGACGATTGTCCGTCGATTCATCTTCGAAAACACTCACAGTCGTCCACGTTGTCGGTTCATGGGCCGACGTTCCGCCTCGAGACGATTATCACATCGTGTTTCCGACGTCTGCAGACACGTCTGCTGTGACGTACACTGGGAAGATTCGGATACATCGGCAGATTCATTCCTAAACACTTGGCAATCGACGCGATGTGTTGGTCTGGCTTCCTCCGGGATACGAGTCAAATACGAACCGCCGGTATCCAGTTCTGTACATGCTGGACGGTCAGAACGTATTCGACGAATCAACGTCTTTTAAGGGAGACGAATGGCAAGCGGATGAGACGGCCACTCGACTGGTAGAACAGCGCGAGATTGAGCCGCTGATCATTGTTGCAGTGAACTACTCTCCCAGACGAGATATTGAGCATGTTCCGCTTTTTGAGGAACCCCAAAAGAGTCATGTCGACGGCTTTCTGGAATTGCTCACTAAGCAAATCAAGCCTTTGATCGATAAGGAATATCGGACTCGTGCCGCACCGGAAGCCAACGTACTTGTCGGCGCGTCTTATGGTGGCCTTTTCAGCCTGTACGCCGCGTGCCATGCGAAGCAACACTTCGGCGGCTTTGCCGTCATCTCTCCTTCGTTGCAAATCGAAAAAGGACGAATTGTGGAACATGTCGCGGAACATGCCCCTGGTTCGGAAACCCGATTGTGGATCGAATTGAGTGGACGTCGAGGCTTAGAGCGAATATTGAGCTTGCAAGTCGGCCAACTCGCGACTGCCCGCCGACTTAAAAGTGTGTTGGAAACGGCAGGATTTGACACCAACGACCGACTTCACTATTTGGAAATCGACGGCGCATTTCACGATGAACAAGCGTGGGGCAGCCGCATGGAACCACTATTGAAATACTTCTTCGCAGTTGTCGAGCCCGATGATTAGGCTGTGTGTTCAGGATTTCCGGAGGGTCTGCGATTCCACAGCTGGGTTGCCGCGTCGCATCCATTACCGAACGATGATCACGACGGCGATTAGCGATATTTCACAGAGGGCACTGACCGCCTTTCAAGGCTTGATTCAGCGCTGCTATTTCGTTGAAGTACTCAACCGTTGACGGACGCGTGTAGAAACATCGTTTGTTTGGAGTTCAATTTGACGACCCTGTTGTTCGCAACCAGGCTTGCGCTCCAGAGGAAATCCTGCCTTTATTAGAGCAGTTTACTTTTTGTCGTAGCGGCAGCCGCCAAGGCTTTCGACCTGTCACTGCCGAAATTCCTGGCGAATTCCGCTACAGAACGACCGCGTGATTTTGAAAACTGCTGTAGGTGTTCGACCATCTCACCTGACTTGATCAGCGGTGCTCAGTTTTCGATGGGAGTGGAGGCATTCGTGCGAGGTTGGCAAATGCGTCTTCACTACCTTGTCTGTACGGTCGCTGTCATGGCGTTGGGGCTTGCATCGCGACGGTATAGCAAGGACGTGCCTGTTTTCGTTGCCGAGTACGCAGGTGACACGCTATGGGCATTGATGGTGTTTTTTGGCGTCAGTACCGTAGCGCCTTTCGCTCGGATATCCCAGCGGGCAAGGGTTGCGATTGCTTTTTCGTTCACCGTTGAGATCAGTCAACTCTACCACTCGCCGTGGCTCGAAGCGGTGCGGCGTACGGCGATCGGAGGACTTGTGCCTGGCTTCGGATTCGTATGGACGGACCTTGTCTGCTATGCCGCCGGTGTCTCGATCGGCGCAATGATTGACTATCCTGCATATTCCAAAGTACACGATGACGCCCGAAACGGAAGCACTGGGGCGGCGTATGCCACGATCGGGCATCCAACGAGCGATGGCAGGGACTGGCGACAAAGCCTGTCTGTCGATCGAATCCCGAACACGAGGAAAGTCATTCCGCGTGTTTCATACTGCCCGATCAATTGACGTAGACTTTTTTCCGGTTGTCGCCACTGGATTTCACTTTTTCCCGAATCGCGCGTTTTGCCTCGACCAGTCGTTTCGGCCAGACGAACTTTGGAGATTTCGAAGGATCGTAGCCCGCCAGGTGACCGTGCAAACGCGTGGTCGGCTTTGTGTAGACCAGTTTGGTGTCGCCGAAGACTTCCTGGCATATCGCAGCCAATCCGGGATCGTATTCCTTAAGTTCTTTGCGGGTGTCCACGTGGTTGTGGTCGTGGTCGGGCTGGCGATTATTATCGAACCAGGATTGCACGCCCTCGGCGAAATACTCGGCGTGATTCACCGAGGCGTACTTACCTTTCCACAAACCCTCATTCATCGCCTTGTCGTACGTCGCCTCAAGACGAATGTCGAAGGTCTTATCGACATTGACCATGCCTCGCAGATGGATGTTGTGCGCAAATTCGTGAATCAGAATGTTCTCCGTCGAATAGGGATCGCCCTCGAACGCGAGAACGTTTTCCTCGGCGCAGGAGCACACAGGCTCGTCTTTCGACCCGCCCAGTCCGCGGGCTCGGGCGTCCCAGTAGTCCTTCGGTCGCAACTTCGAATGTTCAGGCACATCGCTCGTGAATTCGTCGTGCGCCATGACGATCATGCGCGAACCGCTGGTGATCATCGCCTGCTTCACGTCGGGTCGTTTAGCCAGCATCATGTTGATCAGATAGGCGGCCTCTTTGAGCGCGTAGTCGTCAACCTTGTCGGAGCTGACGACCGGGTAGCCGTTGGCGCTCACGTATTTCCCGTAGAAGGGTGATAACTTCATCTCCGCCGGCGGCGCGGTGACTGCAAAGGATTGAGAATGGTCGATGCGGTCGTCACCTGTCGTGAGGGACGGAACGAGCGCCAGCAGTACAACGAGCCCGACCGGTTGGAGTAAATAATTCATGCCTCGTATCCTACGCGAATCGAAAGGCAGTTTTCAAACGCGACAACGTAAATTGCCAGCGTACGACAGCAGGCTGATAATTTGCTGATGGTGAACACCTGTTTCCTCTGCCCAGGTGCGGCAGGGAGCTGAAGCGCGAAGCCATCTTCCGGCACTTTCCAGGTCTCTTCAATACTGCAGTGCCGCGTGGGCATGATCCGGATTTCCGTATTTGGCCGGTTATCGTTGTGCGAAGGGATCGATGGAATCCAAACCCCATGTATCGTCCGACGTGCGGACGTTAATTGGCATGTGGCAAAATGAATACACCGCCACGATACCGTCTTTCAGTAGATGCTGGAAAGGCCGTCCCAAAGCCTGCATGCGTTCCTATAGTTGCTCTCACCCCTATGTGGGTCCATAATGGTCTCACTGGCAACTCGCTGTAAACCGCCCCGTAGACACCACTGACAACGGGCAGATGTTCCACTATTTCGTCCACACGCTGCTGCGCGCCCGCGACTGGCAGCATCGGGCACAGTTCGATGAGGTCTGTCAGTGGTGCGGGACGGCGGGCGAGGCGTTTGTGCGTTGTTCGGCATGGGCGGAGCTGGGAAGACTGCAATTGCCGATTAAGCCGCGAAAGCATTTTCGAGCACTTATCGCTGAGTCGAAGACCTGCGAGGATCTTGACTCTATCGAGGATTTGATCGCAACGCTATCAGATTGGGCTGAGTCGGAATTCGAACGATTGAACCGGGTATCGAATGGAAGCGACACGGTAATCAGGTCTCTCATAGATGAGCACTCGCAGAAAGAAATTTCAATGTCATTTGACGTATTCCTAAGTCACAACAGCGATGACAAACCAGACGTACAGCGGCTTGGCGAAGCACTCCGGAAACGCAACGTGACAGTTTGGCTCGACGAGTGGGAATTGCGCCCGGGATTACCCTGGCAGGACGCACTTGAGAATATCATTTCAAATTGCAAATCGGCGGTGGTCTGTGTTGGAAGTGACGGCATCGGGCCATGGGAGGACCCGGAAATGAAGGCACTCCTGCGAAGATTTGTCGCCGAAAGAAAGACAGGCAATGTCCTTCCAATCATCCCCGTTCTTCTACCAGGTGCGCCAGATGATGTGCAGTTGCCGCTTTTTCTCGCAGAGTTTACGTGGGTGGATCTTCGCGACGGACTGAAGAGAGACGGTCTTGATCGGTTGGAGTGGGGCATCACTGATGTAAAGCCAAACCCCTCATAGACCCGTCACAACAAGCTATGCCAAAGCGTGGCGGGTCTGAATCATTGGCGAACGTTGGACAAAGCCGACTCGTGATGGATCTGGAAAGAGCCATCGGAAAAGATCTCAGTATCGCTGAGAAATTCATTGGCTCTTGCCGATCGGCGACAGGTCTTGCTCTCAGCTCGGAATATGATGCCGACCAATTGATTGACGGCCTCCGAGATGCCCAGAAGCACTTCGATGCGGCAGAGAAGAATCACGCGGATTTCCATGCCACCAGTCTTGCGGCACGACGGCACGCTGCAGGGATAACAGCGGCAATGCTCTGTCGGTTCTTCAAGTGAGGAACATCACTTCACCGTCTCATCGTGAACGTCCTGATAAATATTCTGGACGGCGACGATAATGCGCCTTCGCCAGACACCAACGGAACTTACGAACTGGTTCTTTATCGCGAATCGCTCCAAAGTGCAGAGGCTGTCATCCACGTTCTGCAGAATCCCGAGACTGCATAGAACGAGTGAAGTGGGGTGGTTTTAGTTTGGGAATTGTTGGATCACCGAACTCTGCCGGGACTGGCTGGCTGCAGTCATGAAGGAAGGATTGGACTTCCTTTGAAAGATGCTTTATCTCCTGCTCATGTCCCGCAATGAAGCGATTGATCCATGACTGCTTGACGCTCAATGTTCGCCATGGGTGTCGAAGACCGTCCTGAAAATCCTCAAAAGTCATCTGTTTGGGGACGACAGCAGTGTTGGCATATCCAAGTACATCACGAATTCCGGATGACTGTGATTTCCGATCTGATTCCTCAAAATATGCGACGTACCACTGAAAGAGAGTGTGGGCAACACTCATTGTAGACTCCGTCCAGGTGATAATGTGCTGTAGCCTTTTGCGGATGTTCGAACGTAGGGCCTGAATTGTCAAGTTGTACGTGGTTGGTGTCACGGCGACACGGAAATTTCATTGGAGCAGATCGGGGGTTCTCTCGATTCCACGCAACTTGTTGACCTCCAACGACCAGCCGCCAATATCGTCCTGGCCCAATCTGCGTGCCCTGAACTTCTGAGTTACCCGGTAGAACGCGAAGTCGTCGCCCGGACCTGGCTGGAAACGTATATTGATATCCCACGACTCGCATTGATCGGGGCGTTGCTGAGTGGTCCGAACTTTGGATTTTCTGCTGGCTCGGCGTTCAGTACGCTATTCCGGATCCTGATACAGCTTTTCCAGAAGACGTGCGGCCAGAGCCGTCCAGCCGGTTTGGTGACTGGCCCCCAGACCTTTGCCGGATTCTCCGTGGAAGTATTCGTAAAACAGAATCAGGTCTTTCCAGTGAGGGTCTGTCTGAAATCGTTTGTCGTCGCCATGACAGGGGCGACGACCATCCTTATCACGCAGGAATAACTTCACCTGACGGCGCATAAGTTCTCGCGCGACATCGCGGAGGTTCATCAGGTTGCCGGAACCTGTCGGGCATTCCACTTTGAACGAGTCACCGTAGAACCGGTGGTAGCGTTCCAGAGCTTCCACCAGCAGGTAGTTCAGGGGAAACCAGATCGGCCCACGCCAATTGGAATTCCCGCCGAACATCCACGAATCCGATTCACCGGGCAGATAGGAAACACTATGTTCCTGCCCCCCCGCGTGCAGCACAAACGGTTCTTTTTCATGGACCTTCGACAACGAGCGAATACCGTACGGAGACAGAAATTCTTCTTCGTCCAGCACGTACGCCAGTATTCGCTGCAGGCGTTCTTTTGACGGGATTGCCAGCAGCCGGGAACCACCGGGTGCATCGCTCTCGTCGCAGTCTCGTTCCATGTAGGTCACGTGTTTCAACTGATCGGCGCGATGCTTGACGAACCAGTTAACTCGTTTGCGAAACCCCGGCAATCGTTCCAGTATGCTGTCGTCGATCATTGTGACCGTGAACAATGGAATGATGCCGACCATCGAGCGGACTTTCAGCGGAATCGCATTGCCATTTTCGTAAAGGTGGTCGTAGTAAAACCCGTCTTCTTCGTTCCAGAGTCCGTTCGTACCCACCGAATTCATCGCGTCGGCGATTTCTACGTAGTGTTCAAAAAACTTGCTGGCCATATCTGCGTAAGCAGGATTTTCGGCCGCCAGCTCCAGAGCAATCGTCAGCATCGTGGCACAGAAAAATCCCATCCAGGCGCTGCCATCCGCCTGATGCAGGTGTCCGCCGGTGGGCAACGGTTTTGAGCGGTCGAAAACACCGATGTTGTCCAGACCAAGGAAGCCTCCCGAGAACACGTGCTTGCCGAGAACATCCTTACGGTTCACCCACCACGTAAAGTTCAGCAGTAGTTTCTGGAACGTGCGCGCCAGAAACTGTCGATCTCGTTTCCCGCCGCCTTCACCCGTCCGTTTGTAAACGTGCCAGCAGGCCCACGCATGGACGGGAGGATTGACGTCGCTGAAATTCCATTCGTAGGCCGGGATCTGCCCGTTGGGGTGCATGTACCATTCGCGCAGAAACAGAATCAGCTGGTCCTTGGCAAATTCGGTATCCACGTGCCCCAGCGGAATCATGTGAAATGCAGAATCCCACGCGGCGTACCAGGGATACTCCCACTTGTCCGGCATCGAAATGATGTCGCGGTTGTACAGGTGCGGCCAGTCGCCGTTGCGAATCTGTTTTCGGTGCGGCGGCGGAGGCGACATGTTGGCATCGCCCTTCAGCCAGTCATATACCGAATAATTATAGAACTGCTTGGTCCACAGCAGGCCGGCATACGCCTGACGCATAGTCTGCTGTGCATCTTCGGGCAGACTATGCGGCAGTTTTTTTGCGTAGAACGCATCAGCTTCCGCTTTTCTTTGCTGCAGGGTGAAGTCGAATGGTGTTCCGAACACCTGTGCCGGCGGTTCGTCTTCTGCCCACAGCCTTAGCCGCAGCACGATTTCTTCGCCCGCTTTAATCGTTGTCACATAATGAGCCGCCGCCTTTGTGCCGACCTGTTTTGGATTGACCGCCGTTTTCTTTCCGTTAACAACGTATTCGTGGAATGCGTCTTTCGAATACTTGCTGGCAAGCGCCGGGTCATGCACGTATTTGGGATTGGAATCGTTGTCGGTAAACAGCCATTCCGGAGTTGCTCCACAGGTGGAAATGTCAGCCGCAAACTGAAAGCTGCCGAGTGTTTCCTGCCGACTGACAATGTGACCGTCGTCGTCGACATGCATCGTCGGTTTCGGCCAGCTGCCTTCGTGCTGACACCCCCAGACCCACGTGTTACGGAACCACAACGTCGGCAGGATGTGCAACGGAGCGGCATTCGGCCCACGATTGGCAACGGTGATTTGAATCATCAGGTTATTGGGTGACGCTTTGGCATATTCCGCCTGCACATCAAAATATCGGCTTTCGTCAAAGACACCGGTGTCGGCCAATTCGTATTCCGGCAAATGTTGTCCGCGCGTCCGATTTTCCTGAGAAATTTTGGCGTACGGAAATTCCTGCTGAGGATATTTGTACAGCGCCTTCATGTAGGAGTGCGTGGGAGTGGAGTCCTGATAGAAATAGAACTCCTTGACATCCTCACCGTGATTGCCTTCGGTGCCGCTGACTCCAAACAGTCGTTCCTTCAGAATTGGATCCTGGCCGTTCCACAAAGCCAGAGCAAAGCACAGTCGACACTGCCGATCGCTGACGCCCAGCAGACCATCTTCACCCCACCGATACGCTCGTCCGCGCGCGTCGTCGTGCTTGAAGTGGTCCCATGGCTGACCATTGTGGGAGTAGTCTTCACGAACTGTACCCCACTGTCGTTCGGACAGATAGGGTCCCCAGCGTTTCCAGTTTTCGCCAGGTTCTCGGCGAGCTTCACGTTCCAGTCGCAGACGTTCTGCGTTCTCGATCTGTTCAGATGACATAATTTGTTTATTCATTCGGCAGCACGAGGATTCTCGCACGTCGTACAGAAAGCTGAGGATCAGCGCGACGAAGATCCGCCGCAAGACCGAGTCGACCAGTGGTCAGCGCAGGAATCTGTGCCTGCGAAGCCAGCGTGCCGTTAATGCGGACCACCACTTGAGGCCCATCAACCATCACCTCCACAGCGTTCGCGTGGCTGGTCGACAAAGAAAGCGATGAATTAATCGATTTGTTAAAGGCGGTTACCGAACGAAACTCCTGGATCTGCCCCATCGCGGACGGGTTCAACACAACGCTGAACGCCTTAAAGTCCGTACCTCCCGTGACCGTTGCCCCGAAAACGAAATGTGCGGCATTCGATGTGGGCAACAGGTCGAACCGAATCACGAATCGATCCACCTGCTGTGACGGATCAAGAAAAGCGATGGCACCCTGCTGTGTGGTCGTCGTCAGCTGCACTGTGCCGTTTTCGATTTCCCACAGTCCTCTTCCGTTGTCTGTAGAAGGTGCGGCGCCTGCAGCAGCGACCTGAACGTAGGTGAGTCCGCTGGGTTGCACGAAGACGTCCTGGAACTGCCAGCGGCCCAGCAGGGCAGCCAACTGCCCGACTTTGATTCTGGTCGTTGCTTCGACAGACTCCTGGGTCAGTTCCTGTGCCAGCTCCGCGGCGTCGGAGATGTCTTTCGCCAGTTGAGCGGCTGCCCCCTGAGCACTCGTACTGCGCACCAGTAGTTTTAGATTCCCCAGAATTGTGTCGGCGAGTCCAAAGCGATCCGACTTCGTCGCAGCCAGTCCCAGTCTCAGCCCGTGTTCGATCACAGAATCCTGCTGCTGTGAGCTGAGTCCCGTTCGACGAAACGATTTGAAGATTGCTCCGGCCGCTTCGAATTCGTCTGTCTGGTATCGCAGTGCTCGCAGACGCGCCGTTTCCAGCTGAATATCGGAGGCCCGCGCTTTTTCGGCGAGATCCGTATCGATCAGCTGCAACAGCGCGACATCAGTCGCACCAGCTTCGGACGTGTAGCATTGCTCCAACAGAAGTGTGGCCAGCTGTACTCGCAGTATCGTCGTGCGCGCCTGATTAAGCTGCTTTTCGTACGTCCTGCGAAGCTCCGCCAGCGCTGCATCGATCTCTTCCGCGGAAGGCAGCTTGTCGTCCGGCTGCGGCGTGGATGACGTGATGTCAATTTCCAGCAACACGACGCCCTTCAGATTTCGCGGCCGTCCGGATGGCGGCGATTCCAGCTTCGCTGAAAGCGGAACCTTCACCAACCCTGAGGCGTCCTCCGGAACGTTCCAGCGAACTGTGCTGTCGGACCGAGAAATCGCAAATCCCGATGGTGTTCCCGGGCCGGGTTCGATGACTCGAACGCCCTGATCGCCAGGCCCCTTCAACGTTGCGATTCCCGGAAGCTTGAACTGAAAAAGTTGTCCGGCGGTCGCCGTCTGACGCGGGATTTCGGGCAGCACGTGGCGAATGTGTGTCGGCATGACAACCGCCGATAGCGTCGTCACATCTCGTGGTTCTGAGTCGCCCTCTTCGAAGACAGCAATCTTAACATTGTGGCGACCCATGTCGGACAGGGCCGGTTTCCATTGGAACTCGCCGGATGCTTGCCCAATCTTCATTCCTTTGGGATTGCGTCCTTCCAGCCGATATTGCAGTTCGAAGGCCGCCGCAATTTCCGGTGCGACGGCAAAGGACAGGCGATGCTGTTGCTCAGGAGGTAATTTGATGGACGCCGGGCCGATGCCCACCGTCATGTTGATCTCGGTTTCCGCGATCACCGTGTCCTGACCATCGACCCCATGCACGAGTGTTAGCCGAATCGTATACGGACCAACCGTCTGGCCGGTAGGAACCTGCCATTCAAGGACGCTGGTGTCTTCATTCATCACTACGCCACCAGGCGCAGAACCACCGACCTCAATGCGAACCTCACCCTCGATCTCCGCAACCTCGGTCGTTGGACGGTAGGTCCACAGCTCGCCCGTTCTGGCCGTGTTTACGGGTGATTCCAGGAAACTGCCTGTGGCGATTCGCGACGCGGCTGACTTCAGATCCGTCGACGCCGATCCGGGCAGCCCGTCGGCGTTGTTGCTTCCGCCGTCCCTGGTCAGAACCAGTGCAACGACAATTGCCACAACAGCTGTTCCAACACCAGCACCGATGACCCAATGCCCGGCCTTCTGCCCGCGTTGTGGTCGTCCCTGATGGATTATTGCTGGTGACGCGGAAATGTTGATATCCGGAAGAGGCGAGATTCCCGTGTCCATGCTGTCGCCGGCATCGGTCGCCAGCATCAAGTCCACGGCGCTGCCATCGTCGACCGCCTGAAGAAACTGCTTGTACGTGTGGTCAGTTTCATCGATCTCGTTCTCATCGCCGGCGGGTTCGCCGAAGTCCACATCGGCATCGTTGGTGGCCGCTTGCGCTGCCGCGCGCAGAGCCTGCCGATTCAACGGTTCACACAACGGTTCAAGTGCCGCCACGACTTCGGCGGGCGTCTGATACCGCTCGTCCGGATTGCGCGCCGTCATTTTCGAAACGACATCTGCGACCGCCGGCGGAATCTCGTCGCACACCGTCAGCACCGACGGCGCGTCACGCTGCAGACGCTGACTGAGAACCTGTAGCGGATTCGTGCCGCGGAACGGAATCTGTCCGGTGACCAGTCGAAAAAACGTACAGCCCAAACTGTAAATGTCGCTGCGAATGTCGACCTGACTTGTGTCCCAGCCCTGCTCCGGCGACATGTAGTCCGGTGTCCCCATCACCTGGCCGGCACGAGTCACCGTTTGTTCTTCGGCATCGTCAGTCATCAGCAAAACAAGACCCATGTCCATCAGTTTCACAATGCCGGCACCGGAATTTTCCCAGTGCACCATCATGTTGCCGGGCTTAATGTCACGATGAACCATCCTGCGCTCGTGAGCGTGCTGCAACCCGGTCGCCACCTGGCGAATGATGTCGCACGCCATTCCCACGGGGACACGCCCCAGTCGTGTCGCAATTCGGTTGACCTGATCGCCGTTGACGTACTCCATCACCATGAAGTCGATTTTTCCAACTCGGCCCGCATCCAGAGTCCGCACGATGTGGGGACTGTCGAGTTGCGAAGAGGCGCGGATTTCTCTGCGAAATCGAGAAACGAGTGTTTTATTGGCGGTCAGTTTTCTGGCCATCACCTTCACAGCAATGACGTCGTTGGTCTGCGTGTTACGGCCTCGAAAAACATGACCCATGCCGCCTCGGCCAATCGGATTAAGCAACCGATAGTGTTTCAGAGCGATCCCGGACTGCCCTTTCAACAGCTGTTTGGCCTGCCACTGCGTGAGATGCTCCTGACCCACAAGCACGTTGGCCAGTCCGTCGGCCGTCAACGGGTTGCCCACCAGTTGCTTCTTCAACCGCTGAAACTGCGCATCCGTCAGTAACTGGCTTTGTTCCAGGCTGCTCAGAAAATCGGGAATCGTCGGCTCGGACATTTTGGACAGGGTTCGTGGACTTTGTTCCGGCGGTCAACACGATTAAGACTCAGCGATGCGTCGCGACTAAGACGGACGGACGCGAGGAGACCCACCACCTATCCTAACGAATTGCTGATTCCTCGTGTATCAACGTTGAATTTGCAAAGCCCCGACATCGCAGAGTCTCGTTCTTTTCAGAAGTCCTGGGCTTTTCTGCCCGTGACTGGACGGCAAACCATACGAATTATGGCCGAACGGCGGTTTTGCGGCCCGGTGACGTTGCAGCGGTGTCTCGGTTTGCTGTAGTACACCGTTGACGCGGTGACGATCCCCCCCCCGGATTTTGACGCATCAGTCCCAAATTCCTGTTTGGGACCACGTGTCCTCGACGCGCTGCCTCCCCTACGGACGATGGTGTGCGGCGACACAGTGCTTCGAGAACGGGGATTCCCGGGCCAGAGCCTGGGAACGGCTGGCAGTCTTGTTTCCCAAGCGATAGCTCGAACAGACCGTCGAAGACGGCTTGAATTTGGTTGTGGCTGTGCCACATTCGGAAGGGTGAAATGGAACGAATTTTTATCTCGGGACTCGGTCTTGTTACCTGTTTGGGGAATGACCGAGAGACCTTCTGGAACAATTTGACCACCGGTGTTTGTGGTCTGGACACACTGAAAATCCACGACACAACTGACCTGCCCGTCAATATTGGCGGCGAAGTGCTGAAAGTGGATCGGTCGCGCATTAACGTCAACGACAAGGTGGCCATGAAAAAAATGGACCGCGCCAGTCAGTTTGCGGTTCTGGCGGCTCACGAAGCGCTGGAAGATGCCGGTCTGCCGACGTCCGATATTGGCGAAGACGCAGCCGTGATTCTGGGCGCCGGACTGGCGGGACTTGAGACCTACGAATACCAGATGGAACGACTGCTCACGAAGGGACCGTCGCGAGTCAGCCCGTTCACAATTCCCATGCTGATGCCGAACGCGCCTCCGGGCAACGTCAGTCTGGCCTTCGGAATTCAGGGAACGGCCTACACGACCAGCAGTGCCTGTTCATCGTCAGGTCACGCGATGATCGACGCGATGCATTATCTTCGCCGTGGTGACGCCGAATTTGTCGTCACCGGCGGGACAGAAGCGTCCCTGACTCGGCTGGGCATCGCTTCGTTTTCGAACATGAAAGCCATGTGTCGCAATCGCAACGACGAACCAAAAGTCTCCATGCGTCCGTTCGACAGTGACCGGTCCGGTTTCATCATGGCCGAAGGTTCTTCGATTCTGATTTTCGAAACAGAAAGTCATCTTCGTAAACGCGGCGGAACTGCCTGGGCTGAAGTGATCAGCGGTGCGTCAACCAGCGATTCCTATCACCTTGTGCAGCCGGATCCCGAAGGTCGCAAAGCCATCGTGGCCATCAAAAAAGCGCTGGACAAGGCGGGGCTCAACCCGGCTGATATTGCGGACCAGGCTTACGTCAGTGCTCATGGCACCAGTACAAAATTCAACGACAGCATGGAAACCGTTGCCTTGAAACAGATTTTCGGCGACGCCGCGCAGAAGCTACAGATCAGCTCCATCAAGAGCATGCTCGGTCACATGATCGGCGCGGCCTGTGCCGTCGAAATGTCCGCCTGCTCGATGGCTCTGACAAGGGGATTGCTGCCTCCGACGATCAACTACGAGACGCCGGATCCCGACTGCGACCTGAACTATATTCCGAACACGGCGATCGAGAAGGATGTTCGTTACGCCATCAACAACAGTTTTGGATTCGGCGGCCACAACGTCTCGCTGGTCATTAAGAAAGTTGAAGATGACGATCTGAAACGCTGCTGAAGCTGCTGATGTTAACCACAGGAAAGTGCTGCGGTTATGAGGAAATGAACATGTCAACAAGCAGCAATCCTCTGAGAATCGCCGTTAGCGGAGCCACTGGTCTGGTCGGATCGGCTTTGTGCCCGCTTCTTTCTCAGCAGGGCCACGATGTGCTCGCGATCAGACGTGACGACCGCGGCTCCTATGATGAATCAATCCGCTGGGATCCGGGGTCGGGCCTGACCAACCCGGCTCGACTGGAATCCATTGATGCCATCGTGCATCTGGCCGGGCAAAACATCGCCGCGGGGCGCTGGAACGACGCGATGAAGCGACGTATTCGCAGCAGCCGTGTCGACGGAACGCGAAGTCTGGTGGAATCCATGGCTGTTGTGGAAAAGCGCCCGCAGGTTCTGGTATGTGCTTCCGCCATTGGTTTCTACGGAGATCGCGGGGCGATGGAAATGGAGGAATCTTCTGCGGCAGGCAGCGACTTTCTGGCCGATGTGTGTGAACAATGGGAAGCCGAAGCCAACGCTGCGACCGAGCTGGGTGTGCGAGTTGTCAATGTCAGGATCGGCGTCGTTCTCAGCCCGAAGGGCGGCGCCCTGGCAAAGATGCTGCCGCCGTTCAAGCTGGGACTTGGAGGCATTGTGGGCCCCGGCACTCAGTACTGGAGCTGGATTGGATTGAACGACCTGACCCGCATTCTTGCGTTCTGCGTCGCGAACGAAGCGGTCAGCGGACCTGTGAATGCAGTGAGTCCTGAATCGTCGACCAACAGAGAATTCACAAAGACACTTGGTCACGTGCTGCACCGCCCGACCATGATTCCGCTGCCAGGATTCTTCGCGAAGCTGATGCTCGGCGAAATGGCGACCACACTGTTGTTGGCCAGCACTCGCGTGCTGCCGAAACAATTGCAGGCCCACGGATTCGAATTTGAACAGCCGGGGCTGGCGGACTGCCTGCAGCACGAACTTGATGGCTCATGAAAACGACGTCTTCCGCGCCACGCTGGCAACGGCTGACTCTGAAAGCGGCCTGTCTTCATTGTGTGCTGTGGGGAGTCTTCATCATGGCTCTGCCAGCATCATCCGCCACAGTCTACGGTTTTGCAGAAACACCTCATGATGTTCACCTGTGGCAGGGCACGGGACTGTTCATCACTCTGCTGGGAGTCGGTTACGGCCTGGCTTCCTGCGACCCTCGACAACACTGGGGCATCGTGCTGATCGGATTGCTGGCCAAAGTGTTCGGCGCAGCGGGCATGTGCTGGGCCGTGTTTTCCGGACAGGTGTCGATCCACGTGCTGTGGTTGCTGCCCGTCAACGATGTGATCTGGTGGTGGCCATTCTGGCGCATTATCCGCGACGGCATAACCCCCGATGCCGGTCCAGCGGACGGACGATTGGACAGTTCCGATTGAACAGGCGTCTCATATTAGTTTGGCACGCGTCCCACTGAACTCACATCCAGCGACCAACAGAAGCGGCCCATCACCTTCCGGGCGTCAGCCCGCATCGGCTGGCGGGCCGTCCCGCCCCCATGCTCGAATGATTGCGCTGTTGTCGAGGTCGCCGTGGCCGGCCGATTCAGCCGATTCCAGCAGTTGTTGATGAAGTAACGACAGCGGCAGGTTTGTATCGGAAGCAGTTGCCAGCTTCAGCATCAGTCGCACATCTTTGAGGTGTTGGCTTAGCCTGGCCTGCGGCTCAAAATCTTCGTCAATCATCTTCCGGCCTTTGGCATCCATCACCGTTGAATAGGCGGCACCTGATTTCAAGACGTCCAGCACAAGATTCAGGTCCAGTCCCAGTGACTTCGCAAAACTCAAACCTTCAGCAAGTGCGGCTCGATTCAGACCCAGCACAAGATTCGCCACCAGTTTCACCTGTTGACCACTGCCCACTGGTCCCACGTGCATGACGTTCGCGGAAATTGCGTTCAGCACGTGCGAAACACGTTGAAACGGTTCCGGTGCAGATCCAACCATCAGCACGGCATTTCCGGCCCGAGTGACGTCGCTGGAACCCAGCACTGACGCATCCAGAAAATCGACGTCGGCGACCGCGAGACGTTCTGCCATCTCGATCGTCCTGTCTGGTTCGCCCGTGGTGGTGTCGATCAGAGTGGTGCCCGGTTTCAGGCGGGGTGTCATGTTGACCAGCACCTGTTCCACCACGTCCGAATTTGGCAGACACAGCACGATCGGATTCGCAGCGATTGGAATGTCGCCAATACTCAGAATCGAATGGCCGCCCTTCGCCGCGAAGGCGTGCTGCGCCTCTGCTGAAGTGTCGCAGCCCCAAACCGACAAACCAGCCGCCAACAGACGGTCCGCGATCGCCGAACCAAGCAACCCGATCCCGATTATTCCCACCGTTCGGTCGGCGTCGCCGTCATCGATGGCCATCGGTTGCCCCGGCATCAACTTCGTCCATAGATTCAGGCGACTTTGGCACAATCAGAATGATCAGCATGCCCGCCAGGTAAACCCAGCTGGTGATCGACCCAATCCGAGCGTAGTCGTTGTCCAGCGCCGATACAAAACCGGAAATCGTGAGCACCACAATTGCCGAGATCACTCGGCCCGAATTGAACGACACACCACTTCCCGTCGCGCGGACTCGAGTGGGAAACATCTCAGGCAGAAACAAAGGCAGCCAGCCGAAGTACACCGTCGCGATCATGCCCAGCAGAAACACGGGCAGCATGAACTGCCAGTCGGACGACGGTTCCAGTCCTGAAAAAATCGCCTGACCCAAAATCAACGACAGCAGGCTGACCACAAAATAGGTTGTCCGACGACCAAAGATCGTTGCCAGCCAGCCGCCGCACAGACTTCCAATGGCGGCACCGATCGCCCAAATCGTCTGAGTGTCCGCCTTCAGCGATGCCTGTCCGATTTGAGCACCCACCTGCCCGGCCCACGGCAGGATCCATTTCTGTGATCCCCATGCCCCCAGCAACGGAATGGTTCCCAGCGCAATTCCGGCCAGCGTGTACCGCAGCAACGGAGGACGCAGCACTTCGGCCAGCGGCGCAAACTTTCCTGCTGCCGGCTTTCCGGCAGTCGACTTCTGTTCTGCCAGCCAGCGAGGCGATTCAGGAACAACAAAGTAGACCCAGACGCCCAGCACAACGGGCACCGCGCCCAGCAGCATCACCCACCGCCAGGAATCCGGTGTGAGTTCGTACTGTGGCGATATCTGACCAATCTGTTTCACCACAATACTAAACAGGGCGATGCCGACGTTGGCGGACGTTCCGATCAGTCCCGCCAGCGTCGGTCGTGAAACATCGGGCCATGCTTCTGAGACCAGGGCGACTCCGGCAGGCCACATGCCGCCGATGCCCATGCAGGCGACGAAGCGCATGACACACATCTGCAGCGGAGTCTGAGCAAAATAGCTGAGACCCGTGAACCCGGAATACCAGACGATGCTGAGAGCCATCGCTTTTACGCGGCCGGAATGGTCCCCTAACCAGCCGAACACCCAGCCACCAAGCGCCGCTCCAAGCAGGAACGCGGCAATGTATCGCGCAAACCATTCACCGACGACCCTGTTCAGCTGGTCGGCCGCGGCGGAATCTGCGGCCGTCGGCGCAGCATCTGTTGTTTCCAGAACCACGCGAGCCTGTGTGACCCAGTCGGTATGCGCAGCATCGCCCTGCAACATGCCGATCGTCACGGATCGCGCCGATAGCGGCAGCAGCGACATTTCCCAGCCAGCAAACATCCAGCCCAGAAATGCACCCAGAAGAATAAGAATTCGCCCCGTGCGACTGATTGTACCGGACGGTTTATCGGACTCTGACATGTTGAATCCTGCAGGTTCCCGCTTTGATGTTGTCTAACCGCGGGCCCAGCTGGCCGCGGTTCAATGATGGAAACTGGAACGCGGCCCGGTAGGCACGCGGTGAAACGATGGCCCGGTTTTATATTGTCGCGACCCCGACATCTGCTTCGACAGTACAAGATGTGGCACGTGATGGCTATGCTGCAGCCGAACAAATCCTCGCCAGCAAGTCCGCGTCAGAGACTCATTCCAGGAGGTTCGCCCATGCACGCCACTGCCGAACTCCATCAAGGTGCTGCCACGGTTGTTAATTTGGCCCAGCACTTTTCCCGCCTGAAAGATCGGGCCGCCCAATTGACGGATCAGATTGATGCGGAAGATCGCGGCTTCTTTACACCGACGGAAGACGAACAAACGCGGCATCTGTTGATTTCCTACTGGCAGTCGCGAAATGCGTTGTTCGAACTGGTGTCGTCGTTTCACCAGCTTGACCACTTCGAGCCGGAACAACGTCCGCTCGAGCTGATGATCGCGTACGGCGGCGCTCTGGTGCTGGTCGATGTGGCTCGGTTTCTAAGAGAGAACTTTCACCATCGTCCCATCGTGCGGGAAAAACTAAATGAACCCGAACCTCACTTTGGGATTCCCGATGGCACGTACGATCACGTGCAGAAGTCGCTTACCAGTCCGGTACACGCATGGCATCTGTATCACGCGTTGACATTTTTCAAGGAGAACCAGGACAAATTGCACGCGGCGACCGCAGGTGATCCGGAGCTGCGCGAGGTCCTTGAGATTATCCTGCACCTGCAGAATCGACTTGATGTTTCGCCTGAGAACTTTGCGCTGGCAAGATCCCGTGTCCACGCACGCACGCTGCGCACGAGCATTGGGCGAGACCTGCTGGGCCGGGCGCTTTACGGCCTGCAGAAATACGTCTCCAGCCTGATGGCCGGTCGGTCCGTAAAGGCGGGGCATGAACCAGGCCTGCCAACCGATATTGATGCGCAGCTGGAACAGGAACTTCAGCCCGGTGATATCATCATCGTTCGCAAGGAACACGCCTTCACCAACTATTTTCTGCCGGGTTACTGGCCACATGCTGCGCTGTACATCGGCACCGTGCCCGAACTACGAAACCTGGGACTGCACGAACACGAGAACGTTCAGTCGAAATGGAACACCATCGAAACCGTCGATTCGTCACGGGCGGGACGGGTGCTGGAAGCGATGAAGGACGGAGTGCGAATTCGTTCGGTGTCATGCCCGTTTCGCAGCGATGCAGTGGCCATCATTCGACCGCAGTTATCGCTGCGTGACGTCACAGAAGCCATTGGTCGAGGATTCTTTCACGCCGGCAAAGGGTACGACTTTGATTTTGACTTTGCACGGTCCGACAGACTGGTCTGCACTGAAGTCGTCTATCGATCCTACGAAGGCATCGGCGGCATCAGGTTTGACCTGACGCGACGGGCCGGACGGTTGACTCTGTCGGCGGAAGACCTGCTGCAAAAAGCCATCAACAAAGATGGGCTGGCGACACACGCCGTTTATTGCCCGGCAAAATCCGACACGATCATGTTCGGTGATGATGGCGATGACGTACTGCGGAATACTGTGGGGCGGAAGTCGGTGTCAGCAGATACCGAATAACGCGTTTCACCGTTCAACCGCCAGTTTGCTGTAGTCGATCGGAGGCGATTGCATCGTGTACGATCGCGATAATCGATATGAAGTTCGGTTTCGGGACTAAAAAAATCAAAAACGGAAATCGATCGATCTTCGCAAAGCGGATTGGCGAAACATCCGTTGGGAATGATTCCGGACGCTCTGCGATATCATCAAGTCGTTGGTCAATGTTTGTGCGAAACCGGTTGGCAAGCTGCGGCGAAACGTCCTCGTAGTAGTCCAGGGCAGCAGCAAGATCATCCGGTATCGCAGGACTGAATATCAGCCAATGAGCCACGACGCTCGTCCACTTGCCGCCAGACCTGTTCTTGCGAAATCCCCAATTCTTCTTCACGGCCATCGAAAGCGACAAGCCGCGCTTTCACCAGTTCGCGATGCCATTCCTGGATTGGCAACTGTTCCCGCGAATCGCCAATGCTGTCCCAGAGGTCCTGCACGATTTCCAGACGCTCCGAAACAGGAAGTTGGGAAAGTTCGTTCATGGCAGGATGCATGTGTTTCTCCAGACCAGGGACATCCAGCGATACAATGACTGACAAGTTGTCGCTCATTCGGAACCAGCTCCCTATTGCGCGACACAGGTGCCTGTTCTGTGTAACTTACGGAAAATATGCCAGTCCATTAACGGATTCGACCTGCGGACCTGTGTTTGTCGTGGTGAACATTGCCACAGTTGTCCAATCGCAAATCGTGCTGCGGTGGCGGGCAAAATTTAAGCAGTTGTTTCCACTTGCCCCTGCGTGATTTCAACCTTCCGTGCGACACTGTCCTGACCATGCGTCTGTTGATGCTGGCCACGCACGGCAGAAATTCCTGCAGGCTTCTCTGCCGTGCGTTTTCATGCGCTGACCTCCGTGGTGACAAGCCTGCCGCGCAAATCTCCCGGACGTGGATTATCGGAACACACAAGTGTTCATTGGTTTGGGAGAACTCGTTCATCAGTGGGGCTGGTCTGTTTGAACAGGGCTGCGCCAAGGAAGCACAGAAAACATGATTCGTTGACTCTGCTTTCTCTGCTGCCTCCTGTTCCCGATTTGCCCGGCGACCACTGGGACAGCGATTGCAAAGTTCCAGTGATCGCGAATAATGATCGTGTATCCGCAGCAAAGCGGCGGTCGTCAATTGCCTGCCCTGAGCTTCGTCAGGCAATAAAACGATTGACTTCCCGCCCGACGTTGGTTAATTTGTTTACAAAGGTAATAAACTCCGGCCGGAGCACCTTTCCTTCCACCTTCCTCAAAGTTCCCCTCCATGATGTCACGAGCCATTCTGTGCTTGTTTTTTGTGATTGCGACGTCTGTTTTTGCGTGCGCTGATGATGCAGCGACATTCAGTGATGACCAGATCGCGTTTTTCAAGGCCGACGTTGTTGAATTGCTGACCAATAATTGCCTGAAGTGCCACGCTGGAGAATCACCAAAGGGCGAACTTGACCTGACAACGCGCGCTGGAATTCTGAAGGGTGGCGAATCCGGACCAGCCGTCGATTTGAAAAATCACGCTGACAGCCATCTGATCACGGCGATCAACTTTGAAAGCTTCGAAATGCCTCCCACGGGGCAGATGTCTCCGGCGCAAATCAAGACGTTGACGACGTGGGTGGAAATGGGACTGCCATGGCCGAAGGATCTGCATGAAATTGAATTCGAACTGGAGGCCGGCCCACCACCGGTCAATGACGAGACAAAAACGTTCTGGTCCTTCCAGCGCGTACAGCTGCCCAGCGTCCCACAGGTTGCTGACGCGGCCAACAACGCGATCGACGCGTTCATTCGCCACAGACTGACAGACGCCGGATTGCATCCTTCGCCATCGGCCAGGCCTCGTGAACTTGTGCGCCGTATGCACTACGATCTGCTGGGCCTGCCACCGGAACCGGCGGACGTAGAACGTTGGGCGGCAAAGATTTCTTCGGCCGATGGCGGTTTGAATCAGTCTGGTGTCGCCGAGCTTGTTGACCATCTGCTGGCATCGCCGCACTACGGTGAGCAGTGGGGTCGGCACTGGCTGGACCTTGTCCGCTACGCCGAAACCAACAGCTACGAGCGCGATGGTGCAAAGCCGCATGTCTGGCGCTACCGCGACTACGTGATCCAGTCGTTCAACGACGACAAGCCGTACGACCTGTTCATCACTGAACAGCTGGCGGGCGACGAAATCAGGGAGCCCACGCCGGATTCGATAATCGCCACCGCGTATTATCGACTCGGTCGATGGGATGACGAACCGGCGGATCCGAAGCTGGCGTTCTACGACGAAATCGACGACATCATCACGACCACCAGCCAGACCTTTCTGGGCCTGACGGTAAATTGTGCTCGTTGCCACGACCATAAAATTGATCCCATTCCACAGCGGGATTACTATCGGATGGTGGCGTTCTTCAAAAATGTGCGCCGTTACGGAACTCGCGGAAATGCATCGGTGCTTGATGCGTCCGTGACGGCGATAAATCGGCCGGCAGATCCCGGCATCTATCGAACGGCGTTGACCAGGTACGAAAACGACACAAAGGACGCGGAACGGCATCTGAAGAAAATCGAAGAGCTGATCTGGGACGATCTGCAGGATGTTGAAAAGGAAGACTTTCAGTTCGATATGAATCGCGTTCCGATTGTCGCCAAACGCGAAGGGACGATTCTGAAAGCACCGCAGGTCAAAACTTATCGCAAGCAGTTCAGCCGACTTCAGCAGCTGAAGGCCAACAAACCGTCGGGACTGGCCGACGCGTTGTGCGTGAAAGAAGACGTTCGCAATATCGGCCCCACTCATATTCTGACGCGCGGCAATCCACACGCGGAAGCTGCAGAAGTGACGCCCGGGTTTCCGACGGTGCTGTCGCCGCCGGAAGCCGTAATTCCCGATCTGCCTGAAGGAGCATCATCGTCCGGACGTCGCAAAGTGCTGGCGGAATGGATCGCCAGCGCGGCAAATCCCCTGACTGCTCGAGTCATGGTGAATCGCATCTGGCAGTACCACTTTGGTCGTGGCATCGTTCGAACATCCAGCGACTTCGGATTCCAGGGCAGCCGGCCGACTCATCCCCAACTGCTCGATTGGCTGGCAGCAAAGTTCGTCGAGAGTGGGTGGTCGGTGAAGGACATTCATCGGCTGATCATGTCGTCGGCCGCGTATCAAATGTCTTCCCGCCCCAACAAACAAAGCTACGACGTCGACCCGACTAACGATCTGTTCTGGCGGTTCGACATGCGACGGCTGTCCGCCGAAGAAATTCGTGACTCGCTGTTGTGGGCCAACGGCAGTTTGAACGCCGCCAAAATGTTCGGGCCAAGTATTTACACAGATATTCCGGCAGCGGTGAAGGCGGGACAGTCGCGTCCCGGATCCGGTTGGGGCAATTCGTCTCCGGAAGACAAGGTCCGACGCAGTATCTACATTCATGTTAAACGATCGTTGCTGGATCCGCTGATCGAAAGTTTCGACTTTGCTGATACCGATCAGACCTGTCCGGTTCGTTTTGTGACGACCCAGCCGACGCAGGCACTAGGTATGATGAACAGCGACTTCATCCAGCAGCAGTCGGAAATTTTCGCACGATTGCTGCAGGAAAAAGCAGACTCGACCGAAGAACAGGTCACGCTTGCTCTGCAGCGAGTAGTGCAGCGACAACCGACTCCCGACGAGGTGGCTCGCGGTTTGAAATTGATTGAAACGCTGAAGACGGAACAGAATCTTAATGACGACCAGGCCAGAAAATACTTCTGCCTGCTGGCTTTGAATCTCAACGAGTTCATGTACCTGGACTAAAACCATGACAACACGAAACTTCTGCGGACGTACGCGCCGCGAATTTCTTTGGCAGGCCGGAGCGGGATTCACCGGACTTGCGCTCACGTCGATGCTGGATCAGGACGGCTTTCTGGCTCAGCAAAGCGTGGCCGCCGATGGGGCAGCAGACTGGGAAAATCCGCTGGCTCCCAAGGAACCACACTTTGCCCCCAGGGCAAAGAACGTCATTTTCTTTTACTGCTACGGCGGTCCCAGTCACATCGATACGTTTGATTACAAGCCGACGATGTATGGCATGGACGGCAAAACAATCGACGTGAAAACGTTCGGTCGGGGTGGGCACAAGAACCAGGGACGAATCGTCGAGCCTCGCTGGAAGTTCAATCAGTATGGCGAATGTGGCAAATGGGTCAGTGACCTGTTCCCGAATCTCGCAACCTGTGTTGATGACATCGCATTCCTGCATTCAATGACGGCCGATTCGCCGATTCACGGATCGGCGATGCTGATGATGAATTCCGGTCGGGTGCTGAGTGGCCATCCGTGTCTTGGATCATGGGTGAATTACGGACTGGGCAGCGAGAACCAGGATCTGCCTGGCTTTGTGGTGATGCTGGATCCTCGTGGAGGTCCGATCAGCGGTTCCAAGAACTGGAGCAGCGGGTACATGCCTGCGACGTATCAGGCCACGGTGATGCGTTCTCAGGGCGATCCGATTCTGGACCTTTCGCCACCCGAGGAACTGGCCAACGGTGGTCAGCGCAGGCTGCTGGATACGCTGGCAGAATACAATCAACAGCACCTGGCAGCACGTCAGGACAACAGCAATCTGGCCGCCCGCATCGCCTCGTATGAACTTGCCTATCGCATGCAGTCGGAAGCCCCGGAGGCTGTTGACATCAGCCAGGAAACCGCCGCCACACAGGAACTTTATGGACTCAATGACCCTAAATGTTCCACGGTTGGCCGACAGTGTCTGCTGGCTCGACGCATGATTGAACGCGGCGTACGGATGGTGCAGATTTATTCGGGCGGTGCCCACAACGATGACAACTGGGATGCTCACGGCGATCTGGAAAACAACCACAATCTGCATGCCGGTGAAACAGACAAACCACTGGCCGCTCTGCTGAAAGATCTGAAACAGCGGGACATGCTGAAGGACACGTTGATTGTCTGGGGCGGTGAATTCGGACGCCAGCCGACGGCAGAATATGCCAAGGGCAGCGGCCGAGACCATAACAGCTACGGCTTCACGATGTGGATGGCGGGCGGAGGAATCAAGGGAGGCACCAGCGTTGGCACGACAGACGAAATCGGCAGCCGAGCTGTCGATGACAAGTTCCATGTCAAACATCTGCACGCCACCATCCTGCATCAGCTGGGACTCAACCCGTACAAATTGAGCTATTTCTTCGGCGGCCTCGACAACAAACTCGTCGGTGTCGAAGGCGCTTCACCAATCTGGAAGGCAATCGCCTGATGAAGCTTCAGGTTTTCCTCACTCTGGCGGTCTGTCTCTGCCTGCCGCAACGTGTTGATTCGGCGGAGATTCATGTTTCGGCGGCGACCGCCTACCTTGATCCCGATCACAACGCCGCGCGCATTTCCGCTGACAATGGCATCACTCGGTGGACCGGCCCCGAAACAAGCGTGACCTGGTTCGGACAGCTGCAGACGACAGGAACTCTGAAGGCATCAGTCGTGTTGCGGCTGCGCCCGGAGACAGCGTCGCGACTGAAACTCAGCATCGGTGAACAGTCGCGCGAGATCACCGTTCGTGGCCACGCTACTGACACGATCACAGCTGACTTTGGTACTTTTCAGATCAATAAGAGTGGCTACCACAGTTTCAAACTTCAGTCGTTAAACGCCTCCGGACAGGACAACGGCAGCGTGCAGGAACTGGTGCTGGTCGGACCGCCCGTGGAGGACGTTCACTTTAATCTGAAATCTCGGCGAAATGCGGCGTCCGTTCATCTGTCGTATCCCGTTCCGCGCGACACAAAAGTGTCCGCGTTTTATTGTGAAATGACCGGCCTGGAAGATCCGCTGTGGAGTTACTACATGGCCTGCGGCTGGCATCGTGGATACTTCGGCATGCAGGTCCACAGCTCGACCGAACGTCGCATCATCTTCAGTGTCTGGGACAGCGGAAATGAAGGGATTGACCGAGACAAAGTGGCCGATGAGGACCGCGTCGTCCTGGTCAAAAAAGGCGACAACGTTTTCTCCGGCAGTTTTGGTAACGAAGGGACTGGCGGACACAGTCATCTGAAGTTTCCGTGGAAAACGGGAGAGAAGCAGCGATTCCTGGTCACCGCAGAACCCGTCGACAAGACTCACACAATTTTCGCGGGCTACTATTTTCGGCCGGACACGAAAGAATGGATGCTGATCTCCAGTTGGAAGGCTCCGAAAGAAGGTCGCCACCTGCGCGGTCTCTACAGCTTCAGTGAGAACTTCGTTGGCAGAAACGGCCACGTCGTCCGCAGAGCATTGTACGGCAACCAGTGGATTCGGGATTCCGCCGGAAACTGGTCCGAAATCACGACCGCGAAATTCAGCCATGACGCAACGGGAAAGGCTGATCGGCGAGACCGATTTATGGGCGTTGAGGACGGACAGTTTTTTCTGTCCCACGGCGGATTCATCGATGGCTTCACAGAATTCGGCACTCCGTTCAAACGGCCGGCGACAGGACAGTCACCCGCAGCAATGAAACTTCCACCGCTGCCGCAGTAACGACTGACAAGCGTGTCCGGCGGAAAGCGGATGAATTGCCCGGTCTATGAGCCACGGCGCTCGTCCACTTGCCGCCCGCCCTGTTCTCGGGAAATCCCCAATTCCTCTTTGTCTTGTTCCCAAGATTCAGCTTGGGACCGAGAAGAACGGAGTTTATGGCCAGGTCCCGCGTCGAAGCGTGAGTGCGTCAAGAGTACGACCGTCACTCAATACTCAGCAAATCAGGCCTGACCCGGACGAGCTGCAAAGTATTTCTGGATATATACGTCCACTTATTAAAGGGCGTTTTGGGCTGTCCAACATGCTTTGACTGAGCCGAGTTGAAGACATGTTGAAAGACGCACGAACCGTACTGCACCAATTCGGTCGAAAATATTGAAAGACAGAGATGGGAAAACCCACAGTTAAGCCAACCGGGCGTGAACGCACGTTCCGCGAGGATGAGATCATTGTCAGCAAAACCGACCTTAAGGGCATTATCACCTATACAAATCAGGTGTTTGCACGAGTTGCCGGATACTCGGAGCAGGAACTGCTCGGGCAGCCACACAATCTGATCCGGCACCCGGATATGCCCCGGTGCGTTTTCAAACTCCTGTGGGACACGATTTCACAGGGAAACGAGATATTTGCTTACGTCATCAACCTCTGCAGGAACGGCGATCATTACTGGGTACTGGCCCACGTGACGCCAAGTTTTGACGCAGCCGGGAAAATCACCGGTTATCACTCCAGTCGTCGTGTGCCAGAACGTGCCGCAGTGGATAAAGCGATCCCGATCTACGAATTGCTGCTGAAGGAGGAGAATTCGCATCAGGATTGGCGCGCCGGAATGCAGGCAGGCACCGAATTGCTGCTGGCGCACCTTGGTGAGGCCGGCGTGCAATACGACGAATTCGTATTCTCACTCTAGGCGAGAAACAACCGTGAGTATTGCGTGCATTTCGACTCGAAAGCTGCATGTGTAGCTGCCAACACAGCCACCCCCCCCAAAAAACTGTTGAAGAAAAAAGACCAGGAGTCACACATGTCCCCAGCAACTCTTGAAAACCCTTCCCCGCCAAGCCAGACCGACATACCCGGGCAGGTTGATAATGTGCAGTCTCAAGTGATGACCAAAGAGCACCAGGCCTGGATCAGGAAGGCGGCCGACGTTTGTGAAATGGCCGCTCGTGGTGACCTGGAAGTCAGGCTTCTGAATGTCGATGCCGACGGCGACCTGGCTCGTATGATTTACAGCATCAACTCACTGCTTGATTACACCGATGCCTTCGTCCGTGAGGCCAAGGCAGTGCTTGAATGTTCCGCGGAGGGAAAATTCTTCCGGCGTGTGCTGTTGCGCGGAATGAACGGGGCGTTTCATCAGGCGTCAACGGTCATCAATGACGCATCACACGCCATGCAGCTGAAGTCGGAAGAGATTGAGCAGCAGGACACCATCCGATTACGGATGGCCGATGACTTCGACACGACTGTTAAAGACGTCACGACGACGGTCGCAGCCACAGCTCTGCAGATGCAAACAACATCCTCAGCATTGTCGGGCACCGCTCAACAGACTTCAGACCAGTCGACGGCGGCCATGGAGGCATCGACCCTGGCATTCGAGAATGTTCAGAACGTGGCTGACTCAACCGGTCAGCTCCAGGATGCTGTGTCACGAATCGACGAACAGGTACAGGAATCATCGCGAATCGTCCACCGTGCCGTTGCTGAGGCGACCCAGGCCAAAGAAATTGTTGCCGGGCTGGAAAAATCATCCACCAATATCGATTCTGTCGTCGAGACGATTCAGGCCATCTCAAAGCAGACAGAACTACTTTCACTCAACGCGGCCATTGAAGCAGCACGTGCAGGTGAGGCGGGGCTTGGATTTGCAGTTGTGGCTGCGGAAGTTCGCAAGCTCTCCGAAGAAACACGCAGCGCAACTCGAAATGCCAAGAAGGAAATCAGCAGCGTTCAGGATGCCACAAAAGAGGCCGTCGAAGCGATCAGTCAATTCAGCGATACCGTGACTCTGCTTAATGAAACCACCAGTTCAATTGCCGAATCAGTAGGCGATCAGCGGCATTCAACAGGTGATATCAATTCCAATGTGGCGGAAGTAGCAAGCCACATTGAAGGCGTCAGTTCGAACATTCGTCAGGCATCCTCAGCTGCCGACGAGACGTCGCGGTCAGCAGAAACGATGCTTGACTCGGCCAATCACCTGTCAGACCAGGCCAGCACTTTGACGGAAAGTGTTGAACAGTTCCTGGCGAATATTCGTTCGGGTCGTTGAGACACAGGTTTCACCAGGGAACACTGTTCCAGCGCTACCGGCCCGCGATCCACTCTGCCAAATCGTCTCGTCGGGACGCATGTCACTATGGGCTGCGATGTAGACCGGCGACGCGTCTGTCGGCACCCACGGCATCAAGGAACCGGTGCGCTTAGCCAACAGCCCCACCACGACGGTGTGCGGAAAACGCTTTTCCACTGCTGAGGGTCAGTACCAGGGCGCGTCAGACGACTGCCGCTGAAGGAATCCCTGACGGTTACCAGTCTGCCTGCGAGCAGTGTCATGCTGTTGCTGTTTTCGCTGCAGGAACGTAATGCGACGACCAAACCAGTCGTTCGATAGATGTTCTTTTCCTGCGCGTCTTCGCGGCCTGATCGCGCAGATTTTCCGGCCAGGAAAGGCGCGCGTGTGACACATTGTCTCAACAGAATGTGCGTTCAGAAAATCTGGTGTGACCGCTCTCCCGCCCACATATTCGCGTTCTATGTTTTCACAGATCGGTGAGATAACTGGCGGAAGTGAAACAGTTCTTCATCACGCAGAAACAAAATCCCCTTGAGTGAAGAGAACAGAAAATGACAACGGAGCAGGAAACAACGCCGGAAGAAGATCCTCTTGTGGCAGAATTTTTAGTCGAGTCCCGGGAGCACCTGTCCGACATCGAGAACCAACTGCTGGCGATTGAGGCGGCCGGTTCAGATATTGACGTCGACCTTGTCAACACGGTGTTCCGCGCCATTCATTCGATCAAAGGGGCGGCGGGATTCATGGACTTTGACGTCCTGGGGAACCTTGCCCACAGTCTCGAGAACGTTCTTAATCTGGTCCGCAATTCGGAACTCGTTCCTGATTCGGTTATTACCAACGTCATGCTCAGGGCGGCCGATGCGTTACGGGAAATGATGGACGACATTTATCATTCCAACGATGTGGACGCATCAGCGCACGTAGCGGAACTTCAGGAGATTGCTGATAGCGTCACGAAGAAGGCGGAGGGCGTCCTCGCGGCAACGCCGGAGTGCCCGGCGCTGCTTCCCGCGACATTGATCGCGGCTGTACCGCTGCTGTTTGCACTGGTCCTTGCTGTTGGTTCGTTGAAGACCGCCTACAACGAACTTGCCCAAATGGAATCTCTGGACAGCTTAGCAAGGCTGGCAAGCCAGGTGAGCACGCACGTTCACGAGACTCAAAAAGAACGTGGCCTGACAGCCGCGTTCATGGCTGGCGGAGGGAAGAAGTTTGCCACGGAACTGGCTGAGCAGCGGGCTGCGGCTGATACTCAAAGGACCGCGCTCAAGGAACTCCTGATAACGTTTGACGCCGGCGTGTACGGAGCTGAATTTGAGAAGGACCTTGCGACTGCGGTCAAAGAAATGGAACGGATCGACGACATGCGAATCAAGGTCAGCAGCCTGTCGATCCCGGCAGATGAATCGCTGGCATTCTACACCAACCACAACGCAACGATGCTCAACCTTGTCGGGAACGTGGCAAAGTTGAGCGACGACGCCCGGATTGCCAGGAACGCAGCCGCCTACAGCAATTTCCTGAATGGCAAAGAAAGAGCCGGCATCGAACGAGCGGTCCTGGCAAAGACCTTTAATGCCGACCGATTCGCGTCAGGAACGCTGAAGAAATTCGGCGATCTGGTTGCCGTACAGGCCACCTACTTTGATGCCTTCCTTGCACTCGCAACGCCGGAGCAGGTCGCCTTCTACAAGGACAAACTGTCCGGTGTGAATGTCGAAGAAGTTCAACACATGCGAGATATCGCCTTCAAGAAAGGTGAGGTTCAGACTGAGGGCCTTGGCATCGATGTAAATCACTGGATTGACACGATGACCAGGAAGATCAACCTGATGAAGGTGGTGGACGACCGCCTTGCCGCGAACCTGCTGGCCATCGCTGACAGCGAATCTGACAGCGAATCTGACAGCGAATCTGATGGCCTGATCAGCCTGTTGAAGTTCTCCACAGACATCAGCGCACTGGTTCATGAAGCTCAGAAGGAACGAGGACTGACGAGTGCCTATATTGGCAGTGACCGAAAAAACTTTGCAGTCGAACTGGCCGAACAACGCAGGCTTACAGACGCGAAGAAGGAAAGTTTCGAACAGGCAGCCACACAGCTGAAGCAAAGTGGCCAGGACGGAAAGTTTCTCGCTGCTCTTGATTCGGCCATCGCCGAACTCGGACAGATGGAAATGCACCGTGCGAAAGTCACAGGCGGCACGATCCCGGCCGCTGAAGCCATCGGATATTATACCGGACACAACGGGCTGATGATCAAGACGATTGCAGCCGTCGCTGACGCAACTGACATTGGTTCGGTCAGAACCGGCGTCATCGCCTATGCAAACTTTCTGCGAGGCAAGGAACTGGCAGGACAGGAACGGGGCATAATGAACGCGACCTTCGCCGCCGACAGTTTCGAGCCGGGCACGCTGCGGAAGTTCAGCGCACTGGTTACGGGACAGGACACGTATTTCGAGAGTTTCCTTGCACTCGCGACGTCGGATCAGGTGGCGTTCTACAACGCAACAATCTCTGGCGCGGATATCGACGAGGTGCAGCGAATTCGCGATGTGGCCTTCAAAATGGGGTCCGTCGACATGGACGGATTCGGCATTGATGCAAGTCACTGGTTTGACACGATCACCGAAAAGATCAACTCCATGAAGGAAGTTGAGAATAAGTTGTCTGAGGACCTGTTGACTGATGTTTCTTCGTTGCGAGCCGCATCTCGATCGGCACTGATCCTGCTCGGATCGATCTCAGTCACCGTCACGCTTGGTGTGTTAGCTTTGATCTTTGTGGTAATCCGAGGCATCATCGGACCTTTGAATGAAGCCGTTGAGTTTGCGGGGATAATCGCCGATGGCGATCTGACCACTCCGCTGGAGTCGAGTCGGGACGACGAGATCGGAGCTCTGATGTCGGCCCTTAACACCATGAGAAAAAACCTGCAGGGCCTCGTGCGTAATCTCAGCAGCAACGCCGAAACCCTGGTAAGTTTTTCATCGGCGCTGTCCAGCACAGCGACACAACTTTCGGCCGGGGCCGGAGAGACAACCGCTCAGTCGAATACCGTGGCATCCGCTGCCGAAGAGTTATCAACGAACATGACCAGCATGTCCGCCTCCGCCGAACAGATGACCGGCAACGTCAAGACGATTGCCACAGCCGTGGAGGAGATGACTGCCAGTATTGGCGAGATCGCCAGAAACGCTGAGCAGGCCTCAACCGTGGCCAACGACGCGGCCCAGGCTGCGGAGGTCACCAACAACAGCATCGGGCAACTCGGCACGGCCGCCGACGAAATCGGCCTCGTCATTGAGACGATTCAGGACATTGCCGAACAGACCAACCTGTTGGCCCTGAACGCCACGATCGAGGCGGCACGTGCCGGTGATGCGGGTAAGGGATTTGCGGTTGTGGCCACCGAAGTCAAGGAACTGGCCAAGCAGACAGCCAACGCCACCGAGGATATTCGCGGTCGGATCGAGGGCATCCAGGCGTCGACCGGAAAGGCTGTCGAATCCATCGGCCAGATCAGCGAGGTAATCGGGCAGGTCAACGATGTGTCCAGGACGATCGCCTCGGCGGTCGAAGAGCAGAGTATCACGACCAAAGAGATCGCCCAGAACATCACTCAGACTTCCGATGCGGCACAGATGGTCGCGGTCGCTGTGAGTGAATCGGCAACCGCCACACAGGAGATAACGCGGAACATCGCCGGAGTGGACGAGGCGGCCAGGCAGACTGCTCAGGGGGCGACACAGACCGAAGCGGCTGGCGGCGAGTTGTCGAGACTGTCTGACGAACTGGAGTCGCTGATCAGCCAGTTCAGGGTCTAGATACTTCACGACAGAAGAATCGGGACAGGCACACGCGTCTGAGGTACAGGGCACCGACTGCAGGCTGCTGGTGCCACTTAGACGAATTGCCTGTCCCTTCCTCTGTGGACTTTCCTTAAGACCAACAATCTCGGAGTTGCCCAGTGGAACCCACAAAAGTTCTCGTCGTCGACGATGATGATGCCATCGTGACCATGATCGGAGCACGACTGGCCAGGATCGGCATCAGCATCGTGCCCGCAGACCACGCCCGGCAGGGTCTCGCAAGGATGCAGGAGCATCACTTTCCAGTGGTGATTACTGATCTGTATATGCCGGGGATGCAGGGTGAAGAGCTGATTTGTACGCTAAAACGGGAGTACCCGTTCACGCAGATCATCGTGATCACAGGTGAGACAACGACCGAACGAATTCGCCGTTGCCTGACGCTGGGCGTGACCGATTTCTTCTTCAAAACCGAAGACCTTTCATCGCTTGACACGTCGGTCAGCCAGGCTCTTTGTCGATCCGTCCGCTGGCAGCACCATGTCAATGCAGACAATACTTTCCGTAAGGCGGCCTGTTCAAACTGTACGCCACTCCAAATCGTAGCGGACTGATCAGGCAGAATGTTTGAATTTCAGCAGCAGGGAAATGAAGGACAGTGATAAATCCCAGAGACATTCGCGTTCTGGTTGTTGGCGACACAGTCACGTACCGCAGGATCGTCAGTGACTCGCTTTCCACAATTCCAGGCATCAGTGTGACAGTTGCGTCCGGATATCCTGACGCTCGATCTGGAAATGCCGGTGATGGACGGCCTTGAGCTGTTAAGACAGTTGAAACAGTCGGGCAGTGATGTGGGTGCGATCGTGTTGAGCGGTATCACCAGGGAAAGCACGAACTTAACCATAACGGCCCTTGAGCTGGGCGCATTCGACTTCGTGGCAAAACCAAACGAAGGCAGTTCAGAGAAGAACGCCGAATGGCTGCAACAGCAACTTCGCTTAAGAATCGAAGCCTTTAGCCGCAGGAAACACACTAAAAAAATCCTGCATGGCCGGGACAATCAAAAGGCAACCAGAAACGACGCAGCACAGACAACGTGCGGAGTCACCGAACACGAGCCTGGTGATGTGGAGGTGGTCGCCCTGGGGATCTCAACAGGCGGACCAAAGGCGCTCAGTCACATGCTGCCGCAGCTTCCGGCTGACCTGAGTGCCGCCGTACTTATCGTCCAGCACATGCCCCCTGGCTTCACGAAGTCCCTGGCAAATGACCTGAACAAGCGGTGCGGTCTGCGGGTGTCCGAGGCGGTAGATGGCCAATCGGTTCTGCCAGGCCACGTTCTGATCGCCCCCGGTGGCAGGCAGATGAAGGTTCTGAGAGAGGAGGGTCAGTCGACGATTCGCATCACAGACGATCCACGGGAGAACAGTTGCCGCCCGTCGGTCGACTGTCTGTTTCGCAGCGTAGCCAGAGCATACGGCCCGAACGCTGTGGGTGTGATCATGACGGGCATGGGATACGACGGCGCCTTGGGATGTCAGCAGATGAAACAACGGGGAGCCCCGATCATCGCACAGGACGAATCGAAAGGTTACCTGATCGATAGTCGATTGGGAGCTCTGGCACAGGAGGCAGGCTGCACCAGTTTCAACGACTTCTGTCACAAGTCCCGCGCGAGTCGGACCCTGCAAATCCAGGTCATTGACGCCATCACGACCCAGGAGACGCTCTTTTTTCGAGACGCGTCTCCCTTTGAAGCACTGAAACACAAAGCGATTCCCGAGGCGATCGATGCCAGGATGGGAACATCTTCTTCCCGCAGGCTCCGCATCTGGTCAGCCGCCAGCAGCACGGGGCAGGAGCCCTACAGTATCGCCATGACGCTGGCCGACCTGTTGCCCGATATCCACTCGTGGGACATTAATATTCTGGCCACCGACATTTCTGACACGGCGCTCGCACAAGCCAGCTTGGGAAAGTACGCCAAACACGAAGTGCGCCGCGGAATGACACCGACAATGCTATCCCGACATTTTCGGGAAGAAGAGGATGGGTGGCGCATCAAAGATAACATCCGTTCCATGATACGCTTTGAACGCAGAAACCTTCTGAAACCGTTCACGGGACTGGGCCCGTTCGACATCATCTTCTGCCGCAATGTTGCCATATATTTCGACATCGATGTTAAACGGAACCTGTTCAACCGTCTGGCCGACCTGCTGACCCCGGAAGGTTACCTGTTTGTAGGTTCATCCGAGTCGTTGAACAACCTGGATCCACGGTTCACCCCACAACTCCATTGCCAGTCTGTCTTCTACCAACCCAACAAGCGTTCCTCTCTGGCCACGGCTTGATCACAGAATGCCCAAAGGGCAGGCCATAACCACATCATGAACAAACAGGACTTTGTTGCCGTTCCCCCGCGGCGGTTCGGTGAAACTGGTAATTGGACTGATTGGCCATGAAACGAAACGAGGTTATCGGAACACAGCCGACAGCCTCGCACCAAGGGATTCAAGCTGCACTCTTGTATACGGACAGGAAATGTAAGTGGGGTACACGACTGACTTGTAGATGATTGTCTTTCGGTGATTGCTGAAGAAGTCAATATGAGAAACGCCTTCTTCGAGATCGATTTCCGCGGTCCAGACTTTCTTCGTTTCGTCCCATTTCATGTCGGCCCATTGGTCATCGGGAAACTTATCTCTGAGATACGCCGCACTTCCGTCGATACCGCGATCATACGTCCACCAGATACGACCGCTTTCGGTACTCTGGCCGGTCAGAAAACTCACGGTGACCTCGATCCTGTTGCCAACTCGTTGATGAGCAACGGCTGGCGCATCCAACATCCCGGGCGCGTCATCAAAGAAATGCCCAATCAAAAATGCGGTCTTGTTGGCCTGGTTCTTCTCGCCTGCCGGATGAGGCTTCTGCCCGTGACCGGCATTGCACTGCAGGTAAATGGGTATCTGCGGGTGATGTTTGCCTCCCCAGGCGATATCAAAGTTGACGAAGTCATGTGTCCCGGGGTGAAAATACATGTCGACGTCGCGCGCTTTGAGCTGTTTTAGGTTGCGGGTCACAAACACGTTGTCCGCCATGATCCCGGCAATCCGTTGAAGATCAGACCAGCTGTGGCCTGCCGCCAACGCTTGACGGTTGTAGATCGGGCCAAAGGTCCCACCCAGAAAAGGATGTCTAAGCAGCCGTTCCGGGCCTCCCTTTCCTGCATACTCAGTGATGCCATCAACATAGCGTTGATTGAAAGCCGCTAGCTCTTCCCACGCCGTTTCATCGCACAATCGCAGCGGCGAATCCCAGATTGGCGAC
>LWDU01044685.1_pt1 | contig 46082 bp, 40 predicted proteins | sample 727161 | NCBI WGS metagenome assembly LWDU01 (sample SAMN04566230, study PRJNA314399) | hydrothermal vent metagenome | isolation source: deep sea hydrothermal plume seawater | place: Mexico: Gulf of California, Guaymas Basin | collected 2004-07-11
CTTATTTCTAATGGAGAGGTGCCATTGTAAATCCCTCGAATTTTTCTGTGTTGATCAATCAATATAACATTCTCTGTATGGATTAAACTATCCTCACCATGGTTTGGAACAGAAGCAATTGCAAAGTAGCCCAATTGTGCCATTCTTATAGTATCTTCTATTGGTCCAGTAAGTAAAAACCATTTTTCATTATTAATATTATTGATACTCGCATATTTTTTGAGTCGTTCTATGTCATCTATTTTTGGATCAACACTATGAGATAGAATTAACACATCGTTATTGTCTATAAATGTGCTTTGCACTTCTTTTAAGTTGTTCGTGAGATCAATACAAATAGACGGGCATGATGTAAAAAAGAAATCAACTACATAAATCTTATTATTGACTGTCTGTTCAGTAACGGTATTGCCATTTTGATCTGTGAAAGAAAAATCTGGAACGGTATGCTCTGTTTTTCCCGCTAAAGAAGGATGCACTAAGTTAGAGCGTAAATCTGATGGAGTAAAAATAGGAAGGACAAATTCCTCCTCTCTTGGAATAATAAAATACCATAGAGCTAAAAAGCATATTAAAATAAATAGAATTAATTTTTCTTTCATATAAGTGCACTAAATTAACACTATTATGATTAGTTGGAAATGTAAACATACTTGGAAAAAATCTGCTGTTAATACATCTTGGTGTCTATTAGGATGTTCCATTGGTGATTTTGGAACCATTTTATATTTTCAAAATAATCCCTCTGATTGGTCTACAATGAGCATTATGAGTTTAGCTATGTTGAATGGTTTAATAACAAGCGTCTTACTAGAAACATTTATTCTATCAAAACAAATGACAGCCCGCGAAGCACTTAGAACAGCATTAGGAATGTCCTTTATATCTATGCTTTCTATGGAAATGGCCATGAATCTTACTGATATTTTATTGACGGGTGGAGCACAGATTACATGGTGGGCAACACCAATAATGTTGACAGCGGGATTTTTAACACCGTGGCCATATAATTATTGGAGATTAAAAAAATATAATGCTAGCTGCCATTAAATCTTGATATTTATATAAGATAAATAAGCTTAGATAATTTTGATGAAACTATGAGTTAACTTTTATTAGATTCTTTGCATCATGAATGAATTTATTTTATTTGGTAGCACCCATCTATTAACTCTTACCATTATCTTTGCAATCTCATTTGGATTTTCTTTTTTTTATCGCAGTCGATATAACCCTGATTCATTTGCACGCTTTGAACAAGTGTTAGGTTATACTCTTATTTTAAATGAACTACTAAAACCATTTTATTTGATTGCATTAGGAGATTATAAATGGACAAATACAGTTCCATTACATGCTTGCCATATATCTTCCTATGCAACGGGACTGTTTTTATTAACAAGGCAACAACGATTTTTTGATTTTGCTTATTTTTGGGGACTTGGAGGAGGAGCAATGGCTCTAATGACGCCTGACGTAGAGTTTACTTTTCCTGATCTTGATTTTATTACGTTATTCTTTGGACACGGATTGCTATTCTTCGGCGTTATATATATTGTTATAGTAATAAAGCAGAAAGTAACATTTAGCTCTCTGATAAATGCATTAAAATATTCGTTGATATTACTTCCAATTATGTATGTTTTAAATGTGATGATAGGTGGAGAGCCTGGCTATGAAGCAAACTTATGGTATTTAATGAAGGCTCCAGCGGGAGATTCATTAATGTCATTGTTTCCATCCCCTCCGTGGCATGTATTCCCTGTATTTCCATTGGTTGCAATCATTTTTTATATATTATATTTACCATTTTATTTTGCTGAAAAGAAATCTAAATGAAAACATTAATCCTAATTAGTATTCTTGTAGTATCATTTTTTAAAAGGAGACGATAAATGAATAAAATAGCAAAACATTATCATCCATTTTTAGAAGCTACTGAAAGAGCAGCCATTGCTGCAGCAAAATTGAGAGGTTGTAAGGATGGAAAACTAGCTGATCAAGCTGCTACAGAAGCAATGAGATCAGTTCTAAGCGCTCAGGATGTTTTAACTACAGTAGTAATTGGGGAAGGCGAAAGAGATGAAGCGCCTATGTTATTTATCGGAGAACAATTAGGCAATCAAGATAGTGATATAAAAGTTGATATTGCAGTAGATCCATTAGAGTGTACCAATCATTGTGCTCTTGATTTACCAGATTCTATTGCTGTGCTTGCAGGTGCGCCGTCAGGATCTTTATTGCATGCTCCAGACACTTATATGAACAAGCTGTGTGGCAGAAAAGAATTAATTGGTCATATTGGCTTAGCAAAAACTGTTGAAGAAAATCTAGTAGCTACTGCAAAAGTTTTAAATAAAGAAGTTAAAGAGTTAAAAGTTATTGTTATGGATAGAGATCGTCATAAAGATTTAATTGCATCGATGCACTCCTTTGGAGTTGAACCTATTTTAATTGGAGATGGAGATATAACCGGAGGATTAAAAGCAGTTGAGGGAGAAGTAGATTTATTGTATGGTATTGGCGCAGCTCCAGAAGGTGTTATTACTGCCACCGCAGTAAGAGCATTAGGAGGATTTTTTGAAGGCCAATTAGTTTTTTATGATTCAGAGGTTGAAAATAGAGCTCATAAAATGGTTGGTAGCAATATTGATAAAATTTGGAACGCCAATGATCTGTGTACATCCGATGATACATTTTTTATAGCAAGCGGTGTTTGTACAGGATGGGTGCCTGGAGTAAAATTTGAAAATGATAAAGCAGTAGTGACTTCAAAGATAATCTTTGGAAATACGGGAGATGTTAAGTTAATTACCAATGAATATAATTTAGGAGACCCAAATGTCTGAATTACATAGTGTTGCAGCAAGAATGGTGGCAAAAGGCAAAGGCATTTTAGCAGCTGACGAGAGTACCCCTACTTGCTCGAAAAGATTTGAAAGTATTAATACAGAATCTACTGACGAGAGTAGAAATTTTTACCGTAATATGCTATTTACTTGCGATAATATTGCAGAATATATTAGTGGAATAATTTTGTTTGATGAGACATTTCATCAGAAAGAATTAAAAACTGATACATTATTCCCTCAATATCTAGAATCCCAACATATTCTACCTGGAATTAAAGTAGATAGTGGACTTCAAAGTTTTAATAATCATCCAGAGGAAAAAGTGACTGTTGGATTAGATGGATTAGATGAAAAACTATCTAGATATTATAGTTTAGGAGCACGTTTTGCAAAATGGAGAGCGGTGATTACTCTAGGTGACGGAATTCCATCAGATGATTGTATTTTAGCCAATGCAGAAGGATTAGCGAAGTATGCTGTATTATGTCAACAAGCTAATTTAGTGCCAATAGTAGAGCCAGAAGTGTTGATGGATGGTATTCATACTATTGATACCTCGTTTGACGTAACAGATAGAACATTAAGGACTGTATTTGATCAACTAGAAAAACATAATGTCGATTTAGAAGGGATAGTGCTTAAGCCTAATATGGTATTATCTGGATATAATTGCGAGAATCAAGCAAGCGTAGAAGAGGTAGCACAAAAAACCTTAGAATGCTTAACAAAGAATGTCCCATCAAAAGTTCCTGGAATAGCTTTTCTTTCTGGAGGGCAGTCTGATGAACTTGCAACCTTACACTTGAATGAAATTAATAAGCATGACACTAATTGGAATGTAACTTTTTCATATGGAAGAGCGTTACAGCAAAGCGCATTAAAAATATGGGCAGGAAAATCAGAAAATGCTAAAGCAGCTCAAGAAACATTATTATCTAGAGCAAAATCAAATAGCTTAGCAAGTACGGCTAGCCTCTAGCCTTTAATTTGAAAGACCATTAATTTTTCTGAAGACTCAATGGTAAAATTATTTCCCAAAGATTGATTTCTAAGCGCTTTTGAAGAAGGGGATAGTTTATATGCATCCAAAGTATATTTAAGGTTTGTTGAGGTCACTTTATTATTTGGTTCAAAGCTAACAATACTAACCGTCTCGCCTTTAAAAGAATTAAATACAGTTTTTCCTATGCATGGTGTAATAGTAGAATAATCTGTATAAATCGTACAACTTATTGTGTCAGAATACTCATTGATAGCAAAAAAATTTCCTAAAAAATGATCTTCACTTTTTCCTGACACTCCAAAAATTGATAAAGATAAATAATTGTTGTCAGTACACCATTCTAACGCTTTTTCTAAATCAGTTTTTGATTGATCTGGAGTATTGATAGTATGTTTAACGCTGTCTTGAGCACTAGAATCGATTGAGTCCAAGTCTCCTACTACATAATGTGGAGTAATATTATTTTTTAATAAGGAATTTGCAGCACCATCGGTAGCAATGATTACTTCAGAAGATCTAATTTTATCAACAATATTAGAATTCTTGGGAAACTTTCCATTGACAACTAAGGAAACCATCGTTTTAAATTTTAACCTAATCTATCGGCAACAAAATCCCAATTTATCAGATTATCTAAAACTGCTTTGACGTAATCAGGTCTTACATTTTTATAATCTAGATAATAGGCATGTTCCCATACATCAATCCCCATCAGTGCATGTTCACCATGTGCTAGGGGATTTTCAGCATTTGGCAATCCTCTTAGATCTAGCTTGCCATCTTTTTCAATAAGCCATGCCCATCCACTACCAAATACACCAACTGCTTGTTGTGTAAAGTTGGTTTTAAATGTATCATAGTCTCCAAAAGACTCGTTTATTTTTTCTAATAATTTTCCATGAGGGGTTTTGCTTCCACCAGGTTTCATTTGATCCCAATATAAAATATGATTCCAAGCTTGACCTGCATTGTTGAAGACCTTTTTATTGTTTTCTTGAAAGCTTTTTACTACGACTTCATCTAAATCCATATCCATAAACTTAGTACCTTCAGCGAAGGTGTTTAGCATATTGAAATATGCTTGGTGATGTTTTCCATAATGCAAGTCTACTGTTTGAGACGATATTGTTGGTGCAAGATCGTTTGCATTATATGGTAATGTTGGTAAGACAAATTTTTTGGTATCACTCATAAAAAACTCCTATTAAATTGTTTTAACTGTTTTAAATTTAAATCCAATTTAAACGTTTTAACACAAAGAAAAGAGAAAATTATGACACAAATAAAACTAGGAGAGCAGGTAGTTGATCTTTCAGGAACAATGCCTAGTGTAGGCTCCAAAGCACCAGATTTTTTATTAGCAAACAATGATTTAGTAAATATGACTTTAAAAGATTTTGAAGGGAAGCGATTGGTATTAAATATTTTTCCTAGTTTAGCTACGCCAGTATGTTCAGCTTCAGCTCATAAGTTTAATGAGCTTGCTGGCGATATGAACAATACAGTAGTTATTTGTATATCTAGGGACTTGGCTTTTAGTCAAAAACAATTTTGTGCTATTAATAATTTAGATAATGTTCTTTTCCTTTCTGATATGCGTAACTATGACTTTGCAAATGATTATGGTGTTTTACATATGAATGGAAAATTTCAAGGACTCTTAGCTCGATCTGTGGTAATTATAAATACCGATGGGACAGTGGGCTATACACAGTTATTGAATCAAACTGGACATGAACCAAATTATGACGAAGTATTAGATGCGCTTACTTAGCGATTAATACGGGACAATTACATTGCTGAGCAATGCTAATTGGTTTGCTCCCAAAAAAGTATTTCAAGATTGGATTTTTTGGAGAGACTCCAAGCATAACAAGACTATCATCTTTAGCATATTTTACCACAGTTTCTATGGGATTACCTTCAAGAACTGTTGCGGTATTTCTAATACCTGCATTTGTAAATCTTTTTTTAGTTTTTGCTAATATGTTTTTCAATTTTTCATCAGAAGATTTATTCTCTAATACCGTAATAATTTCTACAGATAACTTTTTAGACTTTGCAAACTGTTGAGCAATTTCAATTGCTTTATTTGAGCCTAAAGAATTGTTGACAGGTAGTAATATTTTATACTTCTTATTGACTGAATAGTTCTTTACAACCATTACAGAGCTATCAATAAATTGTACTAATTTATGATGAATACCTTTATTTCCACCACCACCAATGATTGTTATATCGTGATCGTTAGTTTCCACTTCTGATCTGAGTTGATCAATGATTTCACCAGTACGCAAGATTAAATCAATTTTATTTGAATGACTTCCTTTTAATAGAACACGCATCCTAGAATTTTCTTCATCAATAAGAAGGTGGTCATTAAAAGTAACATCGTTGTCCTGTTGTTTGATATAATTTTTTGATTGTAGAAAATCATATGCCCATTCTAAAGTTCTAACTCCTGGCCTATATAACTCTCTATCATCTAAATTTTGATGTACAATACTAACATCTTTCTCAGAAAATTGACTAATTTTTTTACCTACATATGCAATAGTGGTAGTTGCTTCAAATGCATTTGCAATTTTCATTCCAAGATCTAATGTTGGTTTGGAATATTCTTTTCCACCAATTGCGATTAAGATATTCATAGCGTTACCCAATAGAATTTTGACATTAAATATAAAATAACAATTGAACTAGTAAACATCAATAGGCCAACTTTAAAAAAAGTTCTAGTACTAACAAGTCCTGTAGAATAAATAATCATTGCAGTAGGAGATGAAATAACTGTAAGGAATGAAAATCCTGATGCAATAGCAGCAGAAAGAGCAAAAGATATATCGGAAGGTTGTAATTCAATTGCCATAGGACCTAATAATGAAATAGTAGCTGAACTTGTAAAAAAGTTTGCAGTCAATCCTGTTAATATGGCCATAAAAGACCAACTAAGGTTTAAACTGCTTTCAGGCATTAAGGCTAACATGCCATTAAATTTCTCAACCATCCAAGACGATGCTCCTGTATCATTAATTTGAAATCCTAATGATATAGTTGCAGCAAATAGAAGAATGACCCCCCAGTTTGTATTTTTATTGATCACTTCCCATGATACCATTCCGCAAATCATAAAGATTAATACACCACATAATGCGATAATGCCCAAACCAAATTCTTCATTAAATAAGAACCAACTAATAACAATAAATAAAATAATAAGAGAAGAAAACAAATGGTTAATATTATTTTTAGTATTTGATGTTGCTACCTTCTTTTTATATCCTTGAATTTGAATATTCTTTAAGGTAGTTGGAAATGCAAATTGTAATACAAAATATGCAACAATGAGCTGTACTATCAATATAGGATAAGCATGTTTCATCCACTCCCAGTAATCAATATTAATATTACTAAACTCTTGCAAGTAATTAATCATAATCACATTACGGGCACCGCCAGATGGAGTTCCAATAGATCCAATAATAGTACCGTATGCCACAGAAAATAGAGTTAATAATACAGCATTTTTTCCATCCGTTTGTGTTGTATCAACATTTTTTATAACAGATAATCCTATTGGTAGCATAATAGCAATAATTGTATGTTCCCCTAAAAAAGATGAAAGAATTGCTGAAACGGTCATTAATCCTGCAAGAAATAATCTCTTATTTCTCCCAAACATTTTTATAATAACTTTCGCCAGCCTTATGTCTAGTCCTTGGTGTACAATGGCAATAGCAAACATAAGAGATCCCATGACAAATAATACGGCATCATTCATGAATGATGCTGCTACTACATCTGGTGGTGCTACTCCTAGTAATACTTGTAGTACTAATGTTAATAGAGCTATTGCTGGAAATGGTATAGGTTCAAATGCTACTAAAGTAAAAACCATTAATAATATTATGAGACTATGATACCCAGCTAAAGTTAATCCTATCGGCGTACTTAGATTTAATAAAAAAATTGCTAGTAAAACACTAAAAACAAACCATTTCTTTTGAGAAAACCAATAGAGCATCGATGATGATATAATTTTATAAGACTCATTCATTGGACCAAATTTATTTAATAAATTAGGAAAAGATAACACTTATGTTATAATTGCTTGACTGCTTGACTGATTCTGGTGTAATGTCAGAGCGAGATTTACCTCTGTTTTAAATGGTTTTAATATAAAAAAGAATAATGCAACTATTTCCAAGATGGACAAATAATTTTACTGGAATATTTCTGATAGGAATATTCCTTTTACTATTTTCGTTATCTTCTTTTATTTGGTATTATGGATCACCGTATTATACTGACGTAGGTTATGCGCCAGTTCAGCCTGTACCATACAGCCATAAATTACACGCTGGAGATATGGGTATAGACTGTCGTTACTGTCATGTTGGAGTCGAACAATCTTATTCTGCTGTCATTCCACCTACAGAAACTTGTATGGGTTGTCACACATATGTAAAGACAGATAGTGAAAAATTAAAATTGGTTAGAGAAAGTTGGGAAACTGGAAAACCAATTGAGTGGATTAAAGTTCATATGCTACCAGAGTACGCATATTTTAATCACAGCGTACACGTTAATTCAGGAGTCGCTTGTATATCTTGTCATGGAAATATAGCAGAAATGGAAGTGGTCTATCAGGTTAAGCCATTGAGTATGGATTGGTGTTTAGATTGCCATAGATCTGATACTCCAGAGATTAGACCTAAGAATGAAGTAACAAATATGTATTGGACCCCACCGGCAGATTACGATGATTTTGTATCATCTTGGGTAGAGCAACATGGGGATGAAAGACCTGTAGGAGATTGTCAAAAATGTCACAGATAAACAATAAGTCAGAAGAATTTGTAAAGACTAATCAAGTCGATCAGAATACTGCTCAATCACATGAGTTTGGCTACTGGAAGAGTCTGAAAGATATTTCTTCTTCAGATGATTATAGTAATTATCTAAAGCAATCTGAACATCATGAAGATAACGGATTATCTAGAAGAAATTTCCTATCATTGGTAGCTGCATCAGTCGCCTTAGCAGGTTTAGAGGGTTGTAAAAAACCTGTACAGAAAATTATTCCTTACGTAGAGGCTGAAATAGCAACTATACCTGGAATTCCTAAGCACTATGCAAGCACTATGCCTTTTAAAAATAATGCCTTAGGAGTAATTATTGAAAATCATGATGAAAGGCCGGTCAAAGTCGAAGGGAATGAAAAGCATCCTGCTTCAATGGGTAAATCCAATTCTTTTGCTCAGGCTACTACATTAGATATGTATGATCCTGATAGGTCTAGAGGTGTTAGGTTAAATGGAAAAAAAGTGGATTGGTCTGATTATGTTAAATATGCTCAATCAATAAATAGTTCAAATGGAAATAGGCTAGCTATTTTATCACAAGAGTCCTCATCGCCAACAATGCAGTTCATGCATAATGAATTTAAAAAAGCATATCCAGATGCAGATTGGGTTGTATATGAGCCAATTAATAATGAAAATTTATATAAAGGAATTGAAAAAGCTTTTGGTAAAAAATTGCAACCATTCAATCGTCTAGAAAATGCACAGACAATTCTTTCTATAGGATCTGACTTCTTGGGCGTCGAAGACAATTGTGTATATCATACACGAAAATTTGCTCAAAATAGAGATTTAGAAGATGAAAAGAGTACAATGAATAGACTGTATGTTGTAGAAAGCTTTATGACTCCTACCGGATCTAGCGCAGATCATCGTTTAAATGTTCCAAATCATGAGTTTGCTTCAGTTCTAAGAGAGCTTGCTGGAGAATTAAAAAAATTAGGATTAAAAATTGATGCTAAGCCGGTGAAAACTTCTAACCATTTATGGATTAAAACCGTTGCAGAAGATTTAATGCAGAATCAGGGACAATCTATTATTCTGGGTGGAAGCGATTTATCAGCAGATATTCATTGTTTAATTACAGGTATTAATAACCAATTAAAAGCACCAATTGATTATTATTCACTAAATAAAGCACATGTTACTTCAATGAAAGATTTCAAGTCATTATGTAAGAAAATGGCTAAAGGTTCAGTAGATAATCTAATTATTTTAGGAGGTAATCCAGTATATGACGCTCCGTCTGATTGTAATTTTGAAGCATCTCTTAAGAAAGTAAAGTCTGCGGTTCATTTAAGCAATTTTTATGATGAAACTTCAAAGCATTGCCAATGGAATATTGCACAAGCTCACTTCTTTGAAACTTGGGGAGATGCAATGACATATGATGGTTATGCAAGTATTATTCAGCCACAAATTAGACCGCTCTTTGATTCAAAAAGTGCAGTGCAGGTTTTAACTCCGGTTATTTTTAAAGAAGATAGAAGTTCTTATGATATAGTTAAAAAAGTTTGGAAAGATAGTATTGTTAATGAGAAAAATTTTGAAAGAAAATGGGAAAAAATCTTACATGAAGGGATTTATACTAAGCCATTGCTAAGCAATAAAAAGGTTCGTACTCAAAATAAAATTTCTACAGCAGTACTAAATAAAGACCAAATTCTTGATGATAATAAATTTGAAATAATCTTTGCACCATCTTCTTCTGTTTATGATGGAAGATATGCAAATAATGGTTGGTTGCAAGAGATCCCAAAGCCGATAACTAGCTTGACATGGGATAACGCTGCTTTTGTTAGTATGAAGGTTGCAAAAAAATTAAATATTAAAAATGGCCAGATGATTGAAATATCATTAGGGAATACAAGTGTTAAAGTTCCAGCATGGATTGTACCTGGACAAAATCAAAAAACAATTACACTTGAATTAGGCTATGGTAGAGAATTTTCTGGTAGAATTGGTAGTGGTGTAGGTTTCAATGTATATCCATTAAGAACGAGTTCAAATATGGGTTATGCTATGAATGCTGATATTAAAACTCTTAACGAGACATATCCATTAGCAAGCACTCAAGAGCATCACGGTCTTGAAGAAGATAAACTTGCGGCACCAGGATTTAAGGACTTATCTACAAATGAAGTACAATCAAGAATTCCTGACTTAGTGAAGCAGTCAACATTAGAAAAGTATAAAAAACATCCAGAGTTTGTTCAGGATATAGTTGAAGAACATAAGCCAGATAAGAGCAGAAGTTGGGCAGACCATTCAATGTATAATCCTGAACCTGAATATGATTATTCAAAAGGACATCAATGGGGTATGTCGATAGATTTGACAAGCTGTACCAGTTGCAATGCTTGTTCTATTGCTTGTCAGAGTGAGAATAATATTCCTATAGTGGGTAAGCAACAGGTAATGAACGGTAGAGAGATGCACTGGATTCGTATCGATAATTATTTTTCTGGCGATCCTGACAATCCAGAAGTATCTACGCAATCTGTTGCATGCGTACATTGTGAATTAGCGCCTTGTGAACAGGTATGTCCAGTAGGGGCAACTACTCATTCTACAGATGGCGTGAATCAAATGACTTACAATCGTTGCTTAGGTACAAGATACTGTGCGAATAATTGTCCTTATAAGGTGAGAAAGTTTAATTTTTATAATTATACAAGAGATCTTCCAGAAGTAGTACAGATGGCCATGAATCCTGATGTAAGTATGCGTTTTAGAGGGGTTATGGAAAAATGTACTTATTGTTATCAGCGCGTAAGTGAAGCTCGCATTAAAGCAGGCAATGAAAATAGAGATTTAGTTGATGGAGATATTAAAGTAGCCTGTGCACAATCTTGTCCAGCTGATGCTATTAAATTTGGGGATATCAATGATCCAAATAGTGCAGTTAGCAAAGCAAAAAGACGCAACCGTGATTATGCTTTATTAGGACAGCTTGGTACTAGTCCAAGAACCACATATCTTGCAAAAATTAGAAATCAAAATCCTAAGTTATCTTCAAATAGCCATCAGGGAACACATCATTAGATGTTAGATAATAAAATAAAGTCAAAAGCAGAAGTTCGTGCTGAGAAATTACTTCCTGGTAATCAAAACTTTACTACTATTACTAATGATATAGCAGGAGTTCCTGAGGCTGAAAAGCCTCCAGTTCAATGGTGGCTTTTATTTGGTTTTGCTTTATCTCTATTATCTATTTTTGTTGGTACTCTCGGCTTCCTTGTGTGGGAAGGTACTGGAATTTGGGGTATTAATAATCCTGTATTCTGGGGCTGGGCTATTATTAATTTTGTTTGGTGGGTAGGGATTGGTCATGCTGGAACTTTAATATCTGCTATTTTACATTTGTTTAGGCAAAATTGGAGAAATGCTATTAATCGATTTGCTGAGACAATGACACTTTTTGCTGTTATTTGTGCGCTAGTTTTTCCAGGAATACACGTTGGTAGAATTTGGGTAGCTTACTGGTTCTTACCTCTACCAAATCAAATGGGGATGTGGCCAAATATGAGAAGTCCATTAATATGGGATTTCTTTGCTGTATTCACATATTTTACAGTATCACTATTATTCTGGTATACTGGATTAATTCCAGATTTAGCAACACTAAGAGATAGAGCAAAAACAAATTTAAAAAGAAAAATTTATGGATTCTTTGCATTAGGTTGGAGAGGTGGAAATAGACAATGGCAGCACTATGAGCTAGCTTATCTAGTTCTTGCGGGAATATCTACTCCTCTAGTTTTATCAGTGCATAGCGTTGTTAGTTCTGACTTTGCTACTAGTATAATACCAGGTTGGCATACAACAATATTTCCTCCTTATTTTGTAGCAGGAGCTATTTATTCTGGATTTGGAATGGTAATGACATTATCTATTGTAGCAAGAAAACTATACAATTTAGGTCATATTATAACTGTTGAACATCTTGATAAGATGGCACAAATTATGTTATTAACTGGCTCTATGGTTGGTTATGCCTATGCAATGGAATTCTTTGTTGCATGGTATAGTGGAAATCAATATGAGTCATTTGCTTTTATTAATAGGGCTTTAGGTCCATATTGGTGGGGATATTGGGTAATGATCTTTTGTAATGTTGTTGTTCCTCAATTTTTTTGGTTTAAACGTTATAGAAGACATATTCCATTTTTATTTATCACATCAATTCTAGTAAATATTGGAATGTGGTTTGAGCGATTTGTAATTGTAGTTATTTCATTACATAGGGATTTTATGCCAGGCGCTTGGGCAATGTACAATCCTACAATATTTGATGTTTCAATTTATTTAGGCACATTTGGACTGTTTTTTACAGGATTCCTATTATTTTTAAGATTCTTACCAATGGTTTCTATGGCTGAAGCAAAATTAGTATTACCAGAGTCTAATCCTCATCATGGACATAAAGAATGAATACGTACGGTATCATAGCAAAATTTGATACTCCTGTAGCATTAGTTCATGCTGCAGAGAAAGTAAGGAATGCAGGATTTAAAGATTTTGACTGTCATTCTCCGTTTCCAATTCATGGTATGGATGATGCGATGGGACTTAAACGATCTAAACTAGGTTATGTTATTGGTGCGATGGGGTTAACCGGAGCTTTATTTGGTTTTGGATTACAAACTTGGATCCATTCAATTGAATATCCAATGAATATTAGTGGAAAGCCATTCTTTGCTTATCCGGCATATGCAATTATTACATTTGAACTTATGGTCCTATTTAGTGCTTTTGGAGCAGTCTTTGGAATGATGTATTTTAATAGAATACCTCGATTCCATCATCCTGTATTCTATTCAGATAGATTTTCTAGGGTTACAAGTGATGCATTCTATGTTAGTATTGAAATTTCAGATCCAAAATATAACGAAGAAAAAGTAAAGTCATTTTTAAAACAAATTGGTGGTACAGAGATTGAGGTGTTAAAAGATGAGAATTAATATATTATTTTTAAGCCTATTATTTTTAACCGGTTGTTTTAGAGGTGCAAAATTTGAAGAACCCCCAATTCATTTAAATCCTAATATGGATAACCAGCAAAAATATAGATCATTAGAAGAAAGTTATTTCTTTGAAGATGGTTCTACTATGAGAACTCCGATTGAAGGAACTATTGCTAAAGGCCAGTATAATGATAATGCCTCATTCTTAACTGGTAAAAATGAAGATGGATCATATTTGGTAGATAATCCGATAGTATTATCAGCAGAAGTATTGGATAGAGGACAAGATAGATTTAATATTTATTGTACTCCATGTCATTCTCAGGTAGGGAACGGTAAAGGTATTGTTACTCAGTATGATTACCCTGTTATTCCTTCTAATTTGCATGATGAGCGTATTCGTACGCAACCTGATGGCGAAATGTTTAATACAATTCGATATGGGTTACGTAGTATGCCTGCATATGGATATCAACTAAAGACAGATGACGTATGGTCTATTGTCCATTATGTTAGAGCATTGCAGAAAAGCCAGAATGCTACTTTTGAAGATTTACCAAAAGATGAACAAGAAAAGGTTGCCAAGAAATCATGAAATTAGATTCAAAAGCATACCATTATAGCTCAAAAAAGTCTACTAACCTTATTTTAATGTTCGCAGGTATAGCATTAATTAGTATTGCTTGGTTTACTGGATTTGAATCGAAAGAATTTTATTTTTCTTATCTTACTTCATTCTTTTTTTGGTTAAGTATTATACTTGGTGGTATGTTTTTTACATTTGTCCACCATGCTTTTTCTGCTACATGGAGTGTTGCTATTAGAAGAGTGATGGAAAATACTCTTATGCTAATGCCAATATTCACAATGCTATTTTTTCCAATTATTGCAGGTATGGAAATGCTATTTAAATGGCTTCCAGATCATAGTTATTGGCTTACACATAGTTTTGAAGCTGATCATTTGATACAACACAAACTGCCTTTTTTAAATAAACAATTTTTTCTACAAAGAGCAGTAGCATACTTTAGTTTATGGAATGTTATAGCATTTTATATTTATTTCACCTCTACTAAACATGATACTACAGGCGATCATAATGCATTAAAAAGTTTAAAGAATTTTACTATGAGTCCTATGGGAGTATTACTATTTACAAGTATTAGTTTTGCGGGATTAGATTGGCTAATGAGCTTAGATCCGCATTGGTATTCTACAATGTATGGAGTGTATACTTTTGCAGGATCATTCTTAGCATTCTTAGCATTCTTGACATTTACACTAACTCGCTTGAAAGATCAAGGGTACTTAGAAGATATTGTTTCAGAGGAACATTTTCATGATCTTGGTAAATATTTATTCGCGTTTACAGTTTTCTATTGCTACATCGCTGGAGCACAATTCTATTTTATTTGGTATGCTAATATCCCAGAAGAAACTATCTGGTATCTTCATAGGTGGGTAGGTTCTTGGAAAATAATAAGTCTTTTATTAATAGTTGGTAAGTTTGTCATTCCATTCTTTATCCTAGTCTTTAGAGGTTCAAAAAGAAATATAAGATTGCTACAATTTATGTCTATATGGATACTGTTTATGCATTACATCGATATTAATTTTATTGTGATGCCAACTCTTCACCATCAGAATTTTCATTTTGGAATATATGATATTGCTAGCATGCTAGGATTTGCCGCTATATTTATTGGCGGTTTTAGATATATCATGTCAAGAAGTCCGCTAGTGCCTATTAATGATCCAGAGCTAGTACATTCAATTAATCATAGGAATCACTAATCATGAGCAATGTAGGTTACGAAAAGAAAGATATTCCAGTTAAGCCAGTAATAATTGGAGGGTTTATATTTGTTTTAACAATTGTAGTCACCCTTTTTCTTTTATTCGAATATTATGTGCGTGTTTTAGATGATACTGTTTATGAATTTAAATTAAGCAAGCGATCAAAAAAATTAATTGAGTTAAGAAAATCAGAAAGCGAAACTCTCAATAGCTATAAGGTCATCGATCAAGAGAAAGAAATTTATCATATACCTATTAATCAATCAAAAGCGATATTACTAGATGATCAAAAAAAATAATCTACTTTTAGTGTTTTTGTTTTTAAATCATTTATTGTTTTCACAAACATTAAAAGAACAATTTCCAGCAGATTCTCCAATAGATGTTATAGAGCAATTGGGAGATTATATTCCTCTAGATACTATATTTATTGACGAATCTGGTGAAACAGTTACTCTAAAGGATTTATTTCAAAAAAATATTCCTACAATTCTTACATTAAATTATTTTGAATGTCCGATGCTTTGTACTCTTGTGCTAAGTGGGTTAGCTGAATCAATTGAAAAGCTAACATTAAATGCCGGAGAGGAATATCAGATTATTACTATCGACATTAATCCTAATGAAAGCACAGCATTTGCAAATCAAAAGAAAAAAAATTATATAGCAGGATATAATCTTAAAAATATTAAAAATGATTGGCATTTTTTAACTGGCGATCAAGAGAGTATAAAAAAAGTTGCTGATAGCATAGGATTTATATACTACTATGATAAAGATAGAGATGAATACATGCATCCTGCAGCAATTTCTGTATTAAGTCCTGAAGGGAAAATTTCACGTTATTTATATGGAGTTCAATTCTTAGAAAAAGATTTAAAGCTGAGTTTATTAGAAGCTGGTGAAGGGAAAATAGGAAGTACGCTTGATAAAATAATTCTGTCTTGTTATACTTATAATCCTTACAAAAATACTTATACACTTTTTGCTACCAATGTTATGAGATTCGGAGGTATATTAACTATCATTTTTCTAGGTATTGCAATTGTAGGTTACTGGAAAAATGACCATAATTTATTTAGGGGATAATAGTAGAAGACATGGATAGATTAACCGAATATTTGTTTCCAAAACAGGTGTCAACCTTTGCTGCTGACATTGATAATCTATTTTATTTCATTTTTTATTCATCAATAGCGCTATTTGCTATCGTTGTGCTTGGCATGATGTATTTGGCAATTAAATATCGTTTCAAAAAAGGTGATGAAGTTCGACTTACTAGCAGTAAAGATCATAGTAATATATTAGAGTCTTTATTTTTTATTGTTCCCCTTATACTAGTGAGCATTACATTTGTTTGGGGTATTAGATCTTATTTAAAAATGATTATTGTTCCCGATGATGCGATTGAGATTAAAGTCACTGGTCAGAGTTGGTTCTGGACATTTGATTATCCTGATGGAGGCACAACTCTTAATGAATTTGTAATTCCTTCTAATCAGCCTATTAAAATTATTCTTTCTTCTAAAGATGTGTTACATAGCTTCTTTATTCCTGTAATGAGAAGTAAGATGGACTGTTTACCAAACAGATACAATGTCATGTGGTTTGAGGCTCAACAAGAAGGAGTATATGATATATTTTGTACTGAATACTGTGGAACAGGACACTCTCAAATGGGAGCAAAAGTTATCGTGATGAAGCCTGCCCAATATGAAGCATGGGTTGCAGAGCTTGGATCTGATGATGAGAATATACCTTTAGATGAGCTTGGCGCTAAGCTATATACTAAAAAAGCATGCAACACTTGCCATACTTTAGATGGTTCTGCTTTAGTTGGTCCATCATACTTACAGACAAGCCAGATGTGGGGACAAGAAAGAGTCTTTGATGATGGTACTAGCGCAGTGATTGATAATAATTATATAAGAAGTTCTATACTTGAACCTCAATCACAAGTAGTAGCAGGGTATCAAGGAGTTATGCCTACCTATCAAGGCTTATTAAATGATAGGGAGCTAGATGCACTTATTGCTTTCTTAAAATCTTTAGAAAAGGATTCTCAAATTTAACTGTAAATTAATAGGAAAATTTATGATAGAAAATCAAAAAAATTATCTTACTTATCCAAAAGGGATTATGTCATGGCTTTTAACCCTTGATCATAAACGTATCGGTTTAATGTATCTTTTTGGTGGACTAGCTTTTTTCTTTTTAGGTGGGTTATTAGCATTGGGAATGCGACTTGAATTAGCTGCTCCTGGAAATGATTTTATGTCAAATGATACATATAATAATGTATACACTCTTCATGGTGCAATAATGATCTTTTTGTTTATTATTCCCGCAATTCCTGGAGCATTAGGAAATATTTTACTCCCTCTTATGTTAGGTGCAAAAGATGTAGCATTTCCTAGATTAAATCTTGCCAGTTTTTATCTATATACTTTAGGCGCATTATTTACTTTATATACCATTGTTTCAGGTGGAGTAGATACGGGTTGGACATTTTATACGCCTTATTCTACTACTAGCACATCGAATGTAATACCTATGACAATGGGAATTTTTATTATTGGATTTTCATCTATCTTAACAGGACTAAATTTTATTGCCACTATTCATAAAATGAGAATTCCCGGACTAACATGGTATAAATTGCCATTGTTTGTATGGGCTCTTTATGGCACCTCTTTAGTGCAAATTACAGCAACCCCAGTTATTGCAATTACAATGGTTCTACTGATTCTTGAAAGATTATTAGGAATTGGAATTTTTGATCCTGCTCTTGGAGGAGATCCTGTTCTTTATCAACATTTTTTCTGGTTTTATTCTCACCCTGCTGTGTATATCATGATATTACCTGCTTTTGGAATTATTAGTGAAATTATTCCTGTACATTCTAGAAAGAAAATATGGGGATATAAATTCATTGCATTCTCAACATTGTCCATTGCATTTATTGGATTTTTAGTCTGGGGTCACCATATGTTCACTTCTGGGCAATCAGTTTTTTCTCAAATTGTTTTTTCCTTTATAACCTATTTCGTGGGTATTCCTACGGGAGTAAAGATATTCAGTTGGATATTAACAATGTATAGAGGACAAGTATCTTTTACCCCCCCAATGTTATATGCTTTATCATTTTTATTCTTGTTTACCATTGGAGGATTAACAGGAATATTTCTTGGAGCTGTAGCATTAGATATTCATTTACATGATACTTATTTTGTAGTTGCTCACTTTCATTATGTTATGCAAGGTGGTACTATTGTTGCCTTCTTAGGAGGACTTCATCATTGGTGGCCTAAATCAATGGGTACAATGTACAATCAAACTGTAGCAAACATTTGTTGTCTTGGAGTATTTTTAGGTTTTAATGGTACATTTTTTCCTCAATTTTTATTAGGTCTTAGAGGAATGCCAAGACGATATGCTACATACGATCCTCAGTATGCAGACTTACATAATTATTCAAGTTTTTGGTCAGCGATATTGGGATTATCCATATTTATTGCAATTATGAATCTATTATGGTCTTTAAGAAAAAATAATAAATTAGACCCAGGTACTAACCCCTGGGGAGCAATGACCTTAGAATGGACACATACTACGTCACCACCTCATCCACATAATTTTGAAGAAGAACCTGTCCTTGAGCATGGTCCATATGATTATGACAAGGTCATTGTAGAGCCAACATTTAAAAAATGAGTCACGATAATTCATCGCCTAGTTCTCTACAGCATCATTTTCATGATGTAAAGCAACAGTATGAAACTGCAAAGCTTGGAATGTGGGCTTTTATTCTTACTGAAGTTTTAACATTTGGCGGATTATTTGTAGCATACGTTGTTTATCGTTCATGGTATCCTGAAATGTTTATTAATGCAAACTTACTATTAGATGTTAATAAAGGTTTATTGAACACGATTGTTTTGATTACAAGTTCTTTAACCATGGCTCTTGCTATTTGGGCAATACAAAAAAAGAACAAAAATCTATCTCTAGTAATGCTAATATTAACATTTATACTTGCTTTCATGTTTCTTGGAATTAAATATTTAGAATATTCTCATAAGTTCGAAGTAGGTCAATTGCCAGGAGAGTATTATAGCTATATGGGACCTGAAATAGCTCATATTAATAATCCTCATATTTTCTTTAGTATTTACTTTATGATGACAGGACTTCATGGATTACACGTTGCAATTGGTATGGGTCTTATTGGTTGGTTAATTTATGCTACAGCAAAGGGTAACTTGCATTCTAAATATTATACTCCAATGGAAATGATTGGAATTTTCTGGCATTTAGTTGATTTAATTTGGATTTATTTATTTCCACTATTTTATTTAATAGGATAACATTATGGATCACCAACATCATATTACACCATTAAGCACTTATCTAACCATTGCCGCCACTTTATTATTTTTAAGCGGAGTAACCGTATGGGTTTCATATATAGACTTAGGAGCAATGAATATTGTCATTGCACTGCTTATAGCTACAACAAAAGCTACTCTTGTAGCATTGTTTTTTATGCATCTTTTATGGGATGATAAGAAATTCCTAACAATATTTGTAATGTCATTAATGTTTCTTGGAATCTTTATGACAATCACTCTATTAGATACCGAATTTAGAGGTGGAGTAAATCCTGAAGTAAAAAACCCTATCAATAAACGTGCAGCCTTTTATGATTCTTTACCTCTTACAGATACTCATGGAAACCCTGTTGATAAGCATGGTAGTAGTCACCCTGAAGAGGATGAGGATCATCATTAAATGAAAAAACAGCTTTTTTTTCAATCTGCTGTAGTTTCAACAATCTTATCTTATCTTTTAATCTTTGTAGGGGGATTGGTGCGTGTATCAGGATCTGGTATGGGTTGCCCAGATTGGCCTAGATGTTTTGGCCGATGGATTCCACCTACTAATATTGATCAAATTCCTTCTTATATTGATACCACATCTTTTAATATTGTATTAGCTTGGATAGAATACAGCAATCGTTCTTTAGGAGTGTTGGTAGGCTTTTCAATTATAGTACTAAATATTATAGCCATATATTATTTCCGTAAGGAAATGAAACTTTTCCTTTCATCAATTTTATCTCTCATTTTAGTGGCAGCAAATGGTGGTTTAGGTGCTATTGTAGTTTCTTCAATTTTAAACCCTTTCCTTGTTAGTTTGCATATGGTATTAGCCCTAATGTTAATGTCAGTATTAAGCTATGCATGTATTGAATCTTATAAATTAATACATATAGAAAAATTTAAAGATTTAGAAATTAATAGAGCACTTTCCAAAAGTTTAATTGTTTTTTGGATATTAATTGTTGTAGAAATTCTTTTAGGAACCGGTATTAGAACAAATCTTGAACTTGTTTCTATTGAAAATCCTCTTTTATCAAAAGGAGAACTATTAAATGCATTAGATTCATATAAATATTTTCATTCCTTTTTAGGATTTACTTTACTTTTCTTGAGTACATATATCTATTCCAAATTGAGAACCAATAAACTATATATCGCAAGATTTTTAGGCATATTTATACTTGGTATGATTATAGTTCAGATTTTTTTAGGCGAGATGATGATTTTCTTTGAGTTGCCTCAATTAACAAGACTTTTTCATACATGGGGATCATCTTGGCTTGTCGGTGTAGTAATTATATTGTATAATTGCATCAGTAATGAATACGATAAATAAAAAGTTAATAATTGCATTTTTTTCAGTTTTAATCTTAGGTATTATAGGATTATTTACCATAGATCAGGCGACTCAATCTAGAATTAATAATCTATCTGTTATATCGGAAATTCCATCCTTTCAATTAGATAATTTTGATGGTACCTCATTTACAGAAAAAAATTTAGACAATAAAATTACTGTAGCTAGTTTTATTTTTACTCAATGTGAAGGTGCATGTCCAATCATGTCAACAAATATGGGATTGTTACAAAAAAGATTTTCAGACTCAGATGCATTACAGTTTGTTTCTATCACAACAGATCCTGATTATGATTCAAGTAGCGTATTAAAAGAATTTTCTGATAAATATAGTAGTAAAAATAATTGGTTTTTTCTAAGAGGAGATATTAATGACGTTGTTAAATTGTCAGAGGATGGGTTCTTTTTATCTGCAAGCTTATTACCGGCTGGACATTCTACACGACTTGTTTTAATTGATAGAGATAGAAATATTAGAAAATACTATGAAGGTACTGTTGATGCAAATATAGTAGAGCTACAAAAGGATATCGTAACTCTTATTAAGCAAGGCTAGTATGATTAAAAATTTAGTTGAGCTAACAAAGATAAGAATTGGATTTTTAGTACTTACTACAACAATTATTGGATTTTATCTTGGATCGGAAGGTACTTTTCCTTTGTCTTTATTATTTTATACTATTATAGGTACTTTATTTTCTTCAACAGGCGGTTCGATCCTAAATAATGTGATAGAAGTGGATTCAGATAAAAAAATGGATCGCACAAAAAATAGAGTTCTTCCAAGAAAAAAAATATCAGTAAAGTTTGCATTATTTTTTGGATTATTATTCAGTGTATCAGGATTATTTATACTATATCTGAAGGTCAACATGCTTACCGCCTTATTGTCTGCTTTAACGATTGCATTATACTTATTGGTTTATACCCCTCTAAAGAGAATATCGTGGATAAATACTTCTGTTGGAGCTATTCCTGGTGCAATACCACCATTGGGAGGATGGACAGCAGCAACTAATAGTTTAGATTGGGGAGGAGTAGCATTATTTTTAATCTTATTTTTCTGGCAACACCCTCATTTTTATGCAATAGCCTTTATGTATAAAGATGATTATAAAAAAGCAGGATTCAAAATGCTACCAGTAGTTAAAAATGGAGTAAAAAAGACTGTTTTACATATTTTTTTCCATGCATTGATTTTAATACCTATTTCTACACTACCATTTTTTTTGATAGATCAAACTGGAAGAGTTTATTTTGTGGGGGCTTATATATTAAGTAACATATATATGTTACTTTGTCTTCCATTTATTTTAGAACAATCTAGAGAGAATGCTAGCTTAATATTTAAGACATCAATTTATTATTTTCCTTTATTATTCTTTTTAATATTAGCAGATTTGTTTATATAGCAATAGATAATGAAAGAAATCACTCATAAACAAAAAAACTTATTAATAATAATGTCATCATTACTTACTGTGTATATACTATTATCTTTAAGTGGTGCTTTTAATTCTGGTTCATATTCAACACAATCTAATCCAGATATAATAGTTTATAAAAGTGCAACGTGTGGTTGTTGCGATGATTGGATTGATCATCTAGAAGATAATAATTTTATAGTTGATACATACAATAAAGACAATATGAATTTAGCAAAGTTGCAGCTTGGGGGAGTACCACGCAATCTACAGTCTTGTCATACAGCAAAAGTTGGAGATTATTTAGTTGAAGGACATGTTCACGCTGAATTGATTACTAAAATATTAGAAGAGAAACCTTCAATTAAAGGACTTGCAGTTCCTGGCATGCCAATGGGTTCACCTGGAATGGAAGGACCAAGAAATGATCCTTATGATGTTTTAGCTTTTAATGAAGATGGTAGTTTTACAATTTATGCTAGTTATAATCAGTGAGAATCTAACTTTTCAATTCTTCTCTGATGTCTGCCGCCTTCAAATTCTACACTTAGCCATTGTTTGATGAGTTCTATTGCACGTTCTGATTTAATAAATCGTGAACCAAAAGATAAAACGTTAGCATTGTTATGTAATCTTGATAAATCTATAATTTCATCTGGACCATCATAGAACACAGACGCTCTTACGCCTTTGAATCTATTTGCAGCCATTGCTTCGCCTTGTCCCGATCCTCCAAAAATAACGCCTATTGTATCATTATTTTCTGAAATAAATTGCGCTGCAGGATTGATAAAATCAGGATAATCATCAGTAGATTCATATTCAAATGCACCAAAATCTTTTACTTCATAATTCAATTCCAATAAAGACCTTTTGACTTCTTCTTTGAGTTCAAATCCTGCATGATCTGCTGCTAAGACAATTGTTTTATTAGACATTTAGATATTCCTCTATCTTACTTTTAATATTTTCTTTGGTAAAATTCAATTGCATTGCTACATCAATCCCTGGAGCAGAAAATCCAAAATTATCAATACCAATTTTTAGCCCATTCTGACCAACAAATTTTTCCCAACCCAATGTTGTTCCTGCTTCAATTGAAACTCTTTTTCTGCAATTTGAAGTAAGAATTTTATCTTTATATTCTTTTGATTGTTGTTCAAAGAGCTCCCAACATGGTATATTAACAATTTTTATATTACGATTTATCTCTTTTGCAATAGATAGTGCAAGATGCAATTCTGATCCAGTCGTAAATATAACTAAATCTGGATTGTTAGAATCTAGTACCGTATATGCTCCTTTTTTTACGCCATTTTTAATAATGGTCTTATCTAAAGTGCTTACAGGAAGTTTTTGTCTTGTTAGTAATAGCGCACTAGGATTAGTATTATTTTCCATGATTGTTTCAAAGCAGAAATGAGTTTCAATAGCATCTGCTGGTCTAAAAACAAGTAAGTCTGGTATTAAGCGCAAAGACATTGTATGCTCAACGGGTTGATGAGTTGGACCATCCTCTCCTACAAAAATTGAATCATGAGTAAACTCATACATAACATGTAATTTTTGAATAGCAGATAAGCGTATTGCGGAGCGTACATAGTCACTAAATACTAGAAATGTTCCTCCAAATGGGAAAAGCCCTCCATATAAGCTAATACCGTTCATAATTGCTCCCATTGGAAACTCTCTTACTCCAAATGGAATATTTCTACCTTTTAGATTTGATGATGAGAAATCTCCATATGTATTAGCAAAATTTGTAGTACAGTTTGATCCATCAAGATCTGCTGATCCACCTACAATAGTAGGAATATGAGAGGAAAATTTATCTAATGACATACCAAATGCTTTTCTAGTAGCAATGACCTCATTCGGATCAAAGTCAATCAATTCTATTTTTTTGAGTTCAGTAGCTATATCAAATGCATGATTATTCATTGGTTTATCTGCATTCGATATTAGCTCTTTAATGGATTGAAAATTTCTTTGAAAATGTTCTTTTACTTCAGGCGGACAATAAAAGGATTCATCTTCAGGTAATCCTAAATTTTGTTTAGTGCCAATAATTTCTTCTGGGCTAAATGGTGCTCCATGTGATTGGCTTGTATTTTCAAGCGTAGCACTTCCTTTTGCAATAGTAGTATTTCCAATAATAATGCTTGGAAGAGGTGATACTTGAGCATTTTCTATAGCTTTCCTTATTGCTTCATGATTATGTCCATCTATTTCTTGTACGTCCCAGTTCATAGATTTAAATAGCTCTGCATAATTGGTAGAGTTGCATCGAGAAGTTTCACCAGCTATTTGTATATCATTTTTATCATAGAACATTATCAATTGAGATAATTTCCAATGTCCTGCTAGCGTAGCTGTACCAAGCGCTATCGGTTCTTGTAAGTCACCATCTCCAACTAGTACATAAGTATATTGTTTTCTATTTTTTGATGATTCAGCGCTAAGCATTCTTTCTGCCAATGCCATACCTGTTGCCATACCAACTCCTTGCCCCAAGGGACCAGTATTTGCATCTACTCCAGGAGTTTCAATTTCAGGATGACCAGGTGTTCTGCTGTGTAATTGTCTAAATTTTTTCAAATCTTCCATCGTTAAGATGTCGGACAAATAAAGCAACGTATATAACAACATACATGTATGGCCAACTGATAAAACCAAGCGATCTCTTGAATGCCAATCTGGATTATTTGAATCAAATATGAGATACTCTGAATATAAAATATATGAAAAATCTGAAAGAGACATTGGGCCTCCAGGATGCCCAGAGTTTGCTTTTCTTACTCCGTCAATTACCAGACCTTTTATTATACTTACAGTAAATTGATCTTTCTCATCTTTTGTCCAATTACTAAATGTATCTAGTTGTGTATAGTTCATAGATTATACATCTCATTAATAGTTTCGATAGGATTTTTTGATTTGAATATCTCAGACCCTACTACCAATATATCTGCACCTGCATTGATAACATCTTTAGCATTATGCAGTTTTATTCCACCATCTACTTGAATAGCAATCTTATCTCTCAGATTTTTTTCTTTTAATATTTTATCAATAGAAGAAATTTTTTCTAAAGTAGAAGGTATAAAGCTTTGCCCTCCAAAGCCCGGCTCCACAGACATAACGACTATATAATCAATAAAAGATAAATATTTTTCAACCACTTTAAATGGAGTGTTTGGTTTAATTGCTATTCCACATCGTAGATTATTTTTTTTAATTGTATTGATAAGAATTTTAGGAGGGAATGTGAATCTCGGCTCTGTTGTTTCTATATGAAAAGAAATAGCATCTGCACCTGCGTCGATAAATGCTGGCAACATATCAAATGGATTACTCACCATTAAATGTACATCAAAAAAAAGATTTGAATGAGGTCGTACGGACTTCACTACAGCAGGACCAAAAGATAAATTAGGAACAAACTGTTGATCCATAATATCTAAATGAAGCCATTCAGCTTTTGAATCATTACATAGTTTAAGCTCATTTTTTAGATTAGAAAAATCTGCTGCAAGTAAAGATGGTGCTATTATATGATTATCATTTTTATTCATTATAGGTGGTAAATAAAGTACATATTATTTTTTCTCAAAAAAAAGGAATTGTTGAAATAGTTGTATATTTTTTTTACTTTTCCAACCGACTAGTCGGTTTATGAAAAAACAAGAACAAAGCAATAGAAAAGATTTGATTCTGTTGTCTGCACTTAAAGTTATGAGTGAAAAAGGATACTATGGTAGTACCATGGATGATATTGTTGCAGAGTCAAAAATGAGTAAAGGTGCTATTTATCACTATTATAAATCAAAAAAAGAAGTTTATTTGGGAGTGATTGAATCTTTAGAGAGTAAATATACAGTAGTATTTGCTAAGATTAATAAACAAGATAATAGCGCTAAAACATTAAAAAAATTATTTACGACTGTTTCACATCAACTAGAAAAAGACCCTACTTTTTTTAAGTCTTTTTCAACTTTTTGGTCAATTTCTAGGCATGATAAAGACTTTAGAAACGCGATACAGAATATGTATAATCGTTTTCAAAAATTTATAGAATTAATAATAATTGAAGGAATTGATAATAAAGAATTTAAGAAATTAGATCCTAAAATTTCCGCTCTTTCATTGATTTTAAATCTTGAAGGAATTTTTTGGTTTACTTTATTTGAATCAAAAGATATAGATGCGGAAACCTATATAGATCAAATTTCAGATCATATTTTAAACGCTTATATGTTAAAAGAAGGGAAATAGTAAATGTCTGATAAACAACAAACTGATAATACAAATAATTCATCTAAAGACCTATCTAACCAAGATGGAACAATTGATTTTAGTAGCATTAAAACTGGCGGTAAATTTCTAACAACGGTTGTAGGTACAGATAAAGTATTTTGTAAGGAAGCTTTTTCAGAAGAAGAGCAAATGATGTATGAAGCAATGTCTGAGTTTGCAGAAAATGAAATTCTTCCAATTGCTCATACAAAAATGGAAGAGAAGAATGAAACTCTTATTAGAAAACTACTGACACAAATGGGTGAGTTAGGATTTTTGGGAGTGGATATTCCAGAGAAGTATGGCGGTTCAGAATTAACTAAAACAGGGATGTGTATTCTAGCTGAGGGAGTTTCTAAAGGTGGTAATGGTTCTTTTGGTACGGTATGGAACGTACAAACTTCAATTGGTGCTTTGGGTATTATCTGGTATGGAAATGACGAGCAAAAACAAAAATGGTTACCAGGTATTAGCGATGGTACTAAGATTACTGCATTTGGACTAACAGAGCCCGATGCAGGGTCGGATGCTACAAATTCCAAAACTACCGGCGTTCTATCTGATGATGGGAAACATTACATTGTTAACGGTCAAAAAATATTTATATCAAACGGTGCATGGGCTGACTTATTTACAATAGCTCTCAAGATTGATGGTAAATTTTCATCAATTGTCATTGAAAAAGGTACGCCAGGATTTGAGGTTGGCGCTGAAGAGAAAAAAATGGGAATGCATGGATCTTCTACCGTTCCATTATATTTTACAGATTGTAAAGTTCCTGTAGAAAATCTACTCGGTAAAGTTGGTGAAGGCGCAGGTCCTGCGTTTTGTGCATTAAATATTGGAAGATTCAAACTTGGCGCTTCATCTATCGGAGGAATGATGCTAAGTATTAAAGCGGCGTCGCAATATGCAAAACAAAGAAAAGCTTTCGGTCAATATATATCTGATTTTGGCTCTATTAGAGAAAAACTAGCTGATTCTGTTGTTAAAACATATACAGTAGATAGTATGTGCTATGCTGTTATTGGTAAGCAGCAAGATGCAATTGATGAATTAGATAAGAATGATAAAGATTACTATGTTAAACAAGGGAATATTACAGAGAGATATATTGCAGAAAATTCTATTTGTAAAATTTACGGTAGTGAATCTGCAGGTAGTGTAATTGATCATTGTTTGCAAGTATTTGGTGGCTATGGATTTATTGAAGAATATCCAATGGCACAAGCTTATAGAGATAATAGAATCCAACGTATCTGGGAAGGTACAAATGAAATCAATAAAATGCTTTGCGGTAGAGCTATGATTGGTAAAGCTCTTAGCGGCGAACTTGGTTTTAGAGAGTATCTAGAGAAAGTAGAAGGTTATTGTAGTGATAATCTTGATAGTGGATATGTTGGAGATTACAAAGATGAAGTTGAATGCATTGAAGCTGCTAAAGCTGTTTATGCCTTAACTCTTAACGAAGCTCTTAGCCAGTATGGTCAAGATATCGGTATTGAACAAGTCGTAATTGAGAATCTTGCAAATATATTAATATATATATATGTAGCAGATAGCACACTAACTAGAGTGCTTCAAAACAAAGACTTATATGCTAAAAAAGATGAAGTTGTAGCAGGTCTATGTGCACAAGTATATACAGCAGAAGAAGGAATTAGAGTGATGGAATATGCTTCAAAAATATTTAATAATATTTTTGATGGAGATGTTCCAGATGATATTGAAGTTAAATTGAATACACTCAGAAGTAGATTATCTTTAAAGTCCAATACTATTGGAATGAAAAAGATTATTGGAGAAAAAACGATACAAGCAGATGGATATCCTATAAAAAATTCTTAAGGAGGAATGATGAATAAAGCAGTTATTGTTGATGGAGTAAGATCACCTATCGGTACAAAGGGGAGTGCTTTGGTTGGAATGCGACCAGATGAAATAGCCGGTCAAGTGATTAAAGGTCTTTTAGATCGTAATAAAAATTTAGATGTAAATCATATTGAAGATGTATCATTAGGATGTGCATTTCCCGAAGGGCCTACAGGAATGTTAGTAGCAAGAGGAGCTGCAATTTTAGCAGGTATTCCAGATACTGCTGCTGCTAATGTTATTAATAGATATTGTGGTTCTGCAATGACCTCATTGCATCTTATAAGTACTGCAATTGAATCAGGTGATATTCAAGTGGGTATTGCAGGTGGCGTGGAAGATATGTTTAGTATTCCTCAAGGAGGTTTTGCTCCTGACTTTAATGTCCAATTAGCGGAGGATGACTATTATATTTCTATGGGAGAAGGAGCTGAATTACTAGCTGATAAATTGAATATTTCAAGAGCAGAGCAGGAAGAATTTGCTTATAGATCGCATAATAGAGCAGTTGCTGCACAAGAAGAGGGGAAATTTGATAATGAAATTATTCCAATTATCCTTGAAGATGGATCAGTTTTTGATAAAGATAGCGGACCTAGAACGCCTAATAAAGAAAAAATTGAATCTTTAAACCCTGCATTTAGAGCCGATGGAACGGTTACTGCTGCTACAAGTAGTCCATTCTCTATTGGAGCATCTGCTATGCTTTTAACTAGCGAAGCATACGCAAAAGAGCATGGTCTTAAGATTAGAGCTTATATTGAAGGTAGAGCAGTTGCAGGTGTAAACTGGAGAATGTTTGGATCAGGTCCAGTTCCAGCTACGGCTAAAGCACTAAAGAATACAGGACTATCAATAGATGATATTGATGTCATGGAAATCAATGAAGCATTTGCTGCACAAGCTCTTTATTGTGTTAAAGAAGCAAATTGGGATTTAGATAAAGTAAATATGAATGGTGGTGCTGTTGCATTGGGCCATCCTCTTGGAATATCAGGTACAAGAATCATTACTACGCTTCTGAATGTAATGGAACAACAAGATAAATCTGTTGGACTTGCAACTATGTGCGTGGGAACAGGACAAGGAATTACAACTATTATTAAAAGGGGATAAAACCGATGGGTATTGAAATTAAAAAATGCGCAGTATTAGGCGCAGGAGTAATGGGAGCACAAATTGCAGGGCATATAGCAAATGCAGGGATACCATCTGTATTGTTTGATATAAATGAAGAGCTTGCACAAAAAGGATTGGATGGATTAACAAAATTAAAACCTGCACCTCTTTTTTCTAGTAGCAACGCTTCTCTTATAACGCCATGTACATATGATAATGACATGGAAAAGTTAAGTGATTGTGATTTAATCATTGAGGCTGTTGCTGAAAAGATTGAAATCAAACATGCGGTATATAAGAATTTGCTACCACATTTAAAAAAAGGTGCTATTCTTGCATCAAATACATCAGGAATTCCATTAGCAAATTTAGTTGAAGTTCTTCCTGAAGATGTTCAGAAAAGTTTCTTAATTGCACACTTTTTTAATCCTCCAAGATATTTGAAATTATTAGAGTTGGTAAAAGGGGAAAAAACATCAGATGAGGTTTATGAAGCAGTTACTGAGTTTGGTGAAACGACGCTAGGTAAAGGTATTGTGCATGCAAAAGATACCCCAGGCTTTATCGGAAATAGACTTATCAATGCAAATGGTAGACTTGTTATAGAAAAAGCACTAGAAATGGGATTATCTGTAGAAGATGTAGATGCCCTTACTGGCACTTTAATCGGTAACGCAAAAAGTGCATATTTTAGAACACAAGATATCGTTGGTTTAGATACAGCACTTAATGTTTCTAATAATATGTATGAAAGAGTGACAACAGAAAGTGACGAAGAGAGAGAAAAATTTAGACCACATGATCTATTAGTTAAGCTGGTTAAAGATGGGAGATTGGGTCAAAAAACAGGTTCAGGATGGTACAAAAAAGAAGGAAAAGAAATTCTCTCATTAGATTTGGACACCATGGAATATACTCCTACTAAAAAAACTAGATTTGATACCCTTAGAGTAGGAAAACCTATTAAAGATTTAACAACAAGACTAAAAGCAATAACATTTTTAGATGATAAAGCAGCAAAATTTTTGTGGGAATGCAATGTTCCACTATTGATTTATACTGCAGAAATGATTCCAGAGATCGCCGATAGTATTGTTGAAATTGACAATACTATGAAATGGGGCTTTACAAGAGATATTGGAATTTTCGATTCATGGGATGCAATTGGCGTTGAAAAATCTGTCAACAAAATGAAGGAAGAGAATAGAAAAGTCCCTTCATGGGTTGAAGAAATGCTTGCATCTGGAAGAAAGTCATTTTATGAAATTAAGGATGGTGAGATGACATATTGGTGCCCTCTTCAAAAGAAGGCGCTGGTACATAAGCCTAGTAAAAAATCATTAAATCTTAACTTATATAAGAATCAAAAAAATACTCTAAAACGTGATTGGAGTGCAAGTATTCATGATATTGGTGATGGTGTATTAAATGTTGAGTTTCACTCTATTTTTGTACCAGCATTTAATCCTATTGATCGATCAATGAATGAGATTGTTAAGCATGCATTAGATATGCTCGAAACTGGAAAATACAAAGGTCTAGTTATTGGTCACCAAGGAAAAAACTGGTGTGCAGGAGCAAATGTTAATGACTTTAAAATGGCTATTGATTCTGGAAACTTGCAAGTGATGGACGCCGGCGTTAAAGCAATGCAAGATGTAACGCAAAGAATCAGACATTCAAAATACCCTGTTATTACATGTCCGTTTAATTTAGCACTTGGAGGTGGTTTTGAATTCTATGCTTGTTCTTCGCATACTATAGCATCTGGGGAACTATATGCAGGTCTTGTTGAAGCAATGCAAGGGTTAATACCTGGAGCAGGTGGACATTTGAGAGTATTATTAAATTTATTAGAAAATAATGATGCTAAAAATGTCAACATGAATATTGGACGTCAAGCTCTTGGCCTAATTAATCCAATGACTGTATCTAAAAGTGCAACAGATGCGTTGAAAAAAGGATGGTTACGTAAAAGTGATACTATTGCGATGAATTCTCAACATTTATTAGCACTCGGTAAAAGTAAAGTGCTTGAATTAAGTGATGGAGGATATCAGCCACCAAAGTATAGAGATGATTTGACATTGCCTGGTATGACCTTAAGAACAATGGCTTCAGTTGGAGCTAAGGCAATGAAAGCGCAAGGAAAAATCTCTGATCATGATGGGCTAGTAGCTTCTAAAACTGCTTATGTATTAAGCGGTGGTAAAAAAGGAGGCTTAATGTCTAAAGTGGATGAACAACATGTGTTAGATATTGAAAGAGAATGCTTTATGTCACTAGCTGGAGAACCTAAAACACAAGATCGTATTGCTCATTTCTTAAAAACTGGAAAACCGTTAAGAAATTAGAAATATCTTTTATTTTTCTAGTAGATAAATAAAATTTTATTTTTAAAAGAGAATCGATATCCGTAAATTCCTCACCATATTCTATTAAAAGAATATGCTTAATTTGGAGAATACTTATGGCAAAATGGTCTAAAAAAACATTCATTGAACACATCAATCAAAGCTGTGAAAATGATGTAGCTATCAATTGTTTGCAGTTGATAGATTTTTCTGAAAAAAATTCTGATGAAATTACATGGGGTACTGGAGATGGTTGTGGAACCATGACTTTTAGATGTAATTCTGATTATGGAGTGTTACCATTATTTCGATTGTCTTCTAATGGAAAGATTAATCTTCAGTTAAATTTTTTAAGAGGTAAAAATCTACATAAACAAATATTAGAGGATATGATTGTAAAATTTGAATCTAATTTTTTAAGACAATATGATCAGGAATCTTATCCGTCTGATTCTTACGAAGAAATAGAAGATTTAATTTGTACACAAAATCAGTTAGATACGTTTATTAAAACTATCGAAGGCTGTATTTATAGATTGAAACAATAAATGAATTTAAAAGTCAAATCTAAAAAAGTTAATGAATTTACATACGAACTATCCATTGTTGCTGAATGGAAAGATATTCAAGCTGATTTTGAGTTATGCAAAAAGAAAGTAGCAAAGAATATTAAAATATCAGGATTTCGTAAAGGTAAAATTCCAGACAATATATTAATGTCACAGTATTTAGGGCAAATTGAGATGAATTTTGTTCAAGATTTTTCAGAAAAATATTATATCTTAGCTTTGCAAAAAGAAGAGCTTAATCCTATTAATCAAGCTGCATTAAAAGATATAGATTTTTCATATGAGAAAGATTTTTCTTTTAAATCTGAATTTGAAGTAGAGCCACCACTATCTGTTCCAAAGCTCAAGAAGAATATGGTGACGGTTGAGAAAACAAATTTTATATCTAATGACAAAGAAATAGACGATACAATTAATAATATATTGAATTCTCAAAGTAAAACGGAGAAAATTGAAGAAGGTTCTGCGGAAGGTGATTTTATGATAGCAGATTTTCAAGAAGTTGATGAATCTGGTATCGCTATTATTGGTAAAAAAGAGAAGAAATATATTGCCATAGGACAAGAGCCGTTTATTAATAATAATAAAGAGCTTCTACTAAATAAAAAAGTTGGAGATACAGTTAAAATGACTATTGATTTAGGCTCTGGTGAAAAAGAATATAGCATTATAATTGAGTCTATGCAGAGAAGAATGCCACCAAAATTAGATGAAGAATTTGTAAAAACAATGGATCCAAATTGTGAAAGCGTTGAAGAATGGAAAAGTAATATTGAGAAAAGTATTAGCTTAGAGTATGAAAAAAAATCAGAAGAACTTTTTAATTCAGCTATTATTGATCAATTTATCAAATTAGTAGACCCTGTATTACCAACATCAATGCTTGATAATTACTTGAATAATATTGCAAGAGAAGTTGTTCATGATAAAAGGATGTCATCTCCAACTACTACTAACAAAGATGGAAATGTGGTTGCGGATCTTGATGAGGCGGATATTGATGAGGCAAAAATAAAAGAAGAATACAAGCTATTTGCAGAGAATAATTTAAAATGGTATTTATTGAGAAAAGTCATGATTAAAGATTTAGATATTTCTATCGATGAAAACGCAGTCGATAATTTTATCCAAGAAGCGATTGAAAAAAACGATAGTCAGAAAGCTGAAATTGAAAGATTCTATAAGAAAGAATCTAATAAAGCTAAGCTATCTGATGATTTATTAGATCAAAAAATATTAGACATGTTAAAAGAACATTCAAAAGTTAAAGAGAAAGATACTAACACAGCAGATCTTCATGCTGGGCATAATCATCCGTAATTATTATGGGACATTTTAGCGGTTTTATAGGAATTTTCACATTACTCTTTATTGCATTTTTATTATCTGAGAATAAAAAAAATATTAATATAAGAATAGTTTCTATTGGACTCACTTTACAATTTATGTTTGCTATTTTTATTCTTAAAACTCCTTTCGGAGCTCCTATTTTTAGTTTTTTAGATCAAGCAATTACAACTTTGATTAGTTTTTCTGATTCAGGTGCTAATTTTTTATTTACATCGTATATAGATGGAGTAGGATTTCATCCCGGTTTAGTTAATTTTGCTTTCAAGACTTTACCAACAATTATTTTCTTTTCAAGTCTGGTTTCAGTTTTATATCATTTTGGTGTTATACAAGTAATAGTAAAATTTATAGCCCGCTCTATGCAAAAAACAATGGGTACTAGCGGATCTGAAACATTAAGTGTTGCTGGTAATATCTTTTTAGGACAAACAGAGTCTCCATTAATGGTAAGACCTTTTATTGATAAGATGACTAAATCAGAATTGATGGCAGTCATGACCGGAGGATTTGCAACTGTATCTGGAGGCGTATTAGCAATCTATGTATCATGGCTATCGCATATTCCAGGGATTGCAGGACATTTATTAGCAGCTTCTGTTATGTCAGCTCCAGCAGCACTTGTCATCGCTAAGATTATTTATCCTGAAACAGCAATATCTGATACTATGGGAGATCTTAATATAGAAATCAAACAGTCTCATACGAATGGAATGGAAGCATTAAGTACTGGTGCCACCGATGGCTTAAAATTAGCAGCAAATATCGCTGCAATGTTAATTGCATTTATATCCTTTGTGGCCATGATTAATTTTCTTCTTGCCTTCTTAGGCACATCAATGGAATCTATCTTCGGATTTATATTCAAGCCTTTAGCATGGACAATGGGTGTTCCTTGGCATGAAGCTGAAATGGTAGGGATGTTAATGGGAAAGAAGATTGTTCTAACAGAATTAATTGCTTACGGAGACTTGCAAAGAATTATAGCAGACGGAATGATATCTGAACGTACGGCTATTATTTCCACATATGCTTTATGTGGATTTTCTAATTTTGGGTCTATTGGTATCCAGTTAGGTGGTATTGGAGCAATGGCACCAAATCGTAAAAAAGATCTAGCAAAACTGGTTACAAAAGCTATGTTTGGTGGTGCGCTAGCTTCGTGGCTAACTGCTACAATTGCAGGCCTTTTAATCTAGTTATTTTAAAAAATATATATTTTTTAATTTTTTAGTTGGTTATCTGTATAAACCGTTATAATTTGCGTGGCTTTTGCGTCAAAAAAATGCAAAAGAATTTTTTAGTTATTTGAAAATTTACTATGTAGAACCTTTGTCTTTTAATCCTGGAGTCGATATACGAACAAACTTAAACAATACAATTGAGAGTTTGATCCTGGCTCAGGACGAACGCTGGCGGTGTGCTTAACACATGCAAGTCAAGGAGAACTTTATCTTCGGATAGATAGTAAACTGGCGAACGGGTGAGTAACGCGTAAATAACTTGCCTCGGAGATTGGGACAACATTGGGAAACCAGTGCTAATACCAAATAATGCAGCGGGCCCTTCGGGGCACAGTTGTTAAAGTAGGCTTCGGCTTACACTTTGAGATAGATTTGCGTCCGATTAGTTAGTTGGTAGGGTAATAGCCTACCAAGACCGAGATCGGTAGCTGGTCTGAGAGGATGATCAGCCACACTGGAATTGAGATACGGTCCAGACTCCTACGGGAGGCAGCAGTGAGGAATTTTGCACAATGGGCGAAAGCCTGATGCAGCAACACCGCGTGATTGATGAAGTTTTTAGGAATGTAAAAATCTGTCGTAAGGGAAGAAATGTTTCGGATGTTAATACCATCTGTTACTGACGGTACCTTACAAGAAAGGACCGGCTAACTTCGTGCCAGCAGCCGCGGTAATACGAGGGGTCCTAGCGTTGTCCGGATTTACTGGGCGTAAAGGGTACGTAGGCGTTTTAATAAGTTATATGTTAAATATCTTAGCTTAACTAAGAAAGTGCATATAAAACTGTTAAAATAGAGTTTGAGAGAGGAACGCAGAATTCATGGTGGAGCGGTGACATGCGTAGATATCATGAGGAAAGTCAAATGCGAAGGCAGCCTTCTGGCTCAAAACTGACGCTGAGGTACGAAAGCGTGGGGAGCGAACAGGATTAGATACCCTGGTAGTCCACGCCGTAAACGATGAGTATTTGGTGCTGGGGGATTCGACCCTTTCAGTGCCGTAGCTAACGCGATAAATACTCCGCCTGGGGACTACGATCGCAAGATTGAAACTCAAAGGAATTGACGGGGACCCGCACAAGCGGTGGAACATGTGGTTTAATTCGATGATACGCGAAGAACCTTACCTGGGTTTGACATGTCAGAGAAAGTTTTCCGAAAGGAAATCCTTTTAATAATTTATTATTAAACTCTGTCACAGGTGATGCATGGCTGTCGTCAGCTCGTGTCGTGAGATGTTAGGTTAAGTCCTGCAACGAGCGCAACCCCTATATTTAGTTGCCAGCACATAATGGTGGGGACTCTAAATAGACTGCCCGGAATAACCGGGAGGAAGGTGGGGATGATGTCAAGTCAGTATGTCCCTTATACCCAGGGCTACACACGTGTTACAATGGATGGTACAAAAAGTAGCAATTCCGCGAGGAGGAGCCAATCTTTAAAACTATCCCCAGTTCAGATTGAAGTCTGAAATTCGACTTCATGAAGCAGGAATCGCTAGTAATCGTAGGTCAGCACACTACGGTGAATACGTTCCCGGGTCTTGTACACACCGCCCGTCAAGTCATGGAAGTCTGCAGTACCCAAAGATAGTATTCTAACCGCAAGGAGGGAGCTGTTTAAGGTAAGGCCGGTAACTAGGACTAAGTCGTAACAAGGTAGCCGTACCGGAAGGTGCGGCTGGATCACCTCCTTTCAGGGAGTAATCTTCTTTATTTTAATAAAGTAAGATATGGTCGAAATCTAAATCTATGATTTGGATTTTAAACTTCAGAATTAATAGACAGGTTCTACATAGTGTTTTATTTAGAGTTTATAAAAGGGGCTTATAGCTCAGCTGGTTAGAGCGCATCTCTGATAAGGATGAGGTCCGTGGTTCGAGTCCACGTAGGCCCACCAATTCAAAAAAATTGGGGCTGTAGCTCAGTTGGGAGAGCAATTCCCTTGCACGGAATAGGTCGCAGGTTCAATCCCTGTCAGCTCCACAAAATTTAGATTTTAGATATTTGACAATTTGGAAATTTAACGCGGGTAACAGAGTTATGCTTTATATTTTTATAACTCTGCTACTAAACAACTGTGTCATAGCTATTTAATGATTTTAATCCTGTAGCTGTGATACAAATCAATTGTATTGATCAAATCCTAATTCCGAATGGGGCAACCCATTTTTTGATCAATATTTGTATTAATTAGAATAGTTTTCAATTATTCTGATTAATGCTGAATCATTAAAACACTCAAGTCATATAAGAACTTGAAAAAAGCTACTAAGAGCACACGGAGGATGCCTTGGTACATGGAGGCGATGAAGGACGTGGTAAGCTGCGATAAGCTTCGGGTAGGTGCACACAACTGCTAATCCGGAGATTTCCGAATGGGGCAACCCGTTTTGAGTTATATCAAAACACTTCTATCTGAATATATAGGATGGAAAGAGCGAACGAGGGGAACTGATACATCTAAGTACCCTTAGGAAAAGAAAACAATAGTGATTCCCTTAGTAGTGGCGAACGAAAGGGGAATAGCCTAAACCAATATTGTGTCAAGTCTGCAAATCTTGCAATATTGGGGTTGAGGGGTTATTATTAATCTAATTGCAGTTAGATTGACAAGTCAAAAAATATAATGTTAACAAAAAGATCTGGAAAGATCTACCATAGAAGGTGATAGTCCTGTATGTGAAAACATTATATCTTGTCTTAATAATTCCCAAGTAGGGCGGGACACGTGAAATCCTGTTTGAATCTGCCAAGACCACTTGGCAAGGCTAAATACTTCCATGTAACCGATAGTGAACTAGTACCGTGAGGGAAAGGTGAAAAGTACTCCGAAAGGAGAGTGAAATAGAACCTGAAACTGTGTGTTTACAAGCGGTCAGAGTTCGGCTTTATGCTGAACGATGGCGTGCCTTTTGCATAATGAGCCAGCGAGTTAGTCGTATGTTGCTAGGTTAAGTATTGTTAAATACGGAGCCGTAGGGAAACCAAGTCTGAATAGGGCGATTGAGTATCATGCGCTAGACCCGAAACCGAGTGATCTATCCATGGTCAGGTTGAAATTTCAGTAACATGAAATGGAGGACCGAACCCACTAAAGTTGAAAATTTAGGGGATGAACTGTGGATTGGAGTGAAAGGCTAATCAAACTCGGAGATATCTGGTTCTCGCCGAAATGTCTTTAGGGACAGCGTTAATGTAGTGTACCGGGGGTAGAGCACTGGATGGACTAGGGGGCCTACAAGCTTACCAAACCCAACTAAACTCCGAATACCGGATACATGATCGTTAGCAGTGAGGCTAGGGGGGATAAGCTTCTTAGCCGAGAGGGAAACAACCCAGACCAACATCTAAGGTCCCCAAATTTATACTAAGTGATTTAAGGATGTCAAATCGCCCAGACAGCTAGGAGGTTGGCTTAGAAGCAGCAATCCTTTAAAGAAAGCGTAATAGCTCACTAGTCAAGGGGTTTGGCGCCGATAATATCCGGGACTATAAAGTATAATACCGAAGATTTGGATTTAATTAAATTAAGTGGTAGGCGAGCGTTCTATTAACCGTTGAAGGTTGATCCGTGAGGACAGCTGGAGGAGATAGAAGTGAGTATGCTGGCATGAGTAGCGATAAACACAGTGAAATTCTGTGTCACCGAAAACCCAAGGGTTCCTGAGTAAAGCAAATCTGCTCAGGGTTAGTCGGAACCTAAGCCGAGGCCGAAAGGCGTAGGCGATGGAAAACGGGCTTAATATTCCCGTACCAGTCTATATTTGTTTGAACTATGTGGTAACGTAGAAGTGAAAGATCAGCCAGGTTTTGATTGTCCTGGTTTAAGTGCGTAGGGAGTTCTGATAGGTAAATCCGTTAGAACAATTCCGAGACACGAATAGGAGGGCCTAGCCCACAAACTGATCCTAATCATGCTACCGAGAAAAACCTCTATGTGAGAATATAAACTGACCGTACTCTAAACGGACACACGTGGGTGAGGAGAGTATCCTAAGGTGCTTGAGTGATTCTAGGTTAAGGAACTAGGCAAATTGGCCCCGTAACTTCGGGAGAAGGGGTGCCTTTTTAGGTGAGATCATTTACTGATCAAGCTAAAAAAGGCCGCAGTGAAAAGGCGCGAGCGACTGTTTATCAAAAACACAGGTCTCTGCTAAGTCGTAAGACGAAATATAGGGACTGACACCTGCCCGGTGCTGGAAGGTTAAACGGAGATGTCAATCTACTTCGGTAGATGAAGCTTCGAAGTGAAGCCCCAGTAAACGGCGGCCGTAACTATAACGGTCCTAAGGTAGCGAAATTCCTTGTCGGGTAAGTTCCGACCTGCACGAATGGTGTAGAAGTGTCGGTGAAGATGCCGGCTACCCGCAGCAGGACGAAAAGACCCCGTGCACCTTTACTACAACTTAACATTGAATTTAGATTTATCATGATTAGGATAGGTGGGAGACTATGAAACTTTGGCGACAGTTGAAGTGGAGTCACCCGTGAAATACCACCCTTGTTATGTTTGAATTCTAATTACTTACCTTGAATCAGGTAATAAGACAGTGTTTGGTGGGTAGTTTGACTGGGGCGGTCTCCTCCCAAAAAGTAACGGAGGAGTTCAAAGGTTTCCTCAGTACGGTTGGTAATCGTACATAGAGCACAAAGGTATAAGGAAGCTTAACTGCAAGGTTGACAAACCGAGCAGATACGAAAGTAGGACTTAGTGATCCGGTGGTTCCGAGTGGAAGGGCCATCGCTTAACGGATAAAAGGTACGCCGGGGATAACAGGCTTATCTCCCCCAAGAGTTCATATCGACGGGGAGGTTTGGCACCTCGATGTCGGCTCATCGCATCCTGGGGGTGGAGAAGCTCCCAAGGGTTTGGCTGTTCGCCAATTAAAGCGGTACGTGAGCTGGGTTCAGAACGTCGTGAGACAGTTCGGTCTCTATCCGCTGTGGGCGTAAGAAATTTGAAGGAATCTGCTTCTAGTACGAGAGGACCGAAGTGGACAAACCTCTGGTTTACCAGTTGTATCATCAGATGCATTGCTGGGTAGCTACGTTTGGAAGGGATAAGCGCTGAAAGCATATAAGCACGAAGCCCATCCTAAGATTAGATTTCTCATATCGTAAGATAATAAGAATCGTTGGAGATGACGACGTTGATAGGCTATAGGTGTAAGTGCAGCAATGCATTCAGCCGAGTAGTACTAATTTTTCGAAGGCTTTTCTCAATAGTTTTTTTATGACTTGTGTTTTAATATTCTGATAAAATCGCGATTAAATTTCCATAAAGCTTACCGGTGACAATAGCATAGAGGCCACACCCGTTCCCATCTCGAACACGGAAGTTAAGCTCTATAGCGCCGATGGTACTACACGGGAGACTAGTGTGGGAGAGTAGGACATTGCCGGTATTTATTTTTTCCTTATATTTGTATATTACATCTAATATGCAGTCAACAAAATCATTCAAATCAACTTCGTCAGAAGAAACATTTAATTTTGCAAAGAATTTTGCTCATTCAGTAGTGTATGGATCTGTAATTCTATTAAGAGGAGATCTAGGTTCTGGAAAAACTACTTTCTCTAAAGGATTTTCTGAAGGATTAGGTTTTGATGATATTATTTTATCTCCAACCTATCCAATTTTAAATGAATACTCATTGAATGATCAATATTTATATCATTTTGATTTATATCGATTAAAATCAATAGGTGAATTTTTAGAAATTGGTGGATTAGAGTATTTAAGTAATCATAAAGCAATTACATTAATAGAATGGCCAGAATTAATTAAGAATATTGATATAAACAATAAAATTGAAATACAATTTGAACATATATCCAATAATGAAAGATTGGTAACGATACTATAATGAATATTTTGGGAATTGAATCGTCTTCAAAGCAATGCAGTGTTGCTATTAATGTCGGTAAAGATATATATGAATCATCTTCAGCGGTGAATAACGACAGTGCAACTAGCTTGCCTGTAATGACAGAGAAAATGATGAATAAACTGTCATTAACATTTAAGGAGTTAGATGGAATTGCAGTATCGATGGGACCAGGGTCATTCACTGGACTTAGAATAGGGTTAAGTTATGCTAAAGGATTGGCGCTTGCATTAAATATACCTATTATTCCAATACCTACTTTTGATTTAGTGTTGTTGCCTAGAGTAAAAGATCTTACAGAAGATTTAGTGACAGTTATCATACATTCACATGGGAGTACAGTTTATCAATCGAGATATATATTAAAAAATGATTCTTATATTTTAGAAGAAGATCCTATATCAATATCTATTAAAGATTTATCATCAAAAAATAATGGAATGATAATGTATCATGGTCCAGAACATTTAATTGATAGTGTTAGCACTCTATCTTCAAACGTTAATCTTGTTACTCCTTCAGTGAGAGATATGTTAGAGATAGGGATGAAAAATTTTGATTTGTTAAAAACAAAATCTATTAACAACTTAGTACCTAACTACATAGGATCGTTTAATACAGGAAAATAATGAATTGGTTTACAAGAAAAGATAAAAATATTCAAGATTCGAATAAGAAAGAACTTCCTAGTGATTTATGGAAAAAATGTAATTGCGGTGAAATTCTTTATAGTCCAGAGTTAGAGTCCGCAAATTTTATTTGCCATCATTGTAATTTTCACTTTCCAATTTCTAGTCAAAAGTATATTGATATAATTCTTGATGACGAATATGAAGTTTTATTCGAAAATATCTTATCAACAGATGTGCTAAACTTTAAAGCTAATAAGACATATGAAGATATTTTAAAAAATGTGCCAGAGAATAAAGAAGCAGTGGATTGTTATTATGGATCAATTAATAGTAAGAAAATAGTGATTTCAATTATGAATTTCAAATTCATAGGTGGAAGTATGGGTAGTGCTGTAGGCGAAAAAATTTCCAAATCTATCAATTTTGCATCAGAAAAAAATTGTCCCTTAATTATTTTATGTCAATCTGGCGGTGCTAGAATGCAAGAAGGTGCGCTATCACTTATGCAGTTATCTAAGATAAGTACTCATTTAGCAAAATTTGCAAAAAAAGGAGGACTTTATATCTCAATTCTTACCTATCCTACTACAGGTGGAGTTACTGCAAGCTTTGGAATGCAAGCAGATATTACTATAGCAGAACCTAAAGCATTAATTGGATTTGCTGGTCAGCGTGTTATTAAACAAACTACCAATCAAGAATTACCAGATAATTTTCAGACTGCAGAATTTTTATTAGAAAAAGGATTTATAGATTTGATAGTAGATAGAAATAATTTACAGAATAAATTAGACAACATATTATCTCTCTTAAAATGAATAATAATACAATTATCATTCTAGACTTTGGATCTCAATATACACAGCTAATTGCGCGACGTGTAAGAGAAATTGGGGTATTTTCTGTCGTACTTCCTTGTGATGTCGATACAGATAAGATTCAATCATTCAATCCTAGGGGTATTATTCTATCTGGAGGTCCAGAAACAGTAACAAAAGCGAATACACCTAAAATTAATAAAGCCTTATTTGATTTTAACATTCCACTTTTGGGTATTTGTTATGGAATGCAAACGATGGCTCAAGAATTAGGTGGTATGGTTGTTAGTTCTGATAAAAGAGAATTTGGTCATGCCAATGTAAAACAAGTAGAACACTCTATATTATTTGATGGAGTTCATTTAACTGATGGTTCACTAGACGTATGGATGAGCCATGGTGACAAAATAGGTAAACTACCTGATAATTTTACTACAATAGCAAAATCTGATAATTGTTCGATTGCTGGATTTCAGAATAAAGAAAAGTTATGGTTTGGATTGCAATTTCATCCAGAAGTCACACATACTAATCAAGGATCAAAGATTTTAAGTAACTTTGTTTATACAGTCTGTAAATGTGAAAAAAATTGGGAGACTTCAGACATCATAGAGTCAATGATTGCTGCTGTGAAAGATCAAGTAGGTAATGACAAGGTATTGCTTGGCTTATCTGGTGGAGTAGATTCATCTGTGGTTGCAATGCTGTTAGATAAATGCATTAAAGAAAATCTAATTTGTATTTTTGTAGATCATGGGTTACTAAGATTGGATGAAGTAGAAGAAGTGATGAGTACATTTCAAGACTTAGGAATTAATATTCAGTTATCAGAAGCTAGCGATATTTTCCTGAATCGACTAAAAGGCGTGACAGATCCAGAAAAGAAAAGAGTAATTATTGGAAATACCTTTATTGATGTCTTTGAAAAAGAAGCCAATAAGATTAAAGATGTTCAATGGCTTGCACAAGGGACTATTTATCCAGATGTGATTGAATCATCATCTGATAGAGATAAATCTAGCGTAATTAAATCTCATCATAATGTGGGTGGATTGCCAGAAAGAATGGATTTGAAATTAGTAGAGCCTATTAGAGATTTATTCAAAGATGAAGTTAAAAAGATTGGAAAAGAATTACATATCCCTGAGCACATTTTAAAAAGACATCCATTTCCCGGTCCTGGCTTAGGCATTAGAATTATGGGGGAAGTAACAAAAGACAGAATTGATGTATTGCAAAAAGCAGACAAAATTTTTATTGATGAATTAAAAGAAGCAAACTTATATGATTCGCTTAGCCAGGCATTTGTTGTCTATCTGCCTGTAAAATCAGTAGGTGTTGTTGGCGATGAGAGACGATATGAAGATGTTTTAGCTTTAAGAGCAGTAGAGACTGTTGATTTTATGACAGCCACATGGGCTCATCTTCCTTATGACTTCATTGGAAAAGTTTCCAATCGCATTGTAAATGAAATCTCAACAGTCAGTAGAGTTGTTTATGATTGTACAGGTAAGCCACCGGCTACAATTGAGTGGGAATGACATGATTTGTATAAAAACAGATATATCACAAGAAATTTGTGATATTGACGATGAATTGAAAGCAATTTATCACAGCAAAGACACTGTTTGTATTTGGGTATTTAAAACCAGAGAAGATAGAAATAGATTTATGAACGAAACTATTGGAATGCTAAAAGATGAAAGACAAATGCACTATGAAAAAGATTATAACTAGTCTATTTTTTTTAATATTCATAGGATCTATAGCTTGGCAGAATAGAGTTAATATTACTGTCTGGGCACTTCCCAAAATTTTAAATATTGTAAAGCCAGTTTTATCTGTAGGATCTTCCAATTGGCAAGAAGGCCCTTCTCTTGAAAATAAAACATTGGATACAAGGCCTAATATCATTTTAATTCTTGCAGATGATCTAGGATTTAATGATATCTCGCTTTACAACGGAGGAGCAGGAAGCGGCTCTTTAATGACTCCCAATATTGATCAAATTGCATATGAAGGTGTTCTTTTTGAAAATGGATATGCAGCCAATGCAATATGCGCTCCATCAAGAGCATCTATTATGACCGGGCGTTATTCAACCCGATTTGGATTTGAATTTACCCCACTTTTCCCAGGTGCTTTTACATTGTTCAAATGGATAAATGAGATTGAGAATCCAGAGCTTAAATCAGAGATAGATCAAAATCTTTCCACAGCGTCAAAACATGTCTTTAGTGCAGGTCTTCCCACTGAAGAGATTACTATTGCTGAAGCATTACAGGATGCAGGTTATTATACAGCCCATGTTGGAAAATGGCATTTAGGACGAATAGATGGCAGCCATCCTAATGATCAAGGATTTGATGATAGTTTGCTTTTGGATGGAGGACTTTATTTACCTGAAAATGATAAAAATGTTGTTAACGCAAAATTTGATCATCCTGTCGATAAAATGATTTGGTCTAGATCTCAATTTAGTGCATCATTTAATAAAAGTCCGAGTTTTGCACCGGGAGGATATCTTACTGATTATTACACCGATGAAGCAATTCAAGTAATAGAAAAAAATAAACATCAACCCTTCTTTCTGTATTTAGCTCATTGGGCAGTTCATAATCCATTGCAAGCTTTAAAAAGCGATGTTGAATCTATTAGCCATCATACTCAGGGACATAATTTGCAAGTCTACTCTGGTATGATTAAGGCATTAGATAGAAGTGTAGGACGCATCGTTGATGCATTAGAAAAAAATGGATTAACAGACAATACATTGATTATTGTTACCAGCGATAATGGAGGAGCGAGTTATATCGAACTTGCTGATATCAATAAACCTTATCGTGGATGGAAGCTTACCCATTTTGAAGGAGGGATGCATATTCCATTTATGGCTAAGTGGCCTAATCAAATTAAAGCTGGAACGAAATTTATGCCCGCAGTACATCATAATGATATTTTTCATACCATTGTAGCTGCAGCAAATGCCGATATTCCTAATGATAGAACATTAGACGGAGTAGATTTTTTACCTTTTATCACTGGAGACAAGAAAGGCATACTTCATGAAACTTTATTCTGGAGACAAGGACATCAGCAGACTGTACTCCATCAAGGCTGGAAATTGATTAGAACAAATAAACCTAATAACAAGTGGTTGTTTCACCTTGATGAAGATCCAACTGAACAAAATAATGTCGCTGATGACTATCCAGAAAAAGTACAATTATTAGAAGAGTTACTCGATACACATAACTTAGAACAAGTAGAACCGTTATGGCCAAGCGCTATTAAT
>LWDU01037654.1_pt1 | contig 46080 bp, 47 predicted proteins | sample 727161 | NCBI WGS metagenome assembly LWDU01 (sample SAMN04566230, study PRJNA314399) | hydrothermal vent metagenome | isolation source: deep sea hydrothermal plume seawater | place: Mexico: Gulf of California, Guaymas Basin | collected 2004-07-11
GAATGGATGTCAGGTGCGATTATACTGCTTCAGGCCTTGCGGTTGCAGGTCTGGGGATTAAATTAGACCGTGTGAAGTCACGGATTCAGGTAACAGTTAATAGTTGCGCGGGAGGGCGTGTTGCGGGCTGATGGGGGAGGGGCCGCGCTGATGGCATGGGCGCTTGCTGATACGCAGATAGGCCGTTGCGAATCCGCAGGGCCTTGTTTCGCCATTAACTATTCACTGTTAACTCTTAACTGGCTCTTCAGTGCTGGTCACAGCACTGAAGAGCCTTGGAGCCAGCCCGCCTTGGCGCGGCCGGGGTTGTCTTCGCCGGCTTCGGCGATGGCGCCCTTGCCGACGCCTTCGAAGGCGCGCACCCGGAAGCGCTTGCCGGGGGCTTCGCGGGCCAGTTCCTCGGCGATGTGTTCGGCGAGGTTTTCCACCGTGGAGTCGGTGTCCACCAGATAGCAGTGGTCCTCGGGGATCACCAGCTCGAAGTGGCCCTGCTCCGCGTCGTAGCGGAAGCGGTGATGGGGCACGTCTTCCACGTAGTAGGTGCCTTCCAGGTCCGAGCGGGTGCCGATGTAGATGTCTTCCCAGCGGTCCGCCCAGAGCTTTTCCCAGTAGCGGCTGCGGCGCCCGTTCTCGAAGATCTCGATGCCGGAGCGGTGGCCGTGGGCGATGCGCTGGCAGTTGCCGTCGTGTTTCTTGAGGCCGTGGGAGTAGTGGTAGAACGGCGCCGTGCCGGTATCCTGCTCGCGCAGCACCACCCGCACCTCGGTGACGTTGTCGGGCACCGAATCGCGGATCAGGTCCATCAGATAGAGCGTCACGCCGGCCTTGGTGATCGCCGTGCCGGACAGCTCGAGAATGCTGTCGGCGGGGGCCACCATGCGGATCTCGCCGGCCAGGTAGCGCCACTCCAGGCTGATGTGGCCGTCATCACGGCGGTGCAGGCCGAGCAGATCGCTTTCCCCGGGCAGCAGCAGGCGGTGGTCGACCCGTTCGTCCACGGCGTGCTTCAGGGCTTTCTTGATGTGACCGAAATCAAACACCATGCCCTGGGCGTCCAGGTCGCCGGACAGCTCCAGGTCCACGATCCAGGACTCCCCGACCATGCCGCGCTTGGCGTGCAGGTAGGAAAAATCCACAACGGTCAGATTTTCAACAAAAAGCGTGGCCATAGAGCCCCGTCGGTTGGAGGATGAGCGGTTGTCCCGCCATTATAGTCAGTCGGGGCGCGGGGACTCACCCCAACTTCGATAAATAAGCAGCCGTTCTTCCCGGTGTTGTGAACGGGAACACGCGGCCCGGCCGCCGGTCCACCCTTCTGGCAACCGGCTGCGGCTTGTTCTATGGTTGGGAGCCTCTGAAAACGCCTCTGCCTGAACATTGAACGTCCGCGCGCCAGCCCGCGTGGTAAAAGGGAAAGACCATGAGCGAAACGATTTTCTCCAAGATCATCGACCGGGAAATTCCGGCGGATATCCTCTACGAGGACGACCTGTGCCTGGCGTTCAAGGACGTCAATCCGCAGGCGCCGACCCATTTCCTGGTGATTCCCAAGAAGCCCATCCCCAAGCTGTCCGACGCCGAGCAGGGCGACAAGGCACTGCTCGGACACCTGTTACTGGTCGCCGGTCAGGTGGCCGGGGAACAAGGACTGGAGGATTTCCGTCTTAATGTGAACAACGGCGCCGGCGCCAGCCAGACCGTGTTCCATTTGCACGTGCATGTGCTGGGCGGGCGTCCGTTCAGCTGGCCGCCGGGCTGATGCCCGGCCACCCGTTTGAATGAATCAGGCGGGCACAATAAAAACGCAGAATAAAAAGGAGCACACTATGAACAAGTCCTTGGTTGTTATTACCCTGTTGTTGACCGTCACCGGCCTGGCCCGGGCGGTCCCGCCGCAAAACCCCGAGCAGGTCAACGCCATGATCGCGGAGCTGAAAACCCTGCATCAACAGGGCGTTGAGCTGCACCGTGACTACGACGCCAACGATAAGGCGCAGCTCAAGGCCTGCCAGGCCGAACACACCGGGCTGGGCGCCCAGGCCACGGAACTGCGTAACCGCGCCGCCAAGCTGCCGGAACTGGCCTACCGGGTGAACCTCACCATGGCCGCCAATGACGCCGTGGGCTGCGTGTCTTGCACCAGCGACGGCAGCGACTGCGACGCCATTCCCGCCGCCCTCAAACGGGTCGACCGGCAAATGAAAGCCGGCACCGACGCCGCCGGCGGCGACTGACGCCGATATCCGTTATTCTGAAGGCCCCGAACCGACAGGATGACCCCCAATGGCGGCATGGATAGAACCGGTCACGCTGGAAGGCGAGCACGTGGTGCTGGAACCCCTGGCGCTCGACCACGCCGGCGCGCTGGCCGACGCCACCGCCGACGGTGAACTCTGGAAATTGTGGTACACCTTCGTGCCGGCGCCGGACCAGGTGGCCAACTACATCGATACCGCCCTGGAAGGCCGCGACCGGCATGGTGACCTGCCGTTCGCGGTCCGCCACCGGCAAAGCGGGCGGGTGATCGGCAGCACCCGCTTTTTCCGCGCCGACCCGGATAACCGCCGCCTGGAACTGGGGCACACCTGGTACGCCCGGCGTTTCCAACGCAGCGCCGTGAACAGTGAATGCAAACTGCTGTTGCTGGGCCACGCCTTCGAACGCCTGGAGGCGATCGCCGTGGAGCTGCGCACCCACTGGCACAACCACGCCTCGCGCAACGCCATCGCCCGGCTGGGCGCCAAACAGGACGGCGTGCTGCGCCATCACACGGTGAGCGCCGACGGTATCTACCGGGACACGGTGGTGTTTTCCATTCTCAGCCAGGAGTGGCCGGCGGTGCGCCAGAATCTCAACCTGCGGCTGGGCCGCCTCTAGTGGTCCATGCGGTTAATTCTGTCACTCTCAGCCGCCACACAAGCGGCGTGGGCCAGGCGCGCGAACGCAGAACTGGTGGTGCCAATTCAAGTGAGCGCAACACCGACCACGGCGCTTGTGTGGTGGCCCTTCGGGAGAGCCTGTGCCGGCGCGACTCGGCGTTGCGTCTCTTGGCAAGGGAACCACCCTTGCCGGCGATACGCGCCTTGATTCGCGCCGGCACAGGCACTCTGAGAGTGACAGAATTAACCGCATGGACCACTACATGAACTACTTCGCGCACCTCACCCTGGCGCGGCCCACGGTGCCCTCCAAGGTGGGCAACCTGCTGGGGGACTTCATGCGCGGTGTCCGCGAGCCGGACCTGCCCGAGGCGGTGCGCCTGGGGCTGCACAACCACCGGCTGGTGGACCGCTTCACCGATCATCACCCCCTGGTGATCGAGAGCCGCGCGCTGTTCTCCCCGCAGCGGCGCCGGTTCGCCGGGGTGGCGCTGGACGTGTTGTTCGATCACTTCCTGATCCGCCACTGGTCGCGCTTCCACGACACGCCGCTGGACCAGGCCATCGACAAGGATTACCGCCTGCTGCGCGACGGCGCCGCCCTGATGCCGGCGCCCATGCGCGCCACCACCGGGCGCATCGTCGAGCACGACTGGTTCGGGCACTACGCGGAGCTGGAGAACGTGGGCCGGGCGCTGGACCGGATCGCCGCCCGGGTGCGCTTCGCCAACCGGTTCGATGGGGCGATTGAGGATATCGAGCGCCACCACGACCGGCTGGAAGCGGTGTTCCTGGCGCTCTACCCGGCGTTGCGGGAACACGTCGACGAGCAGGCCCTGGAGGCCCCGCCCGCCGACGATGGCGGGGTTACAGCGGGTTGATGTCGAGCGCCGCCATGGTGTCCAGGTAGAGACGTTCCGCCTGCTTCTTGTTGCGCGCCGGCGGCGAACGGGTAGCCGGGCCCTTGGCGTCGAAATAGCCGCCGGTGACGCCGTAGAACTCCTCGTCCAGGGCCATGCGCACCGGCAGGCGCGCGGCCTTTTCCGGTGTGGTCAGGGTGGGGCGGACCAGCTTCATCGCCAGGTCCGGCACATGGCGGAAAATCGGCGTGTCCACACCGCCGGGGTGCAGGGCGTTGCTGGTGATGCCCTGGGCCGCCAGCCGCTGGGCGAGCACGTCGCTGAACAGGATGTTGGCGAGCTTGGACTGGCCGTAGGCGTCCATCACCAGATAGGGCCGGCGGCCGCGCCAGGTCTTGGTGTTAATGCGGCCCAGCCAGTGCGCCACCGACGCCACATGGATCACCCGGGCGTCCTCGCGCTGGTGCAGCAACGGCAGCAGCAGATGGGTGAGCAGCACCGGCGCCAGATAGTTCACGCCGATCTGCATCTCGAAGCCGTCGCGGGTGAACTGCTGCCGGGTGGGCACCACGCCGGCGTTATTGATCAGCACGTCGATGCCGTCCAGCTCATCGTTGAGGCGGCGGGCGCAGCCGCGCACCTGGGCCAGATCGGACAGGTCCAGCGGGAACAGCCGCACCCGCGCCTGGGGGTGGCCGCCCTTGATGCGCGCCAGCGCCGCCTGTCCCTTGGTCTGGTCGCGGCAGGCAAGCACCACTTCCGCGCCGCGCCCGGCCAGTTGTTGCGCGGTGCAAAACCCGATACCGGAGTTGCCACCGGTGATCAGAACCCGTTTATTCATCTGCGTTCCCTCCTGTGCGAAGCCGCCAGCCTAGCATAGAAAAATTACCCAAAGCGGTACCCGGAAAGCGCCGGTGCACGGGCGCTGCGGCCTGTTAGCGCGGTGTTGCCCGGGCGCCGGCCCAGCGCTTGATGGTGGCGGTGACCCTGGGCCAGTGGCGCCCTTGCAGCAGCAGATGCGGCCCCCGCGGAAACGTCTGATAATCGCCGTGCGCGCCGAGCCGGTCACGCAACCGCTGAATGCCCACCGCCGGTACCGAGGTGTCGAGGTCGCCGTACAGCAGCAGGGTGGGGACCGTTATGCGGTCGGCTTCGTCGCTGGCGCTGTCGGCCAGCTGGATCAGGCCCCAGTAGGCGTCCATGCGTACTTCGTGCATCACCAGCGGGTCGTTGGCGCGCCGCCGGGCGGCCGCCGGTGCCAGGTGCGGGTCATCCGGGGCGCGCTCCACATCCAGGTGGTAGCCCGGCGCCAGGGTCGCCGCCGAGCCGATCAGAACGTTCCAGCCGTAGCGCAGTCGAATGCCCTCGCGAACCGCCGGCGCCGCCAGAATCAGGCCGCGCAGCGGTATCTCCGGGTGCCGGCTGGCGACCAGCATGGCCACCGCCCCGCCCAGGCTTTCGCCGAGCAGGAACAGCGGCGTGTCCGGGTGCCGCTCGGCGAGGCGGCGCGCGGTGTCGGCGGCGTCGGCCACCAGCCGCGCTTCCCCGGCCCAGCGGCCGTCGGCCAGGGTGCGGGCGCCGAAGCCGGCCTGATCAAAGCCGTACACCTGGTAGCCGGCGGCGGCCAGGTCCGGCGCCGCCAGGTCGAAGGCGGCGCTGTAGTCGCCGAAGCTGTGCAGTGCCAGAATCACCGCCTTGGGCCGGCCCGGGGCGTCCCAGGCGCGCAGCTCCAGCGGCGGCGGCACCGGCGCGCGCCCGGCGCAGGCCGACAGGCCGCCGATCAGCGACAGCAGAATAAGGAGTTTCAATGCGGACATCGAAACAGTATGGGCAAGGCCTCGTGAATGCCGGGTGGGTGCTTCTCGGGGTGTTGCTGGCGGGCCCGGCGCTCGCGGAGGAATTTTCCCAGCGGCGCACGGTCACCGCCACCGCCTTTAACTCCCTGCCCGGGCAGGGGCACGGCGAGGACCACAGTCTGGCGGCCTGGGGCGACACCCTGGTGCCGGGCATGAAAGCCATCGCCGTGTCCCGGGACCTGCTCGCCGCCGGCCTGGATTACGGCACCGCGGTGAAAATCGAAGGCCTGGAGGGCACCTGGTACGTGCGCGACAAGATGCACGCCCGCTGGCGCAACAAGATCGACGTCTATCTGGGCGAGGACCGGGAGGCGGCCCTGCAGTGGGGCCGCCGCAAAGTGGAGATCCGCTACTAGTCGCGGCTCAGCCAGGCCATCAAGGCGCGCGTGGCCCGTTGCGGCACGACCTTCTCCAGCAGCACCGTGAAGCGGAACGGCAACCCCACCGGCACATGCACCCGCGGGTCGCCCTGCAAGGTGTCGAAGGCGGCGCGGGCCACGTCGTCGGCGCTCAGCTTGACGCCCATGCGGCGCACCACCGGCGCTTCGAACGCCTGCTTGTTGACCATGCCGGTGTTCACGAACGGCGGCATCAGGTCCTGCACGCGAATGCCGTGGCGGCGCCATTCCAGATCCAGCGCCTCGGTGAGGCCGCGCACCGCGAATTTGGACGCCGAATAGCTGGCCAGGTGCGGCACGCCGTACAGCGCCGAGGCGGAGCTCATGTTGAGCACCCGGGGCGAGCGGGATTGTTTCAGGTAGGGCAGGGCCGCCAGGCACATCTGCAGGGTGCCGGCCACGTTCACGTCCAGGGTGAAGCGGTGCTGTTCGGCGCTCAGGTCCTCGAAATGGCCCATGCGCAGCACCCCGGCGCTGTTGAACAGCACATCCAGGCGGCCGCCGGCGCTTTCCGCGAACGCCGCCACCGCCGCTTCGCACTGGCCCATGTCGGTGACGTCCAGCCGCCGGTACCAGCAGCGTTCGCCGAGTTCCGCGTGCACCGCCTGCAGGGCGCCCTCATTGACGTCCAGCAGGCCCACCCGCCAGCCGTTGGTGTGAAACCGGCGCGCGGTCGCCAGGCCGATGCCGCTGGCGGCACCGGTGATCAGAATGCTGTCCATGTTGCTCCCTCAGGGTAAAACGTCGGTCTTGGACAATCAGTTTGCCGGTTGGGGCGCCATCGGCAGAGTGAACTCCCCTTCCCGGTCGAAGTGAATCGGGAACGCCAGCCCGGCCACCCGCGCGCTGCCCTTGAGCTGATAGGTGAGCGGCTCGCCGGCGTTCTGCTGCAGGCGTTGCAGTTGCTGCAGGGTGCCCAGCAGGCTGGTGGACACGCTGGTGGTGATCAGCACATCGTCCAGTGCCGGCAGCGTGGTCGCTTCGTTATTGTTGCCCCGCGCCAGGCGCTCGCCATTGACCAGGATCTCGTAATCCAGGGCCTTGATGGTCACTGCCCGGTCATTGGGGTTGCGCGCGCGCAGCACCGCTTGCCATCGTTGCTCGAACACGCCGGCGCTTTCCAGGCGCAGTGACGACAGGCTCACTTCCGGCGCTTCCAGGCCGGAAAAACTCTGGCAGGCGGTGGTAAGAAGCAGCAGCACGGGCAGACTTAAACGGGCGAGTAACGGCATAACGACTCCAACAGATCATGGGCGGCCCCCAACCGGAATGATACCGCAGTCGCCGCCGTCGCGCTGTCCCCGCCGGCCCCGCTCCGGCAACACCCTTTCGAGGAGGCACGTCATGGATATCCAATGCGTACAAGGTGACATCACCGCCCAGCCCGACCTGGACGCGATCGTCAACGCCGCCAACGCCCGCCTGGCCACCGGCGGCGGCGTGGCCGGCGCCATTCACCGCGCCGCCGGGCCGCAACTGGCCCGCGAATGCGCGCCCCTGGCGCCGATCGAGCCCGGCCAGGCGGTGCTCACCGGCGGCCACGGGCTGCCCAACCCCCACGTCATTCACTGCCTGGGGCCGGTGTACGGCCGTGACCGGCCCGCCGACCGGTTGCTGGCGGAGTGCTATCGCAACGCGCTGCGGCTCGCCGAGGACGCCGGGCTGACCAGCCTGGGCTTCCCGGCGCTTTCCACCGGTGCTTTCGGCTACCCGATGGACGAGGCGGCCGCCGTGGCCCTGGCCACGGTGGTTGCGGAAGGGGCACGGCTGGAACGGGTGAAGCGGGTGCGCTTCGTGCTGTTCGACGCGGCCTCCCTGGCGGCGCACCGGCGCGCCCTGGAGGCCGCCACCGGTACTTGAAAAGCCGCCCCGGTGAGGTCAGACACAGGGGTGGCGTCGCATTGTGACGGCGCGGCTCACCAACCGCAGGAGTATCAATGGACGCTCTCTGGCCTTCGGAGCGGGAACTGGCCCTGCTCACGGACCTCTACGAACTGACCATGGCGCAGGCCTACTGGCGCGACGACCACCGCGGCGAGGCGGTGTTCAGTCTGTTCTTCCGCAAGCTGCCGGCGGGGCGCCGTTTCGCGGTGGCTTGCGGGCAGGAATACGCCGCCCATCTGATTCGCGGGCTGCGTTTCCATCCCGAGCAGATCGAGCGGCTGCGGCAACTGGAGCTGTTCGAGGACGGCTTCCTGCGCTGGCTGGCCGATTTCCGCTTCGAGGGGGAAATCCGGACGCTGCCGGAGGGCTCGGTGGTGTTCCCCAACGAGCCGCTGCTGGAAGTGCGGGCGCCGGTGATCCAGGGGCAGCTGCTGGAAAGCCTGCTGATGAACTACGTCAACCTGGAAACGCTGCTCGCCTCCAAGGCGGCGCGCATGGTGCTGGCCGCCGACGGCGTGCCGGTGGTGGATTTCGGCATGCGCCGCATGCACGGGCTGGAATCGGCCTGGCGCGGTGTGCGCGCCTACCGGGTGGCGGGCATTGCCGGCACCAGCAACGTGCTGGGCGGCCTGAGCTTCGACCTGCCGGTGCGCGGCACCATGGCGCACTCCTACATCCAGTCCCACGATGACGAAACCGAGGCGCTGCGCCGCTACGCCCGCGACTACCCCGGCACCACCCTGTTGGTGGACACCTATGACACCCTGCGCGGTGTCGACCGGGTGATCGCCCTGGTGCGCGACGAAGGGCTGGACGTGGGCGCCGTGCGGATCGACTCCGGCGACCTGGGCGAGCTGGCCGGCGAAGCGCGGCGCAAGCTGGATGCCGCCGGGCTTCAGCGGGTCCGCATCGTGGTCAGCGGCGGCCTCGACGAGCACCGCATTCAGACGCTGGTGCAGGCCGGCGCACCGATTGATGGTTTCGGGGTGGGTACGGAAATGGGTTCGGTGGCGGACGCCCCGTCGTTGGATTTCGCCTACAAGCTCACCGAATACCAGGGCCGCCCGCGCCTCAAGACCTCGCCGGGCAAACCGCTCTACCCGAGCGCCAAGCAGGTGTGGCGCTTCAGTGACGGCGACGGCGGCTGCCAATACGACGAGATCACCGGCCGCGACGAAGCCCGCGACGGGGTGCCGCTACTGCGGCCGGTGGTGGCAAACGGCGAGGCGGTGGCGCCGCTACCGGACCCGGATCAGGCCCGCCAGCGGCTGCGCGATCAGCTGGCCAGCCTGCCGGCGGCGGTGCGTTCACTGGCCCCGGTGGCCGAGGCCGGCGGCGTTTATCCGGTGCGCATCAGCGAGGCGCTGGAGGCCCTGCGCCGCGACACGGTGTCGGCGCTGGACTGATCAGCGCCAGTGCTGGTGCAGGAAGTCGCGGCACTCCGCCAGCGCCAGATCGGCGTCGTGCAGCATGCCGGCGTGCAGCTGGAACACGTGCCAGCGGCCCGGGTAGCTCTGGTAGCGGGCGTCGCAGTCGGCGCGGTCCAGCGCCTCGGCCAGGCGTTCGCTGTCGTTGGCGAGAATCTCGTCGCTGCCGGTCTGGATCAGCAGCGGCGGCAGCCCGTCCAGGTTGCCCAGCAACGGGGACGCGCCGGCGCTGTCGCGCTGATCACCGGCGTAGGCCTCGGCGGCGAACGCCAGCCACTGCCGGTTGAGCATGGCTTCCCCGGGCACGGTGGGCGGCGTTTCCGCCAGCGTCAGGTCCACCCAGGGCGAGAACATCAGCGCGCAGGCGGGCAGCGGCTGGCCCTCGTCGCGCAGCCGCTGCAGCAGGGCAAGGGTGAGGCCGCCGCCGGCGGAGTCGCCGGCCACCGCGAGCCGCTCCGGCGCGTGGCCCTTCTCCAGCAGCGCCAGATAGGCGCGGTGGGCGTCGTCCAGGGCCGCCGGAAACGGGTGCTCCGGGGCCAGCCGGTAGTCGGCCACCACCACGCTGGCGTCCGCCAGTTTGGCCAGATGGCTGGTCAGCGCCCGGTGGGTGACCGGTCCCCCGCTCACGTAGCCGCCGCCGTGCAGATACAGCACCGTGCCGCTGTGGCCGTTGCCGGTCAGCTCCACCGCCACCGGCACCGGGCCCAGCACCGTGCGCCGTCTGGGCACGCCGCGGGCGGGCAGGGTGGTGCGCGACAGCGCCGCCAGCCAGTGCCGTTGCAGGGCCACCGGGCTGCGTGACAGGAACGCGGGTTTCAGCAGAACGCTGAGGCTGCCGCGCAGCGTCGCCGCCAGTAGTTTCTGGCCGCGCGTGGGCGCGGCGCCGCCGGTTTCACGGGTGCAACTCATAGTCTTCCGGGTCCAGGTGTCGGGTGCGTTGCCGGTAGCTGAAGGTAAAGCCCGGCCAGTTGTTGGTGTTCTTGCCGCTGGCGGTCTTGTACCAGCTCTCGCAGCCCTGGTCCCAGACGGTATCGCGCATGCGCGCCTGCAGCCGGCGGTTGAAATCGTCCTGCACGCCGGGGCGCACATCCACGAAGCGGTGGCCGTCCCGTTCCAGGGTTTCCAGGGCGCTGACCACATAGGCGATCTGTGACTCGATCATATAGATGATCGAGTTGTGGCCCAGGTTGGTGTTGGGGCCGTACAGCATGAACAGATTGGGGAAGCCGTGCACGGTGATGCCCAGGTAGGCTTCGGCGCCGTCGCGCCAGGCCTGGTTGAGGTCCTGGCCGCGCCGGCCGGTGATCGTCATCGGCGCCAGAAAGTCGGTGGCCTGGAAGCCGGTGCCGTAAATGATCACGTCCGCCTGGTGGTGTTCCCCGTCGATGTCTTCCACGCCGTCGGCGGTGATCGCGCGCACGCCGCCGGTGATCACCGGAATCCGGTATTTCGTCAACGCCTGGTAGTAGTCGTTGGAAATCAGGATGCGCTTGCAGCCCATCGGGTAGTCCGGCGTCAGCTTGGCGCGGGTGTCCGGGTCCGGCACGCACTCGCGCAGGTGCTTCTTGAACAGGTATTCGTGAAAACGCATGGCGCCCTGCAGGCTGGTGAAGCCCAGCACCCGCGCCTCGTTCTGCGCGTACACCCGCGCCCGGTCCAGTTTCTGAAGCAGCGGGAAGCGCGCCATCAGGCGTTGCTCGGTGGCCGAGTAGGGCCGGTCCGGTTTGGGAATCACATAGGGCGCCGACCGTTGGAACAGCAGCACCTGTTTCGCCTGCTTGGCGATCTCGGGGACGAACTGGATGGCGCTGGCCCCGGTGCCGATCACCGCCACGGTCTTGCCGGTGAGATCCACATCGTGGTTCCAGCGGGCGCTGTGGAAGGTCTCGCCGGCGAAGCGGTCGCGCCCCGGCAGGTTCGGCCAGGCGGGCCGGTTGAGCTGGCCGGTGGCGGTGATCAACGCGCGCGCGGTGATCGGGCCGTTGCTGGTGTCCAGGTGCCAGAGGCCGGAGGCCTCGTCGAAGCGGGCGCCGTTGACGCTGGTGCCGAAACGGATATGCGGGTGCAGCCGGTACTTGTCCGCGCAATGGCGCAGGTAGGCGAGAATTTCCGCCTGCGGCGCGAACCGGCGCGACCAGTCGAATTTCTTCTCGAAGGAAAACGAGTACAGGTGCGAGGGCACGTCACAGGCGGCGCCGGGGTAGGTGTTGTCGCGCCAGCAGCCGCCCACGTCGTTTTCTTTTTCGAGCACCACGAAGGCGTGCTGGCCCCGGTCCTTGAGCGCGATGGCCATGCCCAGGCCGCCGAAGCCGGCGCCGATGATGGCGACTTGATAATCCGGTTGCATAACAGACCCTGCCATTGAATTGGCACCACTGTAGCGCGGCCCGGACAGGCTGTTTATGGCCGCTCTGTAACCGCCCCGGTTTTTTTAGTCAGGCGGTGGTCTATTACCAGGGAATCGGCGCGCCGTCCCAGGCGAAGAAGCCGCCGCTGTCCTCCTCACCGGCGTTCTCCATGTTCCTCAATAGGCACTGGGCGGCGAAGTCGGCGCTGAACAGCTTTTCCGGGGGCACGTTGGCGCGGAACGGGGCGGACAGGCCGGTCTCCACGGTGCCCGGATGCAGCGCCAGCACGATCAGGTTTTTGGCGCGCCGCCGGGCCTCCACGGCGAAGGTGCGCAGGAACTGGTTCTGCGCCGCCTTGCTGGCCCGGTAGGCGTACCAGCCGCCCAGCCGGTTGTCCTCGATGCTGCCCACCCGGGCGGACAGCGATGCGAACACCGCGCGGCGGTCGTGGCGCAGCAGGGGCAGCGCGTATCGGGCCAGCAAAATGGGGGCGAAGCCGTTGATGGCGAACACCCGCTGCAGGGCGGCCAGGTTCACGTCCTCCACCCGCTTCTCCGGTGACAGGCCGGTTTCGGCGTCGTGCAGCAGGCCGGCGCAGTGCACCAGGGCGTCCAGAGTGTCGGTATGCGCCCGCACCGTTTCAAACAGGCGCGCCACGGCGTCTTCGTCGCACAGGTCGGCGGCCAGAGGGTGCAGGCGGTCCGGCGCTTCGGCGGCGAGCGCCGCGAGTGCGTCGCTGCGGTCCGGGTCGCGGCTGACGGCGAATACCCGGTCCCCGGCGCGCAGACAGCGCGCGGTCATCGCCAGGCCGATGCCGTGGCTGGCACCGGTGATCAATCGTGACGGAGTCATGAGCACAGTGTTGCGCCTGTTCCAGAAAAACAACGTGAAGCCCGCCGCCCATGGCGTCGATCAACGGCTTTTACCTTGTTTTCACCGCCGCCTCACCGGGCGTTATTACCATCGCGGACATGGATGACCCTTTGATCTATCCGGCCCGGGAGGGCCTCTACTGCGCCGCCGGGGACTTCTACGTCGACCCCTGGCGCCCGGTCCCCCGGGCCGTGATCACCCACGCTCACGCTGATCACGCCCGCTCCGGCAGCGCCCGCTATTGGGCCCACCACCAGAGCGTGCCGATTCTGCGCCACCGCCTGGGCCGCCAACATCACTTCGAAGACCTGGACTATGGCGAGGCCCGCCGCTTCGGGCCGGTGCGCGTGAGCCTGCACCCGGCCGGCCATGTGCTCGGTTCGGCCCAGGTGCGCCTGGCCCATGACGATGGCCGGGTGTGGGTGGTCACCGGCGACTTCAAGCGTGACCCGGACCCCACCTGCGCGCCCTTCGAGGTGGTGCCCTGCGACACCCTGATCACCGAGTCCACCTTCGCCTTGCCCTGTTACCGCTGGCCGCCGGTGGAAGAGGTCGCTGCCGGCATCGGCCGCTGGTGGGACAGCCATCCGGACCGGCCCTGCATTTTGTTCACCTACGCCTTCGGCAAGGCGCAACGGGTGCTGGCGGCGCTGGCGGAGCGGCCTGAACACGCCGGCCGCACGGTGTATCTGCACGGCGCCATGGTGGCGTTGACCGAGCTGTACCGTCGCGCGGGTGTGCCGATGCTCGCCACCGCGCCGGTGTCCGCCTTGCCTCGGCAGCATGATTTCAGCGGCGAGCTGATTCTGGCGCCGCCGTCGGCGGCCGGCAGCCCCTGGATGCGCCGTTTCAAGAACGCCAGCACCGGCTTCGCTTCCGGCTGGATGCGCATTCGCGGCAACCGCCGGCGGCGCGGCTACGATTACGGCTTTGAACTCAGCGACCACGCGGACTGGCCGGCGTTGCTGCGCACCGTGCGCGAAAGCGGCGCCCGCACGGTGCTCACCACCCATGGGCGCAGCGACGAACTGGTGCGTTATCTCAACGAAGAGGAAGGCATCGAGGCGCGCGCCTTGAGCACGCTGTACGGCGGGGAGGGCGATTGATGCGCGACTTCATCGCCCTGTTCGCGGAGCTGGACGCCACCAGCCGCACCAGCGTCAAGCTGGACGCCCTGAAGCGCTACTTCGACCGGGCCCCGGCGGACGACGGCGCCTGGGCGGTGTACATGCTCACCGGCCGCCGCATGAAACGGCTGGTGGGCGCCCGCAAACTGCGCGCCTGGGTCACCGAAGCCTGCGGCCTGCCCGAGTGGCTGGTGGAGGAGACCTACCAGCACGTCGGCGACCTGGCGGAAACCATCAGCCTGCTGATGGACCCGGCCCCGGAACCGGCGCCCGCGGACACCTCGCTGACCGCCTGGGTGGAAGGCGGCGTCCTGGCCCTGCGCGGCCAGGACGAGGCGGAGCAGAAAGCCCGGGTGATGGCGCAGTGGCGGCGGCTGCCCCGCGAGGCCTGTTTTCTCTACAACAAGCTGCTCACCGGCAGCTTGCGGGTGGGCGTCTCACGGGGGCTGGTGGAGCGGGCCCTGGCGGAACTGAGCGGGCTGCCCCGGGCGTTGATCGCGCGCCGGCTGATGGGCGAGTTCGAGCCCGGCGCCAGCTTCTTTACCCACCTGCTCAGTGAGGAGCGCCGCGAGGAGCGGGACGGCCAGCCGTACCCCTTCTTCCTGGCGTCGCCGTTGAAGGACGAACCGGACAGCCTCGGCCCGCTGAGCGACTGGCAGGCGGAATGGAAATGGGACGGTATCCGCGCCCAGTTGATCGCGCGGCCCAACGGCGTCTGGGTGTGGTCCCGGGGCGAGGAACCTATGGCGGGCCGCTTCCCGGAAGTGGAGGCCGCCGCCGGGGCGCTGCCCGAGGCGGTGCTCGACGGTGAACTGGTGGCCTGGCACGACAGGGTGCTGCCGTTTTCGCAAATGCAGCGCCGCATTCAGCGCAAAACAGTGGGCGAGAAGCTGCTGCGTGAAGTGCCGGTGGCGTTTCTCGCCTACGACCTGATTGAGTACCAGGGCCGGGACTGGCGGGCGCGCCCCCTGCACGAGCGCCGCGCGGCCCTGGAAACCCTGATCGCCGACGCCGGCGAGCCGGCCTTGAAACTGAGCCCGCTGGTGGACGCGCCGGACTGGCCGGCGCTGGCCGCGTTGCGCGCCGACAGCCGCGAGCACCAGGTGGAAGGGCTGATGCTGAAGCACCGGGACAGCCCCTACCGCAGCGGGCGGGTGCGTGGCGACTGGTGGAAGTGGAAGATCGATCCGCTGACCCTGGACGCGGTGCTGCTCTACGCCCAGCCCGGCCACGGCCGCCGCGCCAACCTGTACACCGATTACACCCTGGCGGTGCCGGACGGCGACGGCTATGTGCCGATCGCCAAAGCCTACTCCGGGCTGAGCGACCAGGAGATCGGCCGCCTGGACCGCTGGATCCGCCGCAACACGGTGGAGAAATTCGGCCCGGTGCGGTCGGTGCAGCCTCACCATGTGTTCGAGATCGCGTTCGAGGGCATCCAGCCTTCGCCGCGCCATAAATCCGGCATCGCCCTGCGTTTTCCGCGCATCGCCCGCTGGCGCCAGGACCTGACGCCGGACCAGGCGGACAGCCTGACCCAGGTCAAGGAATTGCTGGATGCCTACGGCAGCTGACGGTCTGGCGGCGGTGGACGCCTGGTTCGCCCGCCAGGGCTGGTCCCCGGCGCCGTTCCAGCGCCGCGCCTGGGCGGCGTTCCGCGACGGCCGCTCCGGCCTGATCCATTCCCCCACCGGTTCGGGCAAGTCCCTGGCCGCCTGGCTGGGGCCGGTGTCCCGGGCCCTGGACCGCGGCGACCGGGGCGGCGGCCTGCGGGTGCTGTGGATCACCCCGCTGCGCGCGCTGGCCGAGGACACCGCCGGCAATCTGCGCGAGGCGCTGGACGGCGTGGGCCTGGACTGGCGCGTGGAAACCCGCACCGGCGACACCGGTTCCGCCGCCCGGGCGCGCCAGCGCAAGCGGTTGCCCGAAGCGCTGATCACCACGCCGGAAAGCCTGTCGCTGCTGCTGTCGTACAAGCACGCCGCGCAGCGCTTCCAGCACCTGGACGCGGTAATCGTAGACGAATGGCACGAGCTGTTGGGCAGCAAGCGCGGCGTCCAGCTGGAGCTGTGCCTGGCGTGGCTGCGCGCGCGCCGGCCCGGCCTGCCGGTGTGGGGGCTGTCCGCCACCCTGGGCAATCTGGACCAGGCCATGGCGGTGCTGCTCGGCGACGCCCAAGGCGGGGAACCCGGCGGTGAGCGCATTGCCGGAGACAGCCCCAAGACACTGACGGTGCGCGGCCTCTGCCCGGACCAGGTGGACCGCTTTCCGTGGGCCGGGCATCTGGGGCTGGCGCAACTGCAACCGGTGATCGATTACCTGGAACAGGGCCGGACGGCGCTGCTGTTCACCAACACCCGCGCCCAGGCGGAGCTGTGGTTCGAGGCGCTGGCCAAGGCGCGGCTGGACTGGATCACCGAGATCGGTCTGCACCACGGCTCCATCGACCGGCGCCTGCGGCAGAAGCTGGAGCAGGGTTTGCGCGACGGCGCCTTCCGCTGCGTGGTGTGCACTTCGAGCCTGGACCTGGGCGTGGATTTCTCGCCGGTGGACCGTGTGGTGCAGGTGGGCAGCCCCAAGGGCGTGGCGCGGCTGATGCAGCGCGCCGGGCGCTCCGGCCACCGGCCCGGCGCCGACAGCGAAATCCTGTGCGTGCCCAGCCATGCCTTCGAGCTGGTGGAGATCGCCGCCGCCCGGCGCGCCTGGGCCGCCGGCCGGGTGGAGGCGCGCCCGCCCCTGACCCTGTGCCTGGACGTGCTGGTGCAGCACCTGGTGACCCTGGCGGTGGGCGACGGCTTCCAGGCGCCCCGGGTGCTGGCGGAGGCGCGCGCCACCCACGCCTTCGCCGGCCTGACCGACACTCAGTTTCAGTGGTGCCTGGACTTTATTACCCGGGGCGGCGCGGTGCTGGAACATTACCCCCAGTTCCGGCGGGTGGTGGAGGACGACGGCGTCTACCGGGTCACCGACCAGGGGCTGGCGCGCCGCCACCGCATGGCGGTGGGCACCATCACCAGCGATTACCAGATGCGCGTTAAATACCCACGCGGCGGCAGTATCGGCACCATCGAAGAGAGTTTTGTCGCCCGCCTCAAGCCCGGCGATGTGTTCCTGTTTTCCGGCCGGGCCCTGGAGCTGATCCGCGTGCGTGATATGACCGCCTATGTGCGCGCGGCCAAGGGGCGGCGCTCGCTGGTGCCGCGCTGGCAGGGCGGGCGGCTGCCGCTGTCCACGGAGCTGGCGGACACGGTGCTGGATATCCTCGAGGAGGTGGCCGGCGGCGATTACCGGGACCCGGAGGTGCAGGCGATTCGTGACGTGCTGGAAGTGCAGCTCGACCAGTCGGCGCTGCCGTCGCGGCGCCAACTGTTGATCGAGCGCAGCCGCTCCCGCGAAGGTACCCACTGGTTTCTGTTTCCGTTCGCCGGTCGGCTGGCCCACGAAGGGCTGGCGTCGTTGCTGGCCTGGCGGCTGGGGCAGCGGTTTCCCGCCACCTTTTCGATCTCGGTGAACGATTACGGCCTGGAGCTGCTCACCGCGGCCAAGGTGCCGCCGCTGGACGAGGACGACTGGCGCGCGCTGTTGACGCCGGAATCCTTGGTGGAGGATGTGCTCGCGGCGCTCAACGCCGGCGAACTGGCGCGCCGCCGCTTCCGTGATATCGCCCGGATCAGCGGGTTGGTGTTCCAGGGCTACCCCGGCAAGGGTAAAACCGGCAAGCAGCTGCAGGCGTCCAGCGGCCTGCTCTACGACACCCTGGACCGCTACGACCCGGCGCACCTGCTGTTGGATCAGGCGCGCCGCGAGGTGCTGGAAAGCCAGTTGGAAATCGGCCGGCTGCGCGCGGTGCTGGAGCGGGCCCAGGACCAGGCCCTGGTGCTCACCACCCCCGAGCGATTTACGCCGCTAGCGTTCCCGCTGTGGGTGGAGCGTCTGCGTAACCGGCTGAGCACGGAGAGCTGGCGCGACCGGGTGGCGCGCATGACCGAGCGCCTGGAGAAGCACGCGGACCGGCGGGCGGGGGACGCATGAGCGAAAGCCTGGCACTGACCCTGGCCGGTGAGACCGTCTGGCTGCACGGCGACCGGGCCCTGTTCTATCCTGGCGAAAGCGCGTTGCTGGTGGCGGACACCCATTTCGGAAAAGGCGCCTTTCTGCGTCGCCGTGGGTTGGCGGTACCGGGGGGCGAGAGCCGCGCGGACCTGGACCGGCTCAGTATTTTAATCGAACATTTTCAGCCGGCACGACTGATCGTTCTAGGGGATTTTTTCCACCATCGGCCAAGTCGGGGTGAGCCGTTTCTGGATGCTTGGCCAGCTTGGCGGGCGCGCCATGCGTTACTGACCCCGGAGGTCGTGATTGGCAATCATGACCGTCACGCCGAGGGTCTCGACCTGGATATGATCTGGCACTCGCATTTGGACTTGGGGCCGTTCCGGCTTGTCCATGACCCCTATCCGGTCAGCGGTCGACATGTCCTCGGTGGCCATCTGCACCCGGCTTACCGGTTGCATGGCGGCGCCGACAGCGTGCGCGCCCCGGTATTCTGGCTGCGCGAGGGTGTCACCGTGCTACCCGCCTTCGGCGGTCTTACTGGAGGCTGGCCGATTCGCCCGGCACGAGGGGAAAAGGTGGTGATGGCTCTGGATGGTGACCTGTATCCTTTGCCCTAGAGCGGGGAGGCAACCCTGCCAGGATTCGCTACGAAGCGAGGTTTGTGGGAGCTTGCCTTGCAAGCGAAAGGCCGGTAAAGCCGGCCGGTAGGATTCCAGAGAGGCTGTTTGTGGCGCTTTTAGACAGGACTCTGGAATCCTGCCGGGAGCTTCGCTCCCTTTCGCGGGCAAGGCCCGCTCCCACAGCCCGCTCCTGCCCGGGAAGGTTTAAAGGGTGTCGGTGAGCAGGATGCCGAGGCTGAAGCGGGTTTCGTAATCGTCGTAATTGATCAGCGAATCGCCGTAGCCGGTGAAGACCTGCACCAGACCCTTGAAGCGATCGTTGATCGGGAACGAGTAGTTGATCTGCCCGGCGCCTTTGTTATCCGAGCGCAGGTTGTTGCGCACCATCAACTCCAGCACGTGATTGCCGAACACCCGCGCCACCTCCAGCTGGAAATTGCCCATGTACTTTTCGATGTCCGGGTTGTTGTCGCCGCGCGGATCGAGCGGGAAATCCTTCTCTTCCTCGGGGATGCGGTACCAGGGCATCACCGACACATAGTAGGAGCCGATCTGCGACACATGGCGCAGGTAGAGACGGTTCCAGCTGCGTGAGGTGGGCTCGTCCTGACCGTTGGAATCATGGCGGAAACCGAACGCCAGCAGCTCGGACTGAACCGGGCCCAGCTGCCAGTCGATGGGTTTGGCGAGGAACACCTCCGGGGTGAAATTGATCTCCCGGAATGGGCGCGATTCCTCGCTATTGTAAGCCTGCCAGAAGAACACCCCGGTAAACGCCATGTACAGGGTGCTGCCGTCCCAGAAGTCGTCGTACACCGGCGCTTTCAGGGAGAACTGGAACTTCACCTCGCCGGAATCCAGGTTCTGGTCCTCGCGGTCCGGGTCGTTCCACTGGGGGTTGCTCCAGTGGCTGTAGGGCATCAGGTAGTTGCGCCGGTGCGGGGTGATCACGAACGGGTTTTCCTGGCTGGTCTGCTCCAGGGCCAGGCGGGCGAGCAGGGCGTCCTCGTGGGGCAGCCGCTGCTCGGGGGCGCCGTCGTCGCACCAGCCGCGCAGCTGTTCCAGGGTGACGTCGTCGCCGGCGGTCTGGGCCGCGCGCAGCAGACAGGCCTCGCGCTTGCGGGCCTGCTCCTGGGCGGCCGCCGCGGCGTTATCCTCGGCGGTGGCGTCGCCGTTACCGCCCTCCGTCTGTTGAGCGAAGGCGGTCTGGCCGGCGGCGAAAACAAAGGAAAAGAGTAACAGCGATGAGGAGAGCAGCCGTTTCATCGGGGCATCCTTGGCGGTGGTTCTCGGGCCTACAGGGAGCGAAGTTCGTCGTCTTCCATGGTGCGAGCTTCTTCTTCCAACATGAGAGGAATACCGTCGCGCACCGGGTAGGCGAGGCCGCTCGCCTTGCACATCAATTCGTTCTTCCGCTCGTCGAAAATCAGCGGTGCCTTGCTCACCGGACAGACCAGAATATCCAGCAGGTTGGGGTCGATCATGGCGGGTCGCTCCTGTTCGTGTGCCCTGATACTGAGCGGAACTATACCAGCCTTCCCGGACGAAAAGTGGTTTCAAACGCTTGTTTGACTTACGGGTCACAAATAGTTGTGGGCACCGGCTTTCGGGCGGCGCTACCATTGCCGTCCTGACGATGGACCCGCCCCGTTTCGCTGCTCTTTCCACAGACCTCCGGGGCCGGTTTCCCTGCATTGCAAACCATTCCGGGAGATCCGACATGCCTGATTACAAGGCTCCCCTGCGCGACATGCGCTTTGTGCTGAACGAAGTTCTCGACCTGGACGGCCACTACGCCAAACTGGGTCTGGAAGAAGTGAACAGCGAACTGCTCAACGCCTTCCTGGAAGAGGGCGCCAAGTTCGCCGAAAACGAGCTGTCGCCCCTGAACCGTTCCGGTGACGAGGAAGGCTGCGGTTTCGAGAACGGCGTGGTGACCACCCCGAAAGGCTTCAAGGAAGCCTACGCCAAGTACGTGGAAGGCGGTTGGCCGGCCATGGGCGGCGACCCGGAATTCGGCGGCCAGGGCCTGCCGGGCTCCTCCAGCATCGCCATCTCCGAAATGACCGGCACCGCCAACTGGTCCTGGAGCATGTACCCGGGCCTGTCCCACGGCGCGGTGGCGACCATCGAAGCCCACGGCACCGACGAGCAGAAGCAGACCTACCTGCCCAAGCTCACCAGCGGTGAATGGACCGGCACCATGTGCCTGACCGAAGCCCACTGTGGTTCCGACCTGGGTCTGCTCAAGACCAAGGCCGAGCCCCAGGCCGACGGCTCTTACAAGATCACCGGCACCAAGATCTTCATCTCCGCCGGCGAACACGACATGGCCGACAACATCGTCCACATCGTGCTGGCCCGCCTGCCGGACGCGCCCAAGGGCACCAAGGGTATCTCCCTGTTCATCGTGCCCAAGTTCCTCACCGACGGTAACGGCGGCGTGGGCGAGCGCAACGGCGTGGCCTGCGGCTCCATCGAACACAAGATGGGCATCAAGGCGTCCGCCACCTGCGTGATGAACTTCGACGGCGCCACCGGCTACCTGATCGGCCCGGAGAACAAAGGCCTGAACTGCATGTTCACCTTTATGAACTTCGCCCGTCTGGGTACCGCCATCCAGGGCGTGGCCCACGCCGAGCTGGGTTTCCAGGGCGGCCTGACCTACGCCAAGGACCGCCTCGCCATGCGCAGCCTGTCCGGCGCCAAGAACGCCGACGGCCCGGCCGACCCGATCATCGTGCACCCGGACGTGCGCCGCATGCTGCTGACCAGCAAGGCGTTCGCCGAAGGCGGCCGCGCGCTGGTGTACTTCTGCGCCCAGCTGGGCGACACCGTGAAGCTGGCCAAGGACGAGGAAGAGCGCAAAGAGGCCGACGCCCTGATGGCGCTGCTGACCCCGATCGCCAAGGCGTTCGTCACCGAAGTGGGCCTGGAAGCGGCCAACCACGGTGTGCAGATCTACGGCGGCCATGGTTTCATCCGCGAGTGGGGCATGGAGCAGAACCTGCGTGACGCGCGCATCTCCACCCTGTACGAAGGCACCACCGGCATCCAGGCGCTGGACCTGCTGGGCCGCAAGGTGTTGATGACCCAGGGCCAGGCGCTGCGCAACTTCACCAAGATCATCCACAAGTTCTGCGAAGCCAACGCCGACAACGAGAAGCTCAAGGAGCTGATCGAGCCGCTGGCGGCCAGCAACAAAGAGTGGGGCGATCTGACCCAGGCCATCGGTATGCAGGCGATGCAGAACCCGGACTACGCCGGCGGCGCCTCCGTGGATTACCTGATGTACTCCGGTTACGTGACCCTGGCCTATCTGTGGGCGCTGATGGCCAGCAAGGCCCAGGCGCAGCTCGACGCCGGTGCCGGTGACGAGGACTTCTACAAGGCCAAGATCAGCACCGCGCGGTTCTACTTCAAGCGCATCCTGCCCCGTATCGCCGGCCACAAAGGCGCCATCGAGGGTGGCATCGACAGCCTGATGGAGCTGGACGCGGAGCACTTCGCGTTCTGATTGCGGCCGTCACTGGTCCGACCGAAAAGCCCGGCTTTCGCGCCGGGCTTTTTTTGTGGTGTGTGGCACCTGTGGCACCTGTGGGAGCTTGCCTGGCAAGCGAAAGGGTGGCTTTAGCCACCCGGCAGGATCCCAGAGACGCTTTTGTGCGGCTGGAAGCTGCGAACCGCGTGGTGAAAATTTTCCGGTGATGCCGTTATAGTTAGCGGCTGGGGGTGCCGGCTGCCGGCCGGAACAATAATATTCTGGGGGAAAAATGAAAAAACTGCTTCTCGCGGTCCTGGTGCTGGGCGGGCTCTGGCTGGCCGCCGGCTATGTGATCGGCAATAAGGTGGAAGACACGGTGCGCGCCCAGGTGGCGGGCCAGGAAATCATACCGGGCTCCGACCTGGTGCGGCTGGACATCGCCGAGTACGACAAGGGGCTGTTCGGCGCCGACACGCGTATTTGTCTGGTGTTCGATCGGCTGCCGCCGGATATGGCCATACTGCAGGCCTACTCCGGCAAGCTTTGTGATCGCGGTGAGGTCCACTACGGGCCGCTGCTGTTCGGCCCCGACGGTCCGTCCTTGGGGCTCGCCTACGCGCGCAGCGAACTGGACCTGAGCCCGCTGCCGCCGGAAATCAAGCAGATGGTCGACGGCCTGTTCGCCGGCCAGCCGCCGGTGATCGGGCACAGCTGGTATACCTTCGATGGCGGCGTGGACCTGCGTGTGCTGGTGTCGCCGTTCCGCTTCGAGAGCCGGGAGCTGAGTGCCTCGCTGGCGGAGCTGCGCATGGACGGTCGGGTCGACGACCCGGTCGCCAAGGTCGGCGACTTCTTTGTGCGCGGCCGCGACCTGCGCGTGGCCGGCCCGCAGGGCGCCCTGGTGCTGCCGGAGCTGGACGCGGAAGTCCGCCTTAAGGCCATGCTCGGCGAGGTGCTGCCGCTGATCGACATGACCATGGCGGCCAACGGTCTCAGCGTCAGCGCCGGTGGCCGCGAGCAGGTGGCGGGCAACGTGACCCTGCGCACCCGCACCCGGGAAGACGGCGATACCCTGAGCGGCGACAGCGGCCTGTGGCTGGACGCGCTGAGCGGTGACCAGGTGCCGGAGCGCGTCGACAGCGCCTGGTTGGGCTTTGACTGGCACGGCTTCGACCGCGCCGCCGCCATCCGCGTGCAGCGCATCTCCCAGGAGCTGGACAGTCTGCAACTGGAAATGATGATGCAGGCGATGAGCGGCGAGGGTGACGCCGCCGCGATGCAGGAGAAGGGCGAGCGGATGGCCGCCTTGGGGGAAGAGATGATCACCGTGATGAGCACCCAGCTGCTGCATCCCGAACGCACCGGCATGGCCGTCAAGATGGTGGTGGACGGCGCCGGCGAACGCCAGCTCACCCTGGACAGCGCCCTCGACTACAACGGCCTGGACGGCCTCAACCCGAGCTTCGCCGAGCTGCAGATGCTGCCGCCCGCGGCGCTGGCCCGGCTGGTGGACCTGAGTGTGGATTTCGACGCCGCCTCCGCGCTGCTGCCGCCCGGCCTGCGCGCCGGCCTGGTGGATTACCAAAGCAGCGGCTGGCTACGCCAGCAGGACGGCCGGTTGCGTACCCGCCTGACACTGGAGCAGGGCGAGGTCACTCTCAATGGGGCGTCGATGACGGTCGAGGAACTGATGAGCAAGGGCCAGGCGGCCGCCCGCGGTGGGGTGAGTGCTGACTTGCCGGAGACCTTGGACAGCGGCGGCTATTAACCCCGCTGCCGGGGCGCCCGCCGTTTCGGCGAGCGCCCACCGGGTCAGGCTTTCGAGGTCAGGGTGTTGTAGCTGGTGATCAGATTGCGGTAATCCGGAATGTGATTGGAAAACAGCGTACCCAGGCCCTCGATGTCGTTGCGCCAGTCGCGGTGCAACTCACAGGCGGCGCCGAACCAGGTCATCAACTGCGCGCCCGCGGCGGTCATCCGCTGCCAGGCGGCGTCGCGGGTCATGGCGTTGAAGGTGCCGGACGCGTCCGTGATCACGAACACTTCGAAGCCTTCCTCCAGAGCCGACAGGGCCGGGAACGCCACGCACACCTCGGTGACCACGCCGGCGATGATCAGCTGCTTCTTGCCGGTGGCCTTCACCGCGTTGAGGAAATCCTCGTTGTCCCAGGCGTTGATCTGGCCGGGCCGCGCGATGTAGGGCGCGTCCGGGAACTGCGCCTTGAGTTCCGGCACCAGCGGGCCGTTGGGGCCGTCCTCGAAACTGGTGGTGAGGATGGTGGGCAGCTGGAAGTACTCGGCCATATCCGCCAGGGCCAGCACGTTGTTTTTGAAGCGGTCCGGGTCGATGTCGCGGACCAGCGACAACAGGCCGGCCTGATGGTCCACCAGCAATACCGCCGCGTCGTCCTTATTCAAGCGATTGTAAGTACTCATGATATAGCTCCTTGATGGCTGGAGAAGCCGGCTGCCTCTCCATGCTTTGAATGCTAAAAATGAGACGGTGTGCCGGGTAGTAGGCTAAAGTGCTACGCTTTGTTCTATTTATGGGACGATAATGGCGGCGCAATGGAAAACCTGAACGATCTCTATTACTTCGCGCAAACCGTGGAGCACGGCGGCTTCGCGCCGGCCGGCCGCGCCATCGGCGTGCCCAAATCCAAACTGAGCCGCCGGGTGGCGGCCCTGGAAGAGCGGCTCGGTGTGCGCCTGATCCACCGTTCCACCCGCCACTTCTCCACCACCGAGACCGGGCACACCTACTACGAGCACTGCAAGGCCATGCTGGTGGAGGCGGACGCCGCCCAGGAGGCCATCGACAGCGTGCGGGCGGAGCCCCGCGGGGTGATCCGCCTGGCATGCCCGGTGACTCTGCTGCATGTGCATGTGGGCCCGTTCCTGGCCGGCTTCATGCGCGATTACCCGGGTGTCACCGTGCATCTGGAGGCCACCAACCGCCGGGTCGATCTGGTGCACGAAGCGGTGGACGTGGCGATCCGCGTCCGCCAGCCGCCGCTGGAGGACAGCGACCTGGTGATGAAAGTGCTGTCCGAGCGGCACCTGGGGCTGCTCGCCAGCCCGGATCTGATCCAACGCCACGGCACGCCCGCCGGACCGGAAGACCTGGCCGGCTGGCCCACGCTGTGGCTGGGCAGCCCGGCGCCGCGCTATGAATGGGACCTGTACGGCCCCGGAGACCGGCCGCTGTCGGTGCGTCACGCGCCACGCTTCGTGACCACCGATATGGTGGCCCTGCGCCGGGCGGCGCTGGGCGGGGTCGGGGTGGTGCAACTGCCGCTGCTGACCGTCCGTGACGCCCTGGCGCGGGGCGACCTGGTCCACCTGCTGCCGGACTGGGCTCCGCGCCGGGATATTATTCATGCGGTGTTTCCGTCCCGCCGCGGCATGCTGCCGGCGGTACGCGCCCTGATCGACAGCCTGGCGGCCTACTACGCCTCCTTCGAGGAGCAATAGGCCGCCGCTGGCCCGGCGGGGGGCCGCCGTGCTGTAATCAGCCCATGATCAAGGTATTCCTGTGGCGTGCCCTGGCGCTGCTGTGCGTGGCCCTGGGCTTGATCGGCGTGGTTCTGCCGGGCATGCCCACCGTGGTGTTCATGCTGGTGGCCGCCTGGGCCGGCGCCCGGGGCTGGCCGCGCCTGGAGACCTGGTTGCTGGATCATCCCCGTTATGGGCCGCCCATCCTCCATTGGCGTGAGCGCGGCGCCATATCCCGGCGCGGCAAATGCGCCGCCTCCACCATGATGCTCGTCAGTATCGGCATCATCGCCTTGTCCCCCGTGCCCAACCCGGTCAAGATCGGCGTCCCGCTGTTTCTGTGCGCCCTGATGTTGTGGCTGTGGCGCCGCCCGGAGCCCCGGGAAGAGGATGAACGGCGGGTCACAAATAAACATTTACGCCCTGTTCGCCGGGACTAAACTATCGTCCCGCGACCAAGCTGTTTCGGGAGATATGCCAATGGCCACCTATAAAGCGCCCCTGGAAGACATGCGCTTCGTCCTTAACGATGTGTTCGAGGCCGATAAGCTCTGGGCTTCCATGTCCGCCACCGCCGAGGTGACCCGCGATCTGTCCGACGCGATCCTCGATGAAGCGGGCAAGATGGTGGAAAACCTGCTGTTCCCCCTCAACCGGGAAGGCGACGAGCAGGGCTGCCACTTCGACAACGGCGAAGTGACCACCCCGGAAGGCTTCAAGGAAGCCTTCAAGACCTACGCCGAGAACGGCTGGAGCGCGTTTTCCGGCAACCCGGAATTCGGTGGCCAGGGCATGCCCAAATCCCTGGCGGTGTTGTTCGAGGAGATGATGCACAGCGCCAACTCCTCGTTCGCGCTGTACCCGGCGCTCACCAACGGCGCCACCCTGTGCCTGGACGCGCACGCCTCCGAAGAGCTCAAGCAGGCCTACCTGCCCAAGCTCTACAGCGGCGAGTGGAGCGGCACCATGTGCCTCACCGAGCCGCACTGCGGCACCGACCTGGGCATCATGCGCTCCAAGGCGGTGCCCAACGACGACGGCTCCTACAACATCTCCGGCACCAAGATCTTCATCACCGGCGGTGAGCACGACATGGTGGACAACATCATCCACCTGGTGCTGGCCAAGCTGCCGGACGCCCCCGCCGGCTCCAAGGGCATTTCCCTGTTCCTGGTGCCCAAGTTCCTGCCCGACGCCAACGGCGACGCCGGGGAGCGCAACGGCGTGGCCGCCGGTTCCATCGAGCACAAGATGGGCATCAAGGGCTCCGCCACCTGCGTGATGAACTTCGACGACGCCAAGGGCTGGATCATCGGCGAGCCCAACCAGGGCCTGGCGGCCATGTTCACGATGATGAACTACGAGCGCCTGTCCATCGGCATCCAGGGCCTGGGTCTGGGTGAGGTGAGCTACCAGAGCGCCGCCGACTACGCCCGCGAGCGCCTGCAGGGCCGCGCCGCCACCGGCGTCCAGAACGAAGGCGGCAACGCCGACCCGATCATCGTCCACGGCGACGTGCGCCGCATGCTGCTGACCATGCGCGCCCTCAACGAAGGCGGCCGGGCGCTGTCCGCCTATGTGGGCATGGAGCTGGACAAGGCCAAGTTCTCCGAGGACGAGGCCGAGAAAAAAGCCGCCCAGGACCGGGTCGCCCTGATGACCCCGGTGGCCAAGGCGTTCTTCACCGACCGCGGCTTCGACACCACCGTGATCGGCCAGCAGGTGTTCGGCGGCCACGGCTACGTGCGTGAGTGGGGCATGGAGCAATTCGTGCGCGACTGCCGCATCTCGCAGATCTACGAAGGCACCAACGGCATCCAGGCGCTGGATCTGGCCGGCCGCAAAGTGACCCGCAACGGCGGTAAATACGTGGAAGCGTACCTCGCCGACATCCGCCGCTGGATCGACGACAACGCCAACCAGCCGGGCCTGGACGGCATCAAGGAACGTCTGGTCAGCGCCGTGGAGCTGCTGGAAAGCACCACCACCGAGATGCTGCGCCAGGCCGGCGACAACCCGGACGCGGTCAACGCCAACGCGGTGGAATACCTCGACCTGTTCGGTTACGTCACCTACGCCTGGCTGTGGGCGCGCATGATGGTCACCGCCGCGCAACGCGACGACGACTTCGGCCGCGCCAAGGTCACCGTGGGCCGCTTCTACTACGAGCGCCTGCTGCCCCGCGCCGGCGCCCTGGCCGAGCAGATCAAGGCCGGTGCCGGCACCATGATGAGCCTGGATCAAGACCTGTTCTAAGCGGGAACCCGGATCCAGCTCAGCACCCCGGCCTCTTCGTCCCGCCGCTGGTAAGGCAGAATTTCCCCCTGCCGCCAGTAGGCGGAAAGCGTGGTCAGCAGGCGGATCCGGTCTTCTCCGTCCAGGGCCGCGTCCTGGAAGTAAAAGCGCCGTCCGGTGAGCGGGTAGAGCGCTTTGAACAGACTCTCCTTCACCGAAAACGTCAGCGTGATCCGGCGTGCCTGCTCGGCCTCATCCAGGCCCTGGAGGGCTTGGCGTTCCTGTTCGGTCAGTATCTCCCCGGCCAGGCGTAGCGCCCGGCGCGGCGCCAGCCAGGCCTCATAATCCAGACCCAGCCCTTGCCATTGATCCCGGTGCCCCACCAGCGCCGCGGCACGCCCGTGGCTGTGGGTGATGGCGCCCACCAGCGGCGCCGGCCACAGCGGCGCGCGGTCTTTGCCCAGCGCCGGAATCAGGCTCTCACCGGTGAGCGCTTGGCCGGCGGTGGCGGCGCACACCCGGCCGGCCAGGTACTCGCAGCGGCGCTTGGCGATGGCGCCGCTCAGGGTGTCCGGCTCGGGGACGCGGGCCAGTTGGAAGGCGTTGTCGCGCAGTTGTTCCGGGCGGAACCGGCAGCGCGCCAGATACAGGCCGGCGTCCCAGGCGCTAACGTCCAGGTCGTGCAGGCAGGGCGGTATCAAGCGCTGGTCGGTCATGGGATCGGTCGTGGCGTGCGAGAGCCGTTATTGTACGCACCGGGGCGGACCGCTGTCTTTTTCGTCGCGGTGGACGTCGCATGTCGCCACGCTCCCCGCCGCCGCTTTTGTGGTACAACGAAGGGACCAGCACCGGCGTGAGGAGGTGGGTATGACAAGGTCATTAGCGATTCTGGGTGCCAGCGGGCACGGCAAGGTGCTCGCCGATACGGCGATGGCGTCCGGGTGGCGCAAAATCGAGTTCTACGATGACGCCTGGCCGGACAAGCAGGCCAACGAGCGCTGGCAGATCGTCGGTTGCAGCGGCGCGCTGCTCGACGCCCTGGTGCACATCGATTCGGTGGCGGTGGGCATCGGCCGTAATGACGCCCGCCTGAGCCGCCTGCGCGAACTGGTGTCGAAGAACGTGAGCCTGGCCACCATCATCCACCCCCAGGCGTCGGTGAGCCGTTTCGCCGAGGTCACCCCCGGCGCGGTGGTGCTGGCCGGCGGCGTGGTCAGCGTGGACAGCCGCGTCGGCCTGGGGGTGATCGTCAACACCGGCGCCACCGTGGACCGGGACTGCGTGGTCGGCGACGGTGCACACCTCTGCCCCGGCACCCATCTGGCCAGCAACGTCACCGTGGGCGAGGGCAGCTTTATCGGCATCGGCGCGGTGGTGCGCGAAGGCGTCACTATTGGCAACAATGTGGTGGTGGGCGCCGGCGCCGTGGTGCTGCACGATGTGCCCGACGGCGCCACCGTGAAGGGCGTGCCGGCCCGTTGAACGGGCCTTTTCAATTGGAGCGTTGAATGACCACGACAAGAACCTATTTGATCACCGGTGCCAGCAAGGGCATCGGCCGGGCCCTGTCCCAGCGGCTGGCGGCCGCCGGCCACGGCGTGGTGGGCATCGCCCGCCGCGCGGACGACCGGGACTTTCCCGGCACCCTGGTGTCGGCGGATCTGTCCGACCGCCAGCAGGCGCAGGACGTGTTCGCCGACCTGGCGCGCCGCTTCCGGTTTGACGGTGTGGTCAACAATGTGGGCCTGGTGCGCCCGCAGCCGCTCGGCGAGATCGACCTGGACAGCTTCGACGCGGTCATGGGCGTCAACCTGCACTCCGCCATCCAGGCCACCCAGGCGGTGCTGCCGAACATGCGCGAACAGGGCTGGGGCCGGGTGCTCAATGTGTCCAGCCTGACCGTGCTGGGCATGCCCGGGCGCACCGCCTACGCCTCGGCCAAGGCGGCGCTGGTGAATTTTACCCGCACCTGGGCGCTGGAACTGGCCCGCACCGGCATCACCGTTAACGCGGTGGCCCCCGGGCCCACCGAGACCGAACTGTTCCGCGAAAACAATCCGCCCGGCAGCGAGGGCGAGGCCCGCTATCTGGCGTCCGTACCCATGGACCGCTTCGGCAAGCCGGACGAAATCGCCGCCGCCATGGCATTCCTGCTCGGCGAGCACAGCGGCTACATCACCGGCCAGACCCTGTTTATCGACGGCGGTGCGTCGGTGGGGAGAGCGGCGTTTTGACCATGAATGACGACCTGACGTTCTGTCTGACCCGGCCCACCGAGGTCCCCGCGCCGGACGGCCTGCAAGCCTGGTGCGAACAATGGCGCCGACTGGCCGCCGAGCGCCATGACGCGGTAGGGCTGGCCCTGCGCGGCGGCTTCGCCGCCGACCGGGTGGGCTGGGCGTTCGCCGCCGGCTATCAGTCGGCGCTGCGACAACTGATTCAAGTGAACGGCGGCACCGTGGACGACCACGAGCTGCTCGCCATGTGCGCCACCGAAGCCGGCGGTAACCGCCCCCGCGACATCGAGACGCGCTTCCTCGACGGCGGCCCGGGCGGCGTTACCGTCAGCGGTCGGAAAACCTGGACCACGCTGGGTTCCGCCTGTACCGGCCTGCTGGTGGTGGGGCGCGTGGACGGCGGCGGCGAGAACGACCGCCCGGCGCTCAAGATCGCCAAGGTGGACACCCACGGCCAGGGCGTCAGCCTGGTGGAAAAGCCGCCGCTGGATTTTGTTCCCGAGGTGCCCCACGTGGCCGCCGTGTTCGACGGCGCCAAGGCCGAGGCGTTGCTGCCCGGTGACGGTTACAGCGACTTCGTGAAGCCGTTCCGCACCGTGGAGGACACCTTTATCGCCCTGGCGGTGCAGGCCTGGCTGGTGCGCGAAGGGCGCGCCCGGGGCTGGCCCCGGTCTTTTCTGGAAGGTCTCACCGCCAGCCTGACCGGGCTCGCCGCCGTAGCGGCGCAACCCGCCGACGCGCCGGCCACCCATATCGCGCTGGCCGGCGCACTGGCGCGCACCAACGATTTTTACCAGCAAGCGGACGCGCTCTGGGCCGGCGAGCAGGACGCCGCCGCCGAACGCTGGCGGCGCGACCGGCCGCTGTTCCAGGTCGCCGGCAAGCCGCGCGCCCTGCGCGCGCAGCGTGCCTGGGAGACAGTTGAGTTGAATTAAGGCCGGACGAGGCGAAGTCCATGGTTATAAGCCTCGCCGCGCCGGGGATCGGGCGGGGCTTAGCTGGGGTCCGGCTCCTTGCGAAGTGCGTCCTTAACCATTTCCTGACGTATCCGGCCGATGGCTTGCATCGGATTCAGACCCTTGGGGCACACCCAAGTGCAGTTCCCAATGCTACGGCAGCGGAAGAGGCTGTAAGGATCTTTCAACAAGGCCAGGCGTTCGGGCGAGCCATCGTCGCGCGAGTCGGCGATAAATCGGTATGCCTGGAGCAGAGCGGCCGGGCCCAGGTACTCAACCGGGTTCCACCACCAGGACGGGCACTGAGAAGTGCAACAGGCACACAGGATGCATTCGTAAAGCCCGTCAAGTTTGGCTCGCTCACCAGGGCTTTGCAGTCGTTCTTTACCCGGCGCCGCCTCTCGATTGATTAACCATGGTTTTGTTCTCTCGTATTGCTCAAAGAACAAACTCTGGTCCACGACCAGGTCCCGAATCACCGGCATTCCCGGCAACGGGCGAATAGTCAGGTCGCCGCCTTTCCCCAGCACCTCCTTCACCGGCGTCACACAGGCTAAGCGATTTTTGCCATTGATATTCATGCCGTCGGAGCCGCACACACCCTCTCGGCAAGAGCGCCTGTAGACCAGAGTGGGGTCTTGCTCATGCAGATACTCAAGGGCATCCAAAACCATACGGCCATGAAACCGGTCGGGAAGATCAACGTGGTCCATGCGCGGATGCGTGTCCTGGTCAGGGTGATAACGATAAAGATGAACCTGGATCATGAGACGCCCTCCAATTCTGGTCTCCGAGTCGCGTTGGTACCTGCTTCTCGCTATTGATTCGGGATATACCGTCGTCGGACACGGCGCCTGCCTGTCGTGAGCGGTCCACGCATCAACCCGGTTTCCCGTCGGCGCGGGGAGCCATCAGTATAGGCCCATAGAACACCAGGAATATCAACCAGGCGGCACTCCAGGCAAGCGATGCCAGCCATAAACCGGGCATTAGCGGCAGCCAGCCCAGCGCCACCAGAACGCGCGCCACACCGGCGGCCAGAATGAAACCGTAAGCGCACAGGCCGCCGGGACGCAGGCGAAGTGGCCGGCCGGTGTGCCCGACGGCCACCCGGGTCATCACCGCCAAAATCATGGTGCCCATGGCGCCGGCGCCGAGCGCGTGCAGCCAGGCGGTCGGCGGGACCAGCGAGAACGCCGCCAGCCCCCACAGCGCAAAACCCGCGGCCACCCAAAGATGGCCGACATGAAGAATCCACAGCAGCGGTTCGCGCCCGGTCAGCCAGCCGGACCAGCCCGCCAGCCGCGCCAGCACCAGTAACGCCGCCAGCATGGCCACCGATCCGCTCAGCACCGGCGCTTGCCAAGCGCCGACCTCCATAACAACCAGGGCCAGGGCGGCCACCAGGCCAGCGCGGTCCAGCAACGGGCGGACCACCACGGTCTGGGGGGCGCGACCCTGAGTCCGCAACCAGTTCGCCGTGAACGCCGGCGTAATCCGGCTCCCGATGACCAGAATCAAGACGGCGGTCAGCAACACAAGCGCATGCAGAAAGCGCGTTTCACCGGTCCAGTGAAACAGCAGGTCCAGCCCCCAGAGCGTCGTCATTACCAGCACCAACACCGCTTGGCGGCGCTGGCGCGCATGCCAGACCCGCAGCCCCACGCTCGCCGCCACGACCGGCAGGAAAGCGAGGTCCACTACGGTGGCGAGCGCAGGGACGTCGGCGCCGAACGCCATGCCCAGCCGCCCGGCGAGCCATAGGCACCACAGCCCCAGCAGACGCCAACCCGACAAGGGGCGGGTGCCGGTCCAGCTGCAGACGGCGGTCAGCAAAAAGCCGGCCACCGCCGCATTCACAAAGCCGGCCAGCATTTCATGCTGATGCCAGGCCAGCGGTGCCAGCGGCAGGCCGCGCCACCCGCTGGTCCAGACCCACAACCACGACGGGATCAGGATGGCGCCCGCCAGCGCCGAGGAAATAAAGAACAGACGGAACGGAAAGGCCAGCAGTGGCGGCGGGCGCTTAGGTGTTGCCGGGGCTTGATCCATAGCCGGGCTCCAGAAGATTGAGGACGGGCGTTGTGGTGTGCCCTTAAATAGGCATATTATATACTTGTTTAAAGGTGTGCTACTCACGGATGCCAACAATCCGTCAGGCGTTTGCTGTGGGGAATCCGCGATCACGCGAAAGAGAGGGTAACCATTATGAAAGTCAGTGCCTTTATCCTGTTTGCCGCACTGTTTGTTTTTATGCCGGCGCCTGCCCTGGCGGCGAGCGAGAGCTCCGATTACATGGCGGAAATGACGTTCACACTGCGCACTGCGGTGGCGGAAGGGAAATTGGTCTATATCGGTCAGGGCGGCGACATCGACGGCCAGGTCAACCCGACGTTAGCGGTGCCGGAAAACACCCTGGTTCAGATCAACATGCTTAACGGCGACGGGGCGCTTCACGATGTGGTCGCCGAGGCCTTTGATGCGCGCTCCGACCGGGTCAGTGGCGAAGGTTCCAGTTCCGTTATGATCTTTCGCACCGGTAAAGCCGGTGAGTTCTTCTACTGGTGCTCGGTGCCGGGCCATCGTGCCGCCGGCATGCAAGGCCGTATTGTGGTCGGCGAACCGCGGGCCGAGGCGGGGGCGAAGAGCCTCGATCTGACCCATTCGCCGATGGATCTGCCGCCCACCATCGGTGCCCGCGACGCACGGCACGTGAATGTAAATCTGGAAACCACCGAAAAAGTCGGCCACCTGGCGGATGGCACGCGCTACAAATTCTGGACCTTCAACGATCAGATTCCCGGCCCCTTCGTACGGGTGCGGGAGGGCGATCGGGTGACGGTCACACTGCATAACGATAAGACGTCCACCATGATCCATTCCGTGGATTTCCATGCCGTCACCGGCCCGGGTGGTGGCGCCGAAGTGACCCAGGTCGCCCCGGGCAATACCGAAAGTTTCACCTTCAGGGCGCTCAAGCCGGGCCTCTATGTGTATCACTGCGCCACGCCGATGGTCGCGCACCACATCACCAACGGAATGTACGGTCTGATTCTGGTGGAGCCTCCCGGCGGCCTGCCGGAGGTCGACAAGGAATTCTATGTGATGCAGGGCGAGCTCTATACCGCCGAGTCGCACGGTCAGCAGGGCGAGTTGTCGTTTTCCCTGGAAAAGATGCTCGACGAACAGCCCGAGTATTACATCTTCAACGGCGCCAGTGACTCGCTCACACAGACACACCGCATGGAGGCGCGAGTCGGCGAGACCGTGCGTATTTTCTTCGGCGTCGGCGGCCCCAACGTCACATCCTCTTTCCACGTTATTGGTGAAATCTTCGATCGCGTCTATCACGAAGGAAGCTTAAGCAGTGAGCCGCTGAAGGATGTACAGACAACCACTGTCGCGCCGGGCGGCGCCACCATGGTGGAGTTCAAGGTGGACTATCCGGGGCGTTACCTGCTTGTCGATCATGCGTTGTCGCGGATGGAACGCGGCCTGGTCGGTTTCCTGCATGTTACCGGCGAAACAGATTACGACATCTTTGAGCCTCATGAGTGAGCAAACGGCACTGCTGTTTTGGTGATCGCCACTAACACCATATAGCCGAAGATCAGTAAAGCCAGAAGAGTGAACAGGGCGCGCCCGAGTGGTGTCCGCGCTCTTTTAATCGCCATGCTGCCGGCGCCGATGTAGAGCAACAATGCGATCAATTTGGCGGCCAGCCAGGGAGTCTGGTGCGGCCAGGCTTTTAGAAGGGTCATCAGCGTCAGGCCACATATCAACAGTAGCGTATCCATTACGTGGGGCAGAATCTGCATCCAGCGGCGCTCCAGCCACGGTGATTCGCGAACTGAAAGAATTGCCCGGATCAGGAAGAGAGCCAGACTCAACGCCGCCAGTGTGATGTGCAGGTTTTTCGTCATCAGGTAGACCACGGCTGCTCCGCACTGTTGGGACTGACCTATAGCTTCGGTGATTCTTATGGTGCGCTCTTGAAACGACATAAAACAGGCATATAATATACTTGTTTTATGTCGTGAGCCATACTTCCATGTCGTGTGCGCTGGGCCGGCGCTTTGCGTCCGGAGCTTCTCTCGCGGTACTAAAATTACAGGCTGGAACCTCATGCCAACATCTACCGAAACTTACAACGATCAGATTGTCCGCCTTTTTCTTTTGGCTGCCGTCGTCTGGGGCGCCATCGGGATGTCCGTCGGGGTATTCGCCGCGGCTCAGTTGTACTGGCCGTCCCTTAATTTTGGCGTGCCCTGGCTGACTTTCAGTCGTATTCGTCCGGACCATACCTTCGGCGTGATTTTCGCTTTCGGTGGTTCTGCTCTTATCGGCACCTGCTACTACATCGTGCAGAGGACCGGCCATACGCGTCTGGCGCTTGGTCCTCTGGCCCGGTTCACGTTCTGGGGTTGGCAAACGGCCTGTGTGCTGGCTATGGCGACGATGCCGATGGGCCTGACCCAGGGGAAGGAGTACGCGGAGCCGGAATGGTGGATTGATATCCTGATCGCCGTGACCTGGGTGTCGTTCGGCGTGGTCTTCTTTGCCACTCTGGCGCGCCGCCGCGTTCAGCATATTTATGTGGCCAATTGGTACTATGGCGCCTTCATTATCGCCGTCGGCCTGCTTCATATCGTCAACAACATGGTGATCCCGGTTTCACTGACCAAGTCCTACCCGGTTTACTCGGGGGCGGTCGACGCCATGGTGCAGTGGTGGTACGGCCATAATGCGGTGTCCTTCTTCCTGACCGCCGGGTTCCTGGGCATGATGTACTACTTCGTGCCGCGCCAGGCCCGTCAGCCGCTTTGGAGTTACCGCTTTTCGATCGTTAACTTCTGGGCGCTGATTTCGGTGTACATGTGGGCCGGTTCCCATCACCTGATTTATACCGCGCTGCCGGATTGGGTGCAGTCCGTGGGGGTGGCTTTTTCGCTGGTGCTGCTGATGCCCAGCTGGGGCTCCGCCGCTAATGGTTTGCTGACGTTCAACGGTTCCTGGCATCGCCTGAAAACCGATCCGGCGGCTAAATTCATGGTGCTTTCGCTGGTCTTCTACGCCGCGGCCACATTTGAGGGCTCGATGATGGCGCTCAAGTCCGTGAACAGTCTCTCTCATTATACGGACTGGACCGTGGCGCACGTTCATTCCGGCTCCCTGGGCTGGGTGGCGATGATCACCATCGGGTCCTTATATGCCATGGCGCCGCGCGCGCTGGGCAAACCGATGCATTCCCGCACGGCGATGGAGGTGCACTTCTGGCTGCACGTGGCCGGCACCCTCGTCTACATAGGGGGCATGTGGACCGCCGGCGTGATGGAAGGCCTCATGTGGCGCGAGACGCTGGCCAACGGCTCGCTGGCATACTCTTTCATGGAAAGCCTGATAGCGATCAAACCGCTCTATGTGGTGCGCTGGCTGGGCGGCCTGCTCACGCTTGCCGGCATGGGGTTGATGTTGTGGAACCTCTGGCATACCGCCGATGACGCCCGGGCACACCTCATTACCCCGATTCCCGTGCCCATTCCGGAACCCACGCACGATCAAACACCCCGACCTCTGTCGGCCGCCGGTGGGAGTGCCTCATGAAGTTTCCGATTCGCTATCGCCACTTCGAGAAGATTGAAAAGCACGCCTGGCTCCTGGGCATCCTCACGGCCTTCATGGTGTCGTTGGGCGGCCTGGCGGAGATTACCCCGTTGTTCATGCAGGCCCACCGGGTGCAGCCCGCCGATAACGTCAAACCTTACGGGCCGTTGCGTCTGGCGGGCCGTGATATCTACGTGCGCGAGGGATGTCATGTCTGTCACTCGCAGATGATCCGCAAACTGCATTTCGAGACCCAGCGCTATGGGGCCTACTCGGTGGCTTCGGAATCGGTTTACGACCGGCCGTTCCAATGGGGTTCGAAACGCACCGGGCCTGATCTGGCCCGCGTCGGCGGTAAGTACACCGACGCCTGGCAGCGCGAGCATCTTATCGCGCCGCGCTCACTGGTTCCGGAATCCAACATGCCCGCCTACCCGTGGCTCGCCGGGGCCAGTATCGACGCCGAGGATATCCAGGCCCGCATGCGGGCGCTGCGCATGCTTGGCGACCCGTACAGCGACGAGTCGATCGCCGAGGCGCCGGAGGCCCTTGAAAACAAGACCGAACTGGATGCTTTGGTGGCCTACTTGCAGGGATTGGGTCTCAATCGTCCGGCTCCCGAGGCTACCGGGGAGGAGGCAACGCCATGAATCCAATATGGGGCCACGCCATTGGCGTCATGATTCTGATCCTGATGGCGATCTTCATCGGCATCTGGATCTGGGCCTGGCGTGACCGGCATAAGCCCGTCTTTCGTCGCATGGCCGATCTGCCCATGCAGGACCCGGTGGAAGCGTTCCCGGCCCGCTCGGGGGAACCCCGGGAAACCAACAAGGGGAATAAATCATCATGAGCTTTCACTGGTCGCTCTGGATCATGTTCCTGGTGGTGCTGAATCTGGGGATCACCCTGTTTCTGTTTCTTTGGGGCACGAGGGTACATATCCCCCGCCGCGAGGACGGCACCACCGGCCACGTTTGGGCCCACGGTACGCTCCGCGAGGGTGTGCGTCCGCTGCCGCGCTGGTGGTACCTGATGTCCGCCAGCACCTTCGTGATCGGCATTGGCTATCTGGTGCTTTACCCGGGGTTCGGCGCCTATGACGGTCTGTTGGACTGGAGCTCGCGGGGGCAGCTGGAGCAGGAGCAGGAGCGCAACCAGGCACTGTTGACGCCGCTGATGGAGGAAGCGCGGAACAGCGCCCCTTCGGAACTGGCCGGGTATCCCGAGGCCGTTCGCCTTGGCGGGCGGCTGTTCCAGGATAACTGTGCCGCTTGCCACGGCGTCGACGCCCGCGGCAATACCACCATTGGCGCCCCCGACCTGCTCGATGACGCCTGGGTATACGGCGGCGGCGAAGACGCCATTCTCGCCAGTATTCGCCAAGGCCGTGAAGGTGTGATGCCGGGCTGGGCGTTTCTCGGCTATGGCCGCGTTAAGAATCTGGCGCATTATGTCCGCAGCCTGTCAGGGGCGTCCCACGACCCGGCTGCCGCGAGAGTAGGGCAAAAACACTTCGCCACCTGTGCCGGTTGTCACGGGCCGGACGGAGGCGGCAACCCGGCCATGGGCGCCCCTAGTCTCCGCGACGACGCCTGGCTCTATGGCGGCGAGCTGGATCAGATTATCACTTCGATCAGTCAGGGGCGGCATGGTGAAATGCCGTCCTGGGAGGCCCGCCTCGACGCGGCGCAGATCCGGCTGATCACCGCCTGGATATTGGCAAATGGACAATCACCCTCTTCCTGAAACGCGCTGGTACCGAGTGCCTTTGCTCTGGCTCGGCATCGCCATCTTGCTGGCCAGTCTTGCGGGCAGCGTTCATTTGATCGTGGTTAGCCGAGCCTACCACGTCCCCGATAACACCACTGGCGAAGGCCAATCGTTCCGGGGCGTGCCGCTGACCCGCGAGCCACGGAATGACACGGAGAGCGCGCCATGACCGCCAGCTGTCACCATTGCGGCGCGCTGACGGGCGAGCCGTTGACCGCCATGCTGGAAGGGGCGCCGCGGCCGGTGTGCTCGAGCGCCTGCCAAAGCACGGCGGAGTGGATCGATGCGCGCGGCCTGACGGACTATTACCGGCTACGTCGCCGCCCCTCGCATAAGCCTGATGTCGACGCCGGGGCCGACGCCGAAGCCTGGCGGGATCCGCGTTTGGCGCGCCACGTGCTGCGGCCGCTCTCCGGTAAGCGCAGTGAAGTGTGCCTGTTGGTGGATGGTATCCGTTGCGGTGGCTGCGCCTGGTTGATCGAGCGGACCTTGATGGGGCTCCCGGGCGTTCACAGCGTGCAGATCAATGCGATGACCCGGCGCACCCGTATCGTCTTTGAGCCGCAACGGACGCCACTGCCCCGGCTGCTGGACGCCCTGGCCAGCGCCGGCTATCAACCCCGGCCGCTGGACGCGCGGGCCCTGGACGATGCGCGCCGCGACGAATCCCGGCAACTGCTCAAACGTCTGCTGGTCGCCGGTTTCGGCATGATGCAGGCGATGATGTTCGCGCTGGTGCTTTATCTGGGCCCCGACAATGAGATACAGGGGGCGACGTTGGACTTGTTCCGCTGGCTGGGCTTCCTGGTGGCCTCGCCGGTGGTGCTGTATTCGGCGCACCCGTTCTTCGCCGGCGCACTGCAAGCCTGGCGCGGTCGCCATCTCAATATGGACGTGCCGATCGCGCTGGCCATCGCGGTGATCTACAGCGCCAGTTTTATTCAATGCCTGCTCGGCGGCGCGGAGGTTTATTTCGACTCGGTGACGATGCTGATTTTCTTCCTGCTCACCGGACGCTATTTGGAAATGCGCGCCCGGCATCGGGCCCTGGATCACACCGATGCGCTGGCGCGCCTTACCCCGAGCTGGGCCGAGAAACTCGACGGCAACGACCAGCCCCAACGGGTGGCACTCAATGAACTGGCCCCCGGCGACCGGGTTCGAGTGCGCGACGGGGGTTCCATACCGGCGGACGGCGTGCTTCTCGACAGCCGCGCGCGGATTGACGAGTCGCTATTGTCTGGGGAGTCCCGGCCGGTGGAAAAGCGCGCCGGCGACAACGTCATCGCCGGCAGCGTGGTGCAGGGCCAGGCGATTCTTCTTCAGGTCACGCATTGCGGTGAAGACACCTTCCTCGCCAACCTCGCCGGGCTTGCCTCCCGCGCTCAAACCGAACGTCCCCGGCTGGCCCGCACCGGCGAGAAAACCGCGTCGCGGTTTGTACTGCGGGTGCTGGGGCTCACCGCGCTGACCGCAATGGTCTGGGCGACCCTGGACCCGAGCCGTCTGCTGGACGCCTGTCTGGCGGTGCTGGTGGTGTCCTGCCCGTGTGCCTTCGCGCTCGCCGTCCCCGCCGCCATCACGCGCAGCCTTTCGGTGCTGGCGCGGCGAAGCGTTCTGGTACTGCGCCCCGATGGGCTGGAAATACTGGCCGGCGTCGACCGCGCCGTTTTCGATAAAACCGGCACGCTCACCGAGCCGTCCGTTTCCGTGACCGCGGTGGACGATTCGATCGATGCCGACACCGCATTGCTGTGGGCGGCGAGCCTTTCCGACACCAGTGAGCACCCGCTATCACGGGCGTTCGCCAACGGCAATACCCGCACTCTGTTGCCCACCCATCACGCCCGGGTGCTGCCCGGCCTGGGTATCACCGGCACCGTGGCGGGCCGCGCCCTGCGCCTCGGGCGGGGCGACTTCGCCACCGGCGGCGGCGAAGGGGAAGACGATCTGATTCTCGCCGACGATGGGCGCGTCCTCGCCCGTTTTCAGGTCCACGAAAAAATGCGCGCCGACGCCCGTGAACTGATTGATTGGCTGGCCGCGCAGGGCATTGAAAGTGAAATACTCAGTGGCGACGCCCAGGCGCGGGTCGCCGAGGTGGCTTCGCAGCTGGGCGTTTCCGCCTGGCGGGGGCGCTGCCTGCCCGCCGATAAGCTGGCGCGTATCGGCGAGCTGCGCCGCGCCGGCCATCGCGTGCTGGTGGTGGGCGACGGCAGCAACGACGCCCCGGTGCTGGCCGGCGCGGATGTGTCCATCGCGCTGTCGTCCGGCAGCGACCTGGCCCAGGCGCAGGCCGACATCGTCCTGTGTTCAGGCCGTTTGGTCGCCATCGCCGAAAGCCGGGCCTTGGCCCGTACCACCTTGCGGGTACTGGCCCAGAATCAGCGCTGGGCGTTAGGCTATAATCTGTGCGCCATGCCGCTCGCGGCCATGGGCTGGGTGCCGCCTTGGCTGGCGGCCATCGGCATGTCCACCAGTTCTCTGGTTGTGGTTCTCAATGCGCTGCGCATTGACCGCAAGCCGGATCACGTGGACTCCGGTCAGGAAGTGTCGGAAGGCGTCCGGTTATGAATATCATCCTGGTCATGATTCCCCTCTCCTTGCTGATTCTGGCGGGTGCCGTGGCGATGTTCTTTTGGGCGGTAAACCACGATCAGTTCGAGGACCTGGACAGTCCCGGGCTGTTGCCGCTGGCTGACGATCCGGAAGAAGCCGGAGTGGCTGGCGGTGAGCGCCAAGAGTCGGATGCGACGGATCCATAACGGACAAGGCACGGAATTGATGTCCGCCACCACGCCGAACAGTTCTAGGGCCGATCCGGGGAGAATTTCAAATAGCGCTGCGCCAGGGCGGCGCCGACCAGGATCTGGATCTGGTTGTAGCAGATGATCGGCAGAATGATCATGCCGAACCCCGGGTGGCCGGCGAATAGAACCTTGGCCATCGGCAGGCCCGACGCCAGGCTCTTTTTCGAGCCACAGAAGACTGCGGCGATTTCGTCGGCCCGGTCAAAGCCGGCGCGCCGCGACAGCCAGGTGGTGAGCGCCAGCAGTATCACCAGTAACAACAGGCACAGCGCCACGGCCAGCACGATGGCGGTCACCGGCAGTTGCTGCCACAGGCCGCTGGCCACCGACTGGGAAAACGCCGCGTAGACGATCAGCAGAATAACGCTCTGGTCGTAGCGTGCGGAAAAGCCGGGATGCCGGTCCAGCCAGGGACCGAGCCAGCGGCGCAGCCCATGGCCGAGGGCAAAGGGCAGCAGTAACTGAAGGACGATATCCCTGAGCGCTTGCAAGGTATCGAAGCCGCCGTCGCCGGTGGTGCTCACCAGTAACATCAACAAGAACGGGGTGAGCATCATGCCGAACACGTTGGAAGCCGCGGCGCTGCAGATGGCGGCGGGCACGTTGCCCCGGGCCATGGCGGTAAAGGCGATCGACGAGGACACCGCCGACGGCAATACGCCCAGGTAAAGAAACCCCAGGGCCAGGTCCTTGGGGATCCAGCGCGGCGCCAGCCCGTCGATCGGCAGGACCAGGAGCGGAAACAGCAGAAACGTCAGCGCGGCGATAAACAGATGCAGGCGCCAATGCGTGGCGCCGGCGCGGATCTGGTCCCGCGACAGGGCGGCGCCGTGGATAAAAAACAGCACCGCCACCGCCAGGGTGCCGAGCCGCCCCAGCCACGCCGCCACTATGCCCTCGGCGGGCCATAGCGACGCGGCCAGGATGGCGGCGAGCAGGATCAGAGTGAACGGGTCGGGGCGCAGGCGCATCAGGGCGCGTCCAGGGCACGCAGTGCCGGGGTCAGCAGGGCACGGGTTGCCTTGGCGGCGGCCTCCGGGTCGCCCAATTCCAGCGTGCCCAGCAGTACCGAGTGGTCGGCGTGATCCGGCTCGGGCAGGGCCGCGTCCCGCTCGGTGCGTTCGATGGTTTCCGTTACCGCGTCGCTGAAATACTCGTATAACGCGCTTAAAGCGGGATTATGGGCGGCGCTGACGATGGCGTTGTGGAACCGCCGGTCATGATGAATGCGGGCTTCAAGGTCGTCACCCGCCTGTTGGCGCGCCTCAAGGGCCTTGCGCATGGCCTGGAGGTCGGCTTCGTCCCGGCGCTCGGCGGCCAGGCGTGCCGCCTCGCTTTCCAGGGCGATCCGCATTTCCAGTTGATCGCGCAGGGTGGTGCGGCGCAGCCGCCGTAGCGATTCCGCCGGATCCAGGCGGCGCAGCACATAGGTGCCGTCGCCCTGGCGGGTTTCCAGCAGGCCCACGTGCACCAGCACCCGCACTGCTTCGCGCACGGTGTTCCGGCCCACGCCCAGCTCCTCGGCCAACGCCGATTCCACCGGTAATCGGCGGCCCACCGGCCATTCGCCGGATTCCACCGCCTGGCGCAGACGATCAATGGCGCCGTCCACCAGGGAGCGACGGGGCAGGGTGTTTGTGTTCATAGAATTGGTCCCATGAATAATAATGGGATCATCCTATGAATTTATTGGAAATGCAAGAGGGTGTCAGTCCACGCTGATCAGGGTCAGACGCAGTGTTTTGCCGTTGCTTGGCCAATCGATGCTGGCGCCGACGGACAGTCCCAGCAACGCCGCCCCGACTGGACTCAGGATGGAGAGGCGATCAGCGCCCTCATTCACCTCCTGGGGAAACACGAGCATCAGGCGATGTTCGCGTCCGTTGTCTTGGTTTTTGAAGTAGGCCCAGCGGTGCAGGGCTACTACATTGTCGGGCATCGCCTCTTGAGGGCGGCACTCGGCTCGATCCAATTCTTCGTAAAGCCGAGCGACCACTTCAAGGTCTTCGTGATGGCGTTCAAGAAGTGCGTAAAGCCTATCCCGGTCGAGGGTGGAAATAACAATAGGGGGCAAGTCGGTCATGCCAGTTTCTCCAATGGAAGTGCAGAAGATTGTGTGTCCCCGGCGGCGCCGAACCCCCGGGGACGTTCCATTGGGGTGCGGCGTCAGAAATGGAAGGCGAGCGCAGCTGCCGACCGTCGGACAGCGCCGACAGCCGGTTTCAGTGAGAGACTTTCTGGTGGCGCCGTCCGGCGCGCAGGTTCAAGTGAACTTGTCATTCCGCTACCCTAGCAGTCCTGTCAGTTTTTGCCAGGGCTATTTTGGGAATCACGCGGTATAGTGCTTTTGTCGATGGGCCAGGGGGACGACTTTGGAGGACGCGGGCGTCTTGCCGAGTAGCTATCCGGTGGTCTCTGCGTTGTCCCAGACCGGGTACAATGGTGCTCTGCAGTTTGCCTGTTTGCCACCTGGAGTCACATCGAAGCGGTTGCACGAAGTATTAACCGCGCGGTATCAAGATGAGCCGGTCGTCCGTGTGATGTCGCAGGACAGTGTCATCAACCTTGAAGCCGGTTTTTTGATCCACGAGGTAGCAATCGGAACAACCGAATGGATCTATTCGTCTTTGTCAATGAGGAGCGGTGCTGTTTGATCGCGCGTCTCGATAATCTCGGAAAAGGCGCGGCCGGCGCGGCGGTCGAAAATATGAATATTCATCTCGGTATTGAGGAGGGAGTGGGCCTTCCCGCGGGGTGAGACTTCTAGGAATTCAATATGGGTAATTTTTCAGATATTTTGGTGGGTTTGCAGCAGAGCAGTCCTGGTCAAACGGAGTTCTATCAGGCGGTGGAAGAAGTGCTGGAAGCACTGACTCCGGTGCTGGAGGCCGAGCCTCGTTATCGTGACGAAGGTGTGGTGGAACGGCTATTGGAGCCCGAGCGACAGATTTTCTTCCGTGTCGCCTGGGTAGATGACAACGGCCGTGTACGCGTTAACAAAGGCTATCGCGTACAATTCAATTCCGCGCTGGGTCCGTATAAGGGTGGCTTAAGATTCCATCCGAGCGTAAACGGCGGCATTATCAAGTTCCTGGGTTTTGAGCAGATTTTCAAAAATGCTCTGACCGGTTTGCCGTTAGGCGGCGGCAAGGGAGGCTCTGATTTCGATCCCAAAGGCCGTTCGCAGGGCGAAGTAATGCGTTTTTGCCAGGCGTTCATGACGGCGCTTTACCGTCACATAGGTGCCACTGTTGATGTGCCTGCCGGAGACATTGGTGTCGGTCATCGAGAGATTGGCTACCTTTACGGCCAGTATCGGCGCTTAAGTGGCCGCTTCGAGGGGGTATTGACCGGTAAATCAGCGGGCTGGGGCGGATCGTTGGGCCGCAAGGAGGCCACCGGGTACGGTTGTGTTTACTTTGCCGAGAATATGCTCGCTGAACGCGGTGAGTCGATAGCCGGTAAAACCTGCTTGGTCTCCGGCGCCGGCAATGTCGCGATATATACCATGGAGAAGCTTACGGAACTGGGTGCCCGGCCCGTTACGTGCTCGGACTCCACGGGCACGCTGGTGCACCATGCGGGGTTGGACGTCCCTCTTTTGAAATCCATCAAAGAGCGTGATCGTGGCGCTTTGTCTGCTTATCTGGAAACGCACCGGGATGCGCATTTCATCCCTGCAAGCGACTACCCACAGGGACGATCCGCAGTGTGGTGCGAGAATGCCGATCTTGCTTTCCCTTGCGCCACCCAGAACGAGCTGTCCGGATCCGACGCTGAAGCATTAGTCGCCAATGGCGTAATCTGTGTCTCCGAAGGCGCTAACATGCCTTGTACGCGCGACGCCGTATCCGTATTTCTGAAATCAGGCATCAGCTATGGCCCCGGAAAAGCCGCCAATGCCGGGGGCGTCGCCGTCAGCCAGCTAGAGATGCAACAGAACGCGGCCATGGCGAGTTGGTCGGCGGAGCGGGTGGATACGGCGCTCAGAACCATAATGTACGATATTCATCAGCGTGCGAGCCACACGGCCAGGGAGTTCGGAGTGCAAGGTAACTTGGTACTCGGTGCGAATATCGCTGGATTCCGACGAGTGGCGGACGCAATGATCGAACAAGGGGTGTTCTGACGTCTATTTCTAGGCCATGGCTTGCTTTATTTTATAGGTGAGCTATGGTCTGGTCTCTATTGGCTCATTTTCCTTAAGGTGCGTCGTGTTCCCCCGCCGGTTTTTAGTACTCCTCTTCCCCACCTTTCCGGTTTAAGCCGGGCGGACGTCTGTCCGTCCGGCTACTTCATGTAACCCTTTTCTTATTTCTGTTTAGGAGATGCAGCCATGGCGCTCGGGCATTCGCACCGGCGTTGGCGTGGTCTTTCAGAGGCCGCGCGAAAATATCTGTCGATCCGTTCCTGGTGTCATCCTTTACGCCCGCACACTCTAGCCGCCCTTTTTGAGCGTATGGAGCGGCGCAAGTTGGGTGATAACAAGCCAGCGTCCGCGGGTATTGATAGTCGGGTATGGCTATTGGATCTTGATTATAGGGGCGAGGTGGATTTCGTGCTTGTGGAGCCGGGGAGAGCCTGCCCCGAGAACCGTGTCATTTCCATTCTCTCGCCGTTCGGTGAGGCGCTGTTCGGCGCCAGAGTTGGTGATGTCGTACACCCCCGGTTTCTGGGTCATGAATACAGCGTATTGATTACCAAAATTGAGTCATGTGCCGAGGATGATGAATCATGAGCAAAGAGAAAGAAGAGAAAAAGGCCAAACGGAGCTTGAAAGAGAAGCGCCGAGATAAAAAACAGGGAAAACCATAATCGGGAAGAGGGGCGCTGGGCGCCCCTCGTCTGCCACTACGATTTATTCTGAATATACATTTTCAGCGCCACCGCGTTGTTGTGCGCTTCGTCCTTGGCGGCGTAGAGCAGCGTCAGCGTGCCGCCATCAGCGCCTTTCAAAACAGATTCAACGGCGTCGCCTTGTTGGTCCAGTTCGGCGTGGAATTTCTGGTAGAACGCCGCCCAGCGTTTGGGGTCGTGGTTGAACCATTTTCTCAGTTCACTGGACGGGGCTGTCAATGGCCATTTATTTTGACCCACCTTTGGCCAATAAAATTGACCCACCCTTCATAGTCTAGCTTGTAACTTTCTGCTTCAGTCG